>Ga0209236_1000696_pt1 | contig 19898 bp, 13 predicted proteins | sample GraSoi013_1_40cm_FD_185819 | JGI IMG/M metagenome (GOLD analysis project Ga0209236, IMG submission 185819) | Grasslands soil microbial communities from the Angelo Coastal Reserve, California, USA - Sample 09_27_2013_1_40cm (SPAdes) (version 2) | ecosystem: Environmental > Terrestrial > Soil >... | reverse complement strand
TCTTCACCCTCCCCCACCCCAATTTCTTATATTCTCCCGATGCATCTTCCCAAGTGATGATGTTATGAGCGACGAAGGGGAACTGGAGAAGCTCCTAGCCGACGAGGCTGAACTAAACAGAAGCCTTCTGTCGAGCGTTCTGCTTCCGTACGTAAGAATCGGCAGAGAATCCGGCGCACCGATTTTCACACCCGAATTCTCGCATCTCACGAACTCCGGCAAGATCGTCATCTATCTCCTGTCGCGAAAGGCGGCGAGCGCAATGGGAATCTCTAGCATCACAGAATCTGCAACGCCGCGGGAAATTTCAGAGGCAACAAGCATTTCGTACGGTTCGGTTAAGCCGACCGTCTCGGATTTGGCACGCAAGCATGTGCTTGTTCGAACTGAGGGCCGATATTCGTTTCCAAATCACCTTCTCCTCCAGGCTCGCGAATTGGTGAAGTAAGAATGAAGCAAGAGGATGTTGCACGGCTTGTTCGAGAGGCGATTGAGCTCACCGAAGGGATTCATGACGACTATCGTCTCGCCGCGTTCCAAGAGGTGTTGCGCTACCTGATGGCGTTTGACCGAGGAGAACCCCGTCGGCCCGCTGAAAAAGTTCAGCCGCTTGAGAGGGCTGCCGGCGAATCGATTGGTGAATTCCTTAGGAAAGTGTCTTCGAAGGCTCACACGGACATTAGTCTCGCGATGGCGTACTACCTGCTCAAGAATAGGAACATCGAATCCTTCACCGTGGGCGACTTGGACGCACTATATGCGGAGGCGAGACATCCAAGGACCAATCTAAACCTCGCAGTAATCGGGAACATAAAGAAGGGGTTCATGATCGACACCGGTGGCAAGCGGGAAGCCATGAAACTGTTTGCGATATCACGTCTCGGGGAGGACCACGTCGAAACAAACCTTTTGAAACAGACGAGCGTGGGTGAATGAGTGGCGATCTCGCCACTTCTCAGAAACGCAATTGAGTCTCTTGAACACGCCCTCGATCACTACGACTTGAACACAGACCGCGATCGGAAATTTGCCATCCTTCATGCCGATCAGGCAGTGGAGCTGATTCTCAAGGAAAAGGTGAGACGCGAGAGGATATCGATCTACAAGAAAGATAAAAAGACATCCGTCGGCCTCCATGAGGCTCTTGAGATACTGTCCCAGAAAGGAGTGTCAGTGCCAGAATCAAACGACCTTGAAATGCTCCACGATGAGCGAAACAGGATTCAGCATCAGAACTCGACCCCTGATGTGGAGACGACTAACTTTCATATCGAAAACGCTGTGCGGTTCGCGATCCGCTTTCTCTCGACAGACTTGCGCCTCGACTTGACACAGACCCTAAGCGCGCCGACGTATCGACGATTGGAGGCATTTCGGACTGATAAATCGGCGGTCTAGGCCAAACGTTGACCGGGGTCTTTCGGGAGATCTCGAGCTATCCATGTGGGCGAACGGACTCCACCAGATTAGAGACAGTTTCGACAGAATGCCACCGTTGTCAGGCATTCCTGCTCGACTGGAGTTGAACGCTCTCGTGCCTGGGGGATTTTCGGATCTCGACGGCCTCGGATGGAACTACAAGGTAGTGAGTCCGATCGGAGCGCATTATTGCGTAGTGGACATCCTGTCGGTTCAGGGATGCAAATAGGGTATCGTCGGGTACAACTTTCTTGCCATCCGGCAGATGATCGCAGTAAACTCGGGCTGCTTCCTGGGGGAGAGCTTCTCCCGTAGCGAGCTTCAGGTTCCAAAGTTTGACCGCCACCTGGCCCGGATTGGGCTGGCCGTCGATCAACACGTTTACGTAAATCGGCACATTGTTATCTGTCTCGAGTAACGCACGAATAGTCCGGTCGAGATCCTTCTGGAGGTCGGGAACCCGCGTTGCGAATTTCTCTGCAGCGGTGACCGTGATGATGCCTTTCGGCTCTCCGACATGTTTCGCGTGGTCCTCGAAATTCTCGATGCGCAGGGGAAGGACAAAAGGCTGATAGGGGGCGCTCCACATGTATGCGTTTCCTGGTATTGGCTCGTTCAGGATTATCGCTAGGACGTCATCCGAGAAGTGCGCGTTCGCCTTCCTAAGTGATATCAGATCATCAGCGCTCAGGAGATGAAACACGAAGAAATTGTCTCCCTGGCTTACGAGTTCTGTGGGGATCGCTCCAGGCTGCTGGGTGACTAGAATGCTGCCGAGGTTGTACTTGCGACCCTCCTTGGCCCACTCAACAAAAATCGACTCCGCCGCGTCGCGTTCAGCTGAAAGAACCGTTTGCGCCTCTTCGATCACGGCGACGACATTGAGGAGCTTTCCCTCGGTCCCAGCTGTGAAGCTTGCCTGATTCCTTTGGAAGATCTCGTTCAAAATCATTGACGCAACCCATCGCCCTTGAGGCAGGACCATTAGCGAAGTGTCCACTATGACGACATGACCGCGCTCTAGGTGCCATAGCAAACCTTCGAGCATTTTCGAAGACTTACTGTGCAGTTTCTTTACAACTGGGACGAGATTGTTGACGATCGCGGGAGGCGTCGTGCCGGCCGCGTTGTGCACAATAGCGCGAATCTGGCCTGAATCAGCGCGATATCCCTCTGTATCAAGGAGCTTCACGAGCGCTCCCCACTCGTGTTCTTCCAAACCGCGGACGGCGTTCGCCCAGACCTGTTCCCATTTTTGGGCTGGGACACAATTCTTGATGACGTTTTCCGATTTGACGGTGGATAGGTTAAGGTGAACATCGCCGGCCAAAAAACGGCTGTATTTCTCCGGGAAGCGTCGATCTGAATAGACGACTACCTTGTCCTGAAGTTCGGGGACATCGGCGAGGCCTGGCCGACCCTTCTTATCCATCAGCGCATACTCGCCTTCCGGATCAAAAATCAAACAACCAACATCCGGGTTTGTCGCGTACAATTTGGTGACCAGGAGCTTGACAAGATTCGTTTTCCCATAGCCTGCGTGCGCGAAGATGTAGGTCCTGCGACCAATCAGGCGTTGCACATTGAAAGGGACTTGGTGGTCGGGTTTGCCATCTCCGTCGAATACGACGCTGCCAAATGCAAGACGACCCAGCACGGCCGTCTTTTCGGATGGATCAATTCCCAGGGCACAAACCAACCGGATTGTATCCTCGGTCGGAATTCCGACGGAAGCACCCAAGTGGGGCAACCTCCGCATGGAGGGCTCATAGGCGATCCTACCCTTTCCATCAAGGGTGAGGCCACCCAGCAACTTGACATTGACGTTGTATCGGAGTTTCGCCTCCTTGACGTCCTCTGGCACGGATCGCCCGGCTCTTGTCATTTGAGCGAGATAGTCTTCTGCGTCGGAGCCGACCATGAGACCGACGGGATGAAACTTCGTGATCCGGCCGAGCAGATAGTGCACTTTTGAGATCTCCACGACAAGGAAACTCCCGAGAAGCGGCGTGAACTCGGTGTGATACGGGACGACAATCTCTGCCTTGAATTCGAGGCCGGATTCAATAAAACCCTTGAACACGCCAATGATATTCTTGATCAGGTCAGCCATACTCTTTCCACCCGCCGCGGAGCAACCCTCGGCCGATCGCCACATGCTGGAAGGTCCTGTCCGCATCTTCCGTCAGCTGACCTCGGACGACTTCTTCAACGAGGAGGTCCTCCAAAATGGACATTTCAAATCCATGCAAGACGGCTCCCTCATGTGCTTTGATCAGAGGTTCCGGATATCCGACGGTGGGGAAGGAGGACTTCGCGGTCTCGGCCAAGTACTCCAGCATTTCCTTGCGTCGGGGCATGAGCCATTGTGGGATGTCCACCGGCAAGACCATTCCGTCGGGACTCTCAACGAGTTTCGCTAGGTGAAGAATGCCAAACGTAGCTTCTTCGAGCCAACTCCGCCACTGAGGATGTGCCTCTCGTTCGATGTCCCGTGGCACTTCGCAAAAGCATGCATACTTCTTTCTGAAGGTACCTTCAAGGGCAAGTCCGAGGGACAGATAGTTTAGCACTTTCGATCGTTTCGCCACGCCGACCAGCAGGCTACCCTGCTCTTTGTATGCCTGCTCGAAGGATCTCGCGAGCTTCTCAATGACCTCCTTCCGAAGAGCCTTGGTCCTGAGCAGACCATCGCGAATCACAAGGGCTGTCTTGCGGCCGGGGTTCCATGCGATGTCAAGAAGCACCGCCCATTCGACGATATCCCGAAACGGACGGACAGCTGCGCGAAGGTCGCCTTCACCCCTGCCAGGCTCAAGGAAGTAGGATAGTTCGTTGTAGCTGACATCCAGCCGCTCAAGGAATCCAGCGAGCAACGGAGAATGGTCTTGAGAAGTCCTGTCGAATGCGGCGCGGAAGATGTCGGTTCCACCGGAGAGAGGAAGAATCTTCTGGAACCGTTCCAAGCCCTCGCTGTCGACGACTCGAATAATCTCGAGATTGAGTGGTTCAAACGTGAGCCGATTCTCGCCTCCGTCGGTTGCGACAGGAGAAATTGCATAACACTGGCGATACCCGATTTCGTGAATTCCAAATCCTTGAACTTGAGCCCTGAGCGCCGCCAGCAGTGGTCGCTCGACTTCCAGGGCGCGTTGGAGTTGCTCCCGGACCTGCTTCAGATCTAGGGTCTCAAGTGCCAATCTCCGCCCCCCCGGCACGTCCCACTACTTGACCGAAAGTACCGTCAGACCGAGATATAAAGGAATAGCCGGGATGCGAAACGTTCGTTTGTGAGTCTCCCCTTACGGGCAGGGGTGCCCACTCCACTAATCATTCACGACAATCGCCGTGGAGGGTCGAGGCGGGGCAGTGCCGTAGCCGCCATTACTACGAGTTACTCTCGTCAACGAAAGCGTGATCGCACAGAGACATCGCGTGCGGACGGAACAACAAGCCCTAGCACGGATCGCAAGGGTAAGTCGATTCTGATCAAGTCTTGAAGAATTCCTCACGGGCGGAGGCATCGAAGCTGCTGGGGGACCAGGCGCCGGGAGAATCAGGACACTCGCAGCAGTCCTCACCGGGAAAATGGAATGAAGCTAGCTCTCGTCACCAGAAGGATTGCTCCCGGCCGACGCGGCGGGTTTAAGCCGGGCGGTAGGAATAACGCGCTTGTCCGACATGAAGACATCCTCGCCCTCCGCTTGGCTTGCATGGTTGCACCTTTCGGATCTCCATCTTAGGAAAGACCTCGGGTGGGAGCAGGACGTTGTTCTCTCGAGCCTCCTGAAGGACATCGAGGAGCGGTACAGCACCACGAATCGACCTCAGGTTCTCTTTGTTACCGGAGACATCGCTTTCTCTGGCAAGGACGAAGAATACATCCCCGCAGAGGACTTCTTGCTCAAACTTTGCGCGAAGGTATCTATCCCATCCGAACGAGTGTTCATCGTGCCGGGTAATCACGATATCGACAGAACTCTCGCGGAAGATGCGTTTGACGGGGCGCGAGCGAAGCTGAAAACAACTTCCGAGGTCGACCGATTCTTTCGAAGCGAAGACAGGCGGCGGACGGTTTTCGTTCGCCAGAGGGCTTTTCGCGCATTCGCCAATAGAGTAATGAAGCCACCTGCGATGTATGAAGATACCAGTTTCGCCCACGCTCGGGTAATTCGCATTGGTCCGATTCGAATCCGCGTTCTCCTCCTCGACTCGTCGTGGCTTGCGACAGGTGGGGAGAAGGATCTGGGCTCGATAGTCGTGGGTGAGAGACAGGTCATCGAGTGCTGCCAACTGGGTAACTCAGACGGCCGTTCGTTCACCTTCGCGTTGATACACCACCCCTTTTCCTGGATTGCCGACTTTGAACAGGCGTCGGTCGAAAACAGGGTCATCGAGAGCGCGGACGTTTGTCTTCGGGGTCACTTGCACGCGGAGGACTTGCGCGCAACAGAAGAAGCGCGGCGCCGCCTCACCGTCTTTACCGCGGGAGCCGCATTCCAAACCCGAACGTCGGACAATTGCTACCTCTGGTGTTCACTCGATCTCGCGACGGGACGTGGGCGGAGGGTCTCCCATCGATACAATGGAGTGAAGAACCGATGGGATGCATCCGAACCCTCCGAGTGGTTCCTCACTGAGCGAGCGCCAGCCCCCCTACCCTCGGCTGTAGCCGCCGATCTCGTCCGAGACCACAATCCGGCCTTCGCTGAATTTCTCAAGTGCCTCCTTTCTGGGCTCTACGCTGAGGTCCCGATCAAACTCCCGACGGGCGAAGTGACATTCGCCGGCATCGATACGATCCTCCCAGGGTCGCCAAATGAGCTTGTGAACCGCCTCAGACGTCACTTCGCTATTGCAGAGATTTGGGATCCCGTTTCGTGGAAACAGGAGCTGCAACGTTTGATTGAGGCATGGGACGGAGCCATTCGAGCCTTCACCGGTCCAGCATTGACGGAGTTACTTAGGAGGGAGGAGCGAGGTAAGAGTCTCTTCTCCGCAGTGAGCCCGGGCAACCAAGGGAGCCCCGGCTTGACCTTCGCGAATGCAATTCACGCCTTGCTTGACTCCGGCGATTTGGTTGGCGCCAGGCAGATTCTCGACCACTGGCATGACCAGGACGAACTCGGACCTCTTGAGCAGCTTGAACTCCTCCGCCTAGAGATTCAAGTTCTTCTGGGTGAGGGAAACCCAGCATCGGCAATGAAAAAAGCGGAGCAGCTGAGCAGCGATATCCAGAGAACGCCGATCGACGTCGCACTCACCGCTCGATGTGCGCTGGACCTCGGCGATGCGAGTCGCGCTGGCCGGCTGATGCATCTAGCAATCGATTCAGGAGCTCCGATTGAGTCGGTAAGGAAACTCGCTCTCAAAATTGCCAGCCTCACTGGCGACCGAACCTTGACCAAAAAGGTGATGGCCTGAGCGGCTCAGAGGAGGCTGGAGGATTCCCTGTTAGGGTCGACTTTGACCGTATCTTGGATACAATAGCTTCGCGGATATATGACAATCAATTTGCCTTCCTACGCGAGAACGTTCAAAACGCGATAGACGCCATACGCATGCAGTCGAGGCGCGATGGAATCGAGTCGAACGATCCTCGATACCGCATCGACATTCGCGTTGAGGTGGACGCCTGTTCAATCGCGGACAACGGGATAGGCATGACCCTCGAGGAACTCAAGAACAATTTCTGGACCATGGGGGCAAGCGGGAAGAACACCCCTGAGGCGAGGGCGGCTGGTTGTATCGGTACTTTCGGTATCGGTGGCTTCGCAAACTTCGGGGTTTGTAAGACGCTAGAGGTGACCTCCCGAACAAGCGATTGCACCTCTGCACACCGCACCTCTCTCTCTCGTGAAGCGTTTGGGGCGGATCGCTTCTCTCTACCCCGGGTTGAGGCATCGGAGTCAGATGCTCTGGCGTCCAGGGGAACTATAGTTCGGGGCGTAGCGATGACCGGGTTCGACGCCAAGGGCTTACTGGATTACATCAAGCAGTTCGTCCGACATGTCCCTGAGGCCATCTACTTCGACAATCAATTGATCTCCCAGGAAGCGCCCGGCTCGATCGGGGGAGACAAGCGGCCTCTCGGCGGTAGGGAGGCCCGGAGTGGAGTTACCTTCCAGCTCTATGTCGGGGGGAACAATACTCTCTTCTGCCAAGTGGAGAGATTGACAATCCAGGGGATGGAATTGCCGTGCGCTGGCTGGGTAAGGCTCGAACATGGCGCGCTCGAGGTTCGCAAGCGAGGTTTCAAACTGTGCTCTACCTCCATCTCATCACGGGTCGGCGTAGCCGGCTGGATTGATTGCGATGGATTACGGCCAACAGCAGGAAGGGATTCTCTCGACAATGAATCGGTGGGACTCCTGACCGGAGCATTCCACGTCATTGAGGACACGGCGACCGACTACATACTTCTGGACTCGGAATTGTTGGCGAACCACGTACGTCTGATTCCGGACTTGGTGCAGCGAGGCTTTCTAGAGAAGCTTGGGTTGCTTGTCGTTGACGTCCTGGGGGGAGGACAGATGAAGCTCCAAGAGATTCGGAACCGGAGGGATCCGCTTCAAAGGGTCTTCTTTTCGCAGTCGGGACAACGAAACGCTACCACTGATGTACTGACCGCTCGGGGGAGCATTATCGTGAGGCTCTCTGGGAACTGGCAGCGGAGACAGGCGGAAATGGCCTTCCTGCACGATTACTGCGGAGCTCAAGAACTAGACTCTCTGATCGAGTGTCTGGAAGTCTATACCGAGCTCGACCCCTTTGAGAAGGCTGTGCTCTCGGAGTTGGATTTGGCAATTCGAAAGTTGTTCCGCCCCCCCGAGTTCCGCCTTGTAGCGGGGAGGCTGACGTTCGAGACTCCCATCTTCTGGAGCGCGAGGAAAGAGGCGGGTGCTACGGTAGTCTACGCCGATCCACGGCACGGTGAGCTGCTTAAATTGAAACCTTTGGGGTACTCAGCTCTCTTCTGGTCAATGGTCGAGGTCTTTTGCAGGGAGTATCTTGGAGACACATTGAAGCGCCAAAGCCAGAAATTTTTTGGAAACGGCGCAGTCGACCTAGATGCGTTCGGCAAGAAACAGTCCGAGCTCTGGGAACTGGTAGTCGGGGACATTGAAGTCTCGCGAATCGGGAGCAAAGAGACTGCTGGACATTCGAACATCGGGCGAGTCGAACTTGTGGGCAGGGCGGACATCACAAGCGTCACGATTTCTCGGTCCGGTGGTGTGGTAACCAGTCCCCCTTCTGGGGGGGTGACCTTGAATAAGAGACTAGCAAAGCTACTTCACATCGTCGACGAGACTGGGAATGTCGGCATTGAAGGATACTATCTCCGCATCCCAGAGTCCGCGACGGCCGCGTTTGGCGAGATAATCCGAACGTTCCCTTCCTTCGCGGCGGTCTGGTTCGCAAACCGGGTTACCTGGCAAGGGACCGATTGCGCATCCACCGCATTCCTCTTCGATGTTACGCTGGACCGGCTCCTTTCCGACGCCTCCGGGTCTCATGCTCACGGATCGATGGAGTTGTCGCCCAAGCAGGTCCAGACGTACGAGGGCCAAATTTACTTCTTCATCCCCCATGAGCTCCAGGACCACATCGTACCACAGAAGGCGGATGAAGTCGTCAAGATCGAAATCCGGAATGAGCTCCTCGACCTGAATCGTCCTCGGTCGTGGACCGCGAAGCAGCCCCTTGCGTGAACTAGTATCTCTCTGGACGCCGGATCATCTTGTCGGTCGCCGTGTGCCAGCCCATGGGTAAGAGGGCAATTTCGCGATTCGGTGTCCCTCTGCAATGAGTTTCAACCCGTAATCGACATCATCGCCCATTACCAGAGAGAATCGCCTTTCATGTCCGGGAGGGAAGAAAAACCCCTTGACCGGGTGGGAAATTCCCTTGGAATCCCGAAAGGAATCATCCGACGCAACAGAGACCATGAATCCTCGCTTCTTTACCCACAGGACACAGAAGGGCTTTCCGTCCTGGAAATATAGCCAGCGCCCCACAGTTCGGGTAGTCAACTCTGTGGCAACGTCGCTCTTAATTCTGCTCCGAAGTTTGGGCAAGAACTCCAAGGCCACCTTCGGGTCCGCCCAGTTTAGTTTAGCTTCCCAAGTCACCCGAGGCTTCTTCCTGTCACCGCCTTCCCCACCCCCTCCGCCGTTCTCCTCTATGGGAACGGTGAACTCCTCCGAGATGCGCTCTAAAATTGCTGGGGACTCGGCATATCGAATCAGGTTCTCGTGTTCAGCGAGAAGCTTTTCGAAACTGATGTACCGAACTCGGTTTGGCAAATCTAGATCGGCGAATGTTGGTCTGGTAACGTTCCTCTGAACCTCCTTCCGTCGCTTTTCTTCGGCAAGAAGAAACAGGCGCACGCTAATGTTCGGCTGGGAGGCCAGGAGGTCCGACAAACGGAGAAGACCCGAGTAGATCGAAGTTGTGCTCTCTACTTCGAACGCTGCTTCGATCGACTTGTTTCTAATCCAAACGACATCGATATTACGGATAATCCTGAGTGCGGACTCGCCCAGCGGCATGGAGGGAAAAGTCTTCAACGAGAGATCCGCGAGCCTCTGGCCGCGGGCAGTCGTGCCTTGATCTGCCGACGGTATCCACACATCACATTGAACTTGCCTGCCGAGCAAAGAAAGGAGGAGTTGTATCTCCGTATGCTTGCGATCCGTCTGTTCATCGGGCAGGCCTGGTCACCTCCGTTTTGTCCGGACATCTACTGGGCGACCTTGCTGAGAGGATTCGCAGAACCTTAAACATGGTCCTTGGTCAACCGCCCGGGAATCTCTCGAGTCGAGCCGGGGGCGTCACGACGTCGTCTAGATTCGGGAACCGGGACGGGTAGGGCGGTGGGGCAATAACCGGTGTGAATCCTAGCGAAGACGACGAACACCGAACTCTCGCAATGCACCCGGGAGGCAATGCCAAGCGCCCAATCTAGGCCTATGTTGACCCCGTAGCGGGTTACCGCAGCTATACCAAAACGACCGATTGCGGTTTCATGAAAGCTTCCAGGATTCGATCGTCCTCGGAGTCTGATTCTTTAAGGCGATAGGCAACGCGGTTACCGACTTCGAAAACCGGATCCCCTAGGATCACCCTTGAACCTCGCCGCTAGAAGTCGCAGGAGGACTTGTGCCTCTAGCCGAACCGTCTGCCGGCCATCCATACTTGCGACGGACCTCTTCCAAAGAGAATCCTTCGATCGCGGAAATATCGCGAAGGCTGAGGTCGTAGAGCCGATAGACCAACAGGTCTGTCAGGTTGTCTAGCTGTTGTGCTGAAAAGAAGAGTCTGCGAATCTTTTCGCCGCTTGCGTCTACGTTCTCGCGTAAGACTCTCAGGTCATTCGCGCGCTCGTGCGGGCGGAGCGAAACCTTCCCGTCGTTTTTGCGAAATACGGCCACTATCTCCTGCAAGCTATGGGAGTAGAACTGGTATAGCGTTGTCTTCTGATTCCAGTCGTCAATACGACTCTTGGTGGCGGCCTCGACCCAATCAAGAAACTGGCGAATCTCGGACTCCGCTTGCGCGCGTGCCGCACCAATTCTTTCAACTAGTTCCGAAAGTAGGTCATGCAACACGTCAGCTCTAAGATCGGGTCCGCCAACTTCGGCGTTCAGAAAGTCATGCCACCACGTCCAGTTGGCAGTTTCGAGGAACTTAGCAACTCCTCTCTTGCCTTTGGCCACGAGCTCAGCCCGCAAGGCCGCGGGCGTGGAGAATGACGGCTTGATGATTGGCAGATGTTCCAGGAAGCGGCGGGCGTAAGAATAGAAATTTCCTCGAAACCTAGAGCTATAGCTCTGCAAATACCGATCAAGAAGTCTGCTATTTAGGAGCGCGAGAACGTATGGATACGATACTTTGGAGTTTTCCTTAAGCACGATGCCGTATCCTCCCGCATTTCCTCCTCCGACGAAGTAAAAATTGCCCTCCTGGTCTAGGCTCATCGTAGCTCGCGCGGCGAGAACCTGCGTAAGAATTTTCGGCCTCTCAAACCATTCAAGATTCTTCGGGTACACGTAGGCATACCAATCAGATCGATTCATCTTACCGCGTTCTCTCCCCCTCAGTCTCCCTTCGTTCTCTCTGAGGTAGGCCCATGCCCCCGGATATAAGCGGTGGAACTTCTGCGGTGAGATCAGACTTGCCACACCTTCTTCCACCTCGTATGGATGGATCAAGAGAAAATCGGGTTTCCTCAGGAAATACCTGCGTATGTCGCTCCCTTTCAAGATCGGTTTTGCGATTGCGGCTTCAACTAAGTGTGTCTTGTTCGTAGCGAAGGAGTGGATCTTGATCCTCAGCCCGTCCGGCTCGACGGCAACGGGTTCCACCAGGTAGACAGGATCCGCGCTCGTGACCGCCCCTTGAAAAATCTTGGCACACAAATCGACCAGCTCTGGTCGAATCTTGGAAAGCTTCCGGAAGACATTTCCCTTGCCGCCTGTGAAGAACTCCCATCGCTTCGCTTGGAGGGTCGAAGTTGGTATTTGTTGAGCGGTTTTTTCAATAGCCACGAACGCCTCGGACAGGCTAAGCTGGGTCGCGTCCCCGGTGGGATCAAACCTAATGTATTGGATCTCCTCGTTGCGCTCGCGGCTCAAAAATAGAAGGCATGTGTATGTCGTTGCGTCGGGAAAGACCTGGAAGTCGCCGAAGTCCAAAATCCGCACGATGCGAGGTGGATCCAACAGCATCTGGCGGAGTTTCTCGGCGTAGTCGGCTTGGAACACCTTGTTGGGCAGTATGAACCCGAAATGCCCCGTAGCATTGAGTAGCTCCAATCCCCGCTCAACGAACAGTATGTAGAGATCATAGTTCTGAAACGCTGTCTGGTAAACCAGATTGAAAAATGGAACTTCATCCCTCGGAAGCGATTGGATCCGAACGTAGGGAGGATTTCCTACGACCGCGTCGAACCCTGGAGAGGTTCCATGAAAAACGTCAGGGAACTCCAGCTCCCAGTGGAAGGATGCCTTGTCAGCCGCGCTTTCAAGAGCCCTACGACGCCATCCGGAAGAGGTCTCTTCCTGCCACTGTCGTGCGTCACCCTTCATTATAGCCCAGGTGAGGTTGCCGTACTGACGACCTGTCTGTTCCGGGGTTTCCGGATGAGCTCCAAAGAAAAGTCCTGTGCGGATGTCGGCCAAGGCTTTCACCCGTCGGTAATCCTCGCTTTGCAGAAGCTCATCGAAGAGTCGCTTCTTGGCTTCGATGTCCTCGCGCGTGTTGTCTGCGATGGCGCTGATACGCGCCACCATGTCCCTAAGATGCTGGAGAAATGGAGTCGTCTCGAGACGGGTCTGGTCCTTGTCGGTGCCAGCCCGCCTCGGGATCCGGTCAAGCAGCTCAGCGGGGTAGAATGCGAGATCCTCGAGCCGAGCTCCAATAAGGCTATTTCCACGCTTTAGCCGATGGTCCAGAAAGCTCAACGGCTTCTCCCGACTAATCGTAAAGAGCCAAAGAGAGACCTTCGCTAGTTCCACCGCTAGTTCGTTCAGGTCGACCCCGTAAATGCAGTTCGATAGCACTTCTCGCTTCGCTTCCTCGGGTGTGTACTGGGCAGCCTGCTCTTCCGCGACACGACCGGCTTCCAAGTCCCTCTGCAACGCCTCCAGCAACTTCGCTGCGAGGAAGTCTACGGCTCCGAGCAGGAAGTGGCCAGATCCCATCGCAGGGTCGACAACTCGAACGGATAGCGTTGCATCCCGTAGCGATATCCCTGCCTGCGGGGCATCCGCCCACTTCTTCTCGACGACCGGGTCTAATGTATGTCTCACGATGTTGTCGACGACGTACTCGGGGGTGTAGTATGACCCGGTCAGCTTCCGCTCCCCTCTGAATGTTCCCACGTAGATTTCACCCGCCTCAACACGGTTCTCCTGTGGGAACTCGTCAAATGCCATTGGCCTGTTCCGGTCCAGAGCATACTCGTCGTACGGCGTCCAGACGAGTCGTTCTCCGGTTGCGACCATCCGACGTTCGGCGACTTGTATCCGGTATTCCAATAGGCCTTCGTAGATGCTGCCCAAGTCACTGATCTTGAGCGTTGAGTAATCCACGAACCCGAGAGGGCCACCGTTTGTAGCAGCTCGGGCCAGAAGGTCGATGGCGTCCGCTACGGCAGAATCACCGACGGCTCGCTCCTCAAGAAACCGATTTCGAATCGGGTCGAACAAACCGCCGTTATAGGCTGGAACATAGAGCAGGTCGTGCGAAATCTCAAAGCGATCGCTTCCTCGATCAATGAGCTGAAAAAGCGTTTGTAGGCGATTCCAATAGTTCGTCCCGATCGGAAGAATCCGCTCACCTTGGTCTTCGTGTTCAGCAATCTCGTGCTTGATCCTGTGCAGGCTGTAGGTCTCGCGATAGAGCTGGTGGCTCAGGCTGAGCAGACCTTTCCCCTCTGCGTAAAGGACGAAAAGCAACCGATACAAGAACCGCATTACATTTTCCTGAACGACGGCCAGCTGTTTTGGGTCGTGCAAGTTCAGGTTGTTCTCGGGCCGATCGAAGAAGCCCTGTGCCAGGACCCTCATTGCACGATACACGTTTTCCTTGAGGTTTTCGCTTACCTCTCTGGCGTAGTCCACAGACCCTTGGAGTACTTGTTCGATGAACACTGTTCCGTCTGTCCGGGGAATGAGCGCCGCTTGCCGGAAGAAGTAGTAAAAAAAACGGAACGTCTCGATGTCGTCCTCGCTAACGATGCGGGCCAAATCGACCTCATAGAAAACATCGAGCGGTCGCTCCTTGTGATAGAGCCGCCACCGTCGACCGTCGGACAGAATGCCCCACTTCGGCTTGGTCTCGTGCAAATAAAGCCAAATTTGAAAACTCGGATTTCGCCGCTTGTTTTGCCGATCCCTTCCAAACCGATCAAGCGGGGCGTTCCACCGCTTGACTTCTCCTATGGCCAGAGCCGTGTTATAGAAGGCCCTCGTCCCTCTCGTTTTGTGTGCCTCGTCGAGCGTTTTCCGATCTAGAAAGAGGCCGTAATCAGGATAGTCGCCTCCCTCTTCGACGTGACCCTGCACTTCAAATGCGTAGCCGAGCAACCTAAAGAGGCGGCGGAATAAGCGCTCCTCAAGCTGGGGTTCTGTGAGTTGTGGTAGGAAGGGAGCCTCAGATTCGTAGTGTTCTTTAAGCGAACGGAAGGCATCGACATGGTCCAAAGATTTCCATTCTGGCAGCGACGGAACGACGGTCTCAAGGTAGTGGTTTGAGAATAGGTTTCGATTGTTAACGGCGGAAGGGAGCTGGCCGACCATCTAGAGCCCTCTATTACCGTGTGTCCGCAGCGCGTCGAACAGCTGGGAATGGGCCGCGCAATATAATACTCCACGCAGGGCGTCTTCAGGCACCGGATCGAATAATTCAGTTCACGCCAGCATGGCGGGGTCGATTGGCTTGGCCGCGAAGGTTCTATATTTCCGCCTCCAATAGGTCCCAAAGTGGTGGGTCACATGACCTCCCTAACGTTCTACGGCGGCGTTAATGAGATTGGAGGGAACAAGTTCCTCTTGGAAGACGGGGAATCGCGGATTTTCTTGGACTTCGGCCGAAACTTCGCCCGAGAGAAACGTTACTTCGACGAACCTTGGCTTAGGCCTATGAAGGAAGAGAACCTCATTGACTTGGGGATTCTCCCTAACCTTCCTGGGTTGTACCGAAAGGACGAGGAGCAAGAGCCTTCCGCGGACGGCGTGCTGATCAGCCATCCACACACGGATCACTACGACTCGCTCCGATGGCTCCACATCGAGATTCCAGCTTTCATGGCCCCGGCAGCGGAGACACTCGTCCTCGCGCGCGAGTTCGCGGGCCGTCCGGCGCCGTCGAAGGACTACGCGATCGGATCCTTCACTAAGAAGGAAGGCCAAGAGGTTTTTCGCAAACTGGAACCACTGAACATGACGAAGGCCACAAATATCGCGGGTCTTCCCACAACCGCCTACGAAGTTGATCACTCCGTATTCGGCGCCGTAGGGTATGTGATCGAAACCAAAGCGGGGAACGTTGTCTACACCGGCGACTTTCGCCTTCACGGTCCGCGAGGTTCAAAGAGCAAGGCCTTTCTGGAAGCCTCTGCCAAACACGATCCGGTCGCGCTCCTTATCGAGGGCACGCACATCGGTGAGTCCAAAGTCGAGTCCGAAGAAGAGGTTAGAGGCAAGCTCACCTCGATCGTACAGCAAGCCAGGGGACTTGTGCTAGCAGGGTTTGCGCAAGCCGACCTTGATCGTCTCTCGACGTTTTACTTCGTGGCCAAGGCGACCGATCGAACGCTCATCCTGACCTCCAAGCAAGCGTTCCTTCTCGACCAATTGTGGCAGGCCGGTCAATTCGACGCGTTCTCGCTGAACGCTGAGAATGTCCTGATAGCTCGCCGGGAGAAGAAAGGAACCCACGCCTTCGAAGATTACCTCGACGAGCACTACCCCGGTCGACTCCTGTCGGCGACCGACATAAAAGACAAGCAGCAGGAGACAATCCTTGTTGCGTCCCTGTCTGACATGCTCGCCCTACCGATTATCGACCCTGCCCCAGGAAGCGTCTACGTCCTTTCCTCAAGCGAGCCCGTGGACGAGGAGATGGAGATCTCCTTCGAGAGGCTCAAGGCCTGGCTCGCTCGCTGGGGTTTGCCAATGTTTCAAGTACATGCCTCGGGTCACGCAACTCCGAACGATTTGCGTCTCGCGGTAGAGACCATCCGGCCCAAGAAGGTGTTCTTGGTCCACACTGAAAGCCCTGCCCTGTACGCCCGCTTTCTGGACAAGCTCGGGTTCGAGGTCGTCCAGCCTGAAGAGGGGAGGGGGTACGAATTATAGGAGCTGGTGATGCGACTGTTCGAGGACACGCCCATGGCGCCGTGACCAAACGGGAAGGGTAAGTCCGCCCGCGGACACGTGATGCCTTCTCCTGGTCCGAGTCACGAAATACCGCAGGCGCGTTCCGGCCCCAAGGCACATCGGAGGTCGAGGCGTTGGCCGGTCCCCCGCGGGGCTTTCAGACTCGGATCGTGTCCTCGCGAGCACTCACACCGAGCACGCGCGCGATCGAGCCGGAGAAACCGGCAGGCTTCACGTTCCGGCCCACGCAGTTCACGTTCCTGCAGCTGCAGACCGAGGAAGGCATGGACGCGCGCCCCATGTCCCTCGCGACGAGTCCCACGCGCCCGCATCTCGAGTACGCGGTCCGCCTCTCGGACTCCCCCTACAAGCGCGCCTTCGCGGCCCTCCAGCCCGATGACGAGGTTCGCGTCTTCGGCCCAATCGGCGACTTCGTCCTGCACGAAAGGCGCCCGGCGGTGCTCGTCGCGGGAGGCGTCGGCATCACGCCCCTCAAAGGCATGGCCGAGTACGCGGCGGACAAGGCGTTGCCCATCCCGATTCGGCTCGTCTACAGCAATCGTACCGAGGACGAGATTGTCTATCGACGCGAACTCGAGGCGTTGGAAACGCAGAACGCTCGCTTCCGAGTGCTCCACACCCTTACCCGCACGACCGACGACGGCTGGCAGGGCAAGACCGGACGGATCGATCGGGAATTCCTCCAAGAGGCCACCCGTGATCTGGCGAACCCGGTCTACTACGTCAGCGGCACACCGAGCATGGTCCTGGGGATGCTCCAATTGCTCCGAAGCCTGGACGTCCCAGATGCGAGCATCGAGGTCGAGGCGTTCCGCGGTTACGGATAGGATTCAACGCATTGGGGAAGCGCTGGTGGGAGCCTCGCGTTCCTGTGGCCCGGGGATCAGGCCTTCTCGATCCGTTCCCGCACGAGGCGGCGGAGGAGATCCGGCGAGACGATGATCTCCCGGTTCAAGGAGACGTTGACGGACGAAATCCCCGGGAGCTTGCCGACGCGCGCAATCCGCGTCGTGACGTCCCCGAGGTCGATTCCGCGGCACAGCAGGAACCGCGCGGGAGGTTCTTGCAGCTCGTTGATGAGGAAGACGTCGCCCAAGGCCCGGCGCAGGTCGGCCATGGGTACGGCCCCGAACACCGCCGTCGTGTACACGAGCTCTCCCGAGTCGCCGAGGCTCCCGAGCCGGGGCGTGATGAACAAGAGTTCCTCCCGCAGCAGGCGCTCGAGGTGTTTCCGCACCGTCTTCGGGCTGAGCCGCGTCACCTCCGTCAGTTCTTGCAACGGCCTCCTTGGGTCGTCGATGAGCGCGTCGACGATCCGCCATTCGAGCGAAGACACAGGACGGGGTTCCCGTCGTTCGGCCAACGCTTGTCCGGACGGCTTCGTGCCCAGCCGAGCCGTCAGCTCCCGGACCGTCCGCGCGCGGTCCCGAGGCCACGTCTGCACGGACAGACCGCCGTCGAGCTTCCACGCGACCCATGCGACGTCGGCGACCCCCAAAGCCTCCCGCGCTCCTTCGCGGTTCCATTCCCCCTGAAAGAACACGAGGAGTTCGTCGCGATCGAGGAGGCTCGGATCGACGGAGATCATGTACCCCTGGAAGATCCCGCGGCCCTCGAGCCGCCGGAGCCGGTCGCGGACCGCCGGGGCGGAGAGGGACACGCGACGTCCGAGGGCGCGGTAACTCGCCCGCGCATCTTCATGGAGGGCGACGAGGAGCCGGAAGTCCTTCGCGTCCACGGATCCCGCCGAAGGCGACAGGGCGGATAAGGTTCCCTGAATCGAAAGTCCCGGTTAACACGACCCCAAATCCCGCCCCCATGGTAGCGGGCTCATGCAAACCGACATCGAGGTGCGGCAACCGGCCGCCATCGAACGCAACAAGGCGATCGTGCTGAGCTTCTATGGAGAACGCGACCTGAAGGTCCAAGGCGACCTCCTCGACCCCGAGTTCGTGGGCCGCGCGCCCGGCGTCCCCCGATTCGATCGGGCCGGGTTTCTCCGCGGTCTCGCGGAGCTCTACGCCGCGTTCCCGGACGGCCGCTACGTGAACGACAACATCGTCGCGGAAGGCGACCAGGTCGTGACCGTCGGCCGTTTCCAGGGCACCCACACCGGGGCGTTCCACGGGATGCCGGCCACGGGGAAGCGCATCACGCTGACGGCGGTCCACGTGGACCGGATCGCGGACGGCAAGATCGTCCAGCATCTCCGGATGTCCGACCCGACCGAACTTCAGGAGCAAATCCAGCCGACCGCGTCGGCATCCCCGTGAGGATCCATCGCCCGCGCGCTTCGCCATCGAGAGGTGGGGATCTCCTTCTCCGGGTCCTTCGCCCGTTCGGCTAGGGTGTCACCACGATCGCGCCCTTCATGAACGGGTGAACCGTGCAGTAGTAGGGATACGTCCCCGCCGTCGTGAAGGTGAATTGGAACGTCGCGCCGGTCGGCATGAATCCGGAGTCGAACATGCTACTCCCATCGCTCGTGACGGTGTGCGTGACGGTGTCCTTGTTCACCCACGTGACGGTCTTCCCGACCTTCACCGTGAGGTTCGCGGGGGAGAAGAACGGACCGGCCGGATAGTGCGAGGACGCACCCTCGACGATCGTGACGTCGGCACCGGTCCCGGAACTCGCCAGCAATCGCGATTCCACGCCGGCCGCGAGGATCCCGATGAACGCCGCCCCGACGATGAAGCCGAGGGCGAGGACGGCCAGCGTCGTCGATACCGGGACGGTCTTCGTCGGCGTCGTCGGCATCGTCTTGCGCCAGGCCAGCCGGACGTTCAGGATCGAGAAGGCCAACACGAGGACGAGCACCGACGCCAAAGTGATCGTCTGTAGGAAGATCGGCAGGTCGGCGAAGCCGGTGAGTCCGTCCCCGAGGTCGCCGGAGAAGAGGAGGAGGAACACCACGCTCATGATCGCGGCGACCACGTAGCCGATCCGCATCCCGCGCCAGATGAGGACGGCGGCGGCGAGCTCGACCACCGCGAGGACGTCCGCGATGATCGGGTAGGGATTCGAGGCGCTCGTTGGCGGCGATTCGAACGAGGCGATCACCAGGACGAGGACACCGATGAAGATGAGTCCGAGAACGGGGACCAAGACATGTACGGGTCGGCGGAAAAGCAGATTGTCGCCGCTCATGCCGAACGCGTCCGGTCATCGTGCGTGGGCTATATAGCGGGTCCCGTTTGGCGGCGACGGATATAAGGTCGCGGTGCGTCAGGGCCCTGGGCACGGAGACGATTCGAGCGGATTAGCCGCCGGACCGGCTTCCCGAGATGCGGATGAAGGCAACGCCGGGCAGCCCTTTGAACGCCGGATCTCCGGTCAGGAACTGAAGCCTCCTCCGCTGAGCCAGATGGTAGCTCACGGCGTCGACGTAAGAAATCCGGGCCCTTCCACGCGGCCACAGCACCCGCATGTCCATGGCGCCGAGGATCTCTGCGAGGGAAAAGTCGACCAGGACGGGTTCGAACGATGCGACGATCTCTCGAGCCTGCTGCCGAGGGCCGCCGTCCCGGAGAAGCGCATAGTACACTTCCATCAAATTGAGCCAGCTCGTTT
>Ga0209236_1000693_pt1 | contig 19905 bp, 21 predicted proteins | sample GraSoi013_1_40cm_FD_185819 | JGI IMG/M metagenome (GOLD analysis project Ga0209236, IMG submission 185819) | Grasslands soil microbial communities from the Angelo Coastal Reserve, California, USA - Sample 09_27_2013_1_40cm (SPAdes) (version 2) | ecosystem: Environmental > Terrestrial > Soil >... | reverse complement strand
AAAGACACTTGTCCTCATTCTCTTGGCCAGCATCTCAGTAGCCTCTCTTGGAGGAACTATGCCTCACGCCTCATTAACCGGGAATGCAAACTCATTTCAGACAGTCGGGGGCTCTTGGAATCCGCGGGTTTCTTGTTCGCCTGCAATTGTGAAGATCAACGATATTACCGCTAACAGCACAGGGTCGACCTCTTACAGCATTAGCCCATTTAGTCCCGGTTTGACTTCGGAAACAGGGTCAGCTAAGAGATGGCTGACTGCAGGGTCCACACCTCCAGGATGGGTCTCGCCAGGTCCGCCATGTACCATCACGGACAAGCAGGGGAAAGTCGTCTCTATCTTTGTAGAGGTCGATAATGTTCGTGCAACCTCCGCTTTCGTTGCTGAAACCGACTGCTCATCCACCTTCAACACTGTCAATGGGGGAGGCGCGTATACAACAGGGGGATCAAAGTGTGACGTAACGTCAAACCTTTTATCTAGTGCAACGAATAGTTGCACCGGCACTACAGATCCTGGCTGTTGGCACAGGCTCCATGTTGAGTTTGACCAGGATTGGCAGGGAGCGGGATATTGTGGATCAGGTAGCGTCTGTGATACGTCCCAGGTTCGATCACAGATAGTGGGCATGTCGACGTATATTGATGTTCAGGGCTTCGTCTACTGGGACCCGGACCATGTCAGTGATTCTTGGCATAGCTATTCCGGATGGGAACTTCACCCACTGACGGCCTGGCGTCTTCACCAGTCTTCTTCGCAACTATCAACTAACTTCACCTACAGCCCATCCTCACCACAGACAGGTCAGCAAGTAACGTTCTCTGCTTCGACATCTGGCGGGACAGCTCCTTACACGTTCAGCTGGAGCTTCGGCGACGGGACGACCGGCAACGGTGCAACGGTAACTCACATCTACTCGACAGCAGGAACATACGCAGCTATCCTCACCACGAAGGATGGTGGTTCTCCGCAACAAACGGCGACCTCCCAACAATCCCTCACTGTCACCAATCCGCCCACTCCTCTAGCTGCCGGCTTCAGTTACAGTCCTTCATCGCCTAGACTCGGCCAATCAGTCACATTCACAACTTCGGCATCCGGAGGAACCAGCCCCTACTTATTCAACTGGAACTTTGGTGATGGATCAACCGGAGTCGGCTCTACTGCAACCCACGCATACTCCTCATCAGGCTCGTACACTGTCGTTCTCACCGCGAAGGACAGTGGCACCCCTCAACAAACCGCTACTTCTCAACAAACGATCACAGTCAGTCCCACCCCGCCGCCACCTCTAGCATCGAGTTTCACCTTTAGTCCAGCCTCGCCGCAGACCGGCCAGCAGGTATCGTTTACGGGGTCAGCTAGCGGAGGAACATCACCTTACTCTTTTAGTTGGAGCTTCGGTGACGGTTCGACTGGAACAGGAAGTTCGGTCTCACATACATACCAAGCTTCAGGAAGCTATGATGTAGGTCTCACCGTCAAAGACGCCAATGGACAGACGACAAACGCAACCCAGACGATAACAGTTGCCAGCCCACCCCCTCCCTCATTAACAACCAGTTTCGCATTCAGCCCATCAACAGCTGACGCAGGTCAATCGGTCTCTTTCACAGGCTCAGCCTCTGGAGGAACATCGCCCTACAACTACGCATGGAATTTCGGTGACTCGTCAACCGGATCAGGAAGTTCAGTATCCCACGTCTACCAGACCGCAGGCGTCTATACGGTGGTCCTAACTGTCACTGATGCCTCACGCCACGTCGCCAGCGCAACCAATACAGTAACTGTCACCGCGCCGCTCTCTGCCAGCTTCACCTACTCGCCATCAAACCCAGCTCCACTCACTAGCATACAATTCACTGCCATTGCGACCGGTGGCACCGCGCCATACGGCTACAGCTGGGACTTCGGTGACGGAACAAGCGGCACAGGAGCCTCTGCAACCCACTCGTATCTACTCCCAGGAACTTACACCGTAACCCTAACTGTCGTAGACGCAAACGGGCTGACAACGACAGCTTCAACCACAGTAACTGTCGCAGTATCGGTAGGACTATAACCACAGCTGCAACAAGCATGCCCAATTTCCCGATTTTTTTCGGAGAATTATCCGCCTGAGGAATGATTAATGGAACAACTTAGAAGAGAAGCAGCTAAGTCAACCCGGCTATCTTAGCGGTTTCCTTCACCATCTATCCATGTCTCTCTTTGCGGGCGTTGTTCTCTTCACAATAAGTGCCACCTCGGATATCCCATGGCATTTACAACTGGAGCAAGCTCTTGTCTATTCGATACGGTCGTATACCAGTGCGTTGTCTCGAGTCCGATCCTAATCCTTTGGGATCATATCTTCTGGGCACTGGCAACGCTTGGTATCTTCTCCCTATTCGACATAGTGCTTAGCAAGGGTTCCCAGTAGTCCAAGTTGATGCAAATCTTCGAGAGAAGATTCTTCAAAGCGCAGATCTAATGTCGCGTAGCGAGTTGGCGCCCAGGGCGGGATTCGAACCCGCCGTGCGCTCGACATCTCCCTTCGAGTGTCGCACGGGTGACAGCCGTGCATACTCTCGGCCGGCTCCCGCAAGCCGCGGACCGGGCTATACTACCTCAACGCGTCCGATTTTGACGGACGGGGCGCGAGCCCGGACATTCGTTTCCTGGGCAATCACGCTACCCAAAAGCGTGCAAGCTTAAACCTTCCTAACGACGTTCGGGAATAATCACGTTAACTGTCGATGCGTAACAAGGGTTTCGACAAAGGCTAAACCAAGACTGGCACGAGACAAGACTCAGGAAAGCCCGTCGATGGTAGAGTTCGCGGCTCCCTCTCTCGGCACCGGATTGATCAGCATCCTCATCGGCTTTCTGGTAGTATTCATAATCTATCTCATAATCATCGGTTTCGTCCTCTGGCTCGCTGGAGAGATAGTGGTTGGCAGACGGGTCACCTTTGTCGAAGCCCTCGGCATCGCAGCCGTGGGAACATTTCTGGTAGGAGCCTCTATCGCTTTTCTTCCCGGATTGATAGGCCTCCTAGTCGGACTTCTAGTCTTTCTTTTGCTGGTGAAGCACTATTTCAGGACGGGATGGTTGGGCGCGATAGGCGTCTCGGTAATGGCTATTGTTGTCGGGGTCGTGATCATCTTCATACTTGGCGCCCTAGCTCTAGGGGCGCTCTTTGTGCTGCCAAAGATACCCGGGCTCTAGGCTACGGGACGACTTTTTGTCAGGTTGAAAAGATGGAAGGAGCTTCAACACGCTCCTTCGTTGGATTTTTGGGAAGTGTCAATGCCCCAGCAGGTATAGGGCTAGGCTTCCTCTGGTTGAGTCGTCTCTTCCTGCTCTGAAGAACAGCCACAAGTGTCGCACATTGTTCTTCTAAGCTCCATTGAGCGAGTCTTGTCTCTAATAAATGTACACTATTGAACAGAAGGCTCTGGCGAAACCTTCGCGTTCTTAGGCTATCGTTTGGAACCAATCGATGAGAGACGCTAGAGCTTCTTGCAACGTGTCAATACTGCCCGTTTTCGCATCTGGAGTCTTGAAACTGTGGTCTCCGTTTTCTATCCAATGGATCTGAGCGTTTGAGCCTATCTTTGAAACGACCTTTTCAAGAAGATCCCGTCTGGCAAAGCTATCCCTTGTCCCTGAGACGAAAAGCATCGGCTTCTTGATCTTGTAGAGGTGTTCATCCCTCAACTGGTCAGTCTTGCCTATCGGATGGAGAGGATACCCGAGGAAGAACAATCCGTTCATGTCTACACCATTGGCTGCTATTTGAGACGCGATTCGGCCTCCCATAGATTTTCCTCCTATGAACAATCGATTTTGCTTATGATTGCCGTTCTTTGCCTGTTCAACGATTGCGCGGTAGCTTTCCTCTAAGATCTCTCTCCTGTCCGGCACTCTCCTGCGTGCTTCCATGTATGGAAAGTTGAACTTGACAGTTAGGAAGCCTCGCTTTGCCAGTTCCGTGTGGAAGTATCGTATGAAGGGTGTGCGCATCGGTCCACCGGCGCCATGGGCTATGATAAGGCATGTCGATGGGTCAATAGTCTTGGAGGGTAGACCGTAGACGATGCTGGTCTCGCCGCCTCTTCCCAGCTTAATCTTCGTCTGTTCTAGTTTGTACGAATCGGAGGTGTCTTGCAGGGTTTTCTCCTCCCGTAATTCTAATTCGTAACAGGGCTAGAGATCTGGGTTGCCCACGAAGATGGCCAAGTAGCGTAGAGGCTCGAGGCTTTCCCTGATCGAGCTATGAACGGTGCCAGGGGGAACCACCACCATGGTTCCGGGTTTGACTCGGACCTCTTTCTCGCCGACGCGGGCTAAGCCCTTCCCTTCGATGTAGAAGATTGTCTCTTCAACGTCATGAGTGTGTGGCGGGACAATTCCTGTGAGTTCAACGTATCGTACGGCTAGGGAGTGGCCCCGGTCGGCTCGCGAGAGATACCATCGCGTGAAATCGCCTTCTCTCTCAGGTAATACTTCGGAGAGATGCTTGACGATCATGCCTAGCACCTGACCCGGAAAAGCTCCACTCTAATGTTTAAGCTAGTGCATATTGGCGGCAGGTGTAATCTCCGGGTGTCCAGGATCGATCCTTCCTTGGCCCTCCAGGTACTTTCTTGTTTCTTGCGCTAGCCATTCGAAGTTTTCATACGGGTTCACCGGGACCTTGTATCGTTCCATGAGATGTTTAACCAGAGGCTCGAACCTCGACCAGTCAAACACGAGCAGATAGCGTAGAGAGTGAATGGCTATCGTGAAGTCTATGATTCCCTCCCTGACAAGTTCTCCGATCAGCTCGTAGATATAACCAAAGTTCCGTGCTTCGAAATCTTCTAGACTATCATCAAAACCCTCCCAGTTGAGCTGGCTGTATTTCTTAATCGCGTCGTGCATGTTTTTCCTTCGACGGGCGAAGGATTCCTGAGTGATTATTTCCAGAACTGAAAATGACATGTTAGCTTTGGTTTCAAAATTCGCTGTCTTGATTAGTCTCGCGTTTTGCCTGAGTTGGAAAACAACGAATACTGCCCCTAAGATAACAGCGAGGGAGCTAATCGCACTCAGGTCAGAAACTAGGAAGCTAAGGTCGACCATAGTCTCTCCGAAGAGCGTTTGATGGTTAATATTGACTGTATCAACATGCGGATCCAAAGCATTACGTAGATGGAAGCTATCCTACGGATGGCTAAATCAGAGATGACTCCGTCGAGTTGCTGGCAGTAACGTATCTCTTATCTCGGTTGTACCGTTGTTATCTCTTCGAAATTTCGTCAGAGAAATTGGTAAGGTCCCGCAGAATTGGGTGATGAAACTAAGAACAATTTCGACAATGCTCTCATAGACTCTGTCAGCGCAGCGCTTGACGCGCTGGGACCAACCGTCAAAGAATCAATATTTCTCCTCCTCCAAAGGAGAAATTCCATCTCACCCGATCAGATTCCGAAATTGGTTGGAGAGTTCGTGAAGGCCTTGCAGGATGTACTTGGACCAACTTCTAGGGTTGTCGAGAAGCTAATTATTGCAGGGTTGATTGCTAGGAAGCAAGTACCCGCAAATATTGCGCAGGGAAGAAATCTGTTAGAGGTCGTCGGTTCAGTCAGGCTGAGCCAAGTTAGCCAGACGTGAGTAACGTCCTCGTGGATCATGGGTCTTGCATTTCATTGAACGCGTTGATCTTGTTTGGAAAAATCAGCTAATATAGATCAGGTCAAAATCGGACGTCCCGCGGGCCCGTAGCTCAGCCAGATCCCTAACAGGGATCCTGAAGAGGTAGAGCACCGGAAGAGGCATCTCTGGTGAAGCTTTTACCTCGCGAGAGACACCCGGCTGTCCCGGGTTCAATTCCCGGCGGGCCCGCCTCAAACTAACCCTATTTCAAAAAATCGCGAAACCTCGCAGAGTTTCCGCTTTAGGTGTGTCAGCAGTATCGTACTGCCTTCACGAGCCATTTGACTCGGCTTGCGCTAATCTGATGGCGCGCTCGACCTTCCCAGTCGAAGACCGATGGTCTTCCAGCCTTATCTGCGACATGCCCTTCGAAGAAGAGTCCATTGTTCAACTGGCCCACGACGTCACTGTTGAGGAATCTTCTCAGCTGATTACTTCTCATTCATGATTCACCTCAGAGCGCTCCATTCTTGTTACTCGACCTTAAGGGGAGAGGTTACACCACAATCAACTTCCTTCGACCATGGCGTAGTGAGATGTACGTAGTGTAGTGTAGTGTGATGCGTAGCTTGAGTGTTACAGTTCCGTACTCGGTCAGAATTTCAAGGGAACTATTGGACGATATGAGGAGGCTGTATGATAGGATGGAGCCTCCGAAGCCAACTTTTTCGGCCGTCTTGAGCCATATTGTCAAGCTTGGATGGGATTCGTACAAGGCTCAGAAGAACGGCGAAGAGAGTCTTCAGAAGGTAACTGTGGCACCATATCCCAAGAGGATTCACGACCAAACCTTCCAACGCTAGGCTATGGTCTTCTAATCTGCTAGAAAGGTGTTCTTACAGGACTCGTCTCTGCGAGGACAGTGTTCTGCAATCTTCCCAGGTTCTCGATTTTCGACTCGATCATATCTCCTGGCTGGAGCAGAAACGGTGTCTTGTCAGGTTTCCTGTAAATGGCCACACCAGAAGGCGTGCCTGATGTGACTATGTCTCCGGGTTCCAGGGTCATTGTTGAGAAGAACTCGACGAGCTGTCTTATCTTGAAGACCATGTTCTTCGTGCTGGAGAATTGTCTGGTCTGCCCGTTAACTCGGAGTTCCATTCCGAGATTGTCAGGATTCCCTGCTTGGTCGGGTGTAACGAGGAAGGGTCCCATGGGAGCGAAGGATGCGAAGTTCTTGCCGAGATTGCAGAAGCCTCTCTTCATCTCCGCGAACTGAATGTCGCGGGCGCTGATGTCGTTGAAGACTGAGAAGCCAGCGATATGATCGAGGGCGTTCTTCTTTGATATGTCCTTGCATCTCTTGCCGATCACGGCGGCGAGTTCTACCTCGTAATCCAGGAGTTTGACTCTTCGAGGATAGAAGACTGGGGCTCTATGCCCAACTAGTGAGGTTGGTGATTTGAGAAATGATATTGGGAAGGGAGGAGGGCTTGTTGATCCTTCTTGGAGATGGTCGGAGAAGTTCCCGCCCATGCAGATGATCTTTGTTGGGCGTGAGATAGGAGGGAGAATGGTGACCTTGTCGAGGTTGAAGACTCCCTTCGGATTCTTTTCTCCTGAGTCAGCAATTTGTTTCTTCGCCGCCTCAAGCGTCTGGTTTGCTTTGGCCTCTCTCTTTGGATCTTGAAGAAATTCCAGTATCGGTTCCGAGTTCTTTGAGGTGCCCAGCTCAGTAAACCGAGCTGAGTCGATCATGATTCCTATCCGGTTCTCGGAGGGTTTCTGTTGGAACCTTAGCAGTCTCATGGACTAGCGACCTAGACTTGAGGGCCGCTGGTCGAATGTGTGATGATGTAAACTGTTCCTTCCCTAGGTAAAAGCAGGGTGGTGAGAAGAGGTTTCTAGACTCACGGGTGAGCTTTCGACAGGTTTTTCATCCGATATTGTTCTACCTCGTCGAGGACTGATAGGACCTGTCGAATCTGGTCTCTAAGCCTCTGGCTATTTTGTCGCATCTTACGGGTTGAAATCAAGGTCCATCGAATCTTCTCGCCCGGGCTCTTAGAGCGTAGAGATGAACGAAACTGAGAGGGCAGAATGAATAGTACTATTTTCAGATTTGATAGGGAGTGTTTTTTAGTCCCAGTTCTCCGGGCTTTCTTCGGCGTCTCGATAATGGTTACGGTTGAGGAGTATCGGTTAGACAGGGACTCCATGGGCGAAGTCAAGGTCCCCAGTTCTGCGTATTATGGCGCTGAGACCCAGCGGGCCGTTCAGAACTTTCCAATATCGGGTCTGCGCCTTCCTAAGGAATTCATTCGGGCTCTGGCTCTGATCAAGCTCTCCGCTGCGCGGGCCAACATGCAGCTGGGACTGTTGGACCCGAAGAAGGGCGAGGCTATCGTCTCCGCGGCCAAGGAGGTAATGGAGGGAGCTCTTTACGACCAGTTCGTTGTTGACGTCTTCCAGACGGGTAGCGGGACTTCCTCGAACATGAACATGAACGAGGTCATCGCGAATCGCGCGATCGAGCTTCTCGGGGGCAAGAGAGGGGACAAGTCGATGATTCACCCGAATGACCACGTGAACATGTGCCAGTCTACGAACGACGTCTTCCCAACTGCGATTCACGTTTCGTCGGCGGAAGAGATTGTTCGCAACCTTCTGCCAAGCCTGCGTGTCCTGGCTGAGGCTCTTGAGAGGAAGACGAGAGAGTTTGATGATGTCATCAAAGCAGGTAGGACCCACCTTCAGGACGCTGTCCCGATTGCTCTGGGTCAAGAGTTTAGTGGCTACGCGAGTATGATCAGGCACGGGATCAAGCGGGCAGAGCAGGCTAGGGATATACTGATGGAACTGCCGTTGGGCGGGACTGCAGTGGGAACGGGTCTCAACGCTCACCCGAAATATGCTGAGCTGGCTATCGCGGAAATTAATCGTCTAAGCGGCTTGATGTTTCGAAAAGCAGAGAACACGTTTGAGGCGATGCAGAGCAAGGATGCTTGTGTCGAAGCGAGCGGCGATTTGAAGACTATCGCTACGAGCCTGATGAAAATATCCAACGACCTCCGCCTCCTAAACTCAGGTCCTAGAACCGCGCTGGGCGAGATCGATCTTCCCGCTATGGAGCCGGGCTCGAGCATAATGCCGGGTAAGGTCAACCCCGTGATCCCTGAGGCCGTTAATCTGGTGGCCGCTCAAGTCTACGGGAACGATGCGACGATCGGCGTCTGCGGGATGTTAGGTCAGCTGGAGTTGAACGTCATGATGCCGGTTATCGCTTACGATCTGCTTCAGTCAATCGAGATATTGGCGAACGGGTCCCGCGTCCTCGGCGAGAAATGCGTCGCGGGGATAACCGCGGACAAGAAGCGCGGCTTGGAATTTGCAGAGCGGACTCTCATGATGGTGACTAGGCTCACACCAAAGATCGGCTACGACAGCGCTGCGAAGATCGCGAAGAAGGCCATGGCCGAGAACAAGTCCCTTCGAGAGGTTGTCTTGGAAGAGGGAATCCTACCCAAAGACAAACTGGACGAGATTCTCGACCTCAAGAAGATGACAAAGGGCGGACGCACCTAATACTCAAGAAGCCAATCCAGTTGGCAGGACCCGCCTTGCTTGGTACCCAGCAGATAATGAAGACCGCTCTCAAACTCGCTCAGTTCAACAGTATTCCCGCCGACAGTGAGATTCACGTCAAGGGGCGCAACCTCCGAAGGGTCTTGGTTGCCATCGATGTGGGAGTCAGCGAACTCTTGCTGGCTCAGAATCTTAACTGTGATGGTGTAATTGCCCATCATCCAGCTGGAGGAAAAGCCCAGCTTGAAGGTTACAAGGTCTTCCTCCGGCATATCGAACAGATGAAAGAAGCGGGGGTCCCGGCGGAGACTGCTAAGGAGGCTGTGAAGAACAAATATCGAGTCCTCGACATCCAGCATCATCCCGAGAATTACGATCAGGTCCCGAACGCCGCGAAGAAGCTAGGTCTTCCGCTTGTCACCATTCACAGTCCCTGCGATGAGATCGGTCGAAGAATGATCGTCCAGGCCATCAGAGGCTTGGATGAAGATGCGACAGTCCGTCAACTAGTTTCCAGAATCGGCGCGTTCCCCGAGTTTCGCCGGGCTGAGACTCGAATCGAAGTGCGACTCGGTTCTCCAAATCGGAAGGCTGGAAAAGTTGCTATTTCTCACGCGTGCTACACGAACGGCGGCTATGATGTTGCTAAAGCATACTTCCAGCATGGCGTTGGGACCTTATCCTACATCCACATCTCGGAGGCTGGTCTGACAAAGCTGGCATCAGATGGTTTTGCTAACCTGGTTGTTCTGGGACACATTGCAAGCGACTGGCTCGGCATCAACCGGCTGCTCAGAGAATTAGAGCAGAACGGCATTGAACCAGTCACCACGACAGACCTCTACACACCTGGGCGAATGAGTGTGCGTCAATAATCATGTAATGTCGAAATTCCTGTGACACAAAGAGCCCGTGTTATCACCAGAAAATTCTCGTCAGATTGCCCATTGCCTCTTCTCTAGGATTTCTCTGAGTTCGTTCATTGAAGAGACCGTTAGATCTGGATTTTCCTTCGAAAAGTCGTTGTAAGAAGCGAAGCCTGTCTTAACCAGAACAGTTCGGATTCCTAGCCTTTTGCCCGCTCGAACATCCCACCACGAATCGCCGACCAGAAACACATCCTCAGGTGTAAGGCGCATCTCTCCTAATGCTTTTGTCACGAGCCCTGCCCGTTGACTGACCGTCTCTTCCAAGGATCCCAGGGTTCCTCCGACGCCGAGGTCCTGCCGAGTGAACAGAATGTCGACTTGAGGAGCCACTTCGAGATTTTTCAGTTCGGATTCGACGACCCATTTTGTATACCTCATCGTGGCGATGCCGATCCTGAATCCCGAACCTTTCAGGGCCTTGAGAACTTCGATAGCCCCGGTGTGGAGCGTTGCCTTATCCGCTGTAGCCTGGAAGATTTTCCTATAGGATTCGTAAACTGTTTCGATAGCCGCGCGGCTCTTTCCTGCTAGTGCTGCCTCCAGCACCATTCGGGGCCCGGTGCCCTCCTCGTATGCACGCAGATAGTAATTCTTGATGTAGAACTCGTTATTGATCAGCGTTGAGCCGTTTTCTGTCAGCGCGTGATTGATGCAATAGAACTCGCGGTCGTCGATGCTGGCGAGTGTCCCGTCCCAGTCGAAGACAGCCCCCTTCAATCGTTCTCACCTGAGCCTTCGGCCGAGTAATGTAACCATATGGATTGCGTTGGGGTTACGCACAGAATATCACCGCAACTGAGGAGATTGCGTCTACAGGCCGAAAGATTCCATGGCCAACAAGTTTCTCAGCTCATCTCAAGACAAGACTGCGGATCTTCTTCTCGCGATAGGCGCGGGATTCCTGATCAATCTCATTCTGGGTGCCGCTATTCCAGAGGTGGGACCGTTCATAGCGGGGCTGGTCGCAGGAGTCATAGTGAAGACAGGACCTTTCAGAGGAGGAGTGGCCGGCTTTCTCGCGGGCACTCTTGGAGAATTAGCTAGCATGGCTCTCTGGGTCCTCACAAACCTGATTGTCTATCCGAACGCGTTAGTACCGTATGCGTTTCAGACAGCGTTTGCAATTGTCACCGCAGTCTCGGCAGTCCTAGCCTTGTCCGGTGGCATAATCGGTGGTGTAGTTTCGCTTCAGCACTGGCCCAGAATCCATGCGTTGCTGATGGGAGGAAGAATTGGTTTTCCTCTCCATCTACATCACTCCGCACAGATGAGGGTCGAGAAGAACAAGGAGGACTAGGCCCTGGCGGGCATGTCAGTTCGTCTCCTCGACACGACTCCTCGATGGCTAAGACTCACCCTTGGCTGTTCCTCAGGCGTTTTGGTCGTGACGGGAATTGGGTTCTTCTTCGGCCAGCTGACCCAGTTTGACATTACCCCTTTCACGCTTCTACTCCATCTCACCCTTGCCCTTGCTGTCTCTTCTTGGATCCTCAATCTCCGAGTCAGAATCAGTCCTGATCGGAAGCCCCTCCTCGCTATTGGTGTGGCCGTGGTTGTGGGTTCGATCTGGAGCTCAGTCCAGCAATGGATTGGTTACTTTCAGACGGGCGTGGTCAGTGACATCATGCTGGTAGCTGGGGCGACGCTGATGGACATTGCTGGAGGTTGTGTCATCTATACTCTATTCCATCTCAACATTCTCAAGAAATGAGGCCAGTTAGCGCCGTTGAGCACCTAGTGCTAAAACACACTTCTGCGACAGAAGGTCGATCTTCTCGAGGACTCATTAGGCGGGCTTAGTTTAGTGAGATCTGGCTCGGGCCTGAACAGCAACAGCCTCACGGATCACAGTCCCCTCCTTCGGGTCCTGCGTTATCCTCTGGAAGGCTCTGATGATCTCTTTCGTTACAGGTCCAGGCTTTCCATCAGCGATCGGGACTGCTTGGATTCGAACTACCGGGACTATCTCTGCCATTGTTCCAGTCAGGAACACTTCGTCAGCGTTGAGCAGTTCATAGGGTGTGATGTCTCTCTCATGGACCTCGTAGCCTAGTTCTTCTGAGAGCTTGAGGACTCGGGCCCGGGTGATGCCGTGGAGGATGCCCGCGGCAGAGGTCGGGGTGTTCAGGATTCCATGTTTTACAAGGAACAGGTTGGATCCGTGAAACTCTGAGACCATTCCTCTATGGTCAAGCATGACGACTTCGTCTGCGCCGGCGTCAATGGCCTGGAATTTTCCGAGGACGCTCTGGATGTAGTTGAGGGATTTCAGCTCGTGGGTCGTGCCGTCGACCATGTCGCGTCTGTAGCTGGAGATTATCGCGGTCACTCCCTTCTCCCGGGCCTCCTTGCCGTGGGCCGGTGCGACGGGCTCGCACATTATGATGGTTGACGATTTCGGAGAGCTCCGAGGGTCCAGCCCAAGATTTCCCCGTCCCCGCGTAACGATAAGTCGGATGTAAGCGTCCATCATGTTATTTTTTCGTAGAGCGTCAACGACAGCATTCGCCATCTCCTCCTTTGATACCGAGACGTTGATCCTTGTGACTCTGAGGCCCTCGAATAGTCGTTCGATGTGATCGCGTAGGTGGAAGACTATGCCGTTGTAGGCGCGTATTCCTTCGAAGACGCCGTCGCCGTAGAGTAGTCCGTGGTCGTAGACTGAGATCTTTGCGCTTCCCTTGGGATGGTATTCACCGTCGATGTATACAAGCGGCTCCTTCCCCGCCATACAAAATGCCCAGAATGAAAACTAGCGATTCGCTCTATAAAAGGACAGTCTCTCAAATATTGCGAGGCTGGGTAATCTCGACCTAAATCGTAATCTACCTGAAGACACTCGACGACTCTTTCTCAGTGGGCCGGTAGTTCAGCCCGGTTAGGGAACGCCCCGGAGAGAACGTCCGCCTTACACGCGGAAACCCTTTTCGAGGCCGCATGGTCGGGAGTTCGAATCTCCCCCGGCCCACCATAGTTCTCCTTCTCCTCCAGCCGAACGATGTTTCGAAAGATATTGTCTTAAACGCTGCCAGAAGAAGACAAGATTCTCGTGTAGCTGAAATGAGTTTGGACCAATCCAGCATTCCAGGTCTCGGCAAGGGAAGACTGGAGGCCCTCACAGACGGTATATTCGCGACCGTGATGACAGTTCTGGTTCTCAGCCTCAGCGTCCCTGTCATCGCGAGCGGCGTAACAGGCTCCAATCTATCGTCCGAAGTTGTCGGAGACATCTTGGCTTTGTGGCCCGATATTCTAGGCTACGTTCTCAGTTTCTTGCTGTTGGCTGTTCTCTGGATTAGCCACCATAGCGTGTTTCACTATGTTACGAGGGTCGACCGGCCACTTCTCTGGCTGAACACTCTCTTCCTGCTTACGATCGGATTTCTCCCATTCTCGACCGCTCTAATCGGGAGATATCCTGAGGTGCAGGTGCCTGTGATAACTTACGGAGCTAACATAATTGCCACGAGCTTCTGCATGCTGGGCATATTATCCTATTCTGCCCGAAACAGCCTCTTAGTCGTTCCCGAACATGACAAGAGGGTGATGCAAAGAATTAGAGCGCGTTGGAGAACAGGACCCTGGATATACCTGGCCGCCATCATACTATCCTTCATACATCCACTCATCAGTTTCGCAGTATATGTCGGAGCACTGGTCTTTCTGGTCATTCAGAGTAGTTTTGGTTTCAGACACCGTCACAAAGCAGGCGACAACTTCTAGACCTTCCACTTTCTAAAAGCCAAGGTCGAGGCCGGCAGCCATCCCTGGCTAGAAAGGGATACTGGGATATCCGAGGTTAGCTCCGATAGTCGAAATTCGCTCCTTCTACGACGCAAATCTTAAATTGTTAAGAGCTTCTCGTGGCTCTGCCATTGCAGTCGCCCATCAGACGATATCTACCCCATTTTCTGGTAGGCCTAACGATAAGCCTCATCATGGTGGGAGCTTACATGGCGGTAGGATTCGCTAGCCTCACAGCCCCAAAGACACTATGGTCAGCGAACCCAGTCACCATCACTTTCTCAGGAAGTGCGGGCACCGGCAGTTCAGGTAGTGTTGGAGAGGTGGTCAAGTGTGCCCCGAAGGTCGATAATGTCGTCTTTCACACTACTGTCAGCGACCCGACCAAGATTAGCCTCACCGTCAGTCCATCTGGTGAGGCGACGTGCGGTCCAGCCCCAGATGCTGTTACTGTGACAGCACAGTGTCTTGTGGCCGCGCCGAATTGTAAGGGAACCTATACGGGCACCGTGACCATATTCCAGGGATACAGCACTATTCCGCCCAGCCTGTCAGTTACAATAGTCGTGACATAGGATAATCAAGAATGTTTTCTGCCAATCCCCTACGACTCAGTCTAGTCCCTTCTGAGAGCTTTTCAACGAGCTAGGTCCAAGTTGGCCGAAGATTCGGTTCTCCCAACCGCTGGGTGGTCGGGGTATTCTTCGGAGTCCGTGGTCTGATTCTCTAGAACGGAGGTTCATGGTCCCCTCCGCAGGTTAAGAAAACGCAAAGAGAGGTAACTTCTTGAGGACGTATTGAAAACTAAAGGGTTACGGTTATCGGACGATGTGAAATTTGAGCTTGCTTCCTGGTCTGACCAATGATGTTATAAAGATCTTACAGCGATAGTAGACGCGCTTTGCGAAAGCTAGCATATTTGGTCTTGGGGCTGGTCGTAACTCTTTCGCTAGCTCTCGTGGTCCATCCTAACAGAACAGCCCTGTTGCCGTCGATATCGGACGCGCATGGCGCCGCTGTCTCAATAGTTCTAAGTGGATGCGTGGTTTCAGGAGGATCATGCCTCAATGTTGGCTGGAATGGTACCACATCAAAGCCTAACCCGCCCATTACGGTTGCTCAGGGCGATATAGTTTCGATAGCTCTGTCGACCGGCGACGCCTTTTCACACGAGTTTCAACTAGATCTAGACAATGATGGCGGTGAGTCGGCTGACTGCGGGACCACGGACCCGTGCTCCCAGCCTTTTCCGCCGACCACAACCTTCATGTTCACAGTCATGGCAAACCCTGCGACGTACACCTATTACTGCACATTTCACACCATCCAGATGGTGATCATAATTCAATACATCACGATAACGTCAGCTGTCCTAGTGGCGGTAATCACTGCGACGCTCTATGTCGCTCGTGGCAGGCGTAAGACTCCCAGCAACTCCAAGAACTCTTGAGGAATTCTTCTATCTGAACCTGCCACCGCAGCGAAGACGCTCGACAGGTAGATCCTTTTTACCGAAAATCTCGTGGAAACCTCCCTTCTTCTTCCGCCAGAGGCGGAGCACACAAAGGGGATCTACGCAAGAATTACTAGCGAAATCGCCTTGAACAATGCTAATCTTGTCGGACTCTGGTATTGTGCTCCGGAAGCTATTTTGCTAGTGAAGGAGGAGGATAGTATCAAGGTACATGAAGCCTTGCAAAGAATGCTTTCCGAGGCACCACTTGCAAGGGCTTCGTCGACATCCTCCCGGACAAAGCAGGGTCATAGAAATTCTCTTGCATCGCATCCCGCGTAGATATCGACGCTGCGGCTAACTGGAATTCCGTTTGGCGCAATGCGGCCGGGAAGTTTGAATTTTCTCTACACAACCAAATCAGGAAGAGGAACGAATGTCTGACCTCATCGCATCTGTAAACCCCCACATCTCCCCCGTCCACGTTTCCAATCTCTGGAGTCAATTTTGCACATGGCATCTAAATCTACTACGGTTTCATTCATTTCAAAAGAATGCGCGGCCGGTTCATCGTAACCCAATCCTCCCGCGTCGGCCATAAACTGTCGCCGACCGATAGACCGAACTTGATTGCGCCCCAAGCGCCTTACGCGGAGTGGTGTCAACGGCAGAAGTCGCCATAGCAGTCGCAGCATGCACCCATGGTCCTGTTCCGAGAGAGGATGAGGGGACTCTCCGGAAGAGCCCTACGCTACTCCTATATGCATGCTCGATAAAGCGATTTGGAAGAGCTGACTCGTCTTGGGACATAGATCAAGTCAAGACGAGCTGGAAAATGCGCTTGGACAAATCCGCAGTGCTCGACCCGGCGGGAACCCTCTGACAAGGACGGGTCCGACACGCGATTCTCGTCCGCGCCATCTCAGGAATCGGCGGAAGCGAGGGGCTGTACTACTGATCTTCGCGCTTTTCGTCGCATTGATGGTCTTCTGGCCGTATCAACAGGGTGCCGGTCAATGGAGGCTGGGAGCAGCCGGTCATCAAGCCGCCCTAATTGACACGCTCTCTCAGACTGATCCGGACCCATTCTTCATTACAAACGTCACCCAGACGCTGTCGTCAGCAGGCTACTCTGTCGACTATTACGGTCCCAGCCAGGTCACGGTTGACCTATTCCGGAACTTGCCGCTTATGGGCTATTCTGTGCTGATCTTTCGCACCCATACAGCCACCGGCCCGAGTGCACCGCCCGGTCAGAACATCGTGACCCACCAGCCCTACACCACTTCCCAATACTCCCTAGAGCAGCTAGCCAACCTAGTTACCGAGGCCCTGGTAAGGCCAGGTGACAGATTCTTTGCCATAACTCCCAGCTTCATCACTCGTGAAGCCGCAGGCGTAGGTGGTTTTCAGGGAGCACTGATCATCCAGATGGGATGTTCCACACTCCAGGCTAGGCCCGACCTGGCTACAGCTTTCTTCGAGAGAGGGGCCAGCGCTTTTGTAGGATGGAACGGAGTCGTTAGCTCTTACTACACAGATGTCAGGACAGAGAGCTTCCTCTCATCCTTGATGCACGGGAAGGCGCTCCAGCAGGCTGTCGCCAGCGCGAGTGCGCCCGACCCAGACTGGGGTGGACAGTTGACGTATCTTGAACCCTCGTCCGTTTCTCAACAACTCATGATCGACCAAGTCGCAGTCATAGTAGTCTGGACATTGATACTCATTCCAGGTCTGCTCCTGGCCCGTCGACAAGGATTCCTCCAAGCGATGGGCCGTGCATGGAAGAATAATCGGAATGGTAGGCCCGGAAAGAGCGGAAAGCAAGCAGCACCTTAACCCAGTCCATCGTCGAGAACCGGATCTTCATTTCATACGAAACAGCGTGGATGGGCAACGGAGCAAGGTTAGCAAAAGGCTGTAGAGGTTTGCGTGCCCTTCGGGTACCGATATGCTAAACTAGTTATTCACAGCATCGTCGCTTACTCGATAGTTGAAAGAGAAGAGACCGCGTAAGTCGCATTTCTGGCAGTTCGACCCGTCACTCTTCCAGCCAGGACCCAGATCAGGCTTCCTCCAACGGCATATACTCGGCCCTGCCAGGACAATCGCCGGACGCACGGTCTGGGTCCTTGCGTTCGCGTACCCGCTCCTCCTCGTTACCCTCGGAGTCGTCTTCGGCGGTCTCGTCTTCTGGGCAAGCTTCGCCGGCTCTGCTGGGCTCATATGGCTCATCATAAAGAAGGCCGGGTATGCCCGCAACTTCGAAGGATGGGATATTGGATATAGAAAATTCCTGGCACTATTCGTCGCCTTCGGCATAACGCTAACCCTCTTCATCGGACTCCTCTACACTCCAACCAGAGGCTTCACCATTCCTCTAATGGGAGGAATACTCATACTGGCCCTGGCTCTCGCAATCTGGAAAACCTCAAACCGATAAAGACACAGATTCTTCTGTGATCTGGATGGCATTCGCTCTTACAGTTTCCGCTGGGACAAGCTCTAGCACAGGCCCGACCCATTGGGCTTTTTGGTCATTCGCGAATGCTGTTGAGATCTGTCGACCTGTTTCGTATGCTGGACACTAAGAATGGATAAGACAGGGCCGCGGTTGTAACGCGGTTATTTGTTCTGGAACGTGATGGGACGACGCGTGCCCTCTTCAAGCATGTATAGGGCGTGCGTCCGCACTGAGTTACAAGTCCTGAGTAGTCTCCCGCACAAGTCCCGCTGGCCACAGCTGACGGAGTGCAGGATCACGACCACATTGTCAGGAGATGACCCGCAACCAGAAAACGCTGACGGAGTAACCATCAGAGTAACGGTACTCGGTGCGCTTGACTGCGCGTGCAACATCACGGCGATATCGTCGAGCTGCAAGTGAAGAAGTCAGAAGCACTTCCGGAAGTGCCGGAACTCATCGTGAACTTGATGTGAATTGGATTCCGAACTTTGCCTACTTCCGCACTAATGAAAAGTTCCTCCAGTTCCAGTGGGCAGCCTACGCCCCCAGCAGAAACAGTGTCGGCGCATCTGCAACTGTCTCGGACATTATTAGTGCAATCAACTCATGCAAAGCCAGCTCTACCAGCGTCGGGGGTATCTTCAGCCTTCAGGCTTGTTCGCACTGGAACACAAAGGATGCAGGTGTAGGCCTCGACTCTTCAGCCGGAACTAGCAGCGGATTCACAGCCGGTGGAAGTGGAAGTCTCCCGGGCAATCCTCTTCCAGAAATCACGCAGATACAGCAGTGGATCGGTAGAGGAGCATGGGTGGCCTTGCCAACCGGCCAGAATGCACTACTCAGTGTACTTAGTGGGGCACAGCCTATACCCCAGACTCTTTACGCGGACGAGGCTGTCTACGGTAGCTTCCTAATCGCGGCAGCCCCAACCAGCGTCAGCCATACCAGCCTACCCGCGAACATACCGGTCTCCGTCACCCTTTCCGGGGGTCCGGACAACTACTTCCATGCCGGCGATTCTGACGGGCCGGGCTATGCCGAGTCAGGACCCTACGAGTCTGTACACCAACTGAATGTTACATTGGCCTGCTTCACATCAACAGGTCTGAGTTGCAGCCTAGGCACAACATTGGCGACTCTGACGGCAGGGTCACCCACAGCGAGCACAACACTTACCATCACCGGAACAGTAGCTGGAACGGTCTACGTCCTCGCCTCAGAAGCAAACTGGCCATCAGTGACCGTCGGGATCGCTGTAACATAGATAGGACAGGACCACAAAAAAAACACTTCCCCTCCCTTTGCTTTTTCTACCGGCTTATTCGTTGACTGGTCCACGTTCGGCAGTTATCGTTTGCTACTGTAGGCTTTGTTCGGACGAGCACCAGAAACGGAAGAGAAAGGTAAGCTCCGGATTTAGCGTCGACAAGCTCGCGCTTATAGCCCCTTACTTCGTTTTCGCGTCAGTCTTGATTGTAGCAACAGCTCTAATCGCAGTCTATCTAAGACGTGCCAAGAGTGCGAAGACAAGCGATCAGTAGGAAGCTCCGCTATTGCCGTTAGTGTCGTTTCTTGGGAAATATTCCCAGATAGAGGACTGACAAGAGGCGAACCCGTAGGCATCAATGGGACAAGTCATGGTTTGATGAGGTGTCTAATCTGCGTCCAGTAGACAAGAATCATCGGAGAGATGGTAGAGGAGAAGACCTCGATGTTTTCTTGTCTTCAGAGCTTTTAAGGGGACATGACCAATATCGGAAAAATCCAACGAGTCCACACCCATTAGACAGGTTTGTTTGGAAATACGCGCCGAAATCAGGACTCTGTTTCAAAACGCGCGTGACCAGACTGGGTCTCGAAAAGAGAAAAAGGAGAGAGGGATTGAGGTGTGGCTATGGACCGCCGAAGTATTTCCATGTGACCAAGAGTGCAGGCCATATCACGTCTCAGGGAAGCAATGGAAGGGATTTTCTCTCTCGTTAGGTCCCCGTGACCGTCACCGTGACAGTTCTGAAGACAGTTGGCTGGGCACCGATCTTTATCGAGATATTGACGATAACGGTGTAGGTCCCCGGTGCAGGTGGAGTAACTGTTAATGTGGCGGT
>Ga0209236_1000689_pt1 | contig 19943 bp, 21 predicted proteins | sample GraSoi013_1_40cm_FD_185819 | JGI IMG/M metagenome (GOLD analysis project Ga0209236, IMG submission 185819) | Grasslands soil microbial communities from the Angelo Coastal Reserve, California, USA - Sample 09_27_2013_1_40cm (SPAdes) (version 2) | ecosystem: Environmental > Terrestrial > Soil >... | reverse complement strand
ATTCGGTCTTCGCGGTCGGCTCAAAGCCACTAGTGAAGGAGTATGGAGCTCTACCCACCGCGATATGGATCGCGTTGATCGGCACTGCTTTCACACTTCCTTTGATCAGCATGAACTTCATCACTCAGATCCAAACACTCTCGACGATAACCTGGTTGTCAGTTATCTATTTGGCACTTCTAAGCACGGTCCTCGCCAACGTAATCCTATACCTGCTGATTGGGAATCGATCAGTTTCGAGACTCTCAATCCAGCTCTACATAGTTCCACTGGTAAGTCTGGTCGGAGGAATAGTGCTACTCGGGGAGGGTGTGACCGTCCTCACAGTCTTAGGCGCAATCCTAATGTTCACAGGAGTCGCGCTTGCCACTCGCAAGAACTGACAGTACGATTCACGGAATAACTCAGTTTCTTAGGATCTATCCAGTAGGGCTTATCATGCGCTAGTCCTCGCTGCGTAGGTCTCCGGACATGTCGGCGCCAAACCCTAGTCTCCGCAAGGCGATGACGATGAGGTATGCTGTTGCTCTCTACATGAGCTCAGTTCTTGGCTCGGGGGTCCTAGTCCTCCCTGGACTTGCGGCCCAGATAGCTGGGCCTGCCTCGCTCGTCGCGTGGGTCGCTCTATCGATCATCAGTTATCCACTTGGCTACACATTTGCAAGCCTTTCAGCGCGAAGACCGGAATCAGGAGGAGTCTACTCCTTTGCCCGGGAGAGTCTTGGTCCAGGAGCAGCGAGCGCTGTGGGCTGGCTGTTCATCCTATGGTACGTCACGGGAGCGCCTGTAGTAACGGTAATCGCAGCCTCGTACCTATCGTATGCATTTCCCTTGACTCGGACCGAAATCTTCCTGATAGCAGGGCTTCTAACACTCGGAGCATTCTTAGTCAACTATAGAGGAATCGTCGTCAGCAGCAGAGTTCAGCTAGCGGTCATAGTTGCCATCGTAGGACTCCTGATCACTGCGGTCGTCGCATCCGCACCATCCGTGACCCCCACCAATTTCAGTCCCTTCCTCCCCAACGGCTACGTCCCGATCGGAGTAAGCGCCGCCCTGATCTTCTGGTCATATTTGGGCTATGAGAACGTATCTAATGTCGCGGAGGAGTTCAAGAACCCAGAAAAGGATTTCCATCGCAGCATCCTCTTCAGCGTCATAGTCATCGGTCTACTCTACATCTCGGTTGCCGTCGCGACCGTAGGAACTAGAGCCTATACGGCTGCGGGAAGCATTGCACCCTTTGCAGTCATGCTCTCGAACGCTCTCGGAATCTACGGCGCGGTGGGGACAGCAATCCTCGCCGTAATCATCATATTCGGAACAATGAACGCGTATACCACTGGCATCTCACGGGTCATCTACGCAACTGCCAAGGACCGAGGACTACCGAGGCTACTTGACCGCATCAACATCAAGACCCAGGTCCCAGACAGATCGCTGATGTTGCTGCTCGGACTATCTTGGATTACACTGCTACTATTCTATTTTTTCAACGTCGACTTGGAAACTGAGCTGTTAATCCCCAGCGGCGCCGCAATACTCGTGTACATTATCGGGTCGAGTTCCGGGATCAAACTCCTCAAAGTCAAGAGTGCAAAGAAACTGTTCCCTTGGATCTCTCTGGCGATCTCGATAGTCATGCTGTTCTTCGTCGGATTGCCAATACTAATCGCACTGTCATTTGCACTGCTTGGCTTTGTCTATAGAAGACGCAGGTCTCAGCCAGTCCCGGTAACGCTAGAGCCCCAAAGGCAAGGCACCGGTCCAAAGTTAGATAGTGTGAGTTAGAGCGCCATCTGTCGAGTGCTACCCTTGGTCGTCAACACGGACATTTGCGTCCTAGGCGGTGGCATCATGGGACTTGCAACCGCCTACTCGATAAGCAACACTGACGATTCCAAGATTCTCCTCCTAGATCGTTACGGCATAGGAAACGATTATTGCAGCTCCAACGACGTCAACAGGGTCTTCCGGTACTCGTACGGCAACGACGAGCATTACACAAGAATGGCAGTCGAGAGCCTCAAGCTCTGGAAGAACCTAGAGAAAGAATCAGGACAAGAACTTCTGCTTCCAACCGGTCTTCTCATGCTTCAAGGAGAGGACCGGGACGCGAACGGGTTCAACGAAGCCAGCTACAGAACGCTATCTCGTTTGAAACTTGGGGCAGAACAGCTTGAGGCAGAGGAAATCGAGAAGCGGTTCCCGCAGTTTAGAGCGGAGAAGGGATTCCTCGACCCGCACGGAGGGGTCCTTCTCGCTTCCAAGGCGCTCTACGCTCTGAGCTCCTTAATACAGAAACATGGAGTTACGGTTCGTAAAGGACAGGCCATAAAGCTGGTTCTTGGCGATCATCCCTCAGTAGAGACCTCCGCTGGCGAGATTGTGCGATTTCACAAACTAGTCTTAACGATTGGACCTTGGTCCAACACTCTCCTAAGTCCAAGACTAACATCGATGGTGTCGACCCGACAACAGCTCGTCTACTTCAAACCCCAGAAGAGTCTAGACCTGTTTCGCCCGAGAACCTGTCCTGTCTTCTTCACTGACAAACACTATGGACTACCAGCGGCCGGAATCGATGGAGTAAAGGTTTCACCGAAAGAGTTGAACGAGCCAGTCGACCCTGAGAAGGCGAACCGGTCCGTTGACGACGAGCAGATAGTTGCATGCAGGGATGTTTGTCGCATGTTCGTGCCAGACCTAGCCGATGGGGAAGTTGTCCACACCAAGGTCTGTCTTTATGATATGACTGAAAACTCTGACTTTGTCCTTGACAGAGACCCGGATCATTCAGAGGTCGTGTACGGGTATGGTTTCTCAGGGCACGGATTCAAGTTTGCACCTCTAATCGGAAGACTGCTATCAGAGTTAGCCCTCGACAAGGAGCCAAGCTCTCCCATCGAAAACTTCTCCTCGGACCCCTCTCGAAGGAGGCCGCCCACGGTTGGAGCTCACTTAGGTAAGGGCAAGTAGCAAAGCTAACAAGACCGCGCCCGTCAAAGCCTCAAGATGCATCCACCGAGCCCTCCTCTGGTCAAGCTTCTTCCAGTCCTCGGATCCTACCTTCTGCAGGGTATCTGATTTCCTCGAAGCGAATCCATGGGGCTCGTTCAGGTCGTAGGTCCCTCTGGCTGCGTGAAGAACACAGAACGACATTGAGCCCTCCAAAATCGCCAAGATTCCGACATAGAAAGGGGCGACCAGAGCTAGACTCAATAGATGATTAACCGGTTTTACGAAGGTTATGCCGATAACTATCGATACTGCGATAAGGACTAGCCCTGTGGTGAGTCGTATGGCCCTCCCCCGCCTGCCAATATTGCACTTACCGGGGACATATTCGGGGGGCAAAATTGACCGTTTTCTCCAGACAGTAACAAGCTTCATTTGGGCCCTATGCCATATAGATTGGCAGAGATGGCGGGCACTTCCACTGTTACTCCGGAAAAGGACCAGATCGGTTCAGCCCAGACCACGCAGCAGACTTATCCCGTCCAGGGACGAATGATGAGCAGCCGGAAGACCAGACCCCGAGACGAGGTGGGACACTATGTCTGCCCCAACTGTGGAAGCCCCAGCCTTGTAAGAGATGCTGAGACTGGCGAAGTCATCTGCACCAACTGTGGCTTCGTATTGTCAGACCCATCAGAGAATTATGCTGCTCCAGTTCCACGGCGCACCGAGGAAGGACTACTTGAAAGCCAGTCAGGACCGCCTGGAAGATTCTCCGCATTCGACAAGAACCTATCCACGATAATCTCGAGAGCCCAAGCCTCAAACCGGAACCTCAACGCTGACGAAAGGCTCCAACTCTGGCGGCTCAGACGGACCCAGCTACGCGCCTCCGCCGGATCCTCCATGGCGAGAAACCTGTCCCGCGCTATGAGCCAGCTAAGAGGACTGTCAGGTCGACTCAACCTTCCTGAGGTCGTGACTGAACGAGCGGCCCTGATGTATCGACGAGCTCTCAACAAGGGTTTGGTCAGAGGACGCCCGATAAATGGAATGGTGGCGGCGTCGACCTATGCTGCGTGTAGACTCACTGACGTGCCGCGGTCTCTGAGCGAGATCGCAAAAGCTTCGGGGATGAGCCGAAAGTTACTTGCTCACTACTACAGGGCTTTGGTCAGATCCTTGGATGTTACGATGGCGATTGAAGATCCTTTGAAGAGGGTCTCGAAGATCGCCTCCCGGGCTGGCGCGGACTCACAGACCGAGATGCTTGCCGGAAAGATACTGCGAGAAGCAATCAGACTCCGGGTCAACGTAGGAAAAGACCCCGACGGGCTGGCAGCAGCGGCGCTGGACCTCGCAGCCAGAATACGAGGCTCCATGGTCATGCAACGTGACCTTGCAAAGGCAGCTGGAGTTTCTGAAGTCACTATTCGAAGCCGCATGAGAGACCTCAAAACGGCTTCAAAGTCCCTTGGTCTGCCAGACGTAGCATAGACTGTCACTTACTAGCCGCCCCGTAAGTAACGTCATTCAAACCAGTTTGTAATAGTGTTGGCTCCGCAAGGAGGGTATCACGCCAGCTACTGGAGACGCTGGGATACGTCTTGCCTAGAGGCCAGGGAATACGGTACCATACATAGACGCTACTCTAGACGCCGCCGCAATTCTAGCGGACGCCATAATGATACGATCTCTAGTCAAGGATCCGTTGTCATACTTTCAATCCTACAAGAACTATTTCGTCGCGATCTACTTAGCCTTCCTCGCGTTTCCCGTTGAAGACCTTGTCGTCATTGCAACCTCACAGCCGGTATGGATGCAATCGGCTCTTCAGAGCGTCATAACATCCGGAGCGTTGATAGCGACAATATGGGGTTATGTTGCCACAAAACTCTACCTGTATCCAGAGCAGCTATCACTAAGGAGGATTCTGTCAAGTCCGTTTCGAGCTGTGTTTCTGTTCTTCGCCATATATTTGGTGCCGATGATTCTCGGTATTGTTGTCGCATGGACCGTCCCCTCAGCTATCTCTACCGGCCCTGCAGTCCAAGTTACGTATGTCTTCGAGGGCATTACGCTCCCTTCAGCAGTCACGGGTCCAATTATGCTAGCTATCGGAGTAGCGCTGGTGTCGGCTTTCACGATCTATCCGTTTGCAGTTCTCTCCCGCCTTCGATCTCAACTAAGAGACAAAGATGTCAGAGGGGCATTGCGAATATTTGCCTCTGCTTTCAGCCTGATCAGCATTACTTTGCTTGCTGGGGATGCCGTATCATCGTTCGGCTACGGCATTCAGGGAACGACAAATTTTCTTTCGGTAATTCTGATAATTGTAGCCGTACGGGCGTTCCGCAAGCCAACATTTCTGAAATCATTCCTAGGCGTCGTCCCCTCACTTGAATCTTCGCCAACTGCATCTCACTATGATCAGATAATTCTAATCCACAGCCCCGGTGACGAGAAGTTTGGCCCGCTCTCCAAATACATCATAGAAGCAGTGAGTCGACACAACCGAGTGATCTACTTCCACCATGCCGATGAGGCCGTGATCAGAGAAGGCCTTTCTCGGCAAGGGATTGACTTGACGAGGTACGCGCTGAAAGGGTCCCTCAGACTTGCGTCTTTGGGGAACATCTATCCAAACAAAGGAATGATTGACGAAACGCCGCTTGAACTCACGAGGGAACTCCTTCTTGAAGCAAAAACATTGGGTAATGAAGGGCTCAGCGTCATTCTCGACTATGATGATTTCAGTATTCGTCCTCTGCAGAAATTTGTCCAGCACCTGACTGACCCAAGGTGGGCGAGTCCGGATCATTCTCTGCACGTTCTTGTGGCGTTCGATTCGACAGTGTTCCGAGGAGAAGAGGCATATCTAGCTCAATTGGAGAATAAAATCCGAACCCTCGACCTCTCAGAATCGATGGACACTTTCTCAAATACAGTTGGATTGTCTCACAAAGAGATTACTGGGAAGAAGCTGCTGCTTGAATTCGACCCGCAATCTGACTACGACCGCATTTTTAAGTCGTTACTCGCGGAATCGGCCTCCCACTTCGAAAGGACAGTTGTCTTCACGCTGAAAGGGCGCCCTGTCTATTCACTAGCGCAAAGACAGCCCGGAGCAAAAGTCTTCGTGCTGACGCCTAGAGTCTCGTATCCCAAGGTAGAGAGCGAGAACCTAGTCTTGCTGCCCTCATATGACACTTCACTGATTCTTGACGCACTGAACAAAACCATCGAAGCCTACGCCGAATCATCATTCACCATCATATTCGACAGCATCACACACTTCATCTTCACACTGGGACCTGACAGAACATACTCTCTGGTCCGTCAGGCTCTAGAACTGATGATCTCCGGTAAGATTACGGCGATCTTCACGATGAACTCCAGAGCGCACGATCCGAAAATAACGTCCATCTTTGAAAACATGTTCGACCTCGAGATTCTCGACGAGCAAGGAAGAGGAGTTCCAGAAATCAGAAAGAAAATTACCGCAATGAATTGACTCTTCGAACTGAACGTTAGGACGGAACGATTCGTCCCTATTTTGCAGTCCGAAAACTGCTTTGACAGATATCCTACGCGATGAGCCCTGGCATCTTCTGAGATGCGGAAGATCTGGCCCGAAGAATAATCTCAAAGTATTTGGTACCAAATTGCAACCCCATTTCAAGACCCATCGGGTCGTGCTTATCGTGACACTCTGTCAATATCAGAAGAAGGGAACCTAGTATCTTTGACCAATAGTCATTGCCGATAACGCGGCTGTTGAAAACCCGATCGGATTCGAGGCAGTAATTTACGTATCGACTGTCTCGGACACCATGAAACCTGTAATAATTCATTGCGCTGTTGGCATAGGAATCAGGTATTCCAAGGATTCTGGAGAAATCCATGAACATAGTCCTTACCTCTCCCCAATGAGGATCATCCACGACCTGGGTTCGGTCATGACCTGGATAATTTTCGATTTCATCCTGTTTAACGAGAATCCGGACATATAGTTCGGCTGCCCTCCAAGATCTAACAGGGTTAAGGTCGGGAAACAAGTGCAAGTAAACCTGAAAGAATGCTTCGGCAGACTTCTCCAGATGACCCCTATCATGCTCCACATAGCCAGTGACGATGTTGTATGCTAGACGCTTCGCCAGCTCCCGGCACTCTCGTAGAGTCTTTGGTATTACCGGCTTCTGAGCCTGGACAGTGGTTAGCTGGCCAGTTGGCTGAGGGTCAATAACAGCCTTCGACTCAGCTATTTCCTCAGCAACTGTCATGATCTCGCCACTTTGCCTCGACTATGCTTCAGATTAGTTTCAGCTATGTCTCGCCGATATAATCGTGGCCTACCATTCTAACGAAAAAGCTTCTACGCGCTTTATATTCTCCAGAAACAACAACGATTCCACCGTTAGCCCTTTTTCAGATATAGAATATTCTGTCCAGCGGAAGAAATGTCAAGAAACACGCCTAGGAGAAGCGATCTTTGCTGGCCCAGAAGAGATAGTTTCTTCCTCAGTCCCATGAATAAGAAGAACGCGCCCACAGTCTGCATACCCCCACCCGCAGCCACTAGTCCCATCGGTGCTAAAGCGTCCACGAGGAACATGACTACGATGACGAAGAACAGGCTACTTAGTTGAGATACATATCCCGGCTCTCCCGGCCTCATTTCCCTTGGAAAGCTTCAACGTCCTTAGACCGTAATAGAGGAGTGCGAGACCTAATCCAGTGCCGGCAAAGTAGACGATTCGAGAATTAATGTCCAAGGCTCAGAATCTTTTCACTTTTGAACGTGACGCTTTATCTACAATAATTGTGACCGGCAGTCTGACTCAAACTTCGACTAATCGGATCACATGCGCGAAACTCAGTGGGACGAAACTGCAGGCAATCTGGAACCGAAGAAGTGTTGCTTGGGAGTCACTTCGTTAAACTGGGAGAGCCGAGGATTCGAGATCAACTCGGTCCCGGTAAACGGGTTGTTCTTTGGCTGCGACTCCTGAATTCTCTCTCCTGCTCAACCTCGGACTTGCAATTTCCGCGGCATTCGGCTTCAGTTTCCTCTTCTCAAAGATTAAGCAACCCGTGGTGCTGGGTCAGCTTATCGCGGGAATAATTATCGGACCCTTCGGTCTCGGACTGATACAGGATCTCGGAACGATAAATCTGCTAGCTTCTCTTGGCATCGTACTCCTCCTCTTTACCGTCGGATTAGAGCTTGACCCGTTAGAGATCCGTAGAATCGGGGCCAACAGTTTCATTCTTGCCGCCGTGGAACTCACGATTAGTTTCGTCTCAGTCTTCGGCGTTGCACTGCTAGTTGGTCTCAGCACTATAGAGGCAGTATTCGTCGCGGCTGTCGTGGCGACGACGAGCACCGCGATAATGAGCAAGATACTGCTCGAGTCCAAAAGTTTCCATGCCAAAGAGTCTCAGATGGTCATAACAGCGTCAGTCATCGAAGACTTCGCAACCGTCTTCATCCTCCTGTTACTCCCTGGCCTCGCAGCAGCTAGCAATCAGGTGGCATCCTCAGACCTCGCCTTGCTGGTCGCTAAAGGAATTCTCCTTGTCGCGGTCATCTTCGTCTTTGGCTGGCGGATGGTGCCGAGGATCATTGATCGTGTGACTCAGAGCGATCAGGAGTACAAGGAGACGGCGTTCCTTCTCGCTCTCTCCTTCGGATTCATCTTTGCCTTGCTCTCATCCTTCCTTGGATTTTCTCCAGCAGTAGGCGCTTTCCTGATGGGTCTAATGATAAGAGGAAAACAGGCTACGTTCGTACTGGACAAAGTCGGACCAGTTAAGGACCTCTTCATTGTCCTCTTCTTCGTCTCGATGGGAACGCTCATCAACATGGGAGCAGTTCTTACCCTTACTCTCCCGATCCTCGCGGTCATTGCAACAGCGATTCTTGGAAAATACTGGGGGTGTTGGACTGGGGCGAAGCTCTCCGCAGCGAAAGGTGAAGCTAGCAAGGTTGGAGTATCGATGTTGCCCCGGGGGGAGTTCTCCTTCATTGTCGCCAGTGAGGGAGCCGGGCTTGGAGTAGCTTCGCAGATTCTCTATCCTGTCGCTGGGCTTACGACTCTCGTCAGCTCGTTTCTGTCGTCCATCGGAATGCGCCTCCTCAAAGCACGAGCGACGAAGGCTACAGAAGTCGCGGTCGCAGTGAAAACGAGGAGAGCTGAAAAGACAGGTTGAGGTGTGGTGATGGCGGAATCGCGAATCCCACCTGGAGCTAGTCTCCTCTTGATAGGGTCGGGGCTGTACTGGATTCTCTCCAGCCAACTGATATCATCATTCACAGTCTTGACCCCTGGTCTTTTCCAGGCTGATCAGTTAGGAGGTTCGTTGATCACGGTTGTTGGAGTAGTATCCGCGACTGTCGGTCTTTGGATCGTTAAGGTTGACTTCGACGAACTCCGCGCTCTGTTCTCTCGTCGTGATGGTTGGATTTTCACGGTCCCTCTCGCGCTGGTCGCCGCAGACGTCTATCTTACGCTGATAGTTCTGTCGACGAATTCCCAGATTGTAGAGTTGAATCCATTCGTCTCCTCCGCCATAGGGATAGGAGCCGCAGCCCTGATCCCCTTCATCATCTCATATCTCGCACTATCACAAGGACTCGGTCTCTTCATGCTTAGGGTAGGATCATACCTCTTCGGTCCTCTGAAATCTTACAAGTATCTTCCATTCGTCTCCATTTGCGGAGCAGCCGGTTTTGGACCTGCTAGTAATCTTGTGTTGCTTCTTGACCCCAACGTAGGGGTTGCGGCATACGTTATCGGAGCTCTCGGTTGTGTGATGCTATCAACGATCTTGTTACTCGAGTTGAGAAGTTCGGGAATGATCTAGGTAAGCCTAAGTTCCAGCAACCATAGGACAAGAAACAGTCTCACCTTGGCACGAAGCCTCCGCTTCATGGTTCAAGAACATGATGCCACCCGACTCCACTGGGATTTCCGGCTTGAACTTGATGGGGTCTTGAAGAGCTGGGCAGTACCCAAGGGTCCACCTACAGAGCCGGGAGTCAAGCGATTGGCGGTGCAAGTGCCTGACCACCCGCTGAGCTATTTCGACTTCGAGGGGACGATCCCAGAGGGAGAATATGGGGCTGGGACTGTCAAGGTCTGGGATAAGGGCACGTATGTTCTTGAGTTGAGAGAGCCGCGAAAGTACCACGTGCTGCTCAAAGGGAGGAAGCTGAAAGGTGACTATAGACTCATTAATTTCAAAGATCGCAACTGGCTCATTTACAAAGTAGCTTGAGAGCACGTCGTTATGTCCCGGCTCGCATCGAATCTGGAATTGTGATTCTCGGCTTCTCCCTCAGGAAAATCTGAGAGGATACAACCGAGGCGAGAGCGACGGCTAGTGAGAAGACGATGACTGCTTGGAGCCGGGCCGCATCGGCGATCAAACCGCCAGCCAAGGGTCCGAGTCCACCGCCTAAGCTGATTGCGGATTCTAGCAAGCCGAGTCCTTTGCCTCGATCGGCCCCAGAAGTGTAGTCTGACATTAACGCGGTTGAGGCTGACTGCACTAGTGGATAGATTGGCAAAATCCAGAGAACAGTGACAATTACGACATTCGTCACGAAGTATAGAATTGTGAAGTATGCTGCGTATCCTGCCGCACCGAGCATGAAGACGGGTTTTCTCCCCACCCTGTCGTTGAGCGGCCCGACTAGGCGATACGCAAAGACCCCAAGCACTGTCGTTCCCGTGGCCGCTAGCCCGGCTGTTAGCCGGGACCCGTTTAGAACGTCTACAAGGTAGAGAGTGAAGAAGCTGTTGAATGCCGAGGTTGAGACTAGGACAGTTATGGAGAGTAGACAGAGGATCGCGATGTTCCTCTGTCTCAATAGTCCCCAATAGCCTCTGGAAATGTCCAAAGATCTCTTCAGGGTCAGGGCGTCTTTTGGAGCAAACAATACCACGAGGGTGCCTGCATAGCCGTAGATAGCGCCAAGGAGGAATAGAGAGTTGACTGGAAGGTACTGATACAGAATACCGCCGATAAGAGTTGCGGAGGCGTAGCCGAGTAACGCTGCCGTCCAGAATCCACCTATCGCTCGGCCATACTGTCTGTTGGACAGAGTGGCCATTGCCGCGTAGACGGGGATAAAGCTGGAGGAGAAGAGCCCCATCAAAGATACGACAAGAACAAACTCTTCCGGGCTCTTCAGAAATGGGAAGACCAAGAATCCGACTCCTTGCGCTAGTAGAGAAATTAGTAGAATCTTGTTTCCTCTCCCCGTCTTGTCTAGAATGCCTCCCCAGGCAGGAGAGAGTCCAATCGTCTCGATTGCTGGGATGAGAGAGATTAGTGCTATGAGAAGATACGAGGCGTTGAGCGAGCGTAGCTGGATTGGAAGGAATGCCCAGATTATTCCTGTCGGGCCGAATGCGAGAGCAGTTGAGACCTGAACAGTGAGTCGTTGATTCATCCAATCTCGAACCCGGATGGGCTGCTTATGCTACTTCAAGATTGAAGAACACTAGGCAGAGTACAGTCGAGTGTAATCTATTCGGAACCGGTTGAAGAAGTGATTTCTCTCAAACTACGTGCTCTTAGAAGATGTGAACCCGATACGTCGTCGTATCTCTTCACTGATCCTTCGTTTCTCATCATCGTTCTTTGCCATCATCCACTCCAGCTTCAGCCTGAAGACTTCTTGCTCTAGAGTCGGCTTTTCTTTTTGGACTGCGCTTGTTGGGCTGGAAGCCATAGTGGTCGTCAATCGCCGTTCTCCGACCACTGAGATTTAACGAATTCTGAACCGATCAAAAGATGGTCAAAGGCCTAGAGCAGCCCCGATGGCGAATCCAAGAATCGCCAAGACTCCAAAGGATAGGTGTAGAAATATCGTGTTCGCATTCGCGGGAATTATTGCGTGTGGATCCTTGTAGTTTACTCGGAGAATTCTGATCGCTTTCAGAGCAAACGGCAGGCTGAGCAAAGCGATGAGTGAGGTTAGGCTTGTGATCCCTGGGGAGAAGATTTCGAGGAGGGCGTAGATGATTATGAGGATGTATGCTGTGACGACCATTCCGACATAGACGCTGATGGATTTGGCGTATCCAAGTCTCAAGACCAGGGTTTTCTTTCCTACTGCATTGTCTGCGTCCATGTCTGGGAATTCGTTGATCCAGAGGACGGCGGCGATGAGTAATCCGACCGGTATGGAGGCGAGTAGTGGTTCTATTGCGAAGCTGTGCGCCTGGACGTAGTACGCTCCCAGCGTCATTACGGGGCCGAAATTGAGCCCGACAATTAGTTCTCCGACTCCACGGTATGCTAGGCGGAATGGGGGTCCAACGTAGGCGTAGGTCGAGATTACTCCAATCAATCCTAGTAAGAACAGGTAGGGTAGTGATAGAGCGAAGATGAAGTATAGTCCAATCAGGCTACCTAGGACTAGGCATGTTGTTGCGACGAGGATGTGTGTTGAAGGTTTGACCAGTCCACCGGTCAGTATCCGTCCTCCGCCAGCGAATGGGTTCTGGTGCTTGACTTGGAGATCGTTTCCGCTTTTGAAATCGAAATAGTCATTGAGCATGTTTGTAGCGATCTGGATGAGACTTGCGCCAAGAATAGTGAGAAGAAAGGTCCCAAGGTTGAAGACGTGGGCCACTTGAAACGCGATTACTCCTCCCAGAATTACCGGGACAAAGGTCGCTTGCAGGAAAGGGATGCGCATGGTCCTTAGCCACAGAGCTAGGAAGGGTGGGCCTCTGACCTCGCCGGTTGAACTGGTTGTCAACTTCATTCTCCTGATTTTTCGCGAGAGCGGCTGGTCCGCAGATAATATAAACTCTTAACCGATATTTGTCGGTCCCGAGAGCGAAAACCTAAAGTCGGCTAGAAGAGAGCCGCAGTGGGCCGTTCAAGAGGATTGTCGTTGGAAGAGAGAGACGTAGTCGTAGTAGGAGCAGGCATAGCCGGCTGCATGACAGCGGCTACTATAGCGATAAAGTCGAAGAACAAAGTAGACGTTCTCTTACTCGACCGGAACCCCGAGGCCGAAGTTGGAAAGAAGACCACTCTCGGATGGGTCTGCGGAGACGCGGTCGGAGAGCACCACATCAAATTCCTCAACGAGCATCTAGGCGTCACCTATGGCAAACCTGAGATGGAGAACCGGGTCACTGCAGTTTACGTGTACTCGCCAGACATGAAAGTCAGGGTTCCCTTCGAAGGACCCGGATATGTGCTCGACCGGCCTAAGTTTGGCAAGCGACTGCTTGACGATGCGCTGAAGGCCGGAGTCGAATTTCGTGGGGGCGTGCAAGCCTTGGACCTGGTTGAGGATTCTGGCCGGATAGTAGGACTCAAAGGACAGACGGTGGGCGGAACCGTTAACCAGCCATTCGAGATGAGAACGAAGCTCGTTATTGACACGTCGGGAATGTCGACGAAGCTTCGGAGAAATCTTCCTATCCCAAGTTATATCGAGAAAGAGATCGATAAGGATGACATCGAGCCAACGGCGCGTCTGAACGCAAAACTCAGGGACGGAGTCGAGGTCGAACCCTTCCACTGCGATATCTACCTTGACCAGGAGAAGGCTCCGGGAGGATATCTGTGGCTATTCCCGAAGAGCGAAGACAAGGTGAACATCGGTCTCGGTATTCAACAGAAGAGAAGCCAGAAACCGTTGAGTGCACTGTTGAAGGACTGGCTCGCGACTGATGATCGTTTCAAGGAGATGACGCCATTGAGTGATGATAGCAATCTTACCGGAAGCTGGCAGGTCTCCGTGAGACACCAGAACGATTGTCTGGTGGCCAATGGCTACATGATCTGCGGCGACACAGCCTGGTTCCCCAATCCAATTAGCGCGGGCGGCATTGGTCCAGGACTGATCGGCGGCGTCCTTGCCGGAGAGACAGCTGTCCGTGCCGTAGAACAGAACGATTTCAGCGAGAAGAATCTCTGGCAATACAACTTAGACTTCGTAAAGCACTACGGAAGCAAGACAGCGGGACTGGAGGCGTTCAGAATGTACCTCCAGACACTGAACAATCAAGAGATCAACTATGGAATGCGCCACTTCCTGTCAGGGAAGGAGGCGACTGAGATCTCTCTTGGCGAGATGCCCCATCTCTCACCCTTCGAGAAGATCGTGAAACTATTCCTGGGACTGGGATCGTACAAGGCCTTCCGTGGATTGGTCTACACTATGAAGCAGATGGAGACCCTCAACAACCTCTATCAGAACTATCCCAAGGACCCGTCACAGTTCGAAGCATGGAAGCACCAAGTAGATTCGATCCTCTCAGAGACTAGGACGCGATTCAGTTAGAGAAAAGTCACAGAGTCAATATATAGCCCAGCTCGCCCCGTCGAGGTGAAGCACTTGTCTTCTCCAGACATTACTCCATTCGAGTCCAGACGAGTCGATGATCAGGCGCTCGTGATGGAGATGTTGTCAACGGAGACCGATGCAACCTACACTTTTCAAGGTCTCAAGAGAAGGCTTGGACTTCACCAAGAGAAGCTGACAAGAATCCTCAGACGACTGGAGGACAATAATCTTGTCGCGAAAACCGAAGAAGGATACCGGACCCTGAAACATTCGCGCAAAGCGGCGCAACACCTCGTCAATGGCGAGCCAGTGATTCGAGGGCAGCTTCCGCCCGGAATAGATTCGCAAGGTTTGCTGGGAAAGATCAAGGGTCGGTGGTTCAAGAACTTCCGCTGGGTAGGATACGCCAATGGGACGGATGAGCTGTCGCTCTATTGGATTACGGAAGACAACAAGTTCCAGGTCAGGATTCAACTCTCGCCGATTGAGATTCTAGTCTGGTCCCAGCCAACAGATCCAAAAGAGACGGATTCTCCCGTGACTGCGGCCTACGAACTGTTCGATCGCATCAGTCGAATGGTACCAGAACTCGGCGAAAACAGCTAAGCTACAACTCAAGCATTATCGGATCAGGGCCGAGTTTCAATCTTGGATTGAAACCGGAATATCCTTAGCCGAGACACGATTAGTCTTTACTTGAAACCATCATCGCTCAAAGAGTGAGCAACACTGGAGGCATCAGCGACCGAGCCCGAACCCGTTGTGAGTTGGAGGGCACTTATCGGCCTTCTTGGCTGGGTGCTGGTTCTTACTGGAATATTCCTCCTCACAGCAGGCTGCAGCCCGATACACCGGACATCCTGCAGCACAAGACTGACACTCTCTTCAACAGTAACAACAATCGCTGGGGCACTTCTTCTGACAACCTCATGGCTGACAGGAGAGAAAGGAGACAAGACTCCCCTGAAAGTAAGTGTCAAGATGCTTGCGAAGTATCTTCTCGTACTCCCAGGCCTCGCAATCATAGTCGCCATAGTCCTCTTCTTGGCTTTCATCGGCCTCCCCCTTTAGAAGAATCGATGACGATTATCGCAATCTCATACTACCCCTCAGCGGCCGCCATGCCAAAACGCCCGCCGGCAAGGTAGGGCCGCGAAACTCTTGTCACCATGGACTGGATACCCATTTCCCCAGTCAATATGGGTCGCCCCATACAGAGCGTATGGTGAGGAAGAAAGCAAATGATTGGAGAATCTATCCAGTTTGATGACGGTTTCGATGTAGTGAGACTGGACTGGCAACCCATAGAACGGCATCCTAGACCCTTCAAGAGGAAGAACCCGAACGACTTCGGGCGAAACGCCTTCAGGTTTGCCCTAAGCCTATCGCATATGTTCTAGGGATTCGTCGGGTCTCAGCGACCACGCAGGGTTAGGGGGTCCTGCGGCCTTTTTTCCGGATGAACATCGCTTCCTAAGGACTTGCGGCCCAAGGATCACAAGGTTAGGCCGTTCCTCCACATTAAAACCGATCAACAATATGCCGCCCATCTCGTAATATCGTCCTAGAAAAAACCGAGCGCTCACATCTACCGGAAGGTCGGCGGATGTGAGACCCCTTGAAGATTTTTCCTTCAACGGCGGTTGGGCGCTTCGCTTAGAGAGCGGCGGGTGCAAGTGTTAGTCCCGAGTTCGCATTGGAGTTGCCTGACACGGTCTGTGCTGCTTGATTGATCAAGTCAGCTACGGCTTTGGGGTGGGAGATCATCACTAAGTGTGATCCTCTGACTTCGACGATGGTGGCGTTGGCGCGGTGAGCCATGAAGAGCTGGGCGAAAGGCGGAATGGCTTTGTCGATGGTCCCGACGAGGTAGAAGGACGGAATGGTCTTCCATGCAGGCACGCCAGATGTCTGCGATAGAGCACTGAGTGCGAACGGACGCTGGGTTGAAGCTAAGACTGCGCCCTCATTGGGTGGAAGGTCGTTCGCGAAGCACGAGGGAAAGAGGCTTGGTTTGATGTATAGATCAACGTCTCCGCCTGTTAGGGGCACGAAGTTGAAGACTTGCGTAGGGTCTCCCGAAACGCACGACGGTGACCGGCCGGGTGGCGGTGGGACGCTGGACAGCGTTGCTAGTGATTCTCCTTGGTCGGGCGCGAAGGCGTCTATGTAGACGAGAGCTTTAACGTTCGGGTTTCCGGTGGCGGCGTTGGTGATGACTGCTCCTCCGTAGGAGTGGCCGACTAGGATTATTGGGCCGCTGATGCTCTGGAGGAAGCTGGCAATGTAAGCAGCGTCGGAAGTTAGGCCTCGTAGTGGATTGGCTGGCGCGTAAACTGTGTAGCCCTGTTGTTGAAGGATACCGATGACGCGACTCCAGCTCGATCCGTCAGCCCACGCGCCGTGGATGAGAACAATTGAGGGTTTCGGCCCGGATCCGGTATCAGATCTCACTGCTACGACATAAGCTGGGACGATGAGAAGAGCGAGGATTGCTAAGGGGATGAACTTTTTCATATCTATTTCACCTCTCTGGATAGTACTTCGTCGTGACACGGTTTGATTTGATAAGCCTGCAAGGGAGTCAAAGTATAGCTGGCCCGCAGCTGCGGAATAGACTCTGGTCGATTGTGAGAGCGGAGTACGGCCTAGGCTCCGCCCAGAGTTACAATCAGGTCTGTGAGGAAGCCGGCTAATATGCCGATGAATAGCCCGACCATTAACAAATCGTTTCTGGATTCTCGTCTCGCTGTATTGTACATCAGCAACGTGACGTAGATCAGAGCTCCGCCGGCCAGGGATAGGAACATGATGTATGTTAATTGGGATACCCAGATGCTGCCCACGAGGGTCCCAATGAAGGTGGGACTCCCGCCGATTATGCCCATCTTGACGAGGAATGAGATCTGAGTTTTTTCGGTGATTCCGGTGAGGGGTCCTGCAATTCCGAAACCTTCGGTTGCGTTGTGGGCTCCGAAGCCGACGATAAGGACTACGGCGAGTGCGACTGCTCCTGATGCAAAGGACTGGCCGATCGCTAAGCCTTCGCTGAAGTTGTGGAGTCCGATGCCGACAGCGATCATCGTCGCTAGGTGCCGGGGGTTGCCGAAGAGCTCAGCGCCATGCTGTTGCGGTATCTTGTCCCGTGAAACAACGGGGTTTGATTTTCCTCCGCGATTGTCGTTGTTTTCATCCGCTGCAGCCAGTTTCCTCTTGGTCGAGATGATTCTTCTGAGATACCTCTGTTCGTAGAGAGCAAGTCCCAAGAGTCCGAGACCCAGTCCACCGAACAGTGCGAGAAGATCTATGACCGCGTCCGTCACGGGACCCTTTCCCGTGTAGCCTGCGACCGCGGCGAGTTTTGTGGGCTGCCAGGCGGCGGACAACACGTCAATTATTAGGAATAGAAGAATTCCCATCGCGAGTGCGTTGAGGAATCCCTTCTTCATCCGGCTGACGTTCAGCATCAGTGCCATAGGCAGACCTAGGAATATGGTCACCCCGGCGATTGCGCCTAGCAGTAGGAGCTGCGCGTAGTCTATCAAAGCCGCAACGCAGCTCTAGGTTATGACATACGTCATTTAAGCCAATCGACGTTAACTATAGATGTTAACACTGTTAATAACAGCACATTCGTATCCAAACATCATGCGAACTCTCACTGAAGGCGTGCGAAGCGAACACATGATTCCAGTCGTTCGTGCTCGCCTCGCGATGAGCCTAAAGCGACAGGGTCTTAGAGTGACAGAGATCGCCGCCGCGCTCAACACCACTCCCGCTGCGGTGGTTCAGTATCTGAAGGGTAAGAGGGGACGGTTGGTCGCGCGACCTGCTCAAGTCGACCGTACTATCGATGCTCTGGCGGAGAGGGTCTTGCAAAGGGTCCGTAGCGGTGTGAGAGAAGGAGTACGAATGCCTGAGTTGATAGAAGCGGCTGACCAGATAATTATTGCTAGCAAGGGCAGCAGGATGCTTGAAGAGACTTCGCAGAAGAGGGAGAAGCAGGTTGTTGAGGTGCTTCGACAGAGACTTGAATTGGAGCTTAGAGCCTCGGAAAGGTGCCTAGAATCTGCCGTAAAGTTTGACGATCAATACTCTAAGCTGCTCTTGAGAATGATCGCAGCAGACAGTATGAGGCATGCCGATGTCGTTTCCCAAATCATTTCATGGACAGAACTACCCAACGAACCGATAATGAAGGTCCCCAAGAGAGAATTTCTGGATGCGATTCTACAGATTGAAGACAAGGCAAGCGAACAATCACTCAAAGACACGGTGAAAATATCGCATCCAGTAGCAAGACTACTTCTGGAATGGATTGATGCGGACGAAAAGAAACACGAGAGAATCATAGGTAAGATGGTCCACTTAGTCCAAACTTCTCCCTAACGGCCTAAGATTTCACTAGTCCGTAACACCTATCGGTTCAGAAGGTACTTGAGACGATCCGAGCTCGAAGCCCATTGTCAACCTAGACATTTTTCGCTACTTTGCTGGGTGGTAGGAGAGGAGGATGATGCCTGAGGGGAAAGTCTTCGAGTCTGCGAGTTTCATGACCTTCATTGTCTCCGCGTTATCATCGAAGAGTCGTCTCCCGCTTCCCAAGACGACAGGATGGACCATGAGGCGCAACTCGTCGACGAGGTCATGCTGCAACAGCGTGTTCACCAGCTTACCGCTACCATAGACCATAATGTCCTTTCCTTGCTGCTGTTTCAGTTCCTTGACCTCCTCCACGACATTCGTTTTGATCAGGTGAGAATTGTTCCAATCGAGTTTCTTCAAAGTTGTTGAAACGACGTACTTGGGCATGTTGTTCATTTTATCAGCGAAACCCACATCATCCTTCATTGAAGGCCAGGCTTTCGCGAAGCCCTCATAGGTCACGCGTCCCAGCAAGAGCACGTCGCTTGCAAATACCTCATCCAACTTGTACTTCGGAACTTGATCGTCCCGGAACTTGAAACTCCAGCCGCCATGCTTGAACTTCTCGGCTCCTCCCGGGTCTTCAACTACACCGTCCAGGGACACGAACTCCGAAACGACTATCTTTCTCATTCCTCTAGTTTCCTCCCGCGATAGCGGAGACTGACGACTCCGTTCTTGTACGTCTTGGATTCTAGTAGTTTCAACCTACGCATCTCATTCTGGTCTCTGAACAAGGGCTTTCCCTTGCCGAGAACGATAGGGTTGATGTTGAAGAAGTATTCGTCGATCAGGTTCAGATTCATGAACGTTGACCCAAGGGTTGGGCTAGCGAATAGTATGAGGTTCTTGCCAGGCTGTTTCTGTAGTCTAGTAATTTCTTCGCCGATATGATCTTTGACAATCCTCGTATTCTGCCAATGAACCTGTTTCAGGGTTCTGGAGAATACAATCTTGGGTGCGGGGTTGACCCAGTGTGAATGGTCAAGATCATGTTTCGTAGCCGTCGGGCTACTAGCCACAGTCGGCCAGTAGCTTTCCATGAGCTGATAGGTCACTCGTCCAAATAGAGCCGTGTCCGCTGTGTTTACCAGACTCTGGACGTCTTCGATAAGGTCATCGTCGAAATAGACCCAGTCAATTTCTCCATTGGGACCCGCGACAAAACCATCTAGTGATACGTGCATGAGCCAGACAACATTTCTCGTCTTGATTCCCTTCAGATTTCAGATTCTCT
>Ga0209236_1000687_pt1 | contig 19954 bp, 19 predicted proteins | sample GraSoi013_1_40cm_FD_185819 | JGI IMG/M metagenome (GOLD analysis project Ga0209236, IMG submission 185819) | Grasslands soil microbial communities from the Angelo Coastal Reserve, California, USA - Sample 09_27_2013_1_40cm (SPAdes) (version 2) | ecosystem: Environmental > Terrestrial > Soil >... | reverse complement strand
CTTGCCGTAGTCCTTCATCGCCCGGGCGACCGCGTCGACATGTTCGCTCACGTCGCCTTGGACGCCGATGACTCCGATCCGCATCCGTGGACCTACGGCGGCGTCCAATAAAAACCATTTCGACTCGAACTCTAGATTGACGCCGCGAGGACCGGTTCAGCTGTTCTCTTGTTCCGGATCCCGATTGGAACGGAACAGCTCCTGCAGGACCGCTGCGAACGCATTAGAATCGAGGAGCCCGAGGCGCTGGCTTGCGACGCTGCTGATGACGACGTCATCGCCAGCGTGGGGCGACTCCCTCGGGCGGAATACGTCGTCGCCCTCGGGGAAGACGGCCTCGCCCATCGGGGACCGCCGGAGCGCTTCGGGATGCTGTTCGTCCAGGGGGACGACCTCGAAGAATCGATCGAGGAGGAGGGGCCGCCGCACGCGCCCGAGGACCGTGACCCGGACGCGGTCCGTCGACGGATCGAGCGACGTGTTCGTCTCGAGCGCCTCCCGATTAATGCCGACCTGGAACGGCTCGAGCTCGACCGACATGCCGCCGAACGGCGTCACGTACCAATGCCGCAACGTCTCGACCGGGAAGGTGGGTGCGATGTTGCCCGGCCCACCGCGCTTGCGTTGCACCGATGAAAAATTCCCTCCGCGGTATTTGTAAGCTCAGTCTCGAAAATCCGACCTGAGAGTACGTTGTGCCGGGATTATTCCACCTGGATAATTTCGAGTTTTGTCGGCTTGCTCGATACCCTTATCTACGACACGGATGTACGCAGAAATCCAGAGGGACCTTCACGGCCATCGGATTCGTCTTGATCGACATCGAACCGACGCGCGAGAAGGAGGTCTACCAGAAGCTCCTGAAGATCAAAGACATCGTCGAGCTGTATCCGCTCTTCGGGGAATATGACTTGATCGCGAAGGTCGAAGCCGATTCGTACGACGCGATCGGGAAGCTGGTCGTCTCGAAGATCCGGTCGATCGAAGGCGTGAAGGCGACGAAGACCCTTGCGCGTGTAGCCTTTTGAAGCGACTTTTCGAGCGGTGGCGCATCGTGGTTCACGCCTCGTTGGGCGGCGAACGTATCGTCGTCGCCGCGGCTCTGTTATCATCGATGACGCTGCAGGTCTCTCATATCGATGACCCCGGGCCGTCTTGGCCGAGGCCAAAGTCGCCGGTAAAGTCGCCACTCTCCGTACGCCAGCGCGACGATCGCTGCGACGACGGGCGGCAGGACCAGGATGTCCTGTCCGGGGAACCACAAACGGACTTGGACGGGCGCAAACAGATCCAAGCCCAGGCATCCGACGACGTAAAAACCCCGGATCATGTCTCCGAACAGGTAGGATACGATCGGGTGATGCCGGACGAACTCACTGCCGGCGGGCGGATCGCCCGGCGTCGGCTCTTCCTCTGAGATCTTGACATCGTGGTGCGACTTCCGGTCTTCGATGTGCGGACGCTCCCGAAGAGGTCGCCTCGTGACGCTATTCTACTCGCGGGCATAAAGCCGCTCTCGATTCCCCACCGTTGTGGCTTGGGCATGCCGTCCGCGGCGCGCGTTCGTGAGGCCAATTATGCCTCGCGGCCGGGCAATGTGCCAAAATCATCGTATACAGGGACCGTCTTGACGAGTCCTCAACGGAGGAGGATTCGAGTGGATTCCTCTCAACCTCAGGTCCAACCTGTGCCTTCTGAACCATCGACACCGGAGATCACGTCTGCAGCCCCGAAACGCCGGGGTCGGAGAATGCTCGTCGTGCTCATCGTCGTAGCGATCATCATCATCGCCGGGCTCGCGACGTTCTTTGTCCTCTATCTCGGTTCGGGCTCGATTTTCGTGACGAGCAACAGCCAATTCATCCCTGCCGGCGGTTCGACGACCTTCACGGCCACGGTCACGCCACCCCCGTTTGTGAGCAGCACGAGCATGCAATGGGATTTTGGGGACGGCAATAAGCAGAGTTCGACGGGCGATACGATTGCCCACACGTATGCGAATCCCGGAAATTACTTCGTCCTGTCGACGGCGTCGTTGAGCAACGGAAAGACCGTCGACAACGCGCAAGGCCTCTTCCCGATCCAGGTCGGCGCGGCTCCCGTGACGAACCCGAGTCCACTCGGGACGACGAGTGCCCTGGGGGCCCTTGCGTTCAACAAGACGCTCTCTTCCTCCGGCGCGCCGTTCATCGCGGTCGGCGGCCACATTGCGTTTGTCGGCGCGGTCGCCCAGCCGCCGACGTTCGAGTGGGATAATCTCGTCAATGCCGTCGCGAACAGCTGGGTCAACTACACCTGGACTGTGACGCAATTGCGGGTCGACGGCGGCGACGGCACCGCCCCGGTCACGAACGCCTCAGCGGATCCGCTCCCCGTCACCCACACGTATGCGACCGGCGGGATCTTCGCCGCGACGCTTCAGGTGACGACTGGGAACTTCTCGGCGGCCCAGACGAACGGCACGCCGGCGAATCCCACGCCTACGCCGACCGGCGCGACGCTGACTACGACCGTGGGACTCACGGTCGCCGTTGGCTCATACAAGGAGATCACGTACTCGGGCAACGTCATCAAGCCCGGGATCATCACGAACATGGAGGCCGTGACCGGCGGATACACCACCCTCGACCCCGCCCTCGATTACGAGTCCACCGGTTTCGAGGTAATCTCGAACGTCTACGAGACCCTGCTCGGCTACAATGGAACATCTACCGAGAATTTCGTCCCGATCGTGGCCGATCAGATTCCGACCGTGGCGAACGGAAAGGTCTCCTCCGACTTCATGAACTACACGTTCCACATCCGATCAGGGCTCAAGTTCTCGAACGGGGACGCGATCACCGCGTGGGACGTCAAATACTCGATCACGCGCACGATGCTGTTCAACTCCGGATCGCCGTTCCCGCCGGGCTGGATCATCTCCCAGTTCCTCGTCCCGACCACGTTTATTTCGGGCTTAACCACGCCGGCCGGCTGCAGTTTCGGGGATCCCGGTTGCTCGCTCGACCCGGCTTTGACCTTCAGCGTGGCGGACGGGGCGATTGAGGTGAACAATGCCTCTCAGGAAGTGACCTTCCACCTCACCAGTCCGGCGCCGCCGCTTCTGTTCTACCAAGTTGTCGCGGATCCCTTGGGCGCGGCCGTCATGGACCACCTCTGGCTCGAATCGAACGGGCCGAGGCTCGTGTGGAACCCCGCCGGATTCATCGACTACGAGAAGTACAGCGCCCTCGCCAACTACGTGCCGGCATGGCGAAACGGTGCGGTCGGATCGGGACCGTACATGATTGACTACGTCGCGAATCCCGACTCCGTTGTGCTCAAGCCAAACCCTGGCTTCCAAGTGCTACCCGGCCTACCGGCGGCGACGGTGAGCAAGGTCGTCCTCCAATATGTGGCGGACGCCTCCACGCGTGAGTTGTCGCTAGAGTCCGGACAGGCGGACATCGCGGGCATCCCGAGTGCTCACTTCGATGTCGCCAGGCGGCTCCAAGGACTCGGGCTGATCAAGATCCAGTTCAACCCGACGCTCAACCTGTTCTGGTGGAACTTCAATCTAGAGATCTATCAGTCCGCAGTGGGCTCGTCCGCGAATCCGTACGGCAACCAGGTCCCATCGGACTTCTTCGTCGACCTGAACATGCGGAAAGCGTTCGCGTACGCGTACAACTACGGCCAATACTTCGACCAGATCCTTGGCAACAAGAAGTTCAACGCGACGTTCGGCTCCCCGTTCAACGGCATTATTCCTAGCGGCATGATCGGATACCAGGACCTGTCGTCCCTCAATGTTTTCGACCTGGTCCAGGCCAAAAACTACTACAACCAGACGGCATGGGTCCGAGACCACGGTTGGGCCACGTCCGGCTTTACGATCGCGATTAATGTCGAGACGGCGGACATCGTCGATCGGGCCGAGGCGGCCGCGTGGGCGCAGAACATCGAGCAATTGGCGCCCGGCATCACGGTCCTCATCAAGCCGATCTCCTTCGAAGAGATGATCACCGATTCGGTGCCGCACCTGAACCCGATGGGAATCTACTTCCTCGGATGGCTCGCCGACTATCCGTTCCCGACGGACTACACCTTGCCGATGCTGCTGCCGGCGGACAGTCCCGTGAGTTCGACGACGCCGGATGGTGGGACGTACCCGAACGCAAACGGCTACAACCTCCAGTACCTGGCCGCGGACGCGAACGGGACCAGAGGATCGATAGACCAGGTAGCATCCTCGACGAACATCCGGAACTGGATCTTGGACAGCATTAGCGCCCCGAACGCGACGAACGTGCCCCAGGTTGTGATCGACTCCCAGCAGGCCCAGCAGGCCTTTGCGAACCTCTGGTACTACGTGCCAGCCTTCCAGCAGTACACGTTCTTCACATTCCGAACGTGGATTACCGGAATGCAGAACGAGCTCAACCCGACGCTGGGCGGCACCGATCTGCTGTACAACCTGATCACGAAGCCGAGTACGACCACGACGACGTCATCGGCCAACGCGATGCTCGTCGCGACCGGTGGACCGTTCTCTGTCCTAGCCTCCGCGGCGCCGCCCGAACGAATGGCCCTGGTCCAGTTCGGCGGCCGATTGTTCGAGCGCGGATGGCAGCTATAGCCTCGCTCGAGCGTCCCGTGGCAAAGACCGTCCAGCTTCGTGCCGAAGCGCTGGATTGGGAGTCAAGACGCGACCAAGGACGCCTGACGTGGAGACTGGACCCCTTCCAAGAGCTTGCGTCTTCCTCCCAATCGCCCGGGAATCGGGAAAAATCCTTTAGGACAGGCTCCCTAACAAGGTGGGACTGGAAATGCGCCTGATCCTGTACATCGTGCGCAGGCTGCTCATCCTCATCCCGACGCTGCTCGGCGTGACCATCATCACGTTCACCTTGAGCCACGCGTTCGGGCCGAACCTCGCGATTGCGGTCTATTGCACGCCAAAGCTTGGGGCGTGCGACATCAACAACCCGTTCCTGCAGCCGATCGTGCAGCAGTTCCATCTGCGAGACCCGATTCCGGTTCAATACGTCTTCTACATGCAAGGACTCCTGACGGGAGACTGGGGATTCACAACCTCGGCGATCAAGGGCGGAATGCCCGTCACCCAAGCCATTTCCATCTTCTTCCCGCAGACCGTGGAACTCGCGATTACGGCCACAGTATTCGCCACGCTCGTGGGCATTCCGACTGGGACGGTCTCCGCGTTGCGGAAGGACAAATTGCCCGATCATGCCACTCGGATTTTTGCCTTGATTGGGTATTCGATCCCCTTCTTCTGGCTCGCCCTCCTCCTCCAAATCCTGGCGATTTCGCTGGTCCCCGGGTGGGAGATCACCGGCGGATACAGCCCAAGCTCCATTAGTCCATCCACCGAGCCCTGGGCCTTCGTCGACCTCGGTGGGACGTACCAGTTGTTCTCCCAGCCAACGCATTTTCTGGTGCTGGACGCGGCACTCCACGGATCGTGGGCGGTGTTCCTGGATGCCTTGAAGCATCTCGTCCTTCCGACCGCCACACTCACGATTGGGATTCTGGGCGTCGTCTTGCGCATGGTGCGTTCTGGCATGGTTGATTCGATGAACCAGGACTACGTTCGGACCGCGTGGGCGAAAGGCCTGCCTGACTGGGTGGTCACCCGGACGCACATTCGGAGAAACGCGCTCCTCCCCGCCGCGACCGTCATTGGATTGCTCTTTGCCGGACTCCTTGGAGGAGTGGTGCTCGTCGAGGATGTTTTTGCTTGGCCGGGCATCGGATACTGGGCCACCCAAGCAGTCCTCCAATTTGACGCGGGGGGCGTCATGGGGACAACGCTCATCTTTGCTATCTTTCTCGTCTTGATCAACTTGGCAGCGGATGTGATCTACGCGTACTTGGATCCTCGAATCAGCCTGTGAGGGACAATCTTGGGCACAGTGACGGTGCACCGAGGGGCGAAGGCATGGCTCGACACCTCGGGCTGGCGTCGCAGGCTAAAGGAGTACGCCCTCATTCTCCGGCTGCTGATGAAAAGCCCGCCAGCTGCTGTGGGCCTGATCATCGTCCTCATTTACCTCGGAATCGTGATCTACGATCAGTTCTGGGTACCGAACAATGACGTAATGATCGCTAACTTTTCCGCGACCGGGCCCGATCCGCCATTTTGGTGGCCGGGAGGCAAGGCAGCCGGTGGGTGGATGGGGACAACCTTTCCCGGAATCGATTTGGCCGATGCGGTCCTGAAGGCTGTCCGAATCGACCTAATCTACTCTACTTTTGTTGTTCTCACCGGTGCCCTGGTCGGAAGTCTGATTGGGGTCGTTGCCGGCTTCCGTGGTGGCCTCTTCGACGAAGCTCTAATGCGGGGGACCGATGTCACCTATTCAATCCCGTTTCTCGTCTTCGCCATCGCCGTCGCATTCGCCCTGCAGAAGCGGGACTTCCTGACGATAAATATGATTCTTCTCATCTTGTGGTGGCCTCCATACGCTCGACTTGTTCGTGCGCAGTCGCTTTCCGTGAAGGAGCTGAAGTTCGTCGAGGCCGCACGGGCCGCGGGTGCGTCGGACGCTCGGATCATGCTCCGGCATGTCTTGCCGAACACGCTCGCGCCAGTGTTCGTTCAGATTTCTTTGGACCTTGGTGTGGTAACTCAGATTTTCGCGGCCCTCGAGTTCATCGGATTCAACGCAGGCAACCTCTTTCTGCCTGAATTGGGCAACCTCATCAACATCGGATGGACCTGGGGATTTGAGAGCCATCCTTGGACGATCTTGATGCCTGGGATTGCGCTGCTCATCTTCACCGTCTCGGTCAACCTCCTCGGGGACGGCCTTCGCGACGTCCTCGATCCCCGCGCCAGGAGGTAGCGCGTGGAGCCGATCCTGGTCGTCCGAGGCCTGAAGACGGAGTTCTTGACCAGTCGCGGGCTTCTACGAGCGGTGGACGATGTCGATCTGCAGATTCGGAAGGGCGAAGTGCTCGGCCTCGTCGGAGAATCGGGCTCCGGGAAGACCGTCACGGCCCTTTCGATCATGTACCTGTTGCAGCAACCGCCGGGGCGAATCGCTGGCGGTGAGATTTGGTTCCGGGGTCTCAACCTCCTCGCCGGGAGTGACGAAGACATCCGCGTCGTGCCGCGGACGGTGGGTCCGCCCAAGTTCCTCCCGGCCGACGATCTCCTGAAGCAGCACCGGGCCCGGATGAACCGAGTCCGCGGCCACGGGATGTCGATGATCTTCCAGGAGCCGATGTCTTCGCTGAACCCCGTCCTCCGGGTCGGGTACCAGGTCGCCGAGGTGCTGATGTTCCAGCGCCGACAGGAGATTTGCGACCGATTGCTCTCGCGCCGCGACCTGACCGACGCGGATCTCGGCCTCTTCCGACAGGCGGTAGCCTCCGGAGAAGCCTCGGAGCGGGAGCGCCTCGTCGCCGAGTTCTGCGTGCGCTCCGGGCTGCGACCGGAAAAGATCCATGCCCTGATCGACGCGTCGGGGTTACCGATCGACGAGCGGATCGCGCGAGTCCGGCGCCTTGCGGTCCGCCGCCGTCGCGGGGGCGGCTGGTGGCTACGGTTCCTGAAACGCCTCGATGCGATGGAAGAGATCCACTTCACCCGGGAGTGGGAGCGACTCTCGAGGCTCTCCTTGGGCCAACCGGCCGTCGACTTGTTCGACCCCAAGAAGAATCCGCGAGCAAAAGGCCTGCCTCCGCTTGCGACCGTCTCGCCGCAGCCGGACGCCCTCCGCCTCTACTTCCATGCCGCGGTCGGTTCTGGGGGCGATCGGAGGAAGGGGGATCTCCTCGTTCCATCCGAGGATCTTCGCGCTCGCGTGGAGGCGCACCTTCGGGATTCGGCCTCCGGCGTGTTTGGCGCGATTTTCGGAATCGTGAAATCCGTGGGCATCACCGAGGATGCGATCGAACTGCGGTATCGGGAACCCGCGACGGACCTGTTCCGGACCGAGACCGAGCTTTGGTCCCGACGGTTGCTCTATCGGATCGCCACCTCGATTCCTGTCCTTCGTTCGGTCCTTGCTCGGCCGATTGAAGAGGAAGCGCGCAGGCACGTCGTCGAGCTCTTTCGACTCGTCCGGATTCCGGAGCCGACGAAAATCTATGATGAGTACCCCCACGAGCTCAGCGGAGGAATGCAACAGCGCGTGATGATCGCGATGGCGCTCGCGGGTGAACCGGCGCTCATGATTGCAGACGAGCCGACGACCGCCCTCGATGTGACCACGCAAGCGCAGATCCTATGGCTCCTGAAAGATCTGCGGACTCGGATCGACTCCGCGATCCTCTACATCACCCATGACCTCGCGGTGATTGCGGAGCTCAGCGATCGGGTCGCCGTGATGTACGCCGGAAAGATCGTCGAGGCCGCGCCCGTGGCCGATCTGTTCGCGAATCCTTTGCACCCGTACACGCAGGGCCTCTTGCAATCGATCGTTTCGACGGAGAGCCAAGGCCTCGAGCCTGGAGCGCCGCTCCCGACGATACCCGGGGTCGTTCCGGATCTGCTGGCGCCGCCGTCCGGATGCCGCTTCCACCCTCGTTGCAAATTCGCTTTCGATCGATGTCGTGTGGAGGAACCGAAGCTCCTCGCCCACGGTCCGAATCGGAGAGTCGCCTGCCATCTGTACCCGGAGGAGGGCGCGAGTGCCGCCGCCTAGTAAGGACCGCAACGAGATCCTCCTGGCGGCCCGAGGCCTCAAGAAGCATTTCGCGGTCAAAGGCGGACTCCTCCAGCGGGCCATCGCGACCGTCCACGCGGTCGATGGCGTGGACCTCGTGATCCGCCGCGGCGAAACGGTCGCGCTCGTCGGGGAGAGCGGGTGCGGCAAGACGACCTTGGGCCGGCTCCTCTTGCGGCTCATCGAACCCACGGAGGGCGATGTGCTCTTCAACGTCCCGGAAGACGTCTTCGAACGCATGCGCGCGAACGGCCCGGCCGCCACCCAGGACGACGGGCAGACGAAAGAGCTGATTCGCCAGTACTCGATCACCCGACGGCGCCGCCGATCGATGAAGGCGCTCCGACGCTTCATGCAGCCCGTCTTCCAGGACCCCTTCACCTCATTGGATCCCCGCATGCTCGTGAAGGACATCGTCGCCGAGCCGCTCTTGGTCAGCGGCCTCGCGACGCGGCCCGAGGCGTACGAACAGGGCGCACGTCTCCTCGAGGAGGTCGGCCTTCGGCCGGAGCATCTGTACCGGTTCCCCCACGAGTTCTCGGGGGGTCAGCGTCAGCGGATCGCGATCGCCCGCGCGCTCGCGCCGGAGCCGGAGTTCCTGCTCCTCGACGAGCCGACGAGCGCCCTCGACGTGTCGGTCCAGGCGCAGATCCTGAACCTGCTCAAGGACATTCAGCGGAAACAGAACCTCACGTACCTCCTGATTACGCACAACCTCAGCGTGGTTCGACATATGGCGGACCGGGTCGCGGTCATGTACCTCGGCCGGATCTTGGAGCGAAAGCGGACGGCCGAGCTGTTCTCGAACCCGCTCCACCCGTACACGAAGGCGCTCCTGTCCGCCGTCCCGGTGCCCGATCCGAAGAGGCGTCGGGAGCGAATCATCCTTCCCGGAGACGTCCCGAGCCCGATTGCGCCGCCGGCGGGCTGCCGATTCCACACGCGTTGTAACGCCGTTCTCCCGCACTGTGGCTGGAGTCCGAGGGACATTGCGGCGACCGCAGCCCACATGTTCGATCCGTCTCGGAATCCCGACGCCTCGGAGCTTCCTCCCCTGGAAGAAGTGACGATCCGGGGGGATGAGGTCCTCCTTCTCCGGTACCGCGAACCGGCGACAGAGTCGAACCGCCTCGGCGTCGAGGCGCTCGTCAAGGCGCGTGCGGAACGGCCGGAAGGAATCGCGTTCCGTGCGATCCAATACGTGCGATTGGACGGCGGTCGCATCTTGCTCGAGTTCCTCCCGGCAAAAGAGCCCGAACTCCTCGAAATTGTCCCGCACCATTTCGTCGCGTGCTATCTCTACCCGGGAGTGACGTCGGCAACGAACTAAGGACGCACTACTCCCAATCCAGAGGAGCTCGGTTCGCGGGTGCCTCAATCTTCTTGCTTTGGCTCGTACACCGCGACGGCCTCGATGGCGACCTTCAGACCCGGACTCGCGATCCCGAGTTTTGCGGTCGACCGGGCCGGCGGCTCCACCGGGAAGAATTCCTTGTAGGCGTCGTTCATGGCTTGGAAGTCCGCAGGGTCCACAAGGAAGACCGTCGTCTTGACGATTGAACTCATTGCGAGTCCGAGTTCTTCGAGGATTGCGGCGATGTTCGTCAGCGACTGTCGTGTCTGGCCTGCGATCTCCGCGGCTGCCCATTCGCCGGACTTTGCCCCAGGGACGATCGGCGCCTGCGCGGAAATGAAGACGAACCCGTTCGCGACGACGACATGAGAGTACGGCCCGAGGGGCTTCGGGTGGTTCGGGAGATCGGGGACGGCTCTCACGTCGTTCCGGGTCGGGAATGGTCCGATGACCAAAAGGATTGTGCCGAGGCGCTCGCCCCCTTTCGGATTCCATCCTGCAAGGACATGATCGGCTTGGCGAAGACCTCGAATGTCAGGCCTTTTCTTCGTTCGCTATCAACGGTGTTTTGGAGACCTCGCTCGGCGCGAAACGGGCCGAAAATTCTTTGCTGCGCGAGTCCCATTTCCTTGAGCATCATGGTCGGTAGCCCGGCAGTGCCCAGGGAAGGCGTCGCGGCATACGTTGGCACGATGGTGGACCTGCATGCAGGAGAGCGACCCCGCAACCCCCTGAACTCCGCTCATGAACGAGTGATTCATGTAGCGAGGGACACCCGCCGGCGGACTGGCTTGGTCGTCGGCGCAATCGTCATCGCCGCAGTCCTGGCCGCCCTGTTCCTCCTTGGCTTGTTCCCGGTGTAGACGGTCGCATTGAGTTCGGAAGTTAGATCCCGGGCTCCATTAGATGCAAGAGTATATTAAATTCGGACGGCGTTGATGGCGGGAACCCGAGAACCGACTGAGCCCACGCGGTGGGATTCCGGATGGCCAAGAGAGACCTTGTCTTTCGCATTGGCGGCGCCGCTGGAGACGGCGTCTCGTCGACCGCGGAGAGCTTCGCGAAGATTAGCGCGCGGAGCGGGCTGCACACCTGGACCTATTCGTCGTATCAGAGCGTGATCCGCGGTGGCCATGTCTGGACCCAGATCCGCGGAGGCCTCGATCCGGTCCTTTCTCACGGCGTCGACCCGGACGTCGTCGTGTGCCTGAACCAGCAGACGATGGACGTTCACCAGGGCCAAGTCAGCGAAGGCGGCGCGATCGTCTACGACACCGACGGGACGAAGCCGGATCCGACCAAACTTCGGGAGAAGGTCCGCCTCCTGGGCATCCCTCTTCGGAAGAAGGCTCAGAGCCTCTCGCCGAACGCGCTGATGCGGAACACAGTCGCCCTCGGCGCGGCCGTCCGGCTGTTCGACCTGGACTTCCGACACGTCGAGAGCGCCTTCAAGGATATCTGGGGAGACAAGAAGCCGGAGATCGTACAGCAGAACATCCAAGCCGCGAAACTCGGGGGAGACGCGGTCGGCGAGATGGGCGGTTCCCTGAACTTCGGACTGGCGTATCCGAACGAGCCCAAGTATCTGATGACCGGGAACGAAGCGATTTGTCTTGGTGCGCTCGCCGCAGGCGTGAAGTTCCTCGCGCAGTATCCGATGACGCCGGCATCGTCGATCCTCCATTGGATGGCCTCCCATGGCCCTCCGCATGGTGTCGTCGTCAAGCAGGTCGAGGACGAGCTCGCCGCGATGAACATGGCGGTCGGCGCGGGCTTCGCGGGGGTGCGCTCGATGACCGCCACGTCGGGCGGCGGATTCTCCCTGATGGTCGAGGCGATCGGGCAGGCCGGGATGACGGAGACCCCGTTGGTCGCGATCCTCGTGCAGCGCAGCGGTCCGTCGACCGGATTGCCAACGAAGACGGAGCAAGGGGACCTGAACCTCGCCCTTGGTGCGGGCCAGGGAGATTGGCCGCGCGCGATCCTGGCGCCCCGCAACCCGGAAGAATGCTTCCGCCTCACCGCGCAGGCCTTCAACCTCGCGGAAATCTATCAGACGCCGATCATCGTGATCTCGGATCTCTACCTGGGCGAAGGCTACCGCACGGTCGAGAAGCCGGACTTCAACGTCCCGATCGTCCGCGGCATGTCCGCGGCGAACGGCGCGGAGGTGAAGGACTTCAAGCGATACCGCCTCACGGAGAGCGGCGTGAGTCCTCGGGCGATTCCGGGCATGAAAGGATATCAGTTCGTCGCCGCGACGGACGAGCACATGGAGAACAGCGAGCTCATCTCCGACGTCCTCGCCGGGATCCCGGAATACGTCACCGAGCGCAATCGGATGCACGAGAAACGGATGCGGAAGCTCGACGGTCTGCGGAAGGACACGCCGCCCCCGGAGCTCTGGGGACCCGAGGACGCGGACCTCACGTTGATCCACTGGGGGTCCACCTGGGGCGCCGCCCACGAGGCGATCCAGAACGTCGAGGGACGCGGAATCCGGGTGAACAGCCTGGAGTTCCCGACCCTGTTCCCGTTCCATACGGACGCGACGCTCGCCCTCCTCAAGGACGTGAAACAGAGCCTCGCAATCGAGGGCAACTACACCGGCCAGTTCACGCGGCTCCTCCGCTCGGAGACCGGCTACAAGCCGGACCACTTCTTCGGGAAATACGATGGCGAGCCCTTTACCTGGAGAGACATCGCGGACAAGATCCTGGAGGCGGTCGCATGAAACTCGAGTTCGAGATGGACACGTACAAGTCCGAGATCAAGCCGACGTGGTGTCCGGGGTGCGGGGACTTCGCGGTCCTGCGGGCGCTGCAGATGGCGATCCACACGCTCCAACTCGAGCCCTGGAACGTCGTCATCGTCTCCGGCATCGGCTGCTCGAGCAACTTGCCGCACTTCCTATCGACGTACGGATTCCACGCGATTCACGGCCGAGCGCTCCCAGTGGCGGAGGGCGTGAAGCTCGCGAATCCAGATCTCCAGGTCATCGTCACGGGGGGCGATGGGGATGGATACGGGATCGGCGTGGGGCACTTCATCCACGCCATGCGCCGCAACTTCGACATCACATACCTCGTGATGAACAACCAGATCTATGGGCTCACGACGGGCCAGGCGAGTCCCACCTCCGAGAAAGGAATGAAGACGAAGTCCACCCCGATCGAAGGGGTCATCGAGAATCCCGTCGATCCGATTTCCCTCGCCTTGGCATCGGGGGCCACCTACGTGGCGAGGGCCTTCAGCGGGGACGTGAAAGGAATGGCCGAGCTCGTCAAGAACGGCATCGACCACCATGGATTCTCCCTCATCGACTGCATGTCCCCCTGCGTCACGTACAACAAGGTCAACACGTACGATTTCTTCCGCGAGCGGGTCTACGACCTGCAGAAGGACGGCCATGACCCGAGCGACATGAAGGCCGCCTTCGCGAAGGCGATCGAGTGGCCCTTCGTGCAACGGGACCGGATTCCGCTCGGTCTGTTCTACCGGACCGAGAAGGTCCCGACGTACGAGGACCTGGAGCCCGCTCTGAAGAAAGGCTCACCGGTGCGCCAGCCCCTCGGGGTCGAGGACCCGGACGAACTCCTCTCGGAGTTCTTGTAGCCGACGCCTGCCGTGGGACTCGTGAGGATCCCCGGTTTTCTCCGACCGGGATGAGCGTGATCCGCCCCGGGCGCTCTCGTTCGTAGATCACGAGCTCTTGCGTTCGATGCGCGGGAACTCAAGGACTCGGTTCTCCTCTTCGCCTCGCTGCATCTTTCGAATCCGCTCCCGGTCCTGGTCCACGTGGGCGAGCAGCTTGGCGGCGTCGATGCCGAGGTAGTCCGCAGGATACGATCGCATCTTCTGGGCGCCCCGGTCGAGCAACGTCTCGGCTCCGATTAGATTCCCGTTCTGGAAATGGTGGTATGCCGCACAGATCTGGATGAGCCCCTGGAGGAACACCTTCGACTTGCCGGGCTCCCGTTTCCAGAGATCCTCCAGGACCTCGTGGGCCTCGAAGAAGTATTCCTCGTTGAAGAGCCGGATGCCCTGGTCGATCGGGTCCAGGCCGGCCGGCGGTTCCGGTTCCACCACGCTCGACGGAAGAGCGCGGCGACAATCAACTTTCCGCCCCACCGGGTCGGCGGGCGTCTCGTCCGGGAGACAGCATCGTCCGGATGATCTCAGGCGCGTACGTTCCCCGTTCGGTCACGGTCGTGGTGATGAGCTCCGAGGGCGTGACCTCGAACGTCGAATTCATCGAAGGGATGCGCAAACCAGGCCACGTGGCCGCGTCGTACCGGGCATCGAACTTCAGCGTTTCGCACGCGACGTAGAACGGCTTCTTGCGGTCCGCTGCGACCGTGGCGAGACCCCGTGTGCCGACCTTGTTGACGACCGCCCCGTCGCGCAAGACGCTGTCCGCTCCGACGAGGACGCACGACGCCCGCGCGAGGAGCGAGGCGCCTTCCGCATCCGGGATCGCCATGGATGGGACTCCGGCATCCGAGAGGGCGCTCGCCAGCGTCCGTCCCTCGAACAGCGGCCCGGACTCCAGGACGTACGCTCGGTTGACGTGTCCCCGGCCGTGGGCCATTTTGATCGCCTCGAGGACGTTCTCGCTGTAGCTGAGCGTGATGATCGTCGCGTGAGGCGGCACGACCTTCAGGAACGTCCGTGCGATCCGATCCCGTGCACGATCCAACTCCGTTCGGACTTCCACGAGGACGGACCGTGGGTCGAGTCCCTCGGAAATGAGTCGCGCGACGAGGTGGGCCACGTTGTGCACGATGGCCATCGCGGGTTGCGCGTCCGAGAGCCGCCTCGCGACTTCGTTGAGATCCTTCGGATCCGGATGACCTTTCGCGTCGATCACCGCGAATCCCATCACGTCGACGGCGAGGCGCGCCAGCTTCGACGCACCGCTCGTCCGGTCTTCCGCGATGGAGAGGATCGCCTCCTCAACCGGTGCGGGCAGCATGCTCCATCCGCTCGTGATACGCCGCGAGGCCGGCGATGCTCACGCGGATCCGACGCTCGAGGAAATCCCGCGGGTACCGTTTCGCGGCGCGGCAGCTCATATCGTACAACTCGCGGAGGACGCCGTCCTCGCCCATCGAAGCGAGCTTGTTCCGGACGATTTGGGCCCAGGCCGGGTAGGCCGCCATCATCGCCTCGATTGCGGCGGCCGGCTTAGAGTGGGGCCCATAGTGGCTGAAGAGGAGGCCGCGCGGCCTGAGGGCGAGCAGTCGCCGGAACGTCTCGAGGTTCTGCTCCAAGTCGAACGCGGGGGCCGGCGCGATCGGCATGAGGATCTCGTCGCCGGGAAAGTAGAGGCCCGCGGCGTCGCCTGTGTACACACAGCGGTTGAGTTCGTCGAGGATCGTCAGCTCGTGCGGCGCATGCCCCGGCGAATCGAAGAAGACGAGGGAATGCTTCCCGAGGTCGAGTCGATCACGGTCTTTGACGGAGACCAGCCGGTCGACGGGAATCGGCTTCATCGTCCCGAACATCTCCGCTTCGGTCGGCCCGAGCGCCTGTTGCGCACTCGCGACGAGTCTCGCGGGGTCGACGAGATGCTTGTGGCCCCGCTCGTGGACGTAGACCTTCGCGGATCTCATGGAGTCGATCAAGAACCCGGCTCCTCCGGCATGATCGAGGTGAATGTGGGACACCACGACGGCATCGATCTCTTGGGGCCGGAGACCGAACGCGTGCACCGCCTCGAGGATTCGTTCCGCGTCCCACGAGGTGCCCGTCTCGATGATCGCCTTTCGCTCGTCGTCGATCAGGTAGACGGCCCCGAAGGCAGGCTGGCCGAACATGCGGACGTCGGCCAGGTAGGTCTCCGCGTCGAACGAAAGCGGTTGAAAGGACATCGGTGCCGCTGGATAGGACGATTGCAAATGTATCTTTGCGTCAAAGGCGGCGAATACCCCCGCACGGTTTATCGCGGCGAACGTCGTACGGACGTGCATGGCGTACGGACCACGGGCTACCGATACGTTGGACTTCGCTCACGTCAAGCGACCGCCGGCAGCGGCGGACCCGCCGTGGGTCGTCGAGGAAGACCTGCCACGATCCCAGCGAGCGCGAGCCTCGAAGGCGGGCCAAGACATGGCCATCATTCTCTTCATGATCCTCGCCGGAGTCGCAGTCGGCGGGTCGATCCTGATGTGGATCTTACCGATCCCGCCATTCCGATAGGACGCCGTCCGGGCGGACTCGCGCCCCTCGGGAATCTCTTTCTAGTCGACGGGGGCTTTCCGGAATTTGCGGCGGTAGCCAAGCACGGAAACGGCGCGAGATTTAGGGTCTCGTCCTGCAGAGGTTCCCAGGTTCGAATCCTGGCCGCCGCATCACTTCTGCACATCGAGCAATGCGACCTTCTCGAGGACGAGGTCGGCCCGTCGGACCTCCGAGACGGTCCCGGCCGCCTGATCGGAGATGCCAAAGTCTTCGAGGGACTTTCCCTTCGCGTTGAGGCCTCCGTCGTCGCGGGTCCATCCCATGTCGCGAATGAAGTCGTCGACCGTCGCCGAACCGAAGAGGACCACGCCGATGGCCGTCGTGTCCGAGCGGAGGCCGACCGACCGAATCGCGTCCTGAACTTGACGCGCCCCGGCCGCATAGAGTAGGGTCTCCATCGCAACGGACCGCGAGGACATCGTCCGCGCGTCCCGCGCCCGGATCGCGTGAAGGGCCGCGGACTCGAGATGATCCCGGCCGAAGACCGCTCGTGCATCGAGGAGGGACACCTCGGCACCGCGGGAGGACGCCCACTCCGTCGCGGTGCGAACCACGGTCTCCGGATGGACCACGGAAGCTTTCGCCCCCGCAATATCGAAGGTCACGGGAAGTCCCCGAGCGCCGCTTGGCCTTCGATCTCCCGGACATCGACGGGCACGCCGACCTGCTCCTTGATCTTCATCGCAAGGGCCGAGCCGATCGTCGGGATGCGGGCGAGTTCGCTGGGATTCGCCTTCTGCAGGTCCTTCAGCGTCTTGTAGCCCCGCTGGAACAGCGCGCGTCCGCGGACCCGCCCCACGCCGCGCAGGGAGATCAACTCCAAGAGCTCCTCTTTGATGCCGTACTGCACTTGGATCGTGAGCCGAGTGAGCGCGCGGACCTTCTTCTTGTTGAAGATTCGGCCGAGTTCGCCCATCGAGTAGAGGAGCCACTCCGCCTGGTCCGTCATGCGGCGGATGTCCCCGGGACCGATGCCGAACTTCTTCGTGACCTCCTCCTCCGTCCGCTCCATGATCCAGTCATCGAGGAGGGAGGCCGTCTTGACCTCGGCGAGGAAGAAGTCGTAGTCCTCGACGGGGAATGTCAGATCCGCTTCCTCGATCTTCTGCTCGACCCATGCGTAGTCGCCGCGTCGGAGGTAGAGCTTCGGCATGTCCGGAGTCGTGCAGACGGTCCAGAGGTGGAAGAAACGATCGTCGCGGGCCTGGTGGAGCGCGTCGCGCATTTTGACCGCACTGAGCGGATCGATGTACAGGTCGCTCGTCCGCTTCCCGAAGAACGTGGCCCTCAGGGAACCGTCAGTGCGATGGATGAAGTCTTCCTTCGCCAGGAACTCGAGCACGTCGAGAATCTTGCCTCGGATCGTGTGGACGTCGCCCGTGAAGGCGAAGAACGTGCGGTTGAAGAAGGCGAAGAGTTCCTCCTCCGTTGCCACGTGTCCCGTCGCGATGTTGGCAAGGATGTGCATCCGTAGGGCAGGCTCGGACCCGAGCTTGGATTCGATCGGTTCGGGCTCACTGAGGAAGTAGTCCTCCATCAGCTCGTCGATGTCATCCTCATCTTTCGCGAAGAGAATGGCTTCGCCATATGGGTCGTAACGTGGTCGACCTGCCCTTCCACACATCTGTTTGACTTCCATCACCGGGATCGGAGTGAGGCCTAGGTTCACGTCGAACCGGTTGAGATCTCGGATGACCACGCGCCGCGCGGGGGTGTCGACCCCCATACTGAGCGTAGGGGTCGCCACGATGCATTTTACGCGACCCTTCTTGAACTCCTTCTCCACCAAGTTCCGCTGATCATTCGTGAGTCCAGCATGATGAAACGCCACACCGCCGTCGATACACTTGCCGAGGCGGCCCGCCATCGACGTGGCCTCCTCCTGACCCCGGACCAACTGCTCCGCGAGCTTGTTCAAGTGATCGAGTTCCTTCTCACCAAGCACAGCGCGCACCTCTTTCGCCAACGACTTGGCAAGAGCTTCGGTTGAGCGCCTCGTGTTAACGAAGACAAGCGCTTGGCCTCCGGAGGCCAGGACATCCGTCACCAACCCTGACATATCGTCTTCTCGCACTTTGACTTCCTGGACGGTCTGGTCTGTAAAGTGGACGAGGCCGTCGAAATACACCCCTTGTTTCAGGGGAACAGGTCGCCACTCGCTCGTGATGTGCTCCGCTTCGAGCCATCGCGCCAATTCCTCGGAATTCTTGATTGTGGCGCTGAGAGCAAGCACCTGAGACTGTGGATTTACTTGGCGAAGTTTCGCTAGCGTTACTTCCAACGTCGGGCCGCGGTCTGCATCGTTGATTAGGTGCACCTCGTCCGCGACGACGACACTGAGGCGTTGGAGCCAGTTCGTCCGATGCCGCAGGAGGGAGTCCGCGCGTTCGGAGGTCGCAACGATGACGTCCAACTTCTCGAGGGTCGGGTCCGCCGAATCATAGTCGCCAACCGAAATGCCAACCTTGATCCCGAGCGGTTCGAAATCTTTGAGGGCTTCGTACTTCTCCGCGGCGAGGGCGCGAAGCGGTACAATGTAGAGTGCCTTCCCTCCTCGTAGTACGGACGCCAAGATTGCGAGATACGCCACCAACGACTTCCCGCTCGCCGTTGGAATCGCGAGGACGAGATTCTCACCGAGCAGTGCGGGGCCGATCGCATCCGCCTGAGGCGGATACAGCTCCTCGATCCCTTGCTTCTTTAGGATCTCCACGATCCGGGGATCGAGACCGAGGTCTGCGACACGCATCGTTCATCCGATGCGAGGCGGTCCGCATAAAGGTTCTCGGGGGACGCGCGAGCGAGCGCGCATTCCGAGAGACCCAGGTCCTCTGCCCGGGAACCCGCTTCAACCGAGTAGCCCTTGGATCGAATCCGCCACTCCTACCCCACGAGCCCCAGCTGCTTCAAGAATTCGAGCTGGTCGTAGTAGATGTGGCTCTCCGAAATCTCGCCGCCTTCCACCTTGTACACGACGCACCCTCGAAGCTCGATTCGATTCCCGGTGGGCAGGATCACCCCGTCGCTATGCGCAGGAAGCAACCGCCGGTCGAAGCCATGGCGCAGCGGTCCTTTGTGCGTTCCTGTAATGAGGAGTTCCACGCAGACCCAGTCGCCCTGTCCGAAGCCTCGCACCCGCGTCCACGAGAGATCCGGCAAGGCCTCGCCCCAAGCCTGGAGTCGCTCCTGAACCGCTTCGCGACCTTTCACCGGCTCCGGCAAGTCCGGGCTCGACATGACGATGTTGTCCACGTGGAGACCCCATAGATGGTCCCAGTTCCGCTCGTTGATCGCTTCAAACGCGGCGTCAACCATGCGGAGGTTCTGTTCCACGGTCATCTCGGTTCTCCACTCCCTGTTCGCGCATGGTAGCTGGACTATATAGATGGATGACCGACGCGGCAGTCTCGTCGGACTCCCGAAGAGTCGACAAGACCGACCAGCAGATTCGCGTGACCCAAAGCCTTTAGGACATCCATCAATTCGGTCCGCCGATGGTGGACCTCCGGACCGAGATCGCCGGGGTGCGGCTTCGGAACCCGACGATGCTCGCCTCCGGGTTCCTCGACGAGACCGGCGGGTCGATGGCCCGCGTCTACGAGGCCGGAGCCGGGGCAGTGGTCACGAAGAGCATCGGACCCAAGCCCCGCGAGGGCTACCCCAACCCGACGATCGTGGAGCT
>Ga0209236_1000686_pt1 | contig 19958 bp, 21 predicted proteins | sample GraSoi013_1_40cm_FD_185819 | JGI IMG/M metagenome (GOLD analysis project Ga0209236, IMG submission 185819) | Grasslands soil microbial communities from the Angelo Coastal Reserve, California, USA - Sample 09_27_2013_1_40cm (SPAdes) (version 2) | ecosystem: Environmental > Terrestrial > Soil >... | reverse complement strand
CGTTTATAGCTGCTAGGAGGTGTAATAGTCAGGTGAGCCGAGGAAATTTTGGCGGTCCTAGAGAAATGCACAAAGCAACTTGTGCCGATTGTGGAAAGGAGACAGAGGTTCCTTTCAAACCAACATCAGGGAAACCAGTATACTGTAGGGACTGTTTCCAGAAACATCGAAAGTACTAATCCCTAAACAAGGAAGAGTCCCTGCTTGGACCTTCTCCCAAGATCTTCCAATTTCTCGATTTCTTTCATCATGCTCATTCTCGGATCTGACCATCTGCTGGGCACTCGGCTGGTTACAAACCGCTACCTGAACATGGGAGTTCTCGGGTCTTTGCCACTCGGGGGGATCGGTGATTTCTGATGGGTCTCCTTGGTTGCCCAAAATTTGAACCAGTCGTTTCTACTTCTCGAGAAGTCTCGAAATCTGTCTTTTTGCCTGCTCCAAAGTGTCGTTCACTTTGTCCAGCTCGACCATAACTTCCTCCTGTATCGTTAGCTCTCTGATCTTCTTCGCTTCGGTAAGAGCTTCGTTTATGGCGGCAGAAATCTGCTTCAGTCTAGGTGGAAGTGTCTTCCTACGCTCCTTCACAGTAACCTTGCCGGGACATCTCCTCTAATATTCTCTCTGGCTGTCATGGTGTCAAAAGTGGATTTTATAGGGCCAATCTCAGGGTCAACGGACACAAGTCGGAATCCAGACACCAATTTCCCCATCGAACAAGTTCTGTTCAAACCATGGACACCGCCTCCAAGCAGAGGCCAGGATCTGTTCACATTGCGCACACGCGACCCCCGTCAACCATAGTACGTGCTAGTCCGCACCGGATCCGGGAACGGTGCAAAATCGTAAATCGCACGCACATGACAATCAGTCTTAATCTTCAGCACTTCCTTGCCCTCAATAGGAAACCGTTTGGCTAACTCTGGGTCTGTCTTCTTCAGCCCTTCATAGAACTGCTTCATTGGGACGAGGTGGGTTTCATTCAAGCTTTGATTTCTTCCCGTTTTCTCCGGAGTCATCAGATATGGAAGATGATCCTGACGGCTGTGTCAATCGCTCTGAAGTCCTGCGGCTTTCAAGAGGAGTTTGTCTATTTCGAGACTTTTCGAGTCAACTAAGCTCCAATCGACAACGATTTTCCTCTTGCCTTCGAACAGTTGTTTTCGTGTATTGTTCGCCGCAAGCGATAGAAGTCTAACACTTTCCGCTATCGCTTTGTACATACTCTTATGATCATCTAAGTCCTTTAACATCTCAACTCGGTCCGCCCTCGACTGAGAGGAGAAGGTTTGAGTCGCGTCTGTGAGCATACGATTGGCCTCATAGACTCGAAGCTCAAACTTCAATACCGTGTTGGCAAGGTCATAGTCCAAGTTCAAGATATTCTCCCGAACCTTGTCGAATGGAATGTCATACGGCTTAGTGCGATTCGAATATCCGAACAGAAGCGGAAGCGTCTCCTTGGTCCACGAGACTTCACGCTCCGTTCCACTCAGTAGGGAGAAATATGTTTGTATTTCTGGAGATTGCAACCACAAGGATTCCAAACAGGTAGCCACCAAAGATCGCGAACGTCTTTTCTCTCTCCTTCCTGATAAATAATGACCGAGTAAAGCACTTAGGGCAACTGCTCCTAAACTCGAAATTATCGCAACGACAATGGTTACAACGTCAGAAGTGATAAGGTCCGTAGACGTTCCCCACTTTAACCGAGCCCCTGAGGCTTTTTTACCAAGCCTCTTTCAGTAACCTGAGTTTTACCCCTTCTTGGGCGAGTTGAAATCGCAGGTCACCTTCCAACCTCCATGTCCGCTTGTCGGTTTCGGAAAGCCACTTGCCAATCTTGATCAGATTAATGGTTGCATAAATCGCTAACAGAAAGAGTCCGGTCCCCGCTATTGTGTGGAGAGTGCTTGGCGTTTTGGGCGCGGGCGCAGTGGTCAGGATCATTGGGATGCTGACAGCGGCATATGCGTAAAATGACCCCGCATAATAGAGAAACGCTTTCTGCCATCTCCTCGATTTGATCTCCTGCCTGATTCTCATTTTGAGTCTTGCCATTCGGATATGACAGGCAATAACCCGAAAGACAATTACAAGACGAGGTATAATCCGCAACATAGATGTGCGGCCCGCTTGTCGCAAATATACGCGTTACGCGGACCTGCTTGACTTAGAAACACCCAAGGGAGGGATAGCTAAACTTGTCTGCTGAAAAAGGGAGAACTCAACTGATCAGATCGCGTGGCTCGATTCGGATTGAAGAGCATGAAATAAGCGAGACGATTGACAAGTCGAACGGATTCAAGTTCAGAAGAATGTTGCATCTTGGTTCGATGAAGAATTGCCCGATCTGTAAAGACATTCGGGAAAAGAGTCTGGCACAAGTAAGAGAGTATCGTATCTCAATCAAGAGGGGAGAGCTTGTTCATGCAATGGCCGCTCTTCTTTCGATGGAAGACCAGCAAAAGGAGCGTTGGCAAACAGACATTCGGTTTTCAAAACTCTTCAATTCCGTCTATCCCATTGAGGTCCGCTCTGACACCAAACGACAATTCATTATCATGGTGAGAGGAGACGCTGAGGGGGTCGGTGGACGATCTAAAACAGAACAAGACGAATGGTTCAAACGAGTTACCGAAGAGGTGGGGAAGTTGAATGTGGAGGAAGACTGACATTGTCAGAATCAGAGAAGGAGTTCGAATATTATGATGCGCAGGCGACTCTCTACCGTGATCTGACCACCGTGTCATCTTATGTCTTCCGTGATCGAAGGCGATTCCTTCAAAAGAACTCTTGGCAGCATGGGCTATCCACCCCCGACATGTTTATGCAGTCAGAGCAATCACAGCGTTAGCATTAAGATATCATACTGATGTGCTCCTTCACATTGCTCGACTAGTCGACCGATTCCGATATGCGAGCGGGGAGGTTCCAAGTGAAACTTTCAGATGTCTCCCGAAGAACCGGATTATGAACCGCCAGGCTCTCACAACTTGGACGATTGCTTGGAAGTGATCCATGTTGAGAGCTTGTGGAAGTTAACTTGTCTCAGGAGCGTGAGGTCTAGCTTCACTATGACGCATCGCAGTTCTTCCCGCAGCTTCTCGCACGCTTCTGGCGCTACGTATTGCTGGTGGCTGATGCACCAGTACACATACTTCGACCGGACCATGTCTCGGAACCTAGCCTTTGGTCCGGTCCCGAGTGGTCGAGAGACCTGAAGAGCCCTTTGCCAGCTTGTATTTAGTAGCACTTGGTTCGGCCCATGTTGTGTCTGGGCTCAGCTGTTGAGATCGGGTAACGTCCGATGTCGTTGGTTCCGGTTGCACCCAGGTGACGCTCTTGCGAACTGTTGGGGTTGGTAGTCCCGGGCGTGCGTCGTTGATTCCTTTGTCTGGTGGGGGTAGGGGTCCTTCGCGAATCTTGTTCTTTGTCATTCTCTCACCTCATCACGATTTCTCCGGATGACGATCTTGCGTGTTGGAGTCTCTTCCTTGCCCTTAGCGCCCTCACGCCACTGTTGGAGCCAATAGCGAGCCTCTTCTTCAGATGGAAGCTGGACCCTTCCAAAGCGGCCCGTTCTGATTTCTTGGAGTTCATTCTCAGTCATCCTGATACTTTGAGTCTCTGACTGGACCCTGGAGGGAGGAATATCACGGGTCCGCTGGTTGGCTAGAATGATTCTCGCTGCGAGGATCTCGAAAGCTTCTCGAGCAGTATGACTTTCCAGTAGTTTCTTGATCTTTCTCGGGTCCGTCGGGGGTTTCTGGGGAAGTGCGCTCATTTTGGACCGCGCCTCTCCCGTGCCTTAGCTGCTTGAGCGTAGCGTTCTGCCATGCTTTTCATGTTCTCGAAGAGTTCCAGACCGAATCTGACTGCGGCCTCTACCATCTCTGATCTGGGGATGGGACCCTTGGCGAGGTCCAGCTTCGTCAAGAGCTGCGGGTCCATCGTCACGGTACAACGTGGTTTCTGTCTCAATTTGTCCGCACTAGCTATTGTCCGTGTGACAGCAATTAGTCTGCTCCCGAAAAACACCGAGATTTAGCGTTCACAGATCGGATGGTCCGAGGTTTGTGTATGACACTCTGATTAGGAGAGAATTTCTTCACTCGATCGTCCAGCTCGTGCTTACCGCGAGTCTTGGTCGGGACGTTCGCGGAGGTCTAGTGGCCACATTGCTTCTGGGCTTGTCAACATTTGACATGCTACTCGGGGGTCCGTTGGGAGACAGAAAGGTGGTAGAGGACTCGGAACGCTCTGGTGTAAGTGTTCTTGATTTGTTCGAGTAGTTTGCTAGTAGTTTTTCATGGAGTTTTCGTTCCGCTCTCTTGGACTTTATCGACTAGTTCGTAAGAGTATCCTGGTATCATTGGACGAGATCGAGTATCATGAGGAGACTGAGGCGGAGAAGAGGATCAACGAGTGGCGGCAGTCTCAGCGGAAGATTATGATTGATATTGTTCAGGATCTCATCCAGACGTCTCACAAGTACGCGAAGTCTCACTATACTCCGGGTGCGCAGCGGGCTAGATGGACCAAGCTTGCGGGTCAGTTGATCTGGTACAAGGATCAGATTCTGAAGAATTATACTCTAGAGGCTATGTCGATTGATATGCGCGCTCTGAAGAAGCAGGTGATAGAATCAGAAGAGCGGAGACAGCGCGAGAGTCAGACCAAGAATTTTCCTCTGATTGGTTTTCGCAAGCCAGAGGATAAGAAAGCCGGGGATGCGGAGAAGGCGGACGATGGGGAGAGTTCTGAGCCGGCTAAGGCTGACGACCCTGAGGATACCAAGGAAATCGCTTAGAAAACGCCTGAGGGTCCGAGTTGATGATAAGAATCGGCTTGACGGAAAAGAGATGCTAGCGGGGTTGTTGATTGATTCCTGTTAAGATCGAGCCAGCGATAGAGCATCTCGAAAAACAAGGTATGCGCGCTAGTCTCGTGACGCAAGAGTGGTTGACGGACGCGATCCGGACTGCGATTCGTTTTCGTTGATTTGGCGCGTTGAGGCACCATTCTTATATCGAGTGATCGCGGCTGTCGGTTTGGGCGGTGGTGGGGGGCTGGGAAGCCGGTCGTTTCCTGTAACCCGAAATCGACCTATGCGGGAGCCCGCTAACATTGGCGAGCGGCAACCTCGACCAGGCAGAAGACCCAGTTGTCTACTGTGACATCCTGCCCCATCAGGTCGGCGGCGTGGGAGCGCTCTCTGAAGGGAGGGTTGCTACCTGCTCACGGTCGAATCCGGCGAGGCCCGGAAGGGAGCAGTCGTAAGGTCGACGTTCGACGCAGGTGGGATCCCAGGGTGGAGAAAACAGCTAGGACACCGTGCCTGGAAGAGATGCCCATCACCAGAGGACGCCACTACCGCCTTTTCAATTCGTTCTACGATTGCTCTTTGGTCTGGCTCTGCGAGCCTTCAGCGGTGAGGTCCGCCCAAGGATCCGGTCCGAAAGGCCTGATATCCATTCCCGAAATTGAGTATCCGTAACTTCGAAGTCTCTTCAGGAAAGCGTTTGCTCGTCCCCTGAGTTCTGATAGGTTTTCGGTGAAATTCCTGAAAATCTCTCGTGCCCTCTTTGAGTTTACCAGCTCTTGCTTACTTACAAGTGTCAGGGTTCCCTCGGCAATCTTGTCAAGGTAGCCGTTGTAGAACTCGACGAAATCGTTGGCAAGCTCAACCAGATCGTAGTCCAACAATACTCCTGCCTTTCGCATCATTATCCTGACCTTGTCCCGCATTGAGAAATACCAGAACTGGAAGACAGTGAACAGATCCTTAATCCTCGGTATTGTCGCGGAAGCGATCTCCGGCTTCATCGTATTTGGGTCGGGAGAGACGATATCCAAGAGCTTGACAACCCTCTTGTCATCGGCCTCACCGCCTTGCTCAAAGTTTAGTCGGCCGAAGTCGTCCAACAATATTTGAAACTGTGAGAGGAGTTCAAGAGCAGTCCGATGGGTTTTCTTGGTGTAATCGAGCCATCCCCATATTGTTGCAAGGGCGACTATGATGGGTGCGGTGTAAAGAATCGAGAGGTATTTGAAAAAAGTCAGGGCCAGTAGAACTGGTTGTGGCGCGAACAACCAAACCTGGCCTTTTGCAAGGCTCCCTAGGTACTCCCTCACGGCCGGGTTCTCCTACCTGAGTCTCCTTGCAATGGGAAGGGCAACTTGGACTAGTAGTCCGATTGTGACGAAACTCCAGCCCGTCTGGGTGAAGTCGATGCCCTCTCCGAAGCTTCCGAGGACGACAAGAATGAATCCCAGAAGCAGAGCTAAGGCTGGGGATGCTGACGTGAGGACCCTAGCGCGTGAACCCAACGATTTCACTCACGAGTATTCGTAGAATCGGCTGCCCTTCACGAGGGTCAAGTCGAGAGAGGTAGAAAACAACTTAGTAACCCGCATTAGTCTCTCCAAGGCAATTCGTCAAAGAAGAAATGAAATTCGACAATCGACGGGTTCGACGCTCTACTCTCACTACATCTGAATCCTTGTCGGATTCATTGAACGCTTAAACGGAACAGTGATTACCGAATCTTCGTCGGTTGCTATGCAGTACACGAGGCTGGGGTCCACCGGTCTACAGGTCTCTCGGATTTGCCTTGGCACAATGTCCTTCGGCAACAGCGAGGAATGGATGGTCGAGCTCGACAAGGCAAGGCCAATAGTGAAGCGAGCCCTTGATCTGGGAGTGAATTTCTTCGACACCGCCAATCTCTATTCCAATGGACGATCCGAGGAGATCGTGGGAGAGCTCCTGAAGAATCAAAGAGACAATGTAGTCATCGCGACCAAAGTTAGACTAAAAGTCGGTGAAGGTCCAAACAAAGAAGGTCTCTCACGATACCATATCCTGCAACAGTTGCGAAAGTCCGTCAAGCGGCTACAGACTGATAGGATCGATCTTTACCAGATTCATCGGTGGGATTATGCTACACCAATCGAAGAAACACTCCTAGCATTGAACGATCTGGTCCGGCAAGGAACCATCGGATACATCGGGGCGTCTAGTATGTGGGCTTGGCAGTTCGCCAAAGCACTATTCACCAGCGACCATTTCGGGATCGCCCGGTTTGTCTCAATGCAAAACCACTACAACCTATGCTATCGAGAAGAAGAACGCGAGATGATCCCATTATGCAAGGATCAAGGAATAGGCTTGATCCCCTGGAGCCCCTTAGCAAGAGGATTCCTAACTGGAAGATACAAGCGCGGAAAGACGCCTAGCTCGTCGAGATACAAGACTGACAAGTATTTCGCGGAGAGATTCTTCCGTCCCGAAGACTTTGACGTTGTCGAACGCGTTGAAGAGGTTGCAAAGGAGAAGGGAGTGACAGCTGCCCAGATAGCGCTTGCATGGTTACTGCACAAAGGCGTGAACGCACCCATCATCGGCGCTACCAAAGTCGAGCATCTTGAGGAAGCGGTCGGTTCTCTTGACGTTCAGCTCTCGGATGACGATATGAAAAGGCTGGAAGAGCCCTACAAGACACACAGGATTCTAGGACACTCATGACCTAGGTCTGAGCCACTTGCATGTTACAAAGGGAAGGCACGCAACTAGCGACCAGTGAATTGACCAGCACGGGCATTTTCCATCAGATCTTTCCCTGCTTAGTCTAACCCTGTAAGATCGGACTCCAGCTCCTACTTCCGACTGCTATTATAGATAGGACGCGACAGTCTCTTTTCGCTGATAGGAGTTGACCGGTTTGGATGCTGTATTCGGCTCGGTTTTTTCACTAGCCATGCTCATCCCAATCATTTGGTTGATCTACTCGTATCTTAGAATCAAACTCAGACGATCAAGAGAACCGGAGAACGGGGAAGAGGAGCATAGTCAACCCGCGTCCGAAAACCCTCGATGATATCCCGGAACCAGCCTTCAGAAGAGAATAGATCATTTCAACAGCGAACAGGCTCGCAACGACTCGTCAAGCCGAGACAGTCTGCTTTTCCGTTTGTAGCTAACCCTTCCTGAACAAGGTCTTTCAAGGCTGACTCGACAGTCTTGAGGACAACATGGAAACATTCCACGAGTCTGGGGAAGAAGTCACGCGGAAAGTCCTCCCAATGGTTCAGTTGATACAATTCGCTTCGATCATAGAATTCTTCCTTGACCAGTCCCTAGAGTAACAGAGTGCTTAGGAGAGCCGCTCCTTTCCTTGGACAACCGGCGGTTGTTGGTGACAAGAGACATGACGCGGTCCTTCTTTCAGCTCCTTTCGCTCTAGCCAAAAGTGTACGTGTAGAGATGGAGGTCATCAGAATTCGTAACGAGCTTGAGCTCATGAGTCTCAAAGGCCTTAGTACGAACGATGTCGTAAAGCCTGTTCTCAGCAACGACAAGATAACTGCCCGTCGAATCCCACTGAATATCTGCGCCAGCCTTCCCCTTTTCTATCGGCTTTCCATCAAGTTGCACGTTAAGTCTGACCGGTTTCGTATCTGACACTCCTAGAACGGCGTTCGCGTTCCGAGCACCATATTTCAAGAGAACGTAGCCGGACTCGTCCGTTTCATGCATGACATACTCCGGGAACTGCGTCCAATCCCCGCTCAAGTACGGGACGTCACGAGAATGTTCCCCAGGGTCAATATATCGGGTGCAACTTCCTGGCACGCAAACTTGCCCATTTCCAAACCCCTGGGACCTCGAGGCCCCCATGTAAATTTCAGGAGTCGTATTCGGCATGAACCCAAACTTCTCCAGCTTGATCGATCCAGCGTTGCTCTTGTTCTCTGCTGACTTCCCAGTCTCTTTCAACAAATCGCGAATCCTGTCTTCCATCTTGTCATAATCACCCTCGCCCGCATGTTCCCATCGAACTGTTCCCTTCGAATCGATCAAGGTCTGTCGTGGCCAATACTGGTTTCCGTATAGCTTCCAGGTACTGTTCTCGCTGTCGATTGCGACCGGGTATCCGATTCCAAACCTCTTCACTGCACCTGCAACGTTCTCTGGTACTTTCTCGAACTCGAACTCGGGAGTATGTACCCCGATCAAGACGAACGTGTCTCCAGCGTATTCTTTGTGGAGCAGTTTCATGTGAGGTAGCGACCGAACGCAGTTCACACAACTGTAGGTCCAGAAGTCGAGGAGGACCACCTTTCCTCTCAAGCCGGTCATCGTCAGTGGGGATGTGTTAAGCCATCCCCGTAGATTCGAGAACTCCGGTGCCGATTTTCCGGTGAGAGACTCAGCTAGCATACATTTTCCATCAGTGCGCCCCGGCTATAATCTCATCAGCCAATCATGTAGGCAAGCTCGTTCACCATGGCCGGAGCAGAGCCCACAAGGAGCCTGTAGGTATGCCACCGAAAATGTGAGAATTACGGGATTGGTCTATTCAATTCTAGGTCCCGTTTTCTAGGGTCCAAACCAGTTTGTGCAGCTTTGCGACCATTGATAATGGGAAAGGATGACTAAATGTTGGGAACCAAAGAAAATGGGTCTTCGAGGCATCCTAGCAGAACTGCGCAAATTGTTCTGACCCCAACTCTTCTTGTATCGGGGCTGGTCGGCATGTGGATAGTGGCCAGCGACGGATGGCTTCGAGCTGTCGCCCCAACCCACGCGTACGGTCTCCTCGCATTTGCGGTCCTTGACCTTGTGCTTGCACTCGTGGTCATGGCAGTTCCCAGGATCGCGTATGCAGGAGCCCTTCTTGTCTCAATAGCTCAGGTCGCCGCGATGGCCGGAGATGCGTTGACCTTTACTCCTACAGGGACTTTGCAAGCCGCGTTCAGAGCGTATCTCTTGGGTGATATGGCGTTCCTCGCACTATTGGGAATCCAGTTTGCGGTCGCAGGAATCACAGCAACGGCGATCGCGATGCCCCATGCAGCACGCCACGGTGTTCACTTCCACCAAGCTAAGGCTCTCAAGTCGTTACGTTAGATTAGGCCCTGCGCAAACGCGGATTTTGGCCACATCCTGACCTAATCCTGACCAGCCAATATTAGATGCATTGGTCCTGTTATTCTTGCAAGTCTTAATGCATGGTCGAGGTTGATTGCAAGATGCTCCAGGTGTTTCGGAACTGGCGAAGGTCCATTCCCCGTCCGATACATCGTGGAAACGTCTCCTGTGGTATGTTCTCGCTGGGTCCCGCGGCGGAACCAATCGAGGCAAGATCATCAATCTCCTCCGTAACGAGCCTCGCAATGTCAACCAGCTCGCCGAGGCGCTTGACGTTCACTATCGGGTCGCAGAGCATCACGTCCGAGCCTTGGAAAAGAACAACCTCATCACCCCATCAGGGGAACGCTACGGCAAGCTCTACTTTCTCTCCCAAGAGATGGAAGCCCACCTTCACATATTCGACGAGATCTGGACTCAGATCCAACCCCGAGCTAGAGAGGTAAAAGAGTAATGGTTTCATTAATGGACGCTAGCATGTATACTGCCGGGCTCAACGCAGTTCTTCTTCTCGGTCTCATCATCGTCTATGCACGAATCTATCGTGATACGCACGCACAGTTTAGTCTCGGTCTAATGATCTTCTCACTGATCCTTTTCGTACAGAACATCCTGTCCGTCTACTCGTTCGCGACAATGTCGCCATATATCGGAGACCCGTTCCTACCCTATCTCCTCGGTATCAACGTGGCCGAGGCTCTCGGGGTCATAGTCCTGTTCAGGACAACCATTCGCTGAAAATAGGCCAGATCTAGACCAGACAACGGCCACATCTCGCCAATCCCTCATATAGAATTCAAGCCCACAACGGCGCAACGTAATAGCTGGAGGTGAAATTGTAAAAATGAAGAAGCTACAACTGTCCGTTTTTGTCGCCGTTCTAGCCCTCCTCGTTCTAACGATTCCCGGCGCTAGAGGAGATACTGCCAACGCCGTCACGAACTCAGGGTGGTACGACCATCAGATCATACAGTATGAAGCCACCGCGGAAGTAAGCTCATCTCCGCAGGCAGCTAACCTGATAGCCCAAGGAAACATCGTATACCACATTGTCGATGCTAACGGCAACACTCCCGCGGTTCAATGCGCTCCATTGCTGGCTGCGCTTCCTCAAGACGCCACAAGCTGCAATGTTCTCAACAGAATCCCGACAGACTCTGGAACCACCAATCAATACAACGGCGGAGCCTGGAACCTGCAAGTATTCCACTGGAAGAGCGGAGTCACACCAACCCTCCTTAACAAGGACGACGATATTACCGCTGCTGTGAACGCGGGTCTGGGAACTCTGGAGATCACATCCACTCTCGTGCGATGTCCAGTAATTGATTTCTCAAGCCTCCGGTGATACTTGGGTCGCTCCGGAGGCGCCATCTCTTTTTTTCTTTCTGACGATTGTTAGAGGTAGGATTCCATTCAACTTCGATGTAGAAGCATTTCGCCCTCGCACTGAATCACGACGACTCAATACGTCAGGAGGAGATGAAATTCCGCAATCGATAGGCCAAAGTGAAAATAGTGCCAAATAGCCCCATCTTTGTACATTATCGGGTAAGAGTGGAGTCGCGATGAGCAACGAAGAAGATGACATGAGTGAAGACCGGGAGTTGGAGGAAGAAATCGACGAAGAATCGGAGGAGCATGTCTCTGAAGAAGTAGAGGAGCGAGAAGAAGAGAAAGAGTCAGAGACAGAACGAGGATCTGAAATCAAATCGAGAGAGCGAGAAAAGGAGAGAACTCAGAAAGCGCAGAGTGGAAAGAAGCCGGTCCGGACCAAACAGTAACCCATTCTTTCTAACTGACCGACACCCCACTGTAATCAGGAGCCAAGATGTTTGAGAAAGAACTCCGTTATCTTCGAATAGCAAGTAACTCTATTCTTGAATCGAAGCACATCATGGCCTTCGTCCTCGAATACTAGATAGTCCACCTGGACACCCCGCCCCCGAAGGTCTGCTACGATCTCAGCTGACTCAGGCTCCGGGACCCTCGGGTCGTTCTTTCCCTGGATTATCATCAGTGGAGAGGTAAGATTCGCTAAGTAGGTCTTTGGTGAATGCTCCAATAGCATATCACGGTCCTTCTCTGGGTCTCCAACCGCCAGTCGAATGTAGGGCATCCATGAGGGCGGAGTTCGAGAAGCCCACTTTGGCAGGTCGTAGGGTCCGAACATGTCCACGGCAGCCTTCCACATGTTTGGAAACCGCGAGGCCAAAGTCAGAGTCATGAAGCCGCCGTAGGATCGTCCGACAACAGCTCTGCGTTTGGAATCGATCCTCGGATCCTTCTCGATATGTTTCAAGCCTTCAAGATGGTCCTTGACGTCGTTCCCACCCCAATCCCGATCAACGAGCTTCATGTATCGCATACCATAACCGGTGCTTCCGCGGACGTTGGGGACGAAGACCGCGAATCCGTTCAGCGTCAAGTACTGGATCAGCGGCATTGAGAACCAGGTGAAATCGGGTCTCTCTTGGCCCTGCGGCCCGCCATGAACGTACTCAACAAGTGGGCGCGGATCGTTGTATCCAAGGTTAGGCGATGGAAGATAGAGTCGAGCTGAGACCCTCTTTCCGTCCCAAGTAGTATAACTCGCATCTTCCCCCGCTGAAAGATAGTCCGAGGGAATACCCAACACTCTCTCGTCTGAGAGACGAGTCGCCGGTCCTTTCCCGCCAGCCGGGTAGAGATAGAGCTGAGAAGGCATGTTCGCCTTTGTGAACGACAAAACGTACTCGACCGTCATGGGCGGACCCTCGTTCACCTGCCAGTCTATTCCTTGAATTACTCCATCCGAGAGAGCCCCGAGACCACAAAGCGTTCTGCTGATCGTGAAGGATGGGGGATTTCCAGCATTGAATGTCCCCTCGTAGACCCATGAAGCACCGTCGATGTTGTAGGTAAGAACGAATAGGTTGCCTTCGACCTTCTTGGACGCTACAAGCTCTCCAACGCCCGAATGTTCGAGCCCACGAACCTGTACATCGACGGGTTCAGAAGGATTGTCGAATCCGAGATATGTCAAGCCTCCATCATCGTGAAAGATGCTCGAAACGAAGAGCAGTCCCCTGTCGCCATTTGTGAAGTTGCACCAGTCGATTCCAGAGGGCGGAATCTTCCTGCCGCCCCTCTCTTCCAAAGGAGTCCCGTAGAGTAATTTTCTCTCCTTCATTCCATGCTCCCTGTAGAATAGAACAACGTCACCCGCAGTGTACCCGTCCGCGAGGATGATCTTGGAATGGTCAGAGTTGACGCCGTTGCACCTGTTGCCGTAGAGACTTCTCCCCAGAGAAGTCACATCACCTGTTGTCAAGTTGACGCGCAGACATTCTGTCTCAGGATTCTTCCTATCATCTCGGTCGAAATATGCAATATTCTTCTCAAGATCGCACTCAACGCAGGCAAGCTTCTCATCTTGGTATCTGTCACCTAGGCCCTTTTCGGGAATACCTCCTTCAACCGGGATGAGCATGGGCTGGTAATTCTCGTTTCCCAGCTTGTCCATCATGACCAAGACCTTTCCCAGTTCCGGCAGAACATAGAAATTATGTCCATCCATCAAATGCGGATTCACCAACGCCTGGCCGCCGGGAAGTAGCGGTTGAGGAATGCTTCCCTTCTTGTCCATTGAATAGAGGCTGAGAACGCTGCTAAAATCCGACAGAAAGAATACTTTGTTCCCTACAATTCTTGGAGCGAGGAGTAAACGAGCGGAAAGCAGCGATTCGATCGGAAAATGCGGCTTGACAGAAGGTCTGACAAGAGTTTCAGTAACCGTCAAAACCCAGATCGTTAGGCCGGAGGATGACCTGGATTATCAAGCTTTTCGACAATCGCGAGTTCGACCCCCACATCTTGGTTCAGTACCCGAGAATGTTTAAAACTCCGGTGTAGTGCTCGGAGCCCGCTGGTAAACTGAAGGATAGGTATGAGCAAGGAACTCAAGAAAATCCCCGAGGTCAAGGTCTTCGGCTTGTGGCCCACGGCCGGCATCGAGGCAGAGGACCCGGGGCTAAAGCGCTACATCTCGGCTCGTCCCATTCTCCTTCCCCACACCAGTGGTCGACACGAACACCAGCGTTTTCGAAAATCCACGATTAACGTCGTTGAGAGATTAATAGATGATATGATGCGGCCAGGTATTGCAGGGGGCCGCAAAGCTCGCGCGATCAGTATCGTGCGAAACGCGTTCGACTTGATCAGTATTAAGACCCACAAGAATCCGATCGAAATCCTCGTCCGCGCTATACAGAACGCCGCGCCCGCAGAAGACGTGACGAGAATCGCCTACGGTGGTATCGTCTATCCGATATCGATAGACATAGCGCCTCAGCGAAGGGTCGACATAGCCCTGAGACATATCACCCAAGGTGCGAGAGCGGCCTCACACAACAATCCGAGAAGCGTTGATGAATGTCTAGCCGATGAGCTCATACTTGCAGCCGCGAGAGATCCTAAGAGCGCTTCTGTCCGGAAGCGGGACGAAATAGAAAGAATCGCGTTATCGTCTCGCTAGGCGCATCTCATTCTTTCCTAAGGTTCCCGCTACCCCTCCATCTTTGGAGCAGGAGAACCCCTCCACCGATCGCGACACCAGCCAGCGTGGACGCAAGGTACCCATTCAATAGATATCCAACTGGCCAGGCGTTCTGGGAAATCCAATCTTGCATGTTCTTGTTAGATTGGTACTCTGCTGAGACACCGGACAGCAGGAGCACTATGATTACAAACTGTGCAAATGCAATCAGGAGAGTTGTGTCAACGCGTTGGGTTTTCCTATTGCTGGTCAATCTCGTCGCCTGATTCGCCTCTTGCACTCAAGCTAGGGAAAATAACTTACGCTTGGGTATTCCATCCTTATACAATACCCGTCCGAGATCATTGCGACTTGTTCAGTGTCGAGAAGGAACTCCTTGCAGGCTCATCGCTAAGCTCTCAAATTGAGAGGGCGGGCACGCTCCTTCAGAACGGTGCGCTTGATCAGATCGAAGGCTACAGGACGCGGTTCGAGGCAGTCGAAGGGTTGTATGAACGACTCTTCCAGAACATCATCAAATCGGACTTCAACCGCGCCTCGGTGTACGAAACTGCTAAGAGGTTTTTCGGATCAGATACTGTTTCGTTCGCGGCAGTAGACGGGACAGAATACTCCCGACCGCTATTCGATCTAGTTGTCTTCCTTGGAGGGTCCTATGCGTCACGTGGAACGATCAAGTTCTCTCCTACGCGCTCCCCTTCTGTCGATTATGAGGAGCAGTTTCTCAAGACCGGACGGGCGCTATCGAGTTGTGTCCCGGTCTATGTGAATGAGGTTCCGGAGATAGATCAGAGCTTCCTTCATCCCGGCGAGAGCACCGAGATGTCCCTGGCAAGACCGTTGACTGATGAAGCGATTGTCAACAACTCCACGATCCCCGCGTGGATCATGACATTCTCCGAATACTACCTGGCCTACAAACTAGCGACAGAACCAGATGTACCGAGAATTATCTTCCTGGACCGAAGCTTAGCAACCAGTCTCGCCAGTCTCATTTATGATACGTCAAAGCGAAAGCTCTGGAAGACCAACGGTTCTCTCTATGGGCTGGATGTCGAAGGAATTCCAATCGACGTCAACGATCTCGCGTATGGGCGCCACCACATCGACAATCCCAAGCTTGACCTTCCCGCTCCCCGTGGCGACTATCTGCGCTACAGGTGCTGGCTAACGCTTGAACGTCACGGACCACAAAGTCTCGATTCTCTATGCACTCTTCTGGGAATCACCCAACCAGATAGGCGAAGACGGGTCGAACGAATACTTCGCAAGTCAAAGCTTGAAGGTTTTCTAGAAGAGCTCCTCGGAACCTATGGGCTTAAGGATCGATATCTCGGAACTTGGACCAGGATCAAGACCCTAATTGACACGATAGGTCGTCGAATGTTCGAAGAGAAACCCAAACAGAACCCTATGAGAGTGTGGAAGAACAATGACTGGCACTGGCTCACTACCCAAGACCTTGCGTTCCTCACACTCTTCACCCTCAACCTCTTGGTCGAGGAATGTTGGCGAAAGCAAATACTCCTAATCGGTCTTACAAAGGACACAGCTGCCCGGGATCTCAAGAACCATGTCCTTCCCGTTCTCTCTTCTAACCAGATCTGGTCCTCCGATATTACCCAGCAGGATCTAAGCCGAATACCCAACACGGACAGGATGATGCTCCAGACCCTCAGCGTGTTCAGTTACGAGTCAATGAAAGTCCCTTGGTCGCTGGTAGAGTATGACTCCGCTTTCCTGATGATCGTGCCAGATTTCAAGAAACAGCTTGGGTTTGTCAGCGGTGCCATCAGGAACAAGATAACACCGGAGAGGCTTTTTCTGAAATCGTACATCCAGCTATCCCAGACAGATATTGACCCTCAGCTTCGCAGCAACGTCCTTCTCCTAGACAGGCTCTCCTATCCAGAGTTCGATTATCGTCCCGATTCAACCCTATCTTTCAAGCACGCTTATGGTAACGCGGAAGAAACGGTCAGGCCTATCGTTTTCCGCGACAAGACCGTTGTCAATTCCATCCAAGAGCTTGTCATGCAGACACTCTGCGCAATGACGAGTAACAGCATTCCTGAGCTCTTCGGCCATAACAAGCCTCTTTTCATCGCTGACAAGGTGGCCAAGTGGCACAATGAGGAGATGAGGAGGATAATTGATACAACTGGCAAATGGCTTATGAACAATCCCAGCCTCCGACACTTCGTCTTCTACATGAGCACGTTCCGGGAGAGGAGAAGCGAGATTGAAGGTAGTCGAAGAGACAGCTTCTAGGTATTTCACCGATTTCGACGGGCGTTTCAAAGCCCGTCTCAGCCAGGTAACCCCGGCCTTCATGCCCGTTGCCACTCACGAGCTTACGGGCACTTCATCGCGCTACGAATGCAGGATTAAGGTCGAATACCACAAAGATATCATGAGCCTGATCGAGGAAGGGATGCTCGTCGCAGTACGCAATTTCAAGTCAAACCAGAAGCAGCAGCGATATTCCCTGATGGTCATAAGCAGGGTCTGGCCTGAACACTACGGCCTCAAAGGCCTCTCCGAAAACAGCTACTACCCAATGCAGTTCGAAATCATTCAACAATCCGTCCGCGACTGGGACACGAGCGACAAGTCGACAATGATGGTGCAGATCAGCGCTCTACCCATAAACTACGATCTCCTGATCGACGGTGATGGAGAACCGAAGTATGAGAAGGGCTTCTCCTATCCCGTCATCGCAGCCGAAGCCAACATCCTAAACCGCGATATGATCAGCCACATGTACAACAAGCGAATCCTCGACAAGATCGGATTCAAAACAAAGACAACGACAAGTGATGCGTACAAGGACCCGCGCATCGGAACAATCCAGATGTTCGAGTCCATGGAGGAAAAAATCCCGATCTATCTCGATTTCGAGTCGATGGTCCGCTACCATTTTGGAATCTTCGCCTTCACAGGCGCGGGAAAATCAAACCTGTTGGCAAACACGTTGAGGCGAATCCTCCTTCATGCACCGGAGATCAAAGTTGTCGTCTTCGATATTTCCAGTGAATATCCGTTCCTATTGATGGACCTGTTCGCAGATGAGAAGATCAGCTCGAAGATAATCCTCGAGAATCCTGTCACCTCAGCAGACCAGTTCTATGTGAGCGTTGTCAAACCCAGAGACTACGAAAACGATGACAGAGTTCGGAAAGTGTTCGCGAGAATCTTCAGCCAGAAAAAGATTAGCTATTACCTCAAACCGGAGTCCAAAATCCCGACCTTTGGAGATATTCTTGACGAGCTTGGTAAGATGCGGGGAGACAATCTAGAGAAGCCTCACTACATTAACGCGCTGGACCGGATACGACAGTTTGTCAGCGATTACAAACACGAGAACGAAAAGACCGATTCAACCTTTGTCAACGAGGAGTTCCTATTAGGACTCGACCAGGCGGGTCAGAGCGCGGTCAAGGAGTTTAGCATATCGGACCGCAGCGGTGTATACTCGTGGGCCACGTCTCGTCTGGCCCTTACGGAGAACATCAAACGAGCCGACAAGGAGAAGAAGACCGCGGGCGGACTCGACATCGAGGGCATACGGGAGCTTGTCGAAAGAGAGTCCCGGCTTACCTGCATATCCATCTCCGACCCAGTCGCGATCAAAGAACTCGTCATTCATCTAGCCCGCGAATTCCTCCAACGGCGAAAACGATCATTCAAGGTCAAACCGTACGTTCTATTCGTCTTCGACGAGGCTCAAGAATTCGTCCCAGACCTCTCCGGCTCCGGAGGAATAGACAAAGACTGCTCTCGGACCGTCGAAACATTGTTGCGCCAAGGCAGAAAATATGGGCTAGGGGGTTGTCTCGCAACCCAGAGAATTGCTTATCTAAACACGAACGCGCTGCAGCAGCTGCATACGTATTTTGTGGGTACTCTGCCCCGTCCATATGATCGAACTGTCGTTAGCGACACTTTCACCATTGACAAGCAGATTCTCGAGAAGACTCTTGAGTTCGCGCCGGGTGAATGGCTTCTTTCCAGTTTCATTGCCACCGGCATGGAGAACGTGCCTATCTTCATAAGAGCCGACAACGCCGAGACCGAAGTTGAGAAGACACTAGACAAGCTGGCTTAGCCGGAAATCGCCCGTTTTTCAGCCCTATTCTCGAATCTGGGACCCGTCCCTACACTGCCCTGGAATCGTTCGGGGATCTTTCTAGATTTCCCGTCTCTTTGCCCAGCCATCAAGACCTGGACTGCGCTTTGAATCGCCCGTCTCGCCCAGAAACCCTGCCAGACAGCAAATTTCATCTAGAAAAAGGGAGGGGGGGATAAGAGCAGAGCATCTCGCGACGCAAGAGAGGTTAAGGGAGGAGTCAAGTTCGCGAAATCCCCCATTTATCAGCCCTGATCTGCGATCTCGGACCTCCCTAGAGACTCTCCCGAAATTCGTTCGGAATTGTCGTCTTCTCTGTCAGGCCATCCAAGTCGGAATTACGCCCCGATCACCCAGACTCGCCTGTTATCAGTGCCAGACAGGAAATGGTTTCAGGAAAATAGGGGGTCTTAGCGACCGACCCTCGCGCCACATGAGTGCTTTTCTGCGATGGAGTTTCGAGGGGCACAATTCTCTTTTAGGCCAGAAGAACCAATGGAACTAGATCCCAATTGATGACAAGTCCGATCTGCACCTCGTGCGGCCAACCACTCATCCCTGGCAGCCGCTTCTGCGGTCGCTGCGGAGCCCCTGTAAGCCTTCAAACAGCAAGCCCAGGGCCCATCGGCCAAATAGCCGGATTGAACACACCCTTCAGAGGAACACAATACATCATCGACCAGAAAATACTCGCCATCCGAGACACCTTCGGGATCAAGGACACCAGCGGAAACCTCCTTGCTTACGTTAAACAACAGCTCCTAAGCTTCGGGCCAAAGTTCTGGTACGAGGGAACAGACGGCACGCGCCTAGGCGAAATCCACGGCAAGATCATCGCCATCAGACCCACATTCGAGATCTACAACGCCCAAAACCAGCTGCAGGCAGTTATCAAGAAGAAAATCCTCCAACTAATCGGGTCTCAATGGTGGATGGAAAACGCTTCAGGACAAGAAATCGCCAAGGTCCACGGAAACATACTGGAACACGATTACAAGGTCCAGTCGCCTGATGGATCACAGATAGCTCAGATTCACAAGAAATGGGTCAGCGTGCGCGATTCATACTGCGTTGAGATCCAGAACCCGTCCTTCGATCCCTACCTGGTCCTCTCCTACGCCATATCCATGGATCATGCAGAAAAGAAAGAGGACCATCACTCCGGCCTCAGCCCGTTCTAGCCCTTTTCGACCGTAGGGTCGAAGCATAGAGGAAGGGTATTCTACCAAGTCCTGACCGTCGGATCCTAGATCGCCCAATGGACGAGGCCATCACGTTTGGTTTCGGGATGATTGGCTAGTGCAGCGCAAGATTCTGGCCGAATACTCGCTTCTCATCGCCTGGGCCACCATCTC
>Ga0209236_1000678_pt1 | contig 20061 bp, 22 predicted proteins | sample GraSoi013_1_40cm_FD_185819 | JGI IMG/M metagenome (GOLD analysis project Ga0209236, IMG submission 185819) | Grasslands soil microbial communities from the Angelo Coastal Reserve, California, USA - Sample 09_27_2013_1_40cm (SPAdes) (version 2) | ecosystem: Environmental > Terrestrial > Soil >... | reverse complement strand
CGTTGACTGCAATCCACCCATCGGGGGTTGTCTTTATTCCCGACTTTTCAGGATGGAGGATATCCGTTATTGGTCCTCTTCCGCTGGCGATCATGATCTCCCTCGCTGTGACCGTCACAGTCTTCCCAGTCTTCCGGTCCAGAGCAATGAGCTCCTTTAAGCCCGATGAGATCTCTCTGACTTCATTCACTTCGTGGTTGGTGATTATGTTGATGTGTCGGCTCAACACCTTCTTTGCTAAAGCAGAGACTTCAGGCTCTTCCTCGGGCACGAACTGCGGATTTCTTCCTATGATTGTGACTTTGGACCCCATGCTCGCGAAGAAGTGGCCGAACTCTGCAGCAATGTATCCTCCTCCAACAATGGCGAGGCTCTCCGGTAACTGTTTCATCTTGAACGCGGAGTCGCTCGTGTGATAGCTGATTTTGTCGAGGCCCTTGATCTGTGGAATGATTGTCTTGGAACCGATGCAGAGGAAGATCATCTTCGACTTGATCTCGGTACCCCTGACTCTCATGGTGTAGGGTGCGATAAATTCGGCGGGTTCATGATAGTAGTCGATGTTCTTGGAGCTGGTTAGGCCTTCTCTTATCTGATCGATGTCCGTGTAGATGAGCTTCCGCATCCGATCCATCACAAATTCGAAGCTGATTTTCTTGATTTGAGTGTCAATACCTAGTTCTCGTGCCTCTTCGATTTTCCGAACCAGTTCAGCAGGATAGAGTAGAATCTTGGACGGTATGCATCCCCTTGTGAGGCAGATGCCTCCGGGCTCGTCCTTGTCGATAACAGCGATCCGAATGTTAGGATTATCCTGAATCATCGGCTCGACAATGTTCATCGCTGATCCGCTACCGATCACGATAAGGTCGTATTCTTTCATGCGAGTGGAAGCAACTTTGAAGCAGATAAGCGTGTGGCGGCTGGCCCTAGGGCCACCATCGATTGGGAGGGTCGAGCAATCGCTCACAGTTATGAAGAAACACAACAAGCGCTACTAGGCGTCGAGGAATGGAAGAGCTTCTCAATCTAGCGCTCAATCTGATGGGAACTTTCGCTTTCGGCCTCAGTGGGGGAATCCTCGCAGTTAGGAAGCAGATGGACCTCTTCGGCGTCCTCGTGCTTGCGGTAGCGACTGGGCTCGGCGGGGGAATTATGCGGGACATAATCCTCGGTCACACACCACCTGCGACATTGAATGACTGGCGCTACCTGGCCGTGGCTGGCTTGGCGGGAATCTTGGTTTTCTTGCGGTATGGCAAGGTGGTTCACCACGGGAGATTCATTACCGGTTTTGACGCCGTCGGACTGAGTATTTTCACGGTCACTGGCACTACTATTGCGCTTAACGCTGGTCTTAGCCCGGCTCCTGCTGCATTGTTAGGTATGCTCACAGGAGTTGGAGGTGGGGTGTTGCGGGACGTTTTGGCCGCCGAGGTTCCGCTGGTCTTTCGAAGTGAGATCTACGCGGTCGCATCGATGCTGGGAGCGATAATTATTATCGTAGCTGGTCAGATCGGTTTCTCAGGACTCCCCGTGGAAGTCGTTGCTGCTATAGCGATTTTCAGTTTTCGCATGGTAAGCGTTCGAAGAGGATGGAGGATTCCTATCGCGATGCCCAAGTAGAGCCTCGACTTCTACCGATCAGCCGAATTTATCCCGCCCCAGAACTTTGTATCGGACCACTAAGTCAGGTCCATACCTCGCACTACCCAAGAGTTTCAACCGTATAGCATCTCTTATGAGCGCGTTTCCTTTTCCTTCAATCAGGGTCGTTGCGGTACTCCCACCAAGGATTCTAGGAGTGATGGCTACGGAGATCTCGTCCACTAGTTGGTTGCTAAGCATACTCCAGTTCAAAGTTCCTCCGCCTTCAAGCAATATCCTTCGAATTCGAAGGCTTCGAAGGTGATTGAGTAGAAGTTTCAGCGACACCAGCGGGCCTCTTCCGCAGAGGATTACAGTGACCCCCCTCTCTTTCAGCGCCTCGACTCTTTTCTTTGGTGCCCTAGACGTAACGGCGATAATTGTCGGAATTTCTCTTGCTGTTCGGACGACGTGCGAACTGGATGGGCTCAGCGCGTTACTATCGACGATAATTCGATAAGGCTTGGGTGCCTTCACAAATCTTACCGTGAGCTTCGGATCGTCTCTGAACAATGTTCTGAGCCCGACCATAATGGCGTCGACCGAGGCTCTCAGTCGATGAACCCTCCTCATGTCTGCGGGGGACGACATACGAGAATCGCCGGTGAATGTCGCAATCTTTCCGTCGAGGCTCATCGCCGCGTTGAGTATCACGTAGGGGCGGGAATTCCGGCTAGCTGGCATTGCTAGTAGTCATCGGTGTAGAGTGTTGCCTAAAAGACCGAATCTGGTCGGCGTCTGATTAATTAGCGGCGGGACGTATCGAGGAGCGCGGATACGTTGCTAAGAGAGGATGCTACGTCCCGGCGTCGGGAACCGGAGTTCGGCATCAGTATTACGCCCTACAGTAGTAGTGCGGACGATATTTTCAAGATAGCAAAGACAGCTGACGAAGTGGGCCTAGAGATTATTGGTATTCAGGATCATCCGTACAATGGTAGTTTCCTTGATACTTGGACCCTGATTAGCGCCTTGGCGGCGTCCACTAGGAAAATTAGGTATTTTCCGGACGTTGGCGATCTACCGATGAGAGCACCTGCAATCTTGGCAAAATCGGTCGCTACCCTAGATATTCTAACGAAAGGACGCATAGAATTGGGCCTGGGGACGGGCGCGTTCTGGGGTGCTATCCAGTCATGGGGCGGGACTAGGAGAACTCCTAGAGAAGCTGTTGCAGCGTACGAGGAAGCGCTACAGGTCATTCATCTCATCTGGAACTATGGCAAAGATCGTAGTCGTGTAAGTTTTCCCGGAAAATACTACCGGCTGGAAAATGCCCAAGCAGGTCCGAGCCCCTATCATCGGATAAGCATCTGGACTGGCGCGACCGGGCCGCGTATGATGCGACTTATCGGCCGACTAACGGATGGCTGGGTTAATCCGCTCAGTACCTACACGTCCAGCGACGAGATAAAAGGACGACAACGACTTATCGACGAGTCTGCAAAGAAGAACGGTAGATCACCAGAATCGATCAGACGAATCGCTCAGGTTGTCGGCGTGATCGATGATCAGGAGCGGTCGGAGGCGTCTGAAAAGAAACCATTCTTCCTCCATGAAACGAGGCCATTTGTAGGCTCAGTCTCAAACTGGGTAGACTGGCTCGTCTCATCCTACAAAGACTTAGGGTTGGATACATTCATCTTCTGGCCCTCCGCCGAAGGAGACGAAGAGGGCCAAGTTCGTATCTTCGCCGAGCAGGTCGTTCCAAAAGCTAAGGAATCTATCAGGGGATCGAGACGATGAGGACCGACCGCGAGGCGCGGTTGCTTGCACCATGCCAATCTGAGGGTCCCACCTCACTCCGCCAGGACAAGGGCGGTGCTGAGGTCGTTGCCCCATGTAGGGATTCCTGTCTCGTTCTTTGTTACCATTTACTGTTACCGAACCCATTACCAGACCATAATTCGTAATCGTACTTTATCCTCGCGACGCAGAGTGCGAGTTCTATTTCTAGCTCTCCGCTAAAAACCGTCTAAGGTTTCTTGTGGCTGCTCATCCATTTCTTTTCTTCACGCGTTGGAGTCAACTCGCATCCCGACGCCCAAAGAAAAGTCCTAGCGGTAGATGGTCCAACGTGTTGAAACCGTTCTTGCACGGCCTCTAACATACGGTCCTCATCCTTTCCGAATGTGTTGAGATATTTCTGGAAGGAGCCGAAATCCTTCTCCAGCTTCAAAAATTCGCCTGCATTATGCACGGTCGCCTGGATCTTCTTCTCGTTCCGGACAATGCCTGTGTCAGTCATGAGCTTCTTCACATCCTTGTCAGAAAACCGCGAGACTTTGCTGATTGAGAATCCTGCGAACGCCTTCTGGAAGTTAGGCCATTTGTTCTCTATGACTTTCCAGTTGAGGCCCGCTGTGAAGAGTGATCTTGTCATTCGCTCGAAGTATTCGTCGTCGTTCTTCGGAGGCTTAGCATTCCAGTGAGGAGACACAGCGTTTCATGAGCCAGTCTTCGTATTTATGGACTTTGAATTCCAGGCCCGGCTCCAAGCCTTTTTCTACCTTGAGAGCCACATGTACTCTATCTGAAATGTCAGTGATGAAGGCTCCAACCGCGACCGTTTCTCCAAGAGACATTTTAAGAAAATACAAGACGATAGCGGTGGTTGGGGCTAGCAAGAACCCGCAGAAAGACGCTTACACTGTTCCTCAATTCATGAAAGATCATGGCTACTCGATTGTTCCAATAAATCCGACGGCTGATGAGATTGTCGGGGAAAAGGCCTATCCAAGTCTGGTGGACCTCCCGCCGGAGATAGCAGGCAAAGTGGAAATTGTGGATGTCTTCCGGCCAAGCGAAGAGCTACCTCAGGTGGCTCAACAAGTTGTGGATTTTCACCGGAAGTATGGAAGACCTTTTGTCTTCTGGGCTCAGCTGGGACTCGAGAACGAGGAAGCTAAACAGATTCTGTCGAAGAATCAGATCCCGTACGTCATGAACGCCTGTTTGAGGATCGTTCAGAGAACAATATAGCTCGTCGCTGATTGGTTCTGCCCGAATAGCAGGGTCGTTCCAAGTCGAGCTACGGTATTCCCATGGTGTTGCCTATGCCGGCAACAATCACGGTATCTCCCGACTTCGACGCCGACAGAATTGTGTTCTTGACTCGTCTTATTGCTTCGTCTACAGCCAGTCTGACCTGCTGTGTCATAGCTGAGATCGCTTCCTTGTTTGACATTTTCACAACTATGGCGATCATGGGTATATGTCGCTTGGATGCGCTCTGTTCGATGTGGTATCTGTCGACTCCGGGACCCCCGATAGCGGCACCGACGCCTTCTGCGACTTCTCCGCTTGGTTCACCCTCAAATTTGAGGGCTGCATCGACCGTTACCACTAGGGAGGGAGAGTTTTGCTCTATGAGTTTCTCAACGGCAATTCCAGGCTTTCCAACGCTACCGCCTGGACCCTTAGCACGGACTAGGAGGAGGGTTCTGCCGTCTAGGCCCGTCTCATACATTATCGTGTCCTGTTCGATGTCTCGAGACTGAGCGCCCTCGGCCATCTTGCTCGCGATTAGGGGCCCTATTCCGTCCCCTATCGGATTACCCTTGGCAAATGCGTCTATTGCTGAGCTGTAGGCCTCTGCTTCTTCCATTATCTGGGGCATGGCCATCTGGAGTTGGTATAGTGCGAGGATTCCTCCCTGTTTCCTGGCTAGGAGGTAGAAGTGGCGGACGACTCTGTACATCTGATCCAGTCCGATGGATATTTCCATCTGGTTGGAGAGTGTGTTGACCTCCGCCTCCGTTGCGCTAGTAGCAATGGCCTTGACCTCCGTCCTCAGATTATCATCGTAAGTGTCGAGAATGTGTTCGAGTTTGCCCACAATGCCTGAGGGGTCCATGCTTACTGGTTGAATGGCGAACGATCCGGTCAATCTGTCAATGCGAGACTCAACGGCTTTCTGGTCGCCCTTGAATCGCAGGGCTGAGCTGAGAACACTATCATGCGCTGCTTTTCGGAGCCTCTCTAGCTTACCTAGATTCCGTTTGACACCAACCAGCATCATGCTAATCTGGATTCGCTGTCCGTAGAACATTAGGACGATGAAAGATCCGAAGTATGCGAGTTGGATGAAAGTGCTGATGTCTGGAAGGGCCATTGTTAGATCAATACTCCGTTCCGAGATATACGCGTTGCTTCGAGCGACAGCACGTTGAAAATCGACAGTTTCCCGATGCTTATCATCTTATCGTCTCTGGACTGTCTGCAAAGGTGTCTCTTGGAGCAGTAGTCTAGTCACTCGTTTGGTGCCGGTTCTGATGAATCGTAGGTCTACTTCTTCGCTGATGGCGTGTTTGGAGAGGGCTGAGAGCACGTCTTTCATCTGGTTGATGGTTTGGGATCCGATGCCGATTATGACGTCTCCGACTCGTAGTCCGGACCGGTATGCAGGTCCTCGGGCGTCGACTTCAACAACTAGCACTCCTGAGTCGGCGGGCAGGTCGTATCTTCTGGCAAGTGCCTCGTTAAGGGTGGTTCCATAGATTCCGAGCCAGGGTCGCACAACTCGTCCTTTCTCCCGGATCTGTTGCATTACCCATTTGATCGTGTTGACTGGAATGGCGAATCCGACGCCTTGGGCGTAGGGTATCATGGCGGTGTTCATTCCGATGACGTTTCCGCTGATATCAGCGAGCGGTCCTCCGCTGTTGCCTGGGTTGATCGCGGTGTCTGTCTGGATTAGTCCTTCGAAGATGAAATCGGCACCTGGCAAGGGTCTTCCGAGTGCGCTGACGACGCCTAACGAGACTGTTGGTCCTCCCTGTAGTCCAAGAGTGTTTCCGATTGCTAGCGCGAGTTGTCCGACTTTGAGTTGCTCTGAATCTCCTAATGTTGCGGCTGGGAGGTTCTCTGCCTCAACGTGAATAACGGCAATGTCGGTGGATGGATCGCTCCCGACGACTTCTCCTACGAAAGAGCGTCCATCTTTGAGATGAATCTGAACCTTGGCGGCTCCGTCTATGACGTGATTGTTCGTAATGACGTATCCTTTCGAGTCGATGATTAGTCCGGAGCCTTTTCCTTCGATGGGTACAACGCCGTACGCAAAGTCGCGTGTTACTCTGACGCTGTCTATGCTAACTACGCTCTCGCTGAGCTTTTCGACCGCTCCAGTAATCTGGCTCTCTAGAGATGTGAGTATTGACATAGTCTAGAGCCCCCAGCTCGTCTTTCCGACGGGTCTGATTCTCACATAGAGATAATCTCCTTTTTCTTGTGATTCTGCTTCTCCAGTTATCTCGACGCCCCTTGGGACCCATCTGGTCGGCGAGTCCACATCGTCTACAAGCAAAGTAACCTTGTTTGGTGATACGTCCTGGAATCGTTCACTGTATTTGAGATTCCAACCGCTGAGATAGAAGTAAGCACCGTCAAACTCGAAGAGAACTGGCATGATATGTGCCTGCAAGTCTGGACATACGAAGGCTAGTCTCCCGAGACTTCTCTCCATGAGATACCTGAGCTCTTTCTCCGTGAAGCCGGCCCCGGTTGTTCTTCTCGTTCTCTGAGTCATCATTTTTTCTCAACAGGCCTTAGCATCAGTCGCGCTTATATACTTGGTAGTCGTAACAAACCAAGTAGGTGCGAATTACTTGAGTAAGTTAACGCCAGTTGACCAAGACATAACAAAAGAGCAGTCTGATGAGTGCCACTTGCTTCACTCTGCCTGGAACGACCTTACCAAGGTGTGGACTCTCCCGGTTATCCATGCTCTGAGCCTCAAGCAACCAGCTCGATTCAACGAGCTAAAGCGAAGAATCCAGAACATTAGTGCAACGAGTCTCGCGGAGAGGCTGAATGAGCTGGACCAGAGAAAGGTGATTGAGAGAAAGGTATACCCTGAGACCCCTCCACGAGTTGAGTATGCGCTTACGAAGAAAGGGGTGGAGCTCTCAGTGATCCTCGGTACTCTGGCGGAGTGGGTCATGAAATGGGACAAACCGTCGAACAACACCGCTCGAGCCAGTGATGAGAAGGTTCGAGCCGCAGTACGTTCTAAATAATCGATCTAATAGATTTCAATATGGTCCTCAGCGAACCCCATCTTTACCAGTTCGTCCTTCATTCTGCTACGATGGTCCCCTTGCAGCATTATCACACCCTCTTTTGCAGTTCCGCCAGTCGCCAAACGCGCCTTCAGCCGATGAGCAACCTCGTCAAGTGACCGTCCCGTCTTGGGCAATCCCTGCACGATCGTCACGGGCTTTCCCCATCTTCGAAACTCTACCCTGACAACGAGATGAGTCTCGCTCTTATCCAGCTCCTTTAGAGCCGCGTCAAAGTCGAAATCCTCGCTCAAACTCTCTGTCAAACGCTACACTGGAGGCCCATTAGTTCTTTTCGGCGATCTCCAAGAATTGGCGCAGATAATCTGCCAAGAGTGCTCTGTATTCTTCAGCTGTCATATCTTCTCTCAAGTTCTGAAGCAAATTCCGAAAATACTCGAAGCGCCCTGCAATAGAGGGCGATACTTGCGACAAGAACCTCTTGTTTGCCTGTTCTGCTAGGCCACCAGTATCTTCCACTCGATGCCTCGCCATTTGCGCGATTGCGCGAGCATTATGCGTCATGATCGACGTGTTGATCCAACTATCCATTACAGGATCTCGTGACTTGACCGTCCCGTCCTTTACCCAGTCTTGAAGGAATCTGGTCATCTGGTCCGACGCCATTATCGGCGAACTGCGAAGAACCTTGAACGAGATATCATCTGCGTATAAGTCCTGAATGTCGTTGAGTAAGTCGTGGACAATTTTCTGCTGATAATCACGTAGGACGACCTTCTTGCCAAGATTGTCGATCGCCTCTTCCAAGATCTGACCATTGTGGGAAGGATGGTTCGTCTGTATCCTGTAGACATGCGACATCTCGTGAACCACCAGTCCCTCTAGCAGTCCGGATCCTACGGCTCCACCAGACACAACTATCGTAAAGTTTCCTCCTTGGGGCATCGTGTATCCCATGAAGGGGAGCTTCGGATCGACGACAACCTTCACTTTCGTGCCGATATCGTATCCGGCCTTCCTCATCATCTCGATAGCTGTCTGTCGGGCCTCGCGTACTGTTTCCTCAACATCTTCGTCGTTCCCCAGTCTCTGAGAGGTTGAGGTTCTTGCGCTGGTCATCGGCTTTGTCACAGTCCGATTAGATGGTCGATGCTGAAGGTTCCGCCACCGATGAATGCGAGGGCGAGCGAGAGGAGGACCATTGTTATGTCCAGTTCATAGCCACCCATGTACTTCTTCTTGATCTTGGCTATTGAGAACCAAGTGGTCGCGAGCATCCAGAGACCGGCAAGAACCGCAATAATCGGCGTAAATAGTCCAATCAGCAGTCCGAGCCCGCCGAAGAACTCGACCACTCCACCGAACGGCACGAGTCCAGTGGGCATTCCGACGGTTTTCATGAATTCTCCTTTCCTCATCGACGTTAGCTTTGGATATCCATGATACACGAACAGAGACGCTACCGCCAGTCTGAGTAATATCGAGGCGATGTCAAAGTTCTGTGGAAACAGCACTACTGCATTCCCTCATTCTGAAGATTCTTTGTTATCATTGGCAGACAAAGGGGCAGTATTGGATATAAGGTAAGTAGTTGCATGCTACCAAGTAAGTTGTGCGAATCGTATCAAGTAAATCCGCCTTGACTGATCTGCGGATTCTCTTCCGAACTGCCTTGGGGGTAAGCCAAATTCATGCCGTGGAAAGATTCGCGAGGCGTTGAATCCTAGCGTCTCTAGTCCTCTTTCGCTTGTAAACCAGCAGGAGGACGGTTGTGGCGATCACAGCGCCAAGAAGGGCATACCAATAAGGAGCAGTTGATGGCGGTGCTGGGGGCACGTAAGGGGCACGGTAGACGAGTTGTACGGTGCTGCCGTTGCCGGCGTATATTCTTAGAAAGTGTGAGATGCTCGGGTCAAACGTGACGTTGTGTGTGAAAAAGGCGTTGCAATGGTAACAAGCTCCGCCGGATTGTGCTATATTGGTAACGTCCGTGATGTGTTCTGTGCCTATGATCTCAGTTGTATTGTCCCATTGGGAAGGAAGTTGTCGCACGCGTTCTTGATCGGGTTCGGTAGTGGAGTAAACCCTTGAGCCGGGACGAGCAGTGGGGTGATAAGTGAAAGGGCCAGGACCGCAAGAAGGGCATTTTCGAGAAACTTCAGGTTTGGCCGGCTCTCGGAAGTTCTTTGCGTTTTCAAGGAATTAACCTTTCCAGAAGTTCTTATTTTCCCAGATCCGGGTGATGTGTGTTTAATTCTCACACATCCCTTGTAGCGGTTAGAGTTCTATGAAGACTCCTTCAGGTCCCGCCTTCACACGATAAGTCGTCATCCTTAGCGTAGGTATCAAGCTGAAGCTGCCGTCCAGGAGGTTGTATTTCCATCCGTGCCAGGGGCAGGTGACCTCGTAGTTTCTCACCTCGCCTTCCCCGAGGGGTCCGCCTCGGTGTAAACAGTTGTTTGAGATGGCGAAATATTGGTCTTTGACACGGAAGAGTGCAATGTTTCTGCCTTGGACGTGGATGATTTTCGAGCGTCCGTCAGCTATCTCATTAGGTTCTGCGACCTTGATTTCTTGGGCGGGACCCGTGGCTCGTTCTTGGCTCATCAGATCGTATGTCCTCCGCGCACCGCGATCGGCTCTTCTTTCTTCTGCAATGGCCTCCTCTCCCGAGTATACTGGGTAAGCCAGTCCTCTAGTGCGCGTATCTGTGCGTTATCTGTTCCCAGAGCGATGAGCTCCGCCTTTGTCAAGTGGACTGTCTTGAGAAGAACCTGTTCCATGTGCGAGGCATGCGACTCGGTCGGCGGCCTTGGTTGAGTCTCGGCCAAATACTCGAAATCTTCCTGTAAGTGTTCTATCTGAAGTATTACATCGTTTGTCATCCGCGCGATTTCGACATCGAGCACGTTACTGTAGACTCCAAGGAGTGTTTCAAGATCTGACTGTGCGGTCTTGAGCTTCTCGATATGCAACAACAGCACGTCTTTCGGAATCGGGCTCTTTTCTCGGGACGCACTCGTAATGTCAATAACGAGTGTGATCAAGAAGGTTGTGAGGAATCCGACGCCGAGCTTAGATCGCAGACGTTCTTTCGCTAGCTTCTCTATAGGTCCCAGTTTCTTCTTTTCGTTGTTGTCAATTATCCGGTCAACTATCAGATACGTGATTGGGAGTGTTACTGCTAGGCCGATGAAGGCGGCGATTACGGAGAGTTCGATATCATCAAGCGTAATGGGCAAAGATAGAGCTGACTAGCTCAGGCTTCCATATTTTTGGTTTGTAGAATCCGCGAAAGATAGGGGATAAGCAGAGAGGAGACTAGGGCTCTGTGATCTTGATGGCTTGCACGGGACATTGAATCTCGCAGGCTCTGCAGAAAATGCAGTCATTCTCCCGGGCCGGGTCTGCCTTCCACGTAGCTAGTGGGGCCTTTCCGCTATCGTTGGTTATGCCCTTGTCCATTTTCTCTTGTTCTCCGGGCAGTTCCATTCTGTCGAAGACGTTGACTGGGCAGACGGTGATGCAGATCCCGTCGGCGATGCAGATGTCAAAATCTACACCGACGGCTGATCCATGAACACCATACTCCTTGCTGACTCCATCTTTCCACTTTAGTTGGTGGTCGATGTGGGTCTCTTTTACCGGCCATCCGTTAGGGAAGGTGGGGTCCTCTATCAGTTTTCGAACTTCGCCCATGGTAGAGTCTTCTGACTATCCGCGGGATGTCGGGCATATAAAATCGTTGAATACCAATTGTACACTGTACTGCTCTTGCGCTGGGATTTCCTGGTCAGCCATCGGTGAACCCTAGTTGTGGCTTTTCAAGAATTCGGGGCCGTAGAATCTAGCCGAGGAACCAAGCTCTTCTTCGATTAACAGAAGTCGATTGTATTTTGAGGTCCTCTCTCCTCGGGCTGGGGCTCCGGCCTTAATCTGGCCTGTTGCGAGGCCAACTGATATGTCGGCAATGGAATTGTCTTCGGTCTCTCCGGACCTGTGGCTCAGCACCAGTCCGTAGTCTGCCTTTCTCGCCATCTCTACCGCCTCTATCGTTTCTGTCAACGTGCCAATTTGGTTGATCTTCACCAGTAACGCGTTTGCTGCTTTGGCTCCGATTCCTTGGGCGACCCGTTTGATGTTGGTGACGAACAGGTCATCCCCGACGATCTGGAGTTTCGCTCCAAGCTTCTTGGTGATTCTGGAAAAGTTCTCGAAATCTTCGTCGTGAAAGGGGTCCTCTATTGATTTTAGTGGGAATTTTTCTTGGAGGCTGATGTACAGTTCCAAGAGTTCGTCAGGGTCGATCTCTCTTCCATCAACAGCATAGGTTCTGTCCTTATCGTTGTAGAAGCTATCGGCGGCAGCATCTATGCCAAGGATCACGTTCTGGCCAGGAGAGTAGCCCGCTTCCTCGACTGCGTCATTGATTTGACCCAGTGCCTCCTCGACGCTGCTGATGGGTGGTGCAAATCCGCCTTCGTCTCCGACATTAGTCGCGGACTTTCCATACTTCGCTTCCAGTCTCACTCGCAATGCGTGATAGACCTCGGCTCCGCATCGGAGAGCCTCTTTGAGGGTTCTGAACCCCGCCGGCATGACCATGAACTCTTGGAATGATAGGTCATTGCCTGCGTGTTGTCCACCGTTAAGGATGTTCATCAAGGGCAATGGAAGGATGGGCTTCCGTCCTCCTGCTAGCGCTCGATAGAGGGGCGACTTGGCTGTGTCGGCCGACGCCCGCGCGAGAGCTATCGACACGCCTAGAATGGCGTTTGCTCCTAGCCTCGCTTTGTTGTCAGTGCCATCCAAATTGATGAGGATCTCGTCGATCTTCTCTTGTTCTCGCGAGTCCATGCCCAGAATCTTTGGGCCGAGAATGCTGTTTACGTTCTCCACTGCTTTTTGAACTCCTAAACCTGTGTAACGTTGTTTGTCTCCATCTCGCAATTCGATCGCTTCGAGGCGGCCCTTCGATTTGCCTGAAGGGACGGAGAAACGACCGAACCCAGACGCCGTGTAGAGGTCGACTTGGACTGTAGGATTTGCTCGTGAATCTAGGACTTCCCTTGAGAGGATCTTCTCGATTCTGAACTCGAAGCGTGTCAATTTTCCCTATCGTCGAAATTGTTCTAAGCCCCCATTTACTGGTTTCCAAATCGGCTTGGTTGAGGCTAAGGGACTGCTTTGTCTATCTAGGTCTGTTGAGTATCTTCTCGTGTAACATCATCCGTATTCGTCGAGAGGGAGTCTCGTTGGGTAGGGATGCTGCTTTGAGAGCCGCATTGGTCTCTACTTTCCAAGATACGGTGTCCTACTGCTTCAAGTCGACATTGGAGACTATGGGGTCGAGTGTCCGTGATGTTGTGTACGATCATCTGCGGAAGAGGGGTATTCCAGAGTCTGAGATTCCAGCCCAGTTTGACGATGTGGTGAGAGTTCTGAACGAGTCTTTCGGGGGTTCTGCTCGCGTGATTGTCTATAAGACGTTGGTGGAGCTTTACCAGCAGTATTCGATGAGGGTTGATTTCACTTACCAAGAGTCGCTACGGGACCATATGTCCTGTTACAGGAGAGGGTTGTGGTGGATCATATTCTTCCTAGGAGGGTTCAGCGGGAGGATCCAAGCCTTGAGGGGCGACTGCCCTTCATCCAGAGTATCTTGCTTTCCAACTCTCGTTGATCTTACGATTCTGCCAGATACTGGAAATGGTTTAAGACTCGTCCCGGTCTTGGTCGGCTGTTGCGCCGGGATGGCTGAGTGGTTAAAGCGACGGCCTCGAGATCCCACCTGGATATTCGTCGATTGACATGACAGCCGTTGGGCGTCACGCCCTCGTGGGTTCGAATCCCACTCCCGGCGCCATTACCTCGGGAACGCCAATCGTGTGCCCATTCTTGAGAAATCTCAGTAAGGCAAGGGCATCTCCAATACGCTTAAGAAAAAGTGGCTCAATGCTTTACAGTAATGTGAGGGCGGTGGCTTCGAGACGGTTGCTGTTCCTTGCCATTATCGTGGTGGCCATAACAACTGGTGTCGGATGGGCACTGTATAATCAAATGCAATCTGCTTCCAACGCAGCCTCACAACCGAATATTCTCCTTTCAAACCATGCGACTCTTACATATCCATCATCCAGCTCAACGAGTCCAACCTACTCTTCAACTTGGCAGATTCACTTGAACTCGGGCAAGAATATTCAGGTGGCGATTCGCACAGACTACCAAGTGTATCTTAGCGTCGAGTACGATTGTTCGGGATACAATACCAATATTGCGACAGCAAGGTGCACTCTCGTGCCACCGGTCGGATTCAATCCGTCGGGGAATGACTCCTCAAACAGCACCAGCTTCACAACAGTGAACGATTCAACTTACTTCTTTACCATATCGTTGTTTCAGCAGAATCCGCCCGCAGCAAACGGTCAAAGCCTAGGACCGGTCAATGTTCAGATTGTTGCAAAACAATTGTCCTGATTCGTGCACATTCCTGAGCTCGGGTCCAACCGAAGGAAAATCGAACGATCACATTACGCCCTCGTGGGTTCGTATCCTACTTCCGGCGCCAACAAAGGATTGGCTCTGGACTGAAAGTGTGAAGGAGTTTTTTTGTTCTGACATACCCCCGGGGGGGGGGTCGAGAAAAAGATAGTAGAAAAACAATAGTTAGCAGAAAAAGAAAGATAACAATTCGGACGAAAACACCAAGATCTTCGAACCGCAGCTTTCCGAAAGTTCCCCAGCGGGTCCAGCACGAAGAAACCGGAGCCCGGTTTTCAAGGATATTGAGCTCTTGTCAGACTCGCCCAGAATGAACCCTGATCCGGAATCGGGGCAGGCGATTTGAGATCGCGACTTTTTCACGCTGACCTCTGCGCTTAATCTGCGATCAGAAAAACGATCGACGGTTCCGTTTTGCGCCTAGAATCACTAGACTCGCCCGGTTCGGTTTCAACTGGCGGGACCCCCTCTGAAAAATCTCAAAAGTAGTTGCTCCTCGCGACACAAAAGTACGGTTCGGCCCCGTGTGAATTGGGCGGGTCTTCTTACTCTTTCTTCTTGAAGTGTTTTTCCCAGAAGCCTTGCTTTCTCTTCGCGATTCTCGAGGCACGCTCTACGCCCGCGTCAACCTCACTCTGATTCGCCCCGGGAGACTGAGATTGCGATGGCTGATCCTTGACCGGGCTCATAGCCTTCGGCGGAGTCTTCGGTTCCTCCACTGGCGTAGCGCTATTGGACGGCTTTGCCTCCTCAACCATAGGCTTGGTAGGCTGACTGGCTATCTCCTTCACCGGTTCCTTGCTCTGCTCGTTAACATCGACGGTCTCTTCTGTAGTCGGTTCCATGTTGGTTATTTCGAATTCGCACTCAGGCTGGCCTTGCGAGATGCACCTAGTCTCAAGGGCTTGGACTGTCTTGTCGAGAACCTCTGCAAAGAGCCCCGCAAGGAACCCGCTGGTAAACATACAGTTAGGCTCCTCAGACGAGCCGTTTTCCATTGCTTCGAAACAGTTGCTGATCACGACGTTGGCGTTTGCCTTGTCGAAGTCTATCATGCGAATCTTCACCTTTCCCAGTCCGAGATTAGTATCTTCAAAGGCAGAGTGTACTAGATTCTCTAGCGCGGCTCTCTGTTCCTCACCTGTAGAGGTGATGCTGTCGCGGAATATGCTTCCTTCATGAATGCCAATGCCGCTGGCGAGGTACGAGAGGAAGGGAGCGGCTTGGTCAGCGACAAGACGCTCTAAACCGTCCCGCATGATGCGGATAACATCTCGACGCAGAATGATCATCTTCTGTCCAAAGAACGAGAGTTCACCCTTGCTGTCGTTGAACCGCAGCTGGTTTACGGACCCTACTAGTCTCCGGAGGTCCCAGGCGTTCGGCTTTCCCTTCGGACTAGTTTGCAGGCTGTGTCGCCTCCGCAAGTTCATTCGTCAGCATCTCAGCTGCCTCGTTTATCTTGTGGGCGAACGATGAATCAGGATTGTCAACAACGAACACTGATCTGCTGAGGTTGTTTATCACGTCCATCTGGAACTCGAAGGCTTGTAGAAACCTGGACTTGAAGAGGGTCGCAAGCTCCTTGCCGACCTTCACTGCATCCTTGATCCTAACCCCAGGTGGGACCATGTTCAGTGTCAAGAATGTGGGTTTTTCGAACGTCTCCGCCAGCAGCACCATGACAGCTGTTCCGAAGAGATCCTGTTGGTCGACTCTGGAGACAAGGACTAGGACATCGCAGCATCCCATTGCCAGAACCGTATCATTCTCGACTCCCGGGTGAGTATCGACGATAATGTAGTCGAGGTTGCACTGTTCACCCACCTTCTGTAGAGTGTCTTGGAATAGTGAAACCTCAAGTCCCGATTTCAAGAGTCGCAGCATGTCCTCGACCTTGTTGCTGGCCGGGCAGAAGAACAACCCCCCCTTCATCTTGGGAAACCGGGGCGTAAGATCTATTATGACGTCACTCGGGGTCGCGTCGCCGAGAAAAATATCCGTCATCGTGGCCTTGACCTCGCCCTTCTTCAGACCAAACAAAACGTGAAGTCCCGGTCCCGAGAGATCCAGGTCCATTACTCCGACCCGGTGGTGAAGCGCAAGGGTCGCTGCAAGGTTCGCTGTAAGAGTTGTCTTTCCAGTGCCGCCTTTGAATGAATGGACTGCTATGACCTTAGTCATTCTTTATCCTTCTTCAACTGGTCTTTCACGGACTGGAAGAATTCCTGGTTCTCGATCCGTCCCGCTTCTGATTTGACGGCTTCGAGGTCGATCTTGAGCTTTGCATGCGTGACCTTGTGCCTTCTGAAGGCGAGAAATCCTCCTACTAACAATGCTGCTACTAGCGCTACCAAGATCGCGAAATAGTAGAGCGGTAGCGACAGAGTTCCGGAGGAAGATTGAGAACTAGACTGTACACTTACGGTGGAGGTGCTGAGGGCACTCGTGGATCCACTGTTGTCGGTCACAGTGACCGCGATAGCGAAGGTTTTCGAGCTAGCGGAGCCTGTTGATGTATACTGGTGCGTATCCGTCTTTGGTGATCCCGTAAGGATGTCTACGGTTCCGTCGCCCCAATCAACCTTGGTTGAGCTTATTGCACCATCTAGGTCAGAAGAGGTTATTGATACTGTGACAGTCTGGCCAGTCGAAACCGACGCAGGGGATTCTGTAAACGTAACAACCGGAGGTCGGTCAGAGACTGTTACTTGGGAGGAATATTTTCCTGTCGAACCACTGTTGTCAGTTGCGTTGACGGTTATCGTGAAGATGTTCGACGTGGACGTGCCGGTTGAACTGTAACCGTGGATGTCGCTGGTCGCGGTTCCAGACAGAGTGTCTATGGTTCCGTCGCCCCAATCAACCTTTAGCGCGGTTACGGTTCCATCGGGATCTGCAGCAATGATCGTCAGGGTAACGTTTTGACCAGTAATGAGTGCCGTCGAGGAAGGGTTGAAGCTCGGAACTGGAACCCTGTCATTGATCGTCACTTGAGAAGAGGCCGAAGTATACGATGCGTTGTTGTCGGTACCAGTGATAATGATCGTAAAAATTTGGGAGGTTGAGGAACCAGTCGAAGCATAGCTGTGAGTAGCACTCGTTATGGCTCCTGAATAGAGTTGGACTACGGTGTCTCCCCAGTCGACCCTGGTAGTGCTGATAGTCCCATCTGGATCGGAGATGCTTATCGACAGCGTGATGCTTTGACCCGTATTTGCCGTGGTTGGAGAAGGGTTGAAGCTCACGACAGGAGGTCTGTCAGTGATAGTTACTTGAGAGGAGCTTGATCCCCTAACTCCGCCGTTGTCGGTCACGGTCAATGTCACAGTGTAAGTCTTAGCATAGGTGTAAGAGTGAGTTGCAACCGATCCGGTGCCAGTCGTTTGATCACCGAAGTCCCAGGAATAAGAGACCACTGTACCGTCGAGGTCGTAGCTTGCTGTCCCATCGAAGGTGATGGAGGTGCCAGTTGGAGCAGAAGGAGTCGAGGTGAAGCTAGCGACGGGTGGACGATCCTGCAATGTAACAGCAGTGGAGGCCGAGCCTGTGTTGGGCGGAGACGGAGAATCGGTTGCGTTGACTATTAGGGACCAGAGCCCCCCAGGGTCGGACGTCTGAGGAGTATACGAGCCGAACCAAAGCTGAAGTCCCGTGTCAAACGTCAGTGGAACGATATGTGTGACGCCGGGGGTTCCGGTGTAGATCAAGTACGATTTCATTCCCGTCCCAGTGGTGAGTGTTGTGCCATCTGGGTAGGTCACGGTAGCGTTGAGTTTGACCTGTTGCCCAATTGGAACATAGCTAGTCGCTGCGACATTAATAGTAAGAGTTGCAGGAACTAACTGCGGAGTATTAGCTAGCCTAGCGCTCGGACCCGAGTTGCCCCAAGCATCCGCGTATGCAGCAGCGGCCAGGGACGCTGTCCACGTACCTGTTACGTTGGTCGCGGAGGTCTTGTAGGTCGCATTGAACGTCTGGCTCCCAGTAGAATAGGCTGTAGTAAGAGTCACGTTCCCTCCGCCTGGCCTAGCTAGGGTTAGCAACGCGACTCCTGTCGAAGCAATGGTACCATCTGGATAGACAGGCTGGAAAGAGAAACTCATCGCTTCAGTTCTCTGGTAGATGCTCTTCATCGAGTTCAGAGATGAAATCGACATTAACGCAGGATTCACGTTGAAGCCTGACACGTCAGCCGGCGTCTTCACCGTGGTTGTCCCAGTTACAGTTACGATGTATCCATTTGGGTCGAGAGTAGCGTTTGGAAGTATGTGCCAACTAGCCGCTACGATGCCGTTGAGTGAGGCTGTCGTATTCTTAGCGAAAACGGTCTTAGGCGGAGTTGATCCCGTGGCTATCTTCACTGTAGCGGGCTCCGCAATGCCATACCCGGTTGCTTGAACACTGACCGTCTGAGTTCTCTGATACTGATAATTGTCGGTCAGTAGGATGAGGAAGTCGGTCTGAGCCACGGTCGGATTTACGACCAGTGGGCGGACTTGGGTCGCGTTAAGGAAATAATAGCCCGCCAAATCGTTTGGCCCTGGGAAGGCTGAAGTTGGGTAGAAGAATAGCGGAAGCGTAAACGAAGTCTGGCCTGGAGAGGTCGTGTAGTTTTGAAGAACCGATGAGTGTAGCTTCGCGGCCGGGTCTTTCACCGAAAACTTGAACTGATAAAGTGTGCTCCCACTGGCCCCACCGACCTGGAGGACAACAGTAAACGTAGTGCCCTCTTGGCCTAAGAAGGGTATGGTGCCTAGAGTGTATGTCGGGGCGGCGTGAGCTCTAGGAATAATGCTGGTAAGCATGGTTGGAGCGAGAAGGGTGATAGCGATGAGTATGACGTAGCGTGTCGCTTTGTTGTGCCGCACTATGTGCCTCCCCGTGAACAGAACTGAAGCACGACGGTCTGGAACGGGACTAAAGGGTCGCGTAACTTCTAAGTCAATAGCAAGGTATCCAGTTCGATTCTAAAGCTACACGAATGACCGTCAGAAGTGTTCAGCATACTGTTTACAGTAAGCAACCAAATATGCGCCGAAATCCATTCAGAGAAATCGATAAGAACATCGAACTGACCGATCAGTAGAGCGATTGTAGACTTGGCAAATCTGACGGAAAGTGCGAGAAAGATGTTGGAGGGTAAGAATTTCGTCTATCTAGCGACTGTGAATCCTGACGGGACCCCTCAAGTGACTCCCACATGGGTCGACACGGACGGTAGGTTCGTACTCGTCAACACTGCCATTGGCCGAGTTAAACATCGCAATGTCAAGAAGAATCCAAACGTGGCCCTTGCCATTACAGACCAGAATAATCCCTACAACCTAGTTGTGATTCGAGGCAAGGTGGTTGATCAGCTGACCGGACACGTAGCCGACGAACACATCGATAAGATGGCGAAAAAGTACCGAGGCCTTGACAAATATCCTAACCGCAGCCCTGGTGAGCAGAGAGTCATATTGAAGATCGAGCCTACCCGCGTTATCAGCCGCTAGAACCACCAGTTTTACTCAGTCGGCCCGTATCCTGACTTTTTCGTGTTGGTCAAAATCTCGCGGTTCAGAAATCAGGTCAACACCAGCTTAGTCTTTCGGGCTCTCGTCCGATCTTCGCTTGATTGGCCTTTGATCTGGAACAATTTGTTCTTCCTGACCAATGGGCTTGAAGCTTTCCGCTATGAGCATCTGGAATCCTTCGAGCGCGCTGTCGATCACTCCTTTCAATTCCTCTCCTGCTGATATGTCCCGGGTGACCGCTCCGCGTTGGTTTACTATTCGTGATTTCTTTAGGACCTTTGCCATGTCGGCCTCAGCAAAGCCGCAGAGTTTCATGAGACTGATGAGGTAGAAGGAGGTTTTTCCATCTAGAGATTCCTTGGAGGCTCCAA
>Ga0209236_1000677_pt1 | contig 20082 bp, 26 predicted proteins | sample GraSoi013_1_40cm_FD_185819 | JGI IMG/M metagenome (GOLD analysis project Ga0209236, IMG submission 185819) | Grasslands soil microbial communities from the Angelo Coastal Reserve, California, USA - Sample 09_27_2013_1_40cm (SPAdes) (version 2) | ecosystem: Environmental > Terrestrial > Soil >... | reverse complement strand
GCTCTTATTCCCACCGTGTCAGTCCTCTGATACTCGGTATTATCCGTGAGAATGAAGAAGAAACCGTTGGTGGTAACTGCAACAGCAGTGTTTGTTGCCAATGCAGGCCTCGTCTGATTAACCCATCCGACGTATTGCCCAACGAGGGAGCTTGTGCCCCCGCCGATTCCTATGAACGCAGCGCTCGGATATGATGGGAGTAAGCTGAACTGCGTTTGCCCCGAGAACGTCGTATAGTTTTCGAGAACCGAATTCCAAACCTTTGTCGAGGGATCCCGAACGTGGAAGCTGAACTGGTAGAGGGTGCTAGGAGAAGCTCCAACTACATTCAGAATCAGAAGAATCGAGTATCCTTCCTGCGTTATGAACGGGAGAGGTGTCAACGAATACTGAGGAACGGCATGCGCAGAAGGAGGAAGTCCCGCATAGGTCAACGAGATGATCGATACCGCAAAGAGGACAGCGTACCTAGTCGTTTTGGCTTGTGGCACCTGACTGCTCCCCGCGAAACAGAACCTGTCGAACGAGAACCAACACGAGACTAAAGTCTCACGTAACTTCGAATGAGAGCCGAAGGTATCGAGATGGTTCGGTCAGTTGGGCAATGAGGCTCGACCGAGCCGATACGTTCTATGAACGGAAACGACTACTCCTTAGAAGAAATTAATAAAGAGGGCTATCTCAGCGAGTTACTTGATTGTCTCAACGATGACGAAACTCGATGATGACGCACGGAAAATTCTCGAGGGGAAGAACTTCATCTTCTTAGCCACCGTAAATCCTGATGGCTCGCCTCAAGTCACTCCCACATGGGTCGATACGGACGGACACTATGTGCTCATCAACACAGCCGTGGGCCGCGTGAAGCACAGAAACGTCAAGAATAATCCACAGGTTGCTCTTGCGATTACGGAGCAAGGGAACCCGTACAAGCTCGTAATGATTCGAGGTCGCGTCATCGAACAGGTAACCGGACCGGAAGCCGAAGGGCACATCGATAAAATGGCGAAGAAATATACCGGCGCTGAAAAATATCAGAATAGAAGACCAGGCGAGAAGAGGGTTCTATTGAAGATCGAACCCCATCACGTTTCCCGGATGCAATAGACAACTAGCTATAAGCGGAATCGGTACGGGTCAGTTGCGATTTTTTTGGCACAGTCTTCTCGGCTAAGACATGAACGAACAAGACGACTATGTGACCTCTATAACGCGGCCAGTTTGGGCCTGATACTGGTATCTTATGATTCTCTTCACGCAGTCCCCGTTCCAGCACTGGTAGACCCTGTCGCCACTAGCAAACAACTCCCGCATGACCATGGGTTTGCCGCATCCGACGCAGTGGAAAGCTCCTGATCGTCGCTCGTCGAGGAGAAGCCGGAGATCGATACCCCTTGTGTCGGCTTCTTTCTTCATGGCCTGCCTATAGGTGAGCGTGAGCGCTTGCCAGTAGGCAGCGTTTTGCGGTGTTGTCTCGTACTCGAAATTGCGGCCGGCGACTACGGGTGGGCTGTAGCCCTCAGCCACATAAACTGGATTCTTGGAGTATGGCACCTTGATTCGTGGAGCCCCGCTATGAGGGGCGGCGTGACTCGTAGGAATCGAATGGTCGCTATCATGATAAACGGGAGGGTGATGGGTAGTGGGCACTGCTAGCCCTTCCAGTCTAAGGTTCGCCGAGGGCTACTTCTTTTTGCTTGTACGAGGCTTGTCTGACGTCAGTACAGGGACTGGGAGTGGAACCTCTACAATTCCTGAGGCGGTAACTTGGAATGTCACCCAATAGGTTTCATGAGGCGCGCCCTTCATCTTGCGTATCCGAAACTGTTTGACGAGTAGGCCTCTATCCGCGAACCCCGGATTGAATCTCACATCAACTATTCCATCAACTACATAGAACAGTAAATCGTCGAGATCAGCATAAGCTCGCAACGGCGTGTGGTGAGAGCAGAAGAAGGGAACAAGACGTTCCTTGGGACCTTTGGCCCGCCAAGACTTGACACCGTCAAGCATATGGAAGACCAACGGCCTCTCCTCCTGAACAAGTGTAAACATCTCTGTCAAGGAATCGACAAAGACCGCACCTCTTCCCATCATCTTCATTTCTTCCATCATCGTGAAGAGCGCGCTCGTGACCGAGTGAAGGTCTTTCGGGTCCTTAACAAAGTGAGAATATTTCGGAGATTCAATTGGTTCCATTCTGAAAGAGAAGCAGTCCAGAAACCTGAGCTGTCCAGAATCCAAATACCGGTCGATGTCCCAGCCGAATGACCCCATATCCTGCCGAAGTGCTATTGGAGGTCCTTCAAAATTCATGTAGATGCACGGCTCCTTCTCCACCTTCAGCATACTGTAGAGGAGCTGTTCCATCAGCACAGACTTTCCCGTCCCAAGGTCTCCTGCCAGAATAGTAAGGCTGTTTCTAGGTATCCCCTTTGGAAGGACTTTGTCCACAGCATCGATTCCAGTCTCAAACGACTTTGGCAGTCCAACCCACCCTTCGGGTTTTCACGGATTCAGCTGTCGAGATAAAGGATATTGTAACTGCCTTGAAGGTTAGCCCCGGGCTACACTGACGTCATCCGCTAACACGGAGTGAGGGCTTTGCTCAGAAACCGTGACTCGCGCTGGGTCAATACTCACTCGCCTCATTTGGAGAAGAAAATAGGGATGGCGGATTTTTGTCAGTGTATCTGGGCAGCAATTGTTCTAATGAAGGATTTGTCAAGCGCGCCGGATTCGTAGAGATTAACCATCGTGTTGGTGCTAGCCTCTCCGCTCAGTCTTCCCTGGTCGCCTCTAACATGTCTCCATTTTAGCTGAGTGTGCCCACTTTTGGAGTTGTAGATTATCCCTAGAACATAGCTGACGCGGACGAAGCTGATATCGTTCGCCCGGCTCAAAGTCACCTTGTCCTCTGCCTCAACGTACATTGTTCCTAGTTCGCGGGCTCGTTCCGGGAACACGGAAAGGTCCGCCCCGTACTCGCTTGGAATAAAGGAACGACACGTGCTCGTTATCATGAACCTTCGAAAGCTCTCCAGCATGCATGTCGTTTCCAGCTTAGCCATTCTAACGCCCCGAGCTCTTCGACTCAGAACAGGAAGAGCTAGTTGAGGCTATTAACTTCACTCCTCAACACTCACACTTCTAATGACGTAGCATCAAGAATCAAGGCTGGCGGAGGGGAACGTACCAGACCTCTTTTCTACCCCCCTAACTTATCTCTCTGGAAACATAGATTTTACAGGAGTCAGGGCGTTGTAGATGGCCATCCTCGTCCGAGTCCCTGTCCCGATTCTAGAAGACCTCGTCCATGCTGCGACCTCGAAACAGGGAAACATCTACCGCGCAGAACTTGCCAAGTTAATTGGTGCTTCCAAGGATTCCCTTGATGGGAAAACGTCCTTGTATCTAATCAGTCTCATGAAGCTCTGTGGTTTCGCGGAAGCAGACATGGCTAGTGTATTGAGAAAGTCGAAGATCGTCAATCAGAGAGGCGCAGTAACCCACGACATTTCCGCGATGGACGAGCTGAAAGAGGTTATCGATAACGCCCTAGAAGGATTCCAGTTGCTGATCTCCGAGAGCTTCAAGCCAATAAGGCAGGAAAAAGAGGAGTTGTTCAATCCAGCGGCGTACAGAAAGAAGAACCCCGAAAAAATGAGGATCCGAGACCCTCCAGAAAACATGGGTAAGAGGGACGCCAGTTTACAGTGAACCCGTTTCCGCTTGAAGTCTGGGCAAGGGTCTTATCACGAGGAATCAAAGAGAAATAACGAGAACCGCCTTATAGTCGTGAAGATGCGGATAAATAGGTAAAACCAGCTAGGAACTAGCAGTTGAGAGATAATTGTCCGCTCAGAGAACGGCCCAAGAAGAAGACCCTGTAGCGACGCTCGCGGAAGGGTTGAGCATCTGGGTTGGAAAACTAAGCGACCTTGTCAAGAAGGTCGTTGACACCGGGCCGATTCGAAACGTGATCAACTGGGCGCGTATGTACTCTCTCTGGCCAGTCAATATCACGACTGCTTGTTGTAGTGCTGAGTTCGGCGCGGCTAGTGGCGCGCGACATGATCTTGAACGGTTCGGAGTTCTGCCGATAGGTTCTCTCCGGCAATCAGACCTGATAGTAATCGAGGGGACTATCACGAAGAAGATGGCGAAACGGCTGCGGATGATCTACGACCAGATGGCGTTGCCTAGATATGTTATTGCGATGGGAGACTGCGCCATGTCCGGCGGTCTATTTCATGATTCCTATAGTATAGTGAATGGCGCGCACGAGTTTGTCCCGGTCGACGTCTACGTCCCGGGTTGTCCCCCAAGACCAGAGGCCTTGGAGCAGGCGATCATCATGCTTCAAGAGAAGATTCGAAGGTCAAAGGTGTACGAGCAGGGATGAGCCTTTCTCACGAAAGAGAAGATGCTCTCGTACAAAAGCTCAAAGAGAACTTTCCCGCCGACATCAAGGAAACGAACATCATCCGCCGCGCCAGGCTTGAAGTGACCGTCGCGCCAGAAAAGATCAAGGACATCGCAGTATTTCTCAGAGACAAACTCGGGTTTGACCACCCAAACGGGGTTTCCGCTGTTGACTACAACCGAGAAAGCAGATTCGAGATCGTCTATCATGTCTCATCGATGGGCATCAAGGATATGCGGGATCTCGTTCTCGACTTGAAAGAGTCAGTTCCGAGAAACGCCCCCAAAGTAGGCTCGCTAGTTTCCGTTTGGTCCGGTGTTGAGAACTATGAGCGAGAGAGCTTCGAGATGTTCGGAATACAATTTGATGGCCACCCGAGATTGGAGAAGCTGTTTCTCACCGATAACTGGGATGGGCCCCCGCCCCTTCGGAAGGACATTAGATTCCCTACGGACTGAGATCTGCAATGTCGGCACCTCCGAAACCTGTTCCCCTGACAACTGTCGAGTCCACGGAGACTTCTGAGTCTGGGGCTCAAACGCTCACGTTGAGCGTTGGTCCTCAGCACTCCGGCTCCGGACACATGCGGTTGATCGTTGAAGTAGATGGAGACATCATAGTCAACGTCGCCCCTGACCCCGGCTATGTTCACCGGGGGATCGAGAAGATCATCGAGCTCAGGAATATTATCAAGAGTATTCCGGTGATCGAGAGACCCTCGATCATCGATGCTTCCAATCTCAATCATGCATGGGTGAGGTCGATCGAGGAGATTCAAGGGGTCGAGGTTCCTCGAAGGGGGCAATACCTCAGAACTCTCTTGAACGAGATGAACAGGATAATGAGCCACCTCTACTGGCTCTCTATCTATGGCGTATTTCTGGGCCACACCACGATGTTCATGTGGCCTCTCGGTGACAGAGAGCTGTTCATCGATCTAGCTGAGAAGCTTACCGGAGCCAGGATCACCTACTCCTATCTTGTGCCCGGTGGGGTCCGGCGTGATTTGCCGCCTGGGTTCGCTGAGGAGGCTGTCAAGAGAACAGAATACTTCGAGAAGCGTTTGAAAGAATACGACCGGATATTCTTCAACAACCCGTTATTCACATCTCGGGCGAAGGGAATCGGGGTACTCTCCAAAGAGAAGGCGATCGAGCTAGGGTGTACTGGGCCGACGCTTCGAGGTTCAGGTGTTGACGCTGACCTTCGGAAGGACGAGCCGTATGCTGCCTATCCTGAACTCGACTTCGAGGTCTCAACCCGGCCTGACGGTGATTCCTTCAGTCGGGCGATGGTTCACATGGATGAGATGCGGGAGAGTTGCAAGATAATCCGCCAGATCGTCAAGAAGATTCCTTCAGGACCAATCAGGAGAAAGGCACCGATAGTTTTGCCACGTGGTGTGGCGTATGGAAGGGTCGAGTCGGCCCGGGGCGAATGCAGCTTCTATCTGATCGGAGAGGGAGGTGACAAGCCCTATCGGGCACGGTATATCACCGGTTCCTACCGGAATATGGCCGCTATTCCTGCGGTTTTGCTTGGAAACCGTTTGGCGGACATGCCTACTGCCTGGTGGAGTATAGACTACTGGCCGGTAGAGGCGGACAGGTAGATAGTAATGGCTGCGATTATCGGCAAAGCGAAGGCTGCGGTTGATATCTCGATCGCGTACCTGACTGGTATTCGTCATCTCTTCCATAGACCGTACACGTTGAGGTTTCCGCAGCAGAGATATGCGGTTGAGAAAGGGTACAGGGGCCGACATCTACTTCATCTCGATCGGTGTACTGGTTGCGGGATCTGCGCTTGGATCTGTCCTGAGAAATGTATCACGATCGTGCCTCGGGGAGAGCGATGGTACCCACAATACTTCTACGGCCGTTGTTGTTTCTGTCACTTTTGCACGGACTATTGTCCAGAGTTTGCGTTGGAGGAGACGGTGGAGTATGATATTGCAGAGTATACGCGCGATCGTCTAGTATGGAGTCCTGAAAGGCTTTCCAAGCCGCCTGTGAAGAAGGATGACAAGTACGTGTTCAGCGTTGATACGATTGGGGGCGCGTCGCAGGTGCCTCAGAAGGAGGAATAGACAGTGTCAGGACAAACGGCTCCGAAGCCGGCAACGCTACCAGCTGTCGCCCAGACTATGCCTCTGAAGTCGACTGTTGAGGGTGAAGGTTGGAAGGCGCGGCCGATCAAGCTCAAGATCTTCGGCAACCTCATCCAAGAGGTTGTGAACAAGAACCTCTGCATGTACTGCGGCGCCTGCATCGCCTCCTGCCCGATCGACATTCTCTTTCACAGCGAAAAAGAAGAACCGGTGATGAGGGGTACTTGTGCTGCTTGCCAGGTCTGCTACTACAGCTGCCCGAGGATCGAGCTGCCTCTCGCGGAGATCGAGCAACAGGTTTTCGGACGATCGAGAACGGCTGAAGAGGCGATTCTCGGAATCCATGTTGGATCATACTCGGTCAGGTCGAAAGACCCTGATGTGGTGAAACGTGCCCAAGACGGTGGTGCCGTAACTTCTCTCCTGCTCTATGCGCTTGATCGAAAGATCATCGATTACGCTGTCAATTCTGGCTTCACCTCAGGCAAACCGTGGCGGCCTGAGCCGCAGATCGCGCGGACTAGAGAGGACTTGTTGAACCACGCTGGGTCGCGATACACGCCGGGAGGGCAGGTCGGGGGACTCGCCGAGGTAGCTATTCCTAACAGGTCAGTTGTTAGTTTCCAAGAAGAGCGTATTGCTCTAGTCGGTTTGCCTTGTGAGCTTCAGGGAAACTGGCGCATGGCCACTCACTGGATAGCCGCGCCGAAGCTCACGAGAAATCTCGTGTTCACTATCGGCTTGTTCTGTTCTAAGGTGTTTGATTATCAGAAGATGATGGTTGACTATGTTCAGGGCAAGAGAGGAATAGACCTCAACAATGTTACAAAGGTCAATATCAAGAGAAACCGGTTGCTAGTTTATACAGGCGAGAAGCTGGCGATTGATGAGCCTGTGGAGGCTGTCGCGGCTGCGGCACGCGAGGAATGCAACGCCTGCGTCGACTATTCCGCCGAACTGGCGGACATTGCTGTCGGCGCTATCGGATCGTCTCCTGGCTGGAGTACCGTAATTACGAGGAGCCCGAGGGGAGACGAGATACTGAGAGGCGCGGTCGAATCAGGCTACTTGGATGCGAAGCCGTTGGACCCGATAGGAAAGGGAATAAAGTTCCTTGAGAAGCTCTGCGAGAAGAAGCGGTTGCGGGATCCTTCTGCCTATCTGCGTCATGAGACTGCGTTCCCGAAGCCGGAGCCAACTTTGGTTCCGCTCGAGATTCCTCACTAGAAACTCTACAATCCTCAGCTGTCGTGGGGAATCTGTCTAGCCCTGAGCGATTTTTCCCGATCTGAATGATCTGAACCTCTGAAGATTGCTTCCACAAGGGTCCGAGGAGGGCTCTCATGTGACGCAAGGGTCGGTCGCTAAGACCCCCTATTTTCTAGAACACCCGCTGTCTGGCACTGATTATGGGCGAGACAGGCTATTCAAGGCGCAATCTGGGCTTAGTTGGCTCGGCGAAAAACTCGATAAGCAGAGCGAATCTAGCGGTGATCTTGTCGTAACCTCTCAGATTCAAGATCAGGGCTGATAATGGGCGATTTCGTAATCCGAAGTGTTCCCCTCGGACCACTCTCGCGTCGAGAGATGCTCTGCTCTTATCCCCACCTCTTTTTTCCATAGAAAATTTCCCGTCACAACTATAATGGGCGAGTCTTGCGATTCGGGGTTCAGTTCAGCCTTGGATGTGATGGCGAAAAGACGCGAAGTCTGCCATTCTCGAACGGTTCTCAGGCAAGTTTGGACCCGCGGTCCTAGATTCGACATTGGGGCTTATTCTGGGTGATATCTTCTTCACGAAGGATAGTGATGTTGGGGTTATGGAAGGTGCCTGTGCGGCGGGCTCAAGTCCTTGACGATCGAGGAAATTGGGCCCATCGATCTGTGATCATGGCGACGGCCAAACGCTCTCGGGGGAATGAGCATCTGCAACAGATTTCTAACCGACTGGTTTGAATCCTCCTCCTTGGCGTCATCGGAGGCCTCTGTTTTTACAGTTTCTGCCTTGACTATCTTCGGCGGGCCATCCTTGTGAGAGGGACTGCCCAGAAAGTGTTCGGCCAGCAACGATTCCGGGGCCTGCAGTCCACAAGAGGGACAAGTATCGAAAGACGTCACCGTTGCAGCAGGAATGTCATGCATCTGGCTCGGTTCGGGTGCTGCTTGATACGTTTTCATCCTGGGCTTTCGTCTCTTTTCAGCGAAGCCGATATTCCGCCGTCGCTTGGGGGGAGCAGAATTTCTTCTGCGACGGGCGGACGATGCTGATCTAGGTTTTCGCACGGCGAGCATCGGCATTGCTTTTGGAGTTGGGTGTCTGATTCTAAGCGCCACCATCAACCCAGCTAGAGTGCTGCCTACCTCCCTGCCAAGGAACTTGAAGCTCACCGGTGCCATGTTTGTTCTTCTCCTCAAGCGAGTGGAACGTCTAGGTAGGTTTCTTGGGCGCACGGTTGGCAGACAACCCTCCCTCTCGGGGTTCTCAGGACCTGGTCATCGTTCAATATTTCTCGCCCACAGGAGGGACAGATTATGATGCACTGGCTCATGCGCCTGACCGTCAAGAAGAAGATTAGCTGTGCTAAGGTATTGCACCGGTTGTAACCAATCCCGAACGTCTCGGGTAACACCCGCTTTAAATAGGCGACAGAGAACTTCGCGAATTCCCCTCTCGACAGAGACTGGTTTTGCAGACCCGAAGGCTTGACTCGGCAAGTCATCGGAAGTCGTCGGGACACTCATCAGTTTCACTTTTAGTGCCATCTACTGGATAATACTCGTTGGACGCGGTAGACTCATGGTAAGACTGTTGGAAAAGGTCACCAACCATGAGTGTCCACGATGCGGGCGGACGCAGCTGAACGTATACTTCTCGGACCAGACCGACAACCGGGTAGGCGCCTGGTGCGAGTTCTGCAATCTCAAAGCGTACTATTTCGGCGAAAGGCTCGTCCCGATCAATTCCTAGCTTGATCGTGTTTGCAAGAGTCTATTCTGGGGGAGTGGCTCCCTCGGGAATGTTCAGGGTCATCTCTCCCTCAACCATCTTTCTCTGCAGTCGGGCGGTGAAAAGCTCCAAGTCCACCTTGAGTTCTTCAAGTCTCTTGATTGCTTCAGGTTGTAGTATCGGGCTGACATTTTGGCCGCCTATCCGTCCGTAGGCGACCGCTTCGAACGGGAATCTTTCGCCTTTGTAGATCGCGTACCCTGTTAGAAAATTGGCGACGCCGCCACCGACACCGCTCGATTCACCCATCTCGTCAATGAAAATGTCCATGTCGTACTGTAGCTGCGCGTCCTCAGCTTTTCGAAACGGGTTCTGAGCATTCATCAATGATCAGCCGTAGGCCGGCATGTCTAGAGGGTGCCACTGTCTTGCTCTGAGGTTCCTGACTCGTGACCACGATAGCCAACCAGTGACAATGGACGCAGCCAAGAGTACGTCTAGCGTGGTCGCGCTCGCGGTGAGGCCGGTTGCGTATTGGATCCATAGCTGTGCAGCAAACGCGGCGGCGACAGCAACTAGTCCTAAGGTAGCGGGCCAGAGTTTGGGTTTACGCAAGAAGATTCCAGACACAACAGTGGCTAGTGCGAGAATTGCGAGGACGCCGAGAACTGCGGGATTTCCTAGGCTGAACGAGGCTAGCAAGCCGAGCCAGACTCCTGAAACGATGAACAAGATACTTGTCAAGTTGAGAGTGTTGTATTTCGACGGTTGGATTACTGCGGCGGATAGTGGAGGGGTGAACGAGAATGGTTTTCCGAGTGCTTGGTTAGCGTTGGTTGTTCCGAGATGTTTCTTGCCTGTGATCACGTCAACGGGTGCGTTGACAAAGTTTTCCACGAGGATGATTCTGTGCTGACCTATGCCCGAGGCAGGTCCGGTTTCTATGGAATAGTCGGGTCCAACTTTGAGTTCGAGTTTTGTGTCAGGGGTGCAGGAGTGCTGGATCGTGTTTCCGGGTTTTGCCTGGATCAGGGTCCAGTTGGAGCCTGTGTTTCTCGTGCAGATTAGGGCGGCCCATTTTGATTCTGGCTCTATCTTTGGGAGTCCGACTTCAGGTGCGAGGTCTGTCATGCCGTAACGTTTGTCTTCGCAGAAGGTCTGCGGGCATGCCCGGCATTTCCAGACGTCTATCGCGCCCATGACGTAGCCGTTGTCGATGAGGTTGACGACTCCGAAGTAGACTACGTCGTGCTGGTGTAATTCCAAGACTGACTTTGCGAGAGGGGTCTTGGTCCTTGAAAAGTCTTGGCACACCCAGAGTGGACATTGGTTTTTTACCGACAGGGAGAATCTTGTGCGGGAACCCGTCTTGCTGGACATCAAGCTCGTGAGGGAGAACCCCGAGATAGTCAGGGAGAGCCTGAGGAAGAGGGGCCTGCCTGACAAGCTGGACCAGGTGGAACTCGTATTGAAGCTCGATGCTGAGTGGAGGCATCTCCAGGCAGAAGCTGATCAGCTGAGGAAGAAAAGGAACGAGATTACGGCGGCAATCGCCGAGGCGAGAAAGAAGAAACAGGAAGCCACGGCGCTAATGAAAGAGGCGCAGGTCGTCCCGGAGAAGATCAAGGATCTCGAGGCAAAAATCGATCGGGAAAAGGAGAAGATCGAGAATATTCTCATGAACCTTCCCAATATTATCCACGAGAGCGTGCCTTTCGGAAAAGATGAAGACGACAATGTCGAAGTAAGAAAATGGGGCGCGATCCCGAAGTTCGACTTCAAGACTCTTGATCATATCGACTTAGGACTCAAACGTGGACTCATCGATATCGAGAAAGCAGGGCGTGTCGCCGGAGCTCGCTTCTACTACCTTAGAGAGGATCTTGTCCGTCTGAACCATGCACTAATCCAATACGGACTATACTTTGTTGCGAAAAAAGGCTTCCAGCTCTACCAGCCTCCGTACTTCCTCCGACGCGACATCATTGCCGGGGCAGTTGCGCTCACAGACTTTCAAGATGTGATTTACAAGATCGAGGGGGAAGATCTGTACTTGATTCCGACCGCTGAACACGCTCTCCTGGCGCTTCACAATGATGATATTATCGATCAACCGAACCTGCCATTGCGCTACGCAGGGGTCAGTCCGTGTTTTCGGAAGGAAGCAGGGGCGCATGGCAGGGATACTAAGGGGATATTTCGTGTCCACCAGTTTGAGAAGGTCGAGATGTTCCTCTTCTCAACCCCTGAGGATTCCTGGAAGCTTCACGAGGAGCTGCTGCGGAATGTAGAAGAGTTCTTTCAGAGCTTGAAGGTTCCGCATAGGATCGTCAACGTGTGTACCGGGGACCTCGGGACTGTGGCAGCAAAGAAGTACGATTTGGAGGCGTGGCTTCCTGGACAGGGGAAATATCGGGAGATGGCGTCGTGCAGCAACTGTACCTCTTACCAGGCGGTCAGATCAAAGGTCCGGTACAGGGAAAAGCCCAGCCTCCCGACAAAATATGCACACACGTTGAACAGTACACTTGTTGCTACCGAGCGCGCTATCGTGGCGATAATGGAAAACAACCAGACACGTGATGGAACGATCGAAATACCGCACGTTCTACAAGATTACATGAACGGGCAACGGGAGATACCTCAACACCGGTAACCTAGGGCCGGAAACTAGCCCGACCTCGTAGGCCTGGGCTGTCAAAAAGGTTGTCGGTTAAAAGAAACCGATGGCGGTTCCGATAACGTAGAGGACGCTCGATGCTGCTACACCTATGATCAACGTTTCGAGCCCGCTTCGCCAAAATCTTCTTCCTACGATTTTTCCTTTCCAAACTCCAACTCCGAACAAAAACAAAGGCGAGACCAGTGCAGCGGCGATGATCGAGCCGTTCCTTGTTGTAAGAAGAATGAATGGGGCTAGGGGTATCAGTGCTCCTGCAAGGTATGATAAGCCGATAACCCCGCCCATCTTGATAGGGTTCTCAAGTCTCGTCTCGTGCACATGTAGTTCATGCATCAGAATATCTTCGAGGAATTTTTGCTTGTTCGCCGATATCTTCTCAACTATTTTTCCCGCTTCGTCTTGGCTCAGTCCTTTGGCTAGGTAGAAGTTTTTCAGCTCGCTCTTTTCTTCCTCTGGCTCTTGTTCGATCTCTCCTGCTTCTCTCTTGGCGTCTGCGTGATAGAGGTCGTATTCTGATCGTTGGGCTAGAAATCCGGCGAAAGACATCGAGATAGCCCCTGCGAGCATTGAGGCGATTCCAGCGAATCGGATCAACTGGATGTCGGAGACGTATCCGGCGAATCCGCTTAGAAATGCAAGGTTTGTGATAAGCCCGTCAGATATTCCAAGTGCAGAGCTTCCGATATAGCCCCTGGCGCGGATGTGCTTGTGTCTCTCGGCTGGTTGCGTTGTCAAACCGGCCAACTGTGGATCGCTGCTCATGTGGAGGTTGTTGACGCAGGCTGGGTGTGTTATTTCAGCCCTCGCCCTTCACCACTTTTCCAACAGGTTAATTGCTCTGCAAGTCAATCGAAGAGGGCCGAGAGTGCCTAGATGGGTTCAAGGAGACAATTCACTGTCAAAGAGTTGTCGCTTTCGACCTGGCCGGCTTTTGAGAAGCTCGCTGTCATGCAGGGTGGCTGTTGGTGCATGTTCTATCAACGACCGAAGCCTGTCGGGAAGGGTTCGTCGATCGAGGAGTGGAAGAAAATCAATAGGAAAGACAAAGAGACTCTCGTGCGACAAGGTCGTTCGCATGCGATCCTGGTGTATGATGGTAAGACACCGGTTGGGTGGTGCCAGTATGGCACGCGCGATGAGCTTCCGAGAATAGATGCAGGGCGCGGCTATAGGAAGGTTAGACCTTTAGTTGGAGAGGAGAAGATTTGGAGAATAACATGCTTCTTCGTCGACAAGGACTACAGAGGTCAGGGTGTCTCCAAGATCGCGCTTCACGCGGCTCTTGAATCTATTCGGAATAAGGGAGGTGGAATCGTCGAAGCCTTCCCTGTCGTATCCAAGAAAATGGCTGCTGTGCCCGAGTGGCGTTGGTTCGGCACGCCGAACATGTTCAAGAGAGAACGTTTCAAACCTGTTGCTCCGCTCGGAACAAGCGGTCTCCTAATGCGAAGAACAATATCGCCAGGTTAGGCAGGATTGACGAGTAAGAAATCCTCCAATCGCATGCCAGCGGCAAGCCGACCATACATGCCTGGCTATGACATGATGTTTCAGAAAGACAAGAGTTCTCTATCATGGGCATGGGCGGTTGATCATCTTTCGAAGGCACGCAACTATTACTTGTCTACAACCCGTTCTGATGGCAGACCACATGTCATGCCGGTATGGGGAGTCTGGCTTGATCGCGCGTTCTACTTCAGCACTGGTCGGCGGTCGAGGAAATCGAGGAATCTGTCAATCAACCCCAAGTGTACAGTTTGTCCTGAAAACGCGTCTGAGGCCGTTATCTTGGAAGGTACTGCTAGGGAGGTCCGCGACAGCTCCCTGCGCACCCGTTACGTAGCCGCGTACAAGAAAAAGTACGATTGGAACATGGGCGATAGCAAAGATCCGATTTACGAAGTTCAGCCGCGTGTGGTTTTCGGAATCACAGAAAATGCCGAGGCAAATCCTACACGCTGGCGATTCGATAGCTGACGAGAGCCCAGTAGTACCTCGGACTCGTCTTGCTGGCAAACAATGAGCTTCCCGCCCGAGACCGTAATGAACAGATTCTGCACCATCCAAAAAGCCAAATGGGGCCTCGAGAAGCTGTCTCTTACGTGACCCTTGTCGAACCAAAAACAACAAGTCGCAGCCGAGAAACAGAAAGCCACTGGCGACCAGAATTCGCGGCCAGCCAACCTTTCACCAACAAACCAGATGTTCCAGCTCATTTGGCCAGGCGCGATGGCTGCACAGGTCGTCTATGTTGCAGCAAAGCTAGGACTGGCTGATCTGATTACTCAAGGGCCTAAGACCGCACGTGAGCTGGCACAAGCAACAAAAACACACAGCCCTTCGCTCGGTCGTTTCCTTCGCGCCCTAGTCGGGCTCGGAATATTCACCGAGGACGAAAAGGGCAGATTCCATCACACACCACTAAGCGAGACTCTACGAAGTGAACCAGTAAGGGCTTGGGCAGTGATGCTGGGAGCCCCATTTATCTGGAGGCCTTGGGGAGAGTTGTACGAGACTATCGTTGCGGGCCGACCCGCGTTCGAGCGCATATTTGGCTCCAATCTATTCGACCATTTGGCCGCGCACCCGGATGACAGCTCTATCTTCGACGCCGCAATGAGTTCTCACTCTACTCTGATTTCTACGATTCTAGCAGCGTATGATTTCTCGCGATTCGACCGTATCGTAGATGTGGGTGGAGGCCGGGGCGAGCTGTTGCTCGGAATTCTTTCAGCGTACCCCAAGCTGCAAGGAGTTCTTTACGACCTGCCAACTGTTGTCGCCGGGGTTGCGGCTGCAGGAACTGGACCAGTTGCCTCTCGGTGTGAAGTAGTGGGCGGAGATTTCTTCAAGAGGGTTCCTGAAGGGGCGGACGCTTATCTTCTCAAGCAGATCATTCACAGCTGGAACGACGAGGACGCCTCTAGGATTCTGAAGAACTGCCGACGCGCAATCAAGAATGATGGAACGCTTCTCATAATGGGAGATGTTCTAAGACAATCTAGCAAGCCAGATCCTAATGGGGGTCTCATGGACATGATGATGCTTGTGCTTTCGCCTGGTCAAGAACGAACCGAGGAAGAATATCGCGCTCTCCTAGAGCATGCTGGCTTCTCCCTGACGCGAGTGATTCGCACACCGGGCCCTTCAATTATCGAAAGCAGACCCGCATAATGTAGCTGGCTCTCAAGAATAGTCCCGCCACAGGCTTGTTCACTGAGAAGCATATCTGATAACGCTTAGCCGCCGGTGTTAGAACCGCGACCGAAGGTTAATTTGTTGAGCTGTTTTGGCGTTCAATTATTGTTAGCATGACGCCGATACAACAGCGTCGACGATAGGTGTACTTTGCCCGATGGGCAATCTGCAAGTATAACGCGGTCGGACCGGAAGTCAATGTCTCAGTTTCTTGGCTGCTTCCTTCCAATCCTTGACCTCAAAACCATGCCTCGTGAGGAATTGAATAGACTCCTTGTTGTTGGGATTCAGTGTCGTGTACAGCAGAGGAATGTCGTGCGTGTTCGCGTACTCGATTACACTTGACATTAACATGGTTCCAATTCCCCTCCTTCTACTCGCGGGCTCAACGGCTATGTATTCAAGCCAGATTTCTCTCTTCACATCATGGACAAAGGAGGTCGCCTGAACGAGGATGAAGCCCACAAGCTTGCGACCTATCTCTGCCACGTAGCTGGCTTGGGCTCGAACATAGTGATTGAAGTATTCTGGAGTAATCCATGGCTCAATGGCGTCCTCTTCCCCAGTTTCCTTCAGATATCCAAGGTATTCGTCCACAATGATTCTCTCTATTTTCTTGACAGCCCTGTAATCCCTTGCCGCCAGCCTTCGTATCCTAATCATTCGGCTGGTCCTCACTATCAAGTGTCCACGTCGCGCCCCAACTACCCAACCAAAGGTAAATTTTGTTGCAGGTTTTGGCAACTCATTTTGTTTGGTCCAGGACATGTCTACGCGATTTTGTTCCAAGGTCCCCATCGGTATCGCTTTCTCGGAATTATGCGCACAACTATCGGATTGTCGCCAAACGGAGCTCCTGGATGTCGGTCTTGCAATAACTTCACTGCTTTCCTTCTCTCTTCAGATTTTGCGACCCGGTAAGCTTCGCCTTTGAGCATCAGCCCTCGAAAATCGAAAAGCCCATCGTCCCCGCGTTCATAGACATCTATCTCAAACGCGACTTTGGGATTTTCAGAAATATGTCCATGCCAGAGTCTTGGAACCTTGCTTCCAACGTATACCAAGCCTCCACGATACAAGAAATCAACCCGCACGCAATGAGGGTACCCATGTGCGTCTATTGTGCAGATTCTGCCCAACGCACATTTTTTCAACAGTTTTTCCTCTGATTCGCTGAACATGCCTCTCAAGCTCTCAAACGCCCTTCTCACTCGCCGATCAAACACGGCTATATCATAGATGGGCTGTTGGGACGCTCGCCCAAAGGTAAATATTGACTCCATCCCCTTTGAAGATGAGAGTCGTTTGAGTTGGGGAGAAGAAGACGCCGAGTAGTTAGAATCGTCAAAAAGAAACTCCCCACAGTCTTCACTTGCCCACGATGCGGTGAAGAAGCCGTCAGGGTAACGATTGACAAGCAGACCGGCCATACCACTGTTCTCTGCGCTCTCTGCCAGCTCAAAGACGAGTTTCCAGCTCATCCTGCTGCCCAGATGATAGACGTCTATTCCTATTTCACAGACCGATTCTACGGTGTCAAAGAGCCAAGAGCAATAATTCCCCGGGAAAGAGAGCACCTTACCGCTCCGTCAGAACCTGAAGAACCGTCCCTCGAGACCTCGGACGAGCGGTCCACTGCGATCGAAGTGGTTCCGGAAACCCCCTTGGTCGAGATCCCGACGAGCCCCGCCCCTGATGTTCCTACTTCTGAGCCAGTCGAAGCAAGCCCATCGCCGGCCGAATCCATAGATGAAACCAGTCTACCCGAAGAGAACGTTCCAGCTGAGGAGAGCACGCAATCCCAAGATGCTGAAGAGAAAGCTGAAGCTGAAGCCGAAGAAGAGAACGAGCCTTTCGCCGATATTCTGCAAGAGAACAGGGACAAGAAACGGTACAGTCCGAATCCGATTCCGGAGCAGTCTTCTGAATCCGACTAATAATCTAGAGAACTAATTCGCGACAGAGACAGCACTGCGGGTCTTACCCCACGAAATGATGAGAACAGTGAGACCAACAACTGCAACAAGCGAGGTCGCGAGGCTGTAGGAAAAAGCTGCGGTCGAAGAAACTTGGTCCCATAAAGCGCCGAACAAGAAGTTAGCGACTAGCGAGCAGGCGCCTAAGAGAAGATAGTAGAGGGCATAGGCGGTTCCCTTCAATTCTCCCGCAGTCAAAAACGGAATCACAGCACGCTGAACAGTGTCGGAAGTGCCGAGGTATAGCCCGTAGATGAAAGCGATTCCAAAGGCCAGGACAACTCCACTGGTTGTGAGGATACTGGCAACGGTGGACAGGGCGAATAGTCCGAATGCACCTATGAGGACCTTGTCCTTACCGATTCTATCAGCCACCAACCCTGACGGCAAACCAGCTACGACAGTTGCCACGTTCAAGACCGCATAGACTAGCGGAACCGTGGCCTGGTCTACACCGAGAGCGTTTGCCTTCACAAGGACAAATGAAAAGTTGTATGCCCCAATAGCGAAGACTCCAATTACGATCAGAAAAGTGGTGAACCTTCGGTTCAGAACCCTTCCTGCATTCTTGAATATGCTCGTTGTTTTCTTGAGACCGCCCTTGTCGACCACGAAATATACCAGCACGACTACTGCGATTGAGCCTGGGATGAGCGAGATGAGGAACAGATTTCTGATCCCGATAACGGGTATGAGGAAGAAAGCTAGAATGGGTCCAATTATCGCGCCGAGCTGGTCGAGTGACCGGTGGAGGCCAAAGGCACGTCCGCTCACGGCTTCCCTAACGGAGTCGCTTATCAGAGCGTCACGCGGAGAGGTTCGAATTCCCTTTCCAGCCCGATCAGTCAGCCTTACCGCAAGGGCCTCTGCAAAGTTACTGGTGACAGAAAAAAACGGCTTGGCGACAGTGGAAAGCGCATAACCAACTATCACCAAAGGTTTCCGGCTCGCGATTCGGTCCGAGATCACCCCGGCAAAGCTCCGGAATGCATAGTTCAGTGAGTCCGCGGCGCCCTCCATTAGCCCAAGAAGCTCTTTGGTCGCCCCAAGGTCGATAGTTACGAAGAGAGGTAGCACGCCTAGGATCATCTCAGATGAGACGTCGGTGAAGAGGCTAACAATGCCCAAGTACCAGACGTTTCGGAATCCTGGCTCCTTTGCCCGCCCGGTCTCTGCGGCCATGGTCTTGTTGCTTCCCTAGTTATTTCTCTCGTCAAAAATTGGTGTTAGGAGGTTCACTATTCGATCGACGGTAGCGCGCCGGTCTCTTAGGTCCTGAACAACCATTTTCTCGTAGATCTTGAAGATGTTGGTCATCGTCATTCTTGGATGAAGTGCGCTGAAGGCGTCGTTTGGTCCGGGTGCCTTTATGATGAGACCTCTTGTAATCATCGTCAGAAGGAGGTCCTTTGTCTTCTCGGTTGAGAGCGCGAGAGTTTCAGCGAGCTCATTTACCCCAACGCTGCTTCGTTCCAGCATCTGAAGGTAAGCACGCGTTTCCAATGTGGGTAGGTTGAACTGCTGTTCGAGAAGCTTGGCGATCTCGTTCTTGTCAATTGCCTGGCGTTTGACGGAGCCCGGAACGGGCATAAGATACCCCTCAGGGTAGTACCCTATTTCACCTTGTGACTGGTGTCAAAAGCATTAATACCAGTGCTCAACGGTTATTCACTACTCAGAGTGGTATATGATGGCACTGTTAGAAATCGAATTACCGGTGGAACTACAGCCACCACAGAAGCAAATAGGCCAATTCATTCGCCGAACACAGAGCATCTGCCCAGAATGCAACCGCATTCTCCCAAGCACCGTCTTCGAGCGGGAAGGCAAGGTCTTCATGACCAAGACCTGCCCAGAACACGGTGAGACGGAAGAGCTCTACTTCGGCTCATACGACATGTATCAGAAATTCGCGACCTATTGGTCTGACGGCAAAGGAACCCACGCACCGAACGTCCCGATTGAGAGTTGCGCATGCCCCGCAAACTGCGGCTTGTGCTCCAACCACCTCAGCCACACAGGCCTCGCGAACATCATCGTTACGAACCGTTGTGACCTAACCTGCTGGTACTGCTTCTTCTACGTGAAGAAAGGACTGGAAGGAGCGTACGTCTACGAGCCAAGCCTCGACCAGGTCAGGGAAATGGTCCGCGCCCTCAAAGCCGAGAGGCCAGTACCAGGAAACTCGCTCCAGATAACCGGTGGAGAACCGACCCTACGACCAGAGCTTCCGGAGATCGTTCGGATCATCAAGGAAGAAGGAGTAGACCACATCCAGCTCAACACGAACGGGATCAACCTCGCGCTCAACCCCAACCTAGCTCACACCTTGCGCGATAACGGTCTCAGCAACCTCTACATGAGCTTCGACGGAGTCAGCCCCAAGACCAACCCCAAGAACCACTGGGAAGCACCGTACACTATCGAGAGCTGCCGAAAAGCCAACCTCGGAGTAGTACTCGTCCCGACAGTAATCAAATCGATAAACGATCACGAGCTAGGCGGAATACTACGATTCGCCCAGCGAAACATCGACATCGTCCGAGCTATCAGCTACCAACCAGTCTCTCTAACAGGACGAATGAAGAAACAAGAGAGGGAAAAGTACCGAATCACCATTCCAGACTGCATCGAGAGAATCGAAGAGCAGACCAACGGAGAGATTCCGAGAGACGCATGGTTCCCAGTCCCTAGCTGCTCGCCAGTAACCCACTTCGTGGAAGCATTCACGAAGAGACCACA
>Ga0209236_1000676_pt1 | contig 20083 bp, 18 predicted proteins | sample GraSoi013_1_40cm_FD_185819 | JGI IMG/M metagenome (GOLD analysis project Ga0209236, IMG submission 185819) | Grasslands soil microbial communities from the Angelo Coastal Reserve, California, USA - Sample 09_27_2013_1_40cm (SPAdes) (version 2) | ecosystem: Environmental > Terrestrial > Soil >... | reverse complement strand
TATGTGGCCGCGCTCTCGGGCTGTGACGTTCGTCTCACCGATGACCGTGCTGACGTTCTACCGCAAGCAAAAGCCAAAGTCGAGGCTCTGCTCGCCGGCGGTGTGAAACGGGGCAAACTGAGTGAGGCAGACGCGGCGGCGGTGCGCCAGAGATTGCAGACCGAGCCGACCGTCCGGAACGCGATCGCCGACGCCGATGTCGTCATCGAGGCCATCGTTGAGGACCTGGCGATCAAGCAACGGCTGTTCGCCGAGATCGAGCGTGCCGCGCCGGCCACTGCGCTGCTCGCGACCAACACATCCTCGCTGTCGATCGCGCAGATTGCCGCCGCGATGAAGCAGCCCGGCCGGTTGATCGGGATGCACTTCTTCAATCCGGTGCACGTGATGAAGCTCGTCGAGGTTGTCACCCACGCCGGCGCCGCCGCCGAGCGAGCCGTGCAGTTCGCGCGCCGGCTCGGCAAGGAACCGATTGTCGTGCGCGATTCGCCCGGTTTCGCATCCAGCCGCCTCGGTATCGTACTTGGTCTGGAAGCGATGCGCATGCTCGAACAGGGCGTCGCCAGCGCGGAAGACATCGACAAGGCGATGGAGCTCGGCTACAACCACCCGATGGGACCGTTGAAGCTCACCGATCAGGTCGGTCTCGACGTGCGACTCGCCATCGCGGAGTATCTCCACGCCACACTCGGCAAGCCGCACTACGAGCCGCCCAAGATCCTGCGCGAGAAAGTGAAGAAGGGAGAGTTGGGCAGGAAGACGGGAAAGGGGTTCTACACCTGGAGCGACTGAGTCGCATCACCGACGTGCACATCCACATCCAGCCATGGCGCGACCTCAAACCCCAAGTCCAGGAGGCGATGCGCAGGGGGAAGGAATCCCATTGGGATTTCCTGCTGTCCCTCATGGACGATCCACGCGCGCTGCTCGACGTCATGGATCGCGCCGGCGTGTGGCGCGTGGGACTCGTCAACTATCCGAGTCCCGATGTGATGGGGTTCGACGATTCCACGAACACGTTCGCCGCGAAGTACGCCCAGGCGAATCCCGAACGGCTGATCGCGTACGGCGGCGTGCATGCCCGCTACACGCGAGATCCCGGCGGTGACGTCGACCGGTTGATCGACCAGGGGATTCGGCTGCTGAAGATTCATCCGCCTCATCAGTGCTTCGCCGCGAACGCCTACACTGATGGGCTCGACGCACTCGGCAAGATCTACCGCCGCTGCGAGGAACGAGGACTGCCGGTCATGGTGCACACGGGCACCTCGATTTTTCCCGGGGCGCGCTCCAAGTACGGGAATCCGATGGAGCTCGATGACGTCGCGATCGATTTCCCCGATTTGCCGCTCGTGATGGCCCACGGTGGGCGGCCGCTCTACATGGAGGAAGCCTTTTTCATCCTGCGACGTCATGGCCGCGTCAGGCTCGACGTCTCGGGCATTCCGCCGTCCAAGCTGCTGGAGTACTTTCCCCGCCTAACGGAGATCGCGGACCGCGTGCTGTGGGGCACCGACTGGCCCAGCCCGGGCGTCAAGGATCTGCGGCAAAACATCGATCAATTCCTGGCCCTGCCCCTTTCGGATACCCAGCGTCGGGCCATTCTCGAAACCAACGCGCTCGCGCTTTTTCCCGGAGTTTAAGCCCCGAATGAGACCACTCTGGCTGGTGGCGACCCTGATCCCGGGCGTGCTGTCGGCGCAAGCGGGTGCAGGTCGTATCGCCTTCGAGCAGTTCACCCTGCCGAACGGCCTCCACGTCATCTACTCGGAAGATCATTCGGACCCGATCGTGACCGTTGATGTCTGGTATGAAGTGGGCTCCCGCAACGAGCGCCCCGGCCACTCCGGCTTCGCCCATCTCTTCGAGCACATGATGTTCGAGGGATCGGCACACGTGAAAAAGTCGGAACACGATCAGCTGATCGAACGCGCGGGCGGCGATTTCAACGGCAGCACGGCGGAAGACCGGACCAATTTCTACGAAACCGTGCCCTCCAATCGGCTCAACCTCGCCCTCTGGCTCGAGGCGGATCGGATGCGGTCACTGGCGATCACCGAAGCGAATTTCGAGAATCAGCGGCAGGCCGTGAAAGAAGAACGGCGCCTGCGGGTCGACAATCAGCCGTATCAGGGCGCGTTCACCGACGGCCTCACCTGGCCGTTCGACAGCAGCAGCTGCTTCCCCTACGCCCATACCGTCATCGGGTCGATGGCGGATCTCGATGCGGCGAAGTTGGCCGACGTGAAGGCGTTCTTCGACACCTATTACGCGCCGAACAATGCGACACTGGTCGTCGTCGGCGATTTCAGTCCCGCGCAACTCCGTAGCCTCGTCAATCAATACTTCGCCAGCGTGCCCAGCCATGCGGCGCTGGAGCCACCACGCTGCGATACGCCGGCCAGCGCCACATCCCGCCGTCGCGAAGTCCATGACGCGCACGCCAATCTCGATGCCGTCATTCGGCTCTATCGAGTCCCCGAGCACCGGCACGCCGACACCCCGGCGCTCGAGGTGCTCAACGTCATCCTCGGCTCCGGCGAGAGCTCGCGACTCAATGTCGCCGTCGTGCGACGCGACAAGGCCGCCGTCGCCACCGGCGCGCTCCTGAATCCTTTCGGCTCGCGCAACGGGCCGGGTATCTGGGCGGCCTACGGGATCGTGAATCAGGGAATCTCTGCGGCCAAGCTGGACAGCCTGATCGGCCTGCAGCTCGATAGCATCCGCGCGAATGGGATCGCGGCAGAAGAGTTGGCGAAGGCAAAAAACATTATCCGCTCTGGAATGATCGCCTCCCGGGAGACGACCTTCGGAAAGGCGGAAGAGCTCCACCATTACCGGACGTTTCACAACTCCCTCGACGAGATCAATACCGATCTCGATCGCTTCATGGCCGTCACGACCGACGATGTGAAGCGCGTCGCGACCACCTATCTCGCCCCCAATAACCTCACGCTGGTGATCGTCCGTGCGGGTCCGGGTCCGACGTCGGGAGGTGGACGATGAGGGCCGTTGGGCGGTTGGGCGGTTTGGCGGTTGGCGGGAGCGCGGTTCTGTTTCTGACCGCTCAACCGCTCAACCGCCTAGCCGCCCAGGAGTCATTCCCCACCCATCCACCCGCGCCCGCCCGGCTGCGGCCCGTCCAGTTCCCGCCGTTCCACGACGTCGCTTTGCCGAACGGGATGACGCTGCTGCTCGTCGAGAATCACGAACAGCCGTCGCTGACGGTCAGCCTGAGTTTCCGCGCTGGCACAGCGTACGATCCCGCGGGCAAAGAGGGACTCTCGGATATCGTGTCTGAGCTCCTCACCAAGGGGACGCCAACCCGCGACGCCGACCAGATCGCGGCGGCGATCGAGGGCGTGGGGGGAAGTTTGAGCGCGAGCTCTGGCAACGACTTCCTCACTATCTCTACGGACGTACTCAGTGACCATGCCGACCTCGCGTTCGCGCTCCTCGGCGACGCCGCCCGCCGCGCGACGTTTCCGGACAAGGAATTGGAGCTCGCCCGCACCAGGGCGTTGTCCCGTCTCGAGGTTGAGCTGTCACAGCCCGAAGCCGTCGCCTCGCGCGCATTCCAGAAAGAGATCTACGGCCGCCACCCCTACGGGCGTGCGACCAGCGCGGCGTCCTTCAAGGCGATCACGCGCGACGACGTCGTGAAGTTCGCGAGCCAACGGCTGCGGCCCGCCGGCGCACTCCTGGTCGTCGCCGGGGACATCACGTTGCCCCAGGCTCGCGAACTCGCGGACAGCGCGTTCGGCGGAGGGGGGGGAACCTGGCGAGGCACGCCACCCGCGACGCCGGCGCAACCCAGCGTGCCGACGAAGCGGCGCACCGATATCCTGCTCGTCGACCGGCCCGGCTCCGCGCAGTCGAACATCGTGATGGGGAACACGACCTTCCCGCCGACGGACACGGGGTACTATGCCGCGCGCATTGCGTCGCACGTGCTCGGTGGCGGAACGGACTCGCGGCTGTTCCTCATCCTGCGTGAGCAGAAGAGCTGGACCTACGGCTCCTACGCGGTGCTACGCCGGAACCGCGGCATCGGAAATTGGGAGGCGACGTTCCAGGGGCGCACGGAGGTGACTGACAGCGCGCTGGCGGAGATGTTGCATCAGATCGATCGGATCCGCGCCCAGACCATTCCCGACAGCGAGCTGAACGCGGCCAAGGGTTTCCTGGTCGGCTCCTTCCCGCTGACGATCGAAACGCCGCGGCAGATCGCCGCGGTCGTGACGACCGCGCGACTCCTGGGGCTTCCCCCCGACTATCTGCAGCGTTACCGGCAACGTCTCGCCGCCGTGAGTGGCACGCGCGCCCGCGCAGCCGCGCAGCGTGTGTTCCGCCGTGACGCACTCACGATCGTCGTGGTTGGCGACGCCAAGTCGCTCTACGACAAACTCAAGGCAATCGCTCCGGTACGGCTCGTCGACGTCTCGGGGAATCCGGAGGATCCCGCTCAGCTCAACCCGGTAGTCTCCCTGGCGCCAGTCGTGTTCGATCGCAACCAGATCGTGTCACGCAGCGACAGCTTTCAGGTGCTCGCCCAGGGCAACGCGCTCGGATCGCGGGTCCTCAAGGTCGATGTCACGCCGGATTCGATCGTGTACACGCAGGTCACGAGCATCGGCGCCGGCTTACAGCAACGGTCGACCGTCGTTGTGAATGCGGACCTTTCAATGCGGCGCAGCGATCAGACGTCAACTATCCAGACTCAGCAGACGGAGACGCACCTCGCGTATGCGAATGGCCGAGTCAAAGGCACGTCGATGTCCCCGCAGCAGAATGGCACACCGAAGTCCGTTAGCGTCGACACGACGGTGACGGCGGCGACGATCGACGACAATGCGCTGAGTGTGTTTCTGCCCGCACTCCCGCTCGAGACCGGCAAGATGTTCAACCTCAGCGTGTTCTCGTCGGGTGACGGAGTGACCAAGTCGGTCAGCGTGAAGGTCGGCGCGATCGAGAACGTCGCCGTGCCGGCGGGTACGTTCCCGGCGTATCGGTTGGAGCTGTCCGGCATGCAGCTGCCGATTGTCATGCACGTGACTGAGCAGGCGCCGCGGCGCGTCGTGCGCATCGCGCCGACCGGCGCCCCGTTGATCTTTGAACTCGTGAAATAGGAGATCAGGCATGCGACATCTGTCCGTTGCGGCAGCGGGGTTCCTTGGGATCGCCTTAGTCGCAGGCTGCGCGTCCGGTGGAACCCGGACGGCGACAGCTGGAAGCCCCACTCCAGTTCCGCCGGCGGCGCCCCCCCTCGCTGCTGTGGCTCAGGATACCACGCGCGAGGGTGGTCTTGGATCCCAGTATCCCTCGAGCTATCGCCGGCATCCGAATCCCCCGGTGTTGATCCGCAACGCCACAATCATGACGGCCGCGGGCCAGGAGATTCAGGGCGGCTCGATCCTGTTCCGTGACGGGAAGATCGTCTCGGTCGGTACCGGCGCGCAGGTGCAGCCGCCAGCCGACGCCGTCGTCGTCGACGGAACCGGCAAGTGGGTGACGCCCGGTGTGATCGACGTGCACTCCCATCTCGGCGTCTACGCCGCACCCGGCACGTTCGCCGAGTCGGACGGCAACGAGGCGACGCAGCCAGTGACGGCGGAGGTTTGGGCCGAACATTCGTTCTGGCCGCAGGATCCGCAGATCCCGCTCGCCATCGCCGGGGGTGTGACGACGATCCAGGCGCTCCCCGGCTCGGCCAATCTCATCGGCGGCCGCAGCGCGATCCTGAAACTCATTCCGGCTCGCTCAGTCCAGGACATGAAATTTCCGGGCGCGCACTACGGCCTGAAGATGGCCTGCGGCGAGAATCCCAAACGCGTGTACGGGCAGCGGGGCGGTCCGTCGACGCGCATGGGCAACATGGCCGGCTACCGGAACGCATTCATAGCTGCACAGTCATACCGCCAGAAATGGGATAAGTGGAACAAGGATCATCAAGGCGATCCGCCCGAGCGCAATCTCCGCAACGAAACGCTCGCGGAGGTGCTGCGCGGCAACATCTACGTGCAGAATCACTGCTATCGCGCGGATGAGATGATGCAAATGCTCGATCTCGGTCACGAATTCGGATTCAAGATCCGCGCCTTTCACCACGCCGTTGAGGCCTACAAGATCGCCGACGTCCTAGCTCGAGAGGGGACGGCCTCGGCGGTATGGGCCGATTGGTGGGGCTTCAAGGAAGAGGCGATGGATGGCATTCACGAAAACGCCGCGCTGCTTCAGCAAGCAGGGGCGCGCGCGGACATTCACTCCGACGACCCCGGAGGTATTCAGCGGCTGAATCAGGAGGCGGCGAAGGCGATGTACTACGGTCGTCGCGCCGGCATCCCGGTGACCCGCGATCAGGCGCTGCGCTGGTTCACGGCCAATGCCGCCTGGGTCCTCGGCATCGATTCCGTCGTCGGAACGCTCGAGGCCGGCAAGATGGCCGACGTCGTCCTCTGGTCCGCCGATCCACTCTCGGTCTACGCCAAGGCGGTCCAGGTCTACAACGACGGCTGGCTGGTCTACGACCGCAACGATCCCGCGCATCAGCCGCGGACGGATTTCACTCTGGGGCGTGAGCCATGATCGCGTTTCTGCTCGCTCAAACGATCGCCATCACGGGGGCCACCGTGTTCCCCGTCTCCGGTCCGAAACTCGAGAATGCGACCGTGCTCATCCGCGATGGGCGTATCGCGGCCGTCGGAACCACCGTCGCCGTCCCGCAGGGCGCGACGCGCATCGACGCGTCGGGCAAGTGGGTAACCCCCGGTCTCGTCGACGGCGCCGGCCAGATGGGGCTGCGTGAAATCAGCGCGGTGCAGAATACCAACGAAGGCCAAGTGCAGGGGAATGACGTCGCTGCGTCGTTCAACGTGCTCGAGGGCATCAATCCCGGCTCCAGTCTGATCCGGGTGACCCGGATTGAGGGCGTCACCACGACGCTCGCGACGCCGGGCGGCGCGCTGATTTGGGGCCAGGCGGCGCTGATCGATTTAGACGGCGCCACTATAGAAGCCATGCAGGTCAAGGCGCCTGCGGCTATGGTGGTCGATTTGAGTGAAGGATCGAAGAGTGCCGGGGGCGGCTCCCGCGCCGGAGTGGCGCAGCGGCTGCGCCGCGTGTTCAATGACGCGCTCGAGTATGCCCGCCGCCGCAACGATTATTCACGCGCGCAGATGCAACAGCTCTCGGCAAGCGCGGCCGACCTCGAGGCGTTGTTGCCCGTACTGCGGGGGCAGCTCCCGTTAATCGCCGTCGCCAACCGCCGCAGTGACATCGAAACCGCGCTGCGCATCGCGCGCGAGTACAATCTGCACCTCATTCTCGGGGGAGCAGCCGAAGGGTGGATGATTCCGAATGAGATCGCCGCTGCCGGCGTCCCGGTGCTCGTCGAGCCGCTCGACAACATTCCGAGCTACGACGCGCTCGGCATTCGCTACGAGAACGCGGCCCTTCTCGGCAAGGGCGGCGTCAAGGTCGCCCTCATGGAAACGGCGACCGAGAACACGCGCGACTTGCGCCAGCAAGCGGGGAATGCGGTGGCCAACGGCATGACGTGGGATCAGGCGCTGCGTGCCGTGACTCTCACGCCGGCAGAAATCTTTGGCGTCGCCGATCGCTACGGCTCGCTAGAGGCCGGGAGGGTGGCGAACGTCGTTGTTTGGAGTGGGGACCCCTTTGAGTTTTCGACGGGCGTTGAACATGTCTACATTCGGGGCCGAGAGATCCCGCTGCGAAGTCGGCAGACGGAGTTGCTCGAGAGGTATAGGACGCTGCCGCCGAAATACTAGGCGGCAATGGCGGCAGGGGCGGCAGGGACATTCTCATTTGCCGCCCCTCATTGCTTGTAAGAGTCGCCATGTGACGGCTCCGGCGTGATTGCGACCCCCCTCGAGTTTGTTCCACTGCTGTTGGTCGATGTACCCGCGGTCCCGAGCGAGTCGAAGTCCTATTTCGACTTCTGTCACAGACCCAACCGCGATATCCAAATACCTCGCGAACTCTCTACGACCACGTTTGGCGGAACCTTCTGCAATGTTTGCGGCCACTGAGAACGCAGCTCGGCGGAGCTGGGACGTTAGGCCGTACCGTTCATCGCGAGGAAAGTCATCAGTGGCATTATAGATCTGAAGCGCCATTTCATACGACAACTTCCAAGCCGTCGGTCGCTCGTAAGAGGGCATGTTTGGAATCTGCCAGGCAGCTCGGAAGGATTCGGTACCAAATAAGAACGGCAGGGTTCGAAACCCTGCCGCCATTGCCGCCTTTGCCGCCCTAGTTTTTAGCCGCTTCTCCCACCGCTACCGGATACACGCTCACTTGCATTCGCTTTTTGTTCTTATGTTCGAATTTCACTTGCCCATCGACAGTCGTGAACAGGCTGTCATCCGACGCGCGGCGCACGTTCTTGCCGGGATGAAACTTCGTCCCGCGCTGGCGCACGATGATGCTGCCGGCCGTCACGAATTCCCCGCCGAATCGCTTCACGCCGAGGTATTTGGGATTCGAATCACGCCCGTTGCGCGAAGAGCCGACGCCCTTCTTATGAGCCATGCGTGCCTCAGCCGACCTTCACGTCGGCGATCTTGATTTCGGTGAAATCCTGGCGATGTCCGGCGTGACGGCGATACCCGGTGCGACGCGCAAAACGGAAGATCCGGACCTTCTTGTCCTTGCCGTGGCGCACGACCTCGGCGGTGACCTTCGCGCCCTTCACGTGCGGCGCGCCGCTCTGAACCTGCTTGCCGTCGCTCGCGATTAGCACGTGATCGAAGGTGACTTCCGCCCCCGGCTTCGCGTCGAGGAGCGGGACTTTGATCGTGAGTCCCGGCTCGGCGCGGAACTGACGGCCACCGGTGGTGAAAATCGCGTAGCTCATAGGGCGCGGAACCTAAATAAAGACTTGGGCTTAGTCAAGCGACGGCGTACTGCTCCGTCACATCGCGCCCCGCTGGCCTGGCCATCATTCGGAATTCATCGAGTCTCATCATCGGGTCATCCCGGACCTCGAGCTCCAAGCCGGTCTGCTTCTCCAGTTGACGCAGGAAATTCGGCTCCTGCTCCACGAGATAGAGCGCGACCTCGGGGTGCAGTCGAACCGACAACTGGCGCTCCTTGTGATCGGCCCCCGCACGCTTCAGCGAGCGCTCCATCCGCCGGACCACGACTTCGGGCCGGAACACTCGACCCGTCCCGCTGCACGTCGGGCATTCGACGGTCATCGATTGCCAGAGGGACGGCCGCACGCGCTGCCGCGTCATCTCGACGAGCCCCAGCTCCGAAACGGCGAACGCGCGGGTCCTGGCCCGGTCACGGCCGAGGTGCGTGCGCAGCTCCTGGAGCACCTTGTCCCGGTTCGAGCGCGTTTCCATGTCGATGAAGTCGACGACGATGATCCCACCGATGTCGCGCAGGCGGAGCTGACGGGCAACCTCGCGCGCGGCTTCGATGTTCGTTCGCAGGATGGTGCTCTCAGGATCCCGCTTGCCGGTGTAGCGACCGGTATTCACATCGATCGAGATCAGCGCTTCCGTCGGCTGGATGATCAAGTAGCCGCCGGTCGGCAGCTCCACGCGCTGCTTGAACAGATTCCGGATCTCCGCCTCGATGTCGTAGGCGTCGAAGAGCGGAGTCTCATCCTGATAGAGCTTGACGCGCGGGAGTAACTCGGGATCGATCTGCTTCAAGTACTGCTCGATCTCGTTATACAGCACTTTGGAATCGACGAGCAGCAGGTCGACCTTGTCCGACAGCAGATCACGCACGATCCCCCGGGTGAGGCTCGTCTCACGCTGTACCAGCGCGGGAGCCCGTCCGGAAGACGCTTTCCGTTTGATCTTTTTCCAGAGACCGAGCAAGTGGTCGATCTCGCGCTTGCAGCTCGCCTCCGTTAGGTCATCGGCCACTGTTCGGATGATCCAGCCGCCCGAGTCCGGGGGCACGAGCTTCGTGACCATCTCGCGCAGCTTGGCGCGCTGCTCGCGCGATTCGATCTTCCGCGAGACCCCCACTTTGGACGCGAACGGCATGTACACGAGGAATCGGCCGGCGAGGGAGACCTGCGCGGTGACGCGTGGTCCCTTCGTGCCAATGGCTTCCTTGATGACTTGGACGAGCTTGGTCTGACCGCGCTTCAGCTCGTCGGCGATGTTGGGTGTCTGACGCCGGCGGGAACGATCCCGGCCGCGGCGATTGGCAACGGTCTGCGCAGCGCTTCCACCGTTGCCATCGTTTTCTCCATTTCCGCCACCGTTACCGTTTTCGTCAGCATCGTCAGTCTCGCGGTCGGCGGGATCCTCTTCGTCTTCTGATTCGATCAGGTCGGAGGCGTGAAGGAATGCGCTCTTTTCGGCGCCGATGTCGACGAAGGCCGCTTGGATACCCGGCAGTACGGCTTCGACCTTGCCGACGTAGATGTCGCCGACTGAACGGCGGGAATCGGGACGATCAACCAGGAGCTCAACAAGGCGGTCGTCCTCGAGAATGGCCACGCGGGTCTCCCGCTGGCTTCCACTGATCAAGATCTCGCGCTTCAAAGCAGTTACCCTCGCTCCCCTGCGGGAAGCACCCGTGAGGGAGCCTATGGTTATCCCAGCAATAGTCCAACTCGCCCGGCGCGCCCGGCGCGCCGGGCTTTGGCCCGGGCATTGAGATGATTCGATTGGGTAGGCGGCTGAGAGACGCCAGAGACCAATGCATGCAGGTAAAGCTAGGGCGCGCCCGAACTTGGGTCAATCGATCAGACTGCCAAGCAGCTGCCGCGCGATCACGATGCGCTGAATCTCGCTCGTTCCTTCGCCAATTTCGCAGATTTTCGCGTCCCGCATCATCCGCTCGACCGGGTATTCGGTGGTGTAGCCGTAGCCGCCGTGCAGCTGTACGGCCTTGGTTGTGGCCCGCATGCACAGCTCGGAAGCGTACAGCTTGGCCATCGCCGCTTCCTTCTTGAAGGGATGACCCTGCTGCTTCAGCCAGGCCGCATGGTAGACCAGCTGCTTGGCTGCTTCGACCTCCGTGGCCATGTCGGCGAGGGCGAAATGCACGCCCTGGAAGCTCGCCACCGGTCTGCCGAATTGCTTCCGCGTGGACGTGTACGTCACGCACTCCTCCAGGGCGCCCTCGGCGAGTCCGAGAGCGAGAGCGGCAATGCCGATGCGGCCTCCGTCGAGCGTGTGGAGGAATTGCCGGAAACCGTTATTCACGGGTCCGAGGACATTCTCTTTCGGGACGATCGCGTCCTGGAAAATGAGCTCGCGCGTGTCGGAGGCTCGCCACCCGAGCTTGTCCTCTTTCTTTCCCGACAGCACGCCGCGGCATTTCGGGAGGTCTGACGAATTGGCGTGTCCGATGCCAACGCGCTTCGTCTCCTCGAGATCGCACGTATCCTTGGTGACGACAAAAGCGGTGATGCCGTGGGTGCGTTTGGCATTCGGGTCGGTCCGGGCAGTGATGCAGAAGATCTCCCCGACGCCGGCGTGGGTGATGAAAATCTTGGAGCCATTCAGGACGTAGTGGTCGCCGCGGGCGACGGCGGTGGTCTTGGTGCCGCCAGCGTCGGACCCAGCGCCGGGCTCCGTCAACCCGAAGCCGCCGAGCACCGTTCCAGTCGCGAGCAGCGGCACAAACCGGCGTTTCTGCTCGGCGCTGCCGAAGTCCATGATCGGAGAAGTGCCGAGGGTCGTGTGGGCGCTGACTGTGATGGCGTGGCTCGCGTCGACCTTTGCGAGCTCGTGAATGACTGTGATGTAGGAGAGATAGTCCATCCCCGACCCGCCCAATCCCTCCGGCCAGGGGATTCCGAAGAGACCGAGCTCCGCCATCTGTTTGACGTGATCCCACGGGAAGCGGCTCTCGAGGTCGTACTGATGGGCGGTGGGTTTGACGACGGTCTTGGCGAAGTCGCGCACCATCTCGCGGACCTGGAGATGGTGGTCGGAGAAGTAGAGGCTGTCGTGCATCGGCGAAATATATCAGCCGACCCTCTCGCCAAAGTATTCCAGCAGCAATCGTCGCCAGTCGCGCCGTGCCTCGACATAGCGTCGCATCTCCGGGTCGACATTGCCCCAATCGAAATCCTCTCGCCGCCACAGAATCACGCATTCCGAGGCCCGCCCATCACGGCCTGCCCGTCCCGCCTCCTGGTAATACGCCTCGAGAGTGGGCGGCGGACCCCAATGCAGAACGTAACGGACGTCAGGCTTGTCGATCCCCATCCCGAAGGCGCTCGTTGCGACGATCACGTTCACCTGATTGGACAGAAAGGCCCTGAGCACGCGGCGACGAATGCCGGTGCTCAGGCCGGCGTGGTACGGCGCCGCCCGGACGCTGGTGCGGAGCAACGCTCGGGTGACGAGCTCCGTGAGACGACGCGTCGGCGTGTAGATGAGCGACGCCCCGGCAGCATCCCGAACCCGCGCACGAATTAGGGCGAACCGTTCGCGATCGTCGCGGACCTTTGTCGTCAAGAACCTCAGATTCGGCCGATCGAATGACGTGACCACGACCTCGGCATCGGGAATCCGCAACACGCGGAGAATGTCAGCCCGCGCCTCCGGCGTGGCGCTGCCGGTCAGCGCGATGGTCGGAGGACGGCCAAGCAGGGACCGAAACACGCCCAAGCGGCGATAGACGGGGCGGAATTCGTTGCCCCACTCACTGATGCAGTGCGCTTCGTCGATCGCGAAGAGGGAGAGCTGTGTGTCGGCGGCGCGGAGCCGTCGCGTGAGGGAGGCGAGTCGCTCCGGCGCGCAATACAGCAGCGCCAACTGGCCGTTTACGCCCGCGTCCAGCACCACGCGGCGCTGCTTCGCGTCGAGCTGGCTGTTCACGTACGCCGCCGCGATTCCTCGTCTCCGGAGCGCGCCAACCTGATCCTGCATCAAAGAGATGAGCGGCGAGACCACCAGCGTCAGCCCGTCACCGAGCAACGCGGGCACCTGATAGCAAAGCGACTTCCCCGCCCCGGTCGGGAGGACGGCGAGCACGTTTCGGCCCGACAACAATGGGCCGAGGACTTTGAGTTGGTGGATGCGGAAGCGCGAATGACCGAAGTGCTGCTCGAGGACGAGCCGGGCCGCGTCGAGTCCACCGCGAAAGAGAACCATCCTCCACACATGCACTGATCCCGGCGCGAGCCCCCTACCCCAAAACCGCGGCACGGGGCACGTTTACGCGCGATGACTCCTTTATTCTTAACGACGCTCATGCTCGTACAAACCATTGCCTATCCACCCGCCAGCAAGGGCGACGTGGTCGACGACTATCACGGCACAAAAGTCGCCGATCCCTACCGCTGGCTCGAAGATGTCGACTCGCCAGATACGCGTGCCTGGGTCGAAGCGGAAAACCGGGTTACGTTCGCCTATCTCGAGCAGATTCCCGAGCGCGAACGGATCCGCAAACGACTCACAGAGCTGTGGGACTATCCGAAGTACGGCGCGCCCTTCAAGAAAGGCGGCCGTTACTTCTTCTTTAAGAACTCAGGACTCCAGAATCAATCGGTCCTGTACACCCAGAGCTCGCTGACTGCCGAGCCGCAGGTTCTTCTCGATCCCAACACGTTGTCGGCAGATGGTACGGTCGCCCTGTCGATCCTCGCATTTGCCGAGGACGGTCGCACGATGGTGTATGGGACGTCGGGCAGCGGCTCTGATTGGCAGGAATTCCGTGTGCGCGACGTCGCCACGCGGCAGGACCGCAGCGATCATCTCCAGTGGATCAAGTTCTCGAGCGCGGCTTGGACGCACGACGAGTCAGGGTTCTTCTATAGTCGCTATCCGCAGCCCGCCGCGGGCGGAGATGCGCTGCTCGAAGTGAACCGCAATCAGAAGGTCTATTACCACAAGCTCGGCACGCATCAGGCGGCCGACCGGTTGATCTACGAACGTCCCGACCATCCCGACTGGGGCTTCGCGGCCGAAGTCAGTTCCGATGGGCGCTATGCCGTGTACACGGTCTGGCTCGGCACGGATCGCCGCAATCGTGTCTACTACCAGGACCTCGGCGATCCCCAACATCCGCGGCTGGACGCGGCGGTCGTCCGTTTGCTCGATGACTTCGACGCTTCCTATGGTTTTCTTGGCAACGATGGACCCGTGTTTTACTTCCAGACCGATCACACCGCGCCGCGCGGGCGCGTGATCGCGGTCGATACGCGCCATCCTGAGCAGAGCGCCTGGCGGGAGCTCGTGCCGCAGGTGGCGGACGTGATCGAGGGTTCGCAGATCGTCCATAACACCTTTGTCATCCGCTATCTCCACGACGCCTATACGCAGCTGCGGCTGTTCGCGCTCGATGGCAGGCCGCTGAGGGGGGACGGCGGGGGCGGGGGGGGCGGGGGGGGCGACGTCGCGCTCCCCTCGCTCGGTTCGATCGTGCAACTGACGGGTGAGCGCCGCGACGACGAGATGTTCTACGCGTTCACATCATTCCTCTACCCGACGACCATCTTCCGGCACGATTTCACCACCGGCCGCTCCACCATCTTCAAGGCGCCCGAGATCGCGTTCGATCCGTCCGGTTACGAAACCGTGCAAGTGTTCTACCACAGCAAAGACGGCACGCGGGTGCCGATGTTCCTGACTTACAGGAAAGGAGTCAAGAAGGACGGCTCCAATCCAACGTACCTGTATGGCTACGGCGGTTTCAACGTCAACATGACGCCGGGATTCGCGATCGGCGTGCTCGCGTGGCTCGAAATGGGCGGCATCTACGCGCAAGCTGTGCTGCGCGGTGGCGCGGAATACGGAGAGGAATGGCATCAGGCGGGGATGCTCGACCGCAAACAGAATGTCTTCGACGACTTCATCGCCGCTGCCGAGTACCTGATCGCCGAGGGGTACACGAGCACGCCCAAGCTGGCCATTGGCGGCGGCTCGAACGGTGGATTGCTGATCGGCGCGGTCCTGAATCAACGACCTGATCTGTTCGGGGCGGCGTTGCCGGCGGTCGGCGTGATGGACATGATGCGATTTCATAAGTTTACCATCGGCTGGGCCTGGGTCACCGAATACGGTTCAGCCGACAGCGTCGGCCAATTCCCGTTCCTCTATCGTTATTCGCCACTGCACAACCTGAGGGCGGCGGCGCAATATCCGGCGACGCTCATCACCACCGCCGATCACGATGATCGCGTGGTACCCGGCCACTCGTTCAAGTACGCGGCGGCACTGCAGGCCGCGCAGGGCGGGCCGCAGCCGGTACTCATCCGCATCGAGACGAAGGCGGGCCACGGCGCCGGCAAACCCACCGCCAAGATCATCGACGAGCAGACCGATCGCTGGGCGTTCCTCGTGCACACCCTGCACATGCAATTGCCCGCGCCCTCCGCCGCGGCAGCCGCGGCCTCCGCGGCGAACAGACCCTAGGAGACGACTGCATGTCGAGACCGAAGCTGAGTTGTTCGTTGTGCGCTGCGCCCGTAGACGGCCGTTCGCTCCGATCGCCGCAGAAACTGGAAAACCGGATCATCGATTTGATCAAGCAGGATCGACCGGACTGGGAAGCGAACCGCGGCATCTGTCCCAACTGTCTCGAGCAATACCGCGCCAAGAAATTCGTCGGGTATCTCGAAGCCGAGTATCAGAAGCTCTCGGAGATCGAGCATGCGGTGGTCTCGAAGATCACGCGCCGCGGGCGCGTCAGCCGCGTGGTGCACCAGGACTTCGATGCGGGCATGACGTTCGGAGAGCGGGTGGCGGACAAGGTGGCGCAGTTTGGCGGCAGCTGGCCGTTCATCGGGCTGTTCGGCGCCATCCTCGTGATCTGGATGCTGATCAATACCTGGCTGCTGGCGCGGCATCCCTTCGACCCCTACCCCTTCATTCTTCTCAACCTCGTGCTCTCGACGCTCGCGGCGATCCAGGCGCCGGTCATCATGATGAGCCAGAACCGCCAAGCGCATAAGGATCGACTGCAAGCCCAGCAGGACTACGAGATCAATCTGATGGCGGAAATCGAGATTCGGGATTTACACGACAAGATGGATTCGCTGCGATTCAAGCAGTGGCACGAGCTGTGGCACATTCAGAAGCGGCAGATCGAACTGCTGGAACATCTGTGCGCGCGTAGCTCGAATCCGGAGCTTGAGATGCCGCCTCCAAGTCCGTATGTGCCCCCTGAGCTATGAAGGGACGGTAAGGGACGGTAAGGGTTTTTACTGCCTAGGACTGCTTAACCGCCCTGGTAACAGCTCTATAAAGACGCCAAGTCATAAAGCCCGCCCTGCCGCGTAGTGCCTCCAACCGAGTGCAGTCATCATCTGCTAGGAGTTTAAGATCCCGCACCAATCGGAAGACGTAGGCGAGTTCGGCAGAGGTTAATCCGTAGAGTTCGTGTTTGGGGAAGGATGCTGTGGCGGCGTAGACGGCGAGAACCAACTCGTGGCAGAGCTTCCAAGCCTCTAGCCTTTCATGCGCGAGCATGTGAAAGAATTCCGACAGGACATCAACGCCGACTCAAATTCCGTTGTTACCCTTACCGTCCCTTACCGTCTCTTACCGTCGTAGTTATCACCCCGCATCCTTCCAGTCGATCGCATAGGTCCGGCCGCACTCGGAGCATTTCGCGTCTTTGCGGCCTTCCGGGATGACCGCGCGCGCGTGACAGCCGGGACACACCACGTGGGGCTCGCGCACGACGCTCCAGTTCTTCGGACGGTCACCGCGGATTTCGATATCGCCACGAAGAATGCGGATCTCGACGTGATGGACGTCGAGCACGACGTAGTCCTTCGGCGGATCCTCCACCACGCGATACCAGGCTCCCCGGCGCAGTCCCTGTGGTTCGGCGCGGTTCCCGCGACTCCGTGCCCATCCGATGTCAGCCATGCTTCCCTCGTACCAGTACCAGGATGGCGGCTTGCGGCACCACGAGATAGGTCTTGCCCTCGAAGGTGATTTCAACCGCGGCTTTGCGGAAGAACAGCGCATAGTCGCCCATTTCAGCCTGCATCGGCAGGTACTTCACGTCCGCGCCGTGAATTTTCCACGGCTCCTCATCCATACTCGCGGGCTCGGCCATCGGCGTGCCCGGCCCGGTGGCGACAATGCGACCGCCCTGCACCTGGCGGCCTTCGAGGGCTGACGGCGGGAGATAGAGACCGACGTTCGTGCGCTCTTCCCCCTCCTCGGGGGTGATCAGCACGCGATCTCCAACAACGATCAGACGTTTGGGGTCATCCGACACACGAGATGAGTAGCGCCGTTTGGGCATTCCGCGCAAGTCGCAGCACCCCCGTGATGGGCGTCACGCGGCTTTTGCTTGACTTGTCCGGTCCGGTTTATAACAATGTGCCCGCCTCGATTCGCTCGCCGTCCTATTCCTGGGAGGGCTCCGCCGATGCAAGAGACTGTCGCGACTGCTGCGCAGACCCAGCAGTGGGCGTTCATCCTATCGCAGCTGCTCGATTGGGTGATGGCTGGGTTGGCGTGGATTGTCCCATTTCAGAGTCGTGTGTTCAGCACGATTCTCCAGGGAAACTCGTTCTGGGCTCTTGCTGGCGCCTCCATTCTCCTCGTGCTGCCCGCAGCCGTATTTGTCGCAGGGATCTGGGGCACGATGGTGGCTCTCTACACGATTCCTTTCCGCCTGGGTCGCTCCGTGACCCTGATGCAGTCGGTGGCGTTGGCGTGGTGGGATGCGCTGCGGATGGTGTGGTTCTATTGGGCCGGTCTCGTGAAGTTTCTCATCGTGCTGGTCGGTTGGGTCTGGGGCCTGCTCAAGCTCAGCGTGCAGATGGTGTGGGGCACACTGAAGGGCGCGGTCACATCGCCGCTCGCCATGCTCGATGCGACGTCGCGCCGCCCGGGTGTGCCCTGGCCGGCGTTCTTCCTGCTGCTCGTATGGTCGGCGGTCGAAGCGACGATCTTCACGTTCACACTGCGCCCGACGATGAGCGAGCTGCTCGCTGACCTCACCGGTTATGAGGTCAACGGCTTCGCGCTCGTCCTGATCCTCTGGATTTTCCTCGCGATCATCATCGCCGGCAGTTTCGCGTGCATCCACGTGCTCAATGAGGCTGTCAAGGCGAAGCAGACCGGCAACATCATCTTCATGATCCTGGTCGAGATCGCCGTCGCCATGTTCGAGGTGCTGTTCCTCTATCGCGAGCTGGTCGACGCCATGACGCCGTGGTTGGCGCAGCAAGGCATTCAGCTCGGCGTGTTCGGCACGATCGGCCTCGCCTTCTTCGGCTGGGTCGGTGTGCGCGGCATGACCTGGTTCCTGTTCGGCCGGTTCGGCGCGCCGGCGCTCATCGGGTTGTTGGGACGTCAAGCATTCGCGGTCGAAGGATCGGCCAGTCATGCCAGCACCCCGCTGCCGGATTACTGGAAGGGCCCGATCAGCGCGCTGAAAGCCGAGCGCGAATGGTTCCGCAAGGAAGCGCGCGAGCTGTTTGAGCTGGTGTCGCTGCCTGTGCTGCAAGTGGTCGCGGCCGGCCTCAATTTCCTGTTCGTCGTCTTCACGGGGCGCCCCCATTTCACGCTGCCGTTCAAGTCGATCGACGACGTGTTGGCGAGCACCCACTTCCCGGCCCGGGTCAGCGGCGAGGTGGCCCGATGAAACGCGCGGCGCTGCTGACGCTTAGCCTCCTGGCGGGGGCGGCGGGGGCGTGTGCACCCAAGGCGGGCGCTCCTCCGCCCCGCTCGACGCTGGTGGTCGGACTCGACATCTCAGGGTCGTTCCGAAAGAGTGGCCAGTTCGACGACGCGCTGCACTATGCGGCGCTCTACATCTACGGCCACATCCATGCGCTGGGCGGCCTCAAGCAGGCGACCGACGTCTTCGTCGGTTCGCTCGGCGGCGAGCACGTCGGGCAGCCGAAGAGCTTTCATCCCATCCAGGATCTCTACGGCAAAACCCCGGCGCAGATCGAGAACGACCTTCGGAACTGGTTCCCGGAGGAGGATCCGATCACCGATTTCAACTCGTTCTTCCAGCGCACGGCGGTGCACATCAAGCGCCAGAACCTCGTGCTGGCGCCGCTCAACATCGTGTTATTCTCCGACGGCATACCCGACTTCCCCGGCGCGGGGCGAATGCCGCCCAAGGAGCGCTACGCCAAGATCGACGTGAGCCCGATCGAGTACCTGTCGCGCAATGTCACCATCAGACTGCTGTACGCGAAGCCGCAGGAGGCGCAGAACTGGGAGGGATTCGTGCCCCGCAACCGCGTGAAGATCTGGACGCAGGATGAGCAGGTGATGGGCGGTTGGCACCGGCACGAGATCCAGGGCGTCGCGATGGAGCGTCAGGACTCCCTGTGGAGCTGGACGCAGCAGATCGTCGACTTCCGGGTGAGACGAGGGAAGATCCTCTAGCAGTACCGCTCAAACGCCCTCGTCAAATCCGCCGCAATGTCGCGGGCATTCCGCCCCTCGATGTTGCGACGCTCCAGCATGAAGACCAGCTGCCCATCCTTGAACAGCGCGATCTGAGGCGATGACGGCGCATAGCCGGTGAAATAGCCGCGTGCGCGAGCGGTAGCGTCGGCATCCTGGCCCGCGAAGACCGTCACGAGACGCGCGGGCCGGCGCGGATGCTGGATCGCGAGCGCGGCTGCCGGCCGCGCATTGCGCGCCGCACAGCCACACACTGAATTCACGACGACCAGGGTCGGCCCGCGCTCGCTGGCCAGCACGCCGTCGACCTCCTGCGGTGTCCGCAGCTCTTCAAAGCCCAGTCGAGTCAGCTCCTCGCGCATCGGGCGCACCATTTCGGGGTCGTACATTGGAACGTTCAGATTTCGCATGCTCTCCTCGCGGAACTCATGTCCAGTGGCACGTGTTTGACCTCCACACAAGCTAATCACCTCGTCGAGAAGGAGCCGTCCTGGAATGGATACGAATCACTCTCCCATCGAAATCCTCGGGATCGCCGGTAGCCTGCGCAGCGGATCTCTCAACAAGGCGGCATTGCGTGCCGCCCAACAGCTCGCTCCGCCGGCGGCGGTGATCGAGATCTTCGATATCGCCGACCTCCCGCTGTACAACGACGACCTCTGGGCGGGCGGCAATCCCCCGGCGCGTGTCCTCGAGCTCAAGCGGGCCGTCCGCGCGGCCGACGCGATTCTGCTCGTCACGCC
>Ga0209236_1000675_pt1 | contig 20088 bp, 14 predicted proteins | sample GraSoi013_1_40cm_FD_185819 | JGI IMG/M metagenome (GOLD analysis project Ga0209236, IMG submission 185819) | Grasslands soil microbial communities from the Angelo Coastal Reserve, California, USA - Sample 09_27_2013_1_40cm (SPAdes) (version 2) | ecosystem: Environmental > Terrestrial > Soil >... | reverse complement strand
CTCACGCCGGAAGGGCAGTACGAGCTCAGCGATTTCATCTTGAAGGAGCTTCAGAAACTCGGCGTGCGGCGCGTCTTCACCCTCGGCGGATACGGCATGGGCCGCATGGTCACGAAGCCGCGGGTCCTCGGGGCCGCGACCGGCCTGGAGCTCGTGAAGGAGATGGAGAAGTACGGCGTGGTGTTCTCGCGGGGCGAGCCCGGGGCAGGAATCGTCGGAGCGAGCGGCCTGCTGTTGGGCCTCGGCCGACTGTATGACATGAACGCGGTCTGCCTCATGGGCGAGACGTCCGGATATTTTGTGGATCCGAAGTCCGCGCAGGCGGTCCTCGAAGTGCTGACGAAGTACCTCGGAATCGAGATTTCCTTCAACGAGCTGGAGACGAAGGCGAAGCAGATCGACCAGATCACCTCGAAGCTGAAGGACATCGAGGCCGCGCCGGAGACACCTGACAAGCGCGAGGACCTCGGGTATATTGGCTGAGGCCGCGAAATCTCTATACGCCCGACGGGGCCTTATCCTCGCCATCGGGATGGGCGACGACGAGACGCGCAAGGCCTTCTTGAAAGGCTTCGAAGACGGTCTGAAGGCCGCGTGGCGGGAGATTGCCTCCCTAATGAGCCGCGGATACTCCTCGACGGAGCTGATGGTGTTCGCGAAGTCGAAGATGGCCGTCCTGTACCGCGATGTCGAGGCGATGGAGGCTCGCCTGCTCGACGAAGAGGGCATCCCGGTCGTGGGAGGCGGCGAGATGGTGGCGAGGAAAGACCTCCGCCGTCGCGGCGCGTACCTCGTACGGGAGCCGAAAGCGGAGCGCGTGTTCGAGTTGTTCGGGGATCTCCTCCGGAGCGAGGCGCGCGGCCTTTGCATTACCCGGATTCATCCGGACGACGCGCGGACGCGCTACGGCCTCGAGACCGCCGGTTTCATCTGGCTCTCGAAGTCCCCCGGTCAGAAGGGAAAGGACATGGCGATTGCCGAGCCCACGGCCCTCGTCGACATCGCGTCCGCGATCTCCGAGTTCGCCTCCGACGGCGGGAACGCTGCGGTTCTGCTCGAGGGGCTCGAGTATCTGATCTCTCAGAACGGCTTCCCGTCCGTGATGCGATTTCTCCAGAAGGTCAATGAGAAAATCGTGATCAATGACTCCTACCTGCTAATTTCCGCGAACCCCGCGGCGATGAAGGAGCAGGAATACACCGTCCTCGCGAAAGAAGTCGCGGGCGAGGTGTGACGGATCAGCGGGTCGACACCGCCGCGAGCGTGGCGGTCCTACGCCGGGCCACGCGCTCCGATTGCATCAAGGAGAGGAGCATGAGCACGGTCAGCACTTCGACGACTTTCGAGATGACGCCGAGCGCGTCGAGATCCTCGACGTATCCGATGGGCCACACGGAGACGGTCCTCGTGACGATGTACGCCGCGATCAGGAACGCGGTGATTCCGAGCCACGCCAGATTCAGATCGCTGTGCGTGTACGGGATGAGGAACGCGGCCGCGAGCTGGAGGCCCGCGAACACGCCGAAGAACGCCGCGGGAAAGGCCTCCCCTAAGTGATCGTTGAGCGCGTACAGATGGAGCGACCCGTCCGCGAGGAAGAGGAACGAGATCAGGTACCGCTTCGCCATCTCGCCGTCGCTCAGGATCTCCGGGAAATTATCGTACGCGACGCCGATCGTCGCGAAGGCCACGCCGAACATCGTGAGGAAGATTCGCAGCTGAAGCGTGCCCGCGCCGTGACCGTCCGTGACCGTGTTAAGCTCGAAGACGCCGAGCAGGTCCGCCAACCAACCGACGACGATGACGAGGAACCCGCACACGAAGAACGCCAGTTCCGTGATCGTCGGCTTCTCGCGGCGCATTTTCGGCCGCCGAAGGAGGGTGCGTCCAAGAAGTTTCCGGTTTTCCATCCTCCGTGAATTTCGTTTCCAAAAGCATTTATGGCCCTCGGGACTAACCCGGCCTTCCGCTCCCGTAGTCTAGTCCGGTCAAGGATAGGGGCCTTTCGAGCCTCAGACGCGGGTTCGAATCCCGCCGGGAGCATGCTATTTTGTAACACGCCGCATCAATCGCCGCACGTGCGAAATGCTCCCGACACCCAGTTAGCCGTCTTCGGTTGCCTACCTATTCGCCCGGAAGGCGGCCAAGACTTCTCAAAGCCCGCGCGAACCGGCGGCGTGAGCCGTAGACTGTCAGCGCGAAGTCGTGATCAAGGGCCCCCACGACCAAAGAGTGACCAAAACGTCCCAATTTGAAGGATTTCAGGTGTAGTTGCTCAGATGTACTCCCCTCTCTGCGGGCCAGTCGATTCAAAATCATCCCTTGTTGGAGTGAGCCGATGAGAATGAAAATCGTAAGAACGCCCCCTACGGAACCCGCTTGCAGGAGCACGCTTGCGTGTGCACCCTGAAGAATTCCGGTGACCAAAGACGTACTAATCAATGTGCCCATGCTGATCGTCCATAGGGCCTGCGTCCGCACCCGCCATGTTCCGGCCTTTGGCTTGATTAGACGGATCGATCCTGGTTGCACCAGGAGAATTTCGCGGCGGTCCGCTGATGCAACCCGAACAAACTTGCCCCGAATGGCCAAGAACGCGAACGAGGTGACTTTATCTGTCACGACGCTCCCTGTCCAATTTCCTCGCACGCTGATTCGGACTGGGCAGTCGGAGGACCCTTAAGCCCTTCAGCAGCTTGGAGGAATTCTACTTGCTTCGAACGATCTCGAAACTCCACGCCACGGGCATTCTCACCAGCCCCTTTTACGTTGACGGGAAAGCAACGTGCCACGGGCGGCATTGAAGGATTTCGGTCCCGTTAGATTAAAGATATGGTCTTTTCCGCCTACTTCAATCCCTACTAAGCGCTCCCTTGCTCGCCCGGCATGCCGAGTACTGCGCGGCTTCTGACAAAGCCCAGCTTTCGCTCCGCACTCCAGCCGCCCGGGCTCCGCTACATCGCGCAGCAACTGAGCTTATCCACGTCCTCGAAGAACGAGAGGGCGGCGAGCTTGACTGCCTCGCTGTGAGTCGGGAACACGTGGACGGTGTCGATGATGTCCTCGAGAGTCAAGCCGTGCTTCACCGCGAGGACCCCTTCCTGGATTATGTCGGGCGCCAGGGAGGCCAGAATGTGCACCCCGAGGATCTTGTGGCTCTTCGCCTCCGCGACGATCTTCACCAGGCCGCGGGTGTCCTCCACGATTAGGGGCTTGGGGACCTGCTTCAACATGATCGTATTGCACGTGCACCGGACTCGGCCGTCCGCGTCTGCCTTGGCGTCGGTAGGACCTACGGAGGCGACCGCCGGGTTTGTGAACACGGCGTGAGGCACCGCGCGATAGTCCATCTTTAGGCCGCGATTCGCCAGGGCGTTCTCCGCCGCGATGTATCCTTCTTTCGCCGCGGCGGTCTCTAGCATCGGTTTTCCGATTACGTCGCCCGCTGCGAATATATGCGGTGCGGTCGAACGCATCTCGGAGTCGACCTTCACTCCATGATCCTCCTTCACCTCGACGCGCGCTGACTGGAGGTTAAGCCCCGCGGTGTTGGGCGTGCGGCCCGTGGCCAGGAGGAGCTCGTCCCCCTCAAAGGTTCGTTTCCGGCCGCCGACGCGAGCGACCACGACCTTACGTCCGTTTCGTGCGTCGGCGGAAAGGATCTCCGCGCCGGTATGAATCTCGACTCCATCCTCCTTCAGATACTGCTCCAAGTACTGAGAGATCTCCGGTTCTTCCTCGGGCACGATCCGCGGGCTGCGCTGCAAGACCTTCACTCGTGTGCCGAGATGCTGGTACATCTGGGCGAACTCCAAGCCAAGGGCACGGCCGCCGAGAACGATCATGGAATTGGGTCGCTCTTTCAGAGACAAGGCTTCCACGTTCGTGAGGTAGTCGACTTTATCGATTCCCGGAAGTGAAGGGATCGCAGGGGAGGACCCCGTCCCGACCACGAATTTGTCTCCTTCGTACCGTTCCTTGCCGACCTTGACTTCATGGGGAGAAACGAAGGCAGCATGGCCTCGCACGTATTCCACGTCCTTCAGAGACGCGAGGACGTCCGCGTACTTCGCTTTGCGGAGGTCGGCAACCAAACGGTCCTTCGACCGGATCACGGCTCGGAATTCCGCGGACCATCCATCGTCGAGGCGGAGGCCCGGGAAGGGGTGGTTCGCCACCCGGAAGAACTGGTCCCCCACTGCAAGGAGGCGTTTGCTGGGAACGCAGCCGACGTTCACGCAGGTGCCCCCGAGGGTGCCGCCGTCAATCATTAGGGCCTTCGCACCGTTCCGATCGGCGCGGATCGCCGCGCTGAAGGCCGCGGCACCGCCGCCGAGGATGATGAGATCGTACCGAGACGACATGGCCTCACTCCAGCGTGACGGCTCGTCGCTCGCCGGACCGCACCGAGGTCGGGCTAAGCAGATCGCCGAAGGCAGAGATGCCCAAGGCAGTGGCTTCCTTCAGGGAGAGGAAGCGTCCTCCGGCCGCCAGAGTACCCGCATGGGCGCGTCCGTGGTCTTCGTTGCAATAGAAGCTAATCGAGGGGCACAGACAGTCCGAGGCGTGTCCTTGCATCCAGTCCGATGATGGGACGAAGACAACGGGTCTGATCGTCGTGGCTCTGAAACTCTCCCTCCCCCGCAGGCGGATGGAGGCGCCGCAGTACGAACACGTGCTCCGGATCTCGACGTCTTCGCCAAGCATTGCGCCCGCGCCGAGGGCATCGACTGCGCAGTTAGCGTGCGCGGTACCACGAGACGATACGACCTCGTGGGGCACCGGCTCCGTGGTAAAGGGATAGGCGACTCGAACCTGATCCCCTTTCATCACGACGCAGTCGCACGCCTCAAGGGAGGCGAGAGCTTCGCGGACAGCGTCAACCGGTAGGCCCACTTCACCCGAGAGCGTTTCCACGGTCGGCGCGCGTCCGCCCGCCATTGCTCGGACGGCGAGGCGCTGTAGGCTCCGTTCGCGGGAACCGAGGGCTTGCCCGGTTTTTCGGCGGCTGCGGAGGATTCTCAATTCGTCGTCTTCCGATTTCATCACAGCACCGACCTCGGGACGTAGACCCGATAGAACGCGCGCCCGTCCTTCTCGTCAAAGATGCCTTCCCAAAGTCCAAGGGTCCCGTTGAGCCACCGGTACCGTTCGTCCGTCGTGGCGAACCGGATGCCCATCATGAGCCGCCATCTTTGGGGTTCCGTTGCATCGAACCCTCGCATGCCAAACCCCTTGCCGTCGATTTCGATCAGCGCTCCGTCGTCCGTCTCGATGAGGCCGCCTGGATTCTCTTTGCAGACGTGGAGCCCGGGGTCAACTGGCTTACCCGCGAGTACTTGGGGAAAGACGCACTCCGCGGAGTAGAACGTCAGCCGGATCGTCCCACGGATCCTCTCACCCCGGACTTTGCCCGTGCCGCTGGCGACCAGCTCCCCTTCCCGGCCTTCCGGAGAAACGACCGGCGCCATGCCCGGCTGGTGTTGAGCTTCCGCATCGAACAGCGGATCCATGGCTCCTTTCCCGACTTCCTGCGATGCCCGATTTTCTGTCTGAACGCTCATGTGACGTCCGCCTGTTGGCAACAACTAGAAGTCGCACCCGTCGTTCATAAGGTTCCAGTGAGGGAGAGTAAAGCGATGCCGCCGCGCAAGGGTGCGCCAAGGAACGTCGAGCTCGACCGGGCGTGCGTGATTCGAGAAGGCGACCAAGAATACTGCATCTACCCCATGGGGGACCTCATGGCCGTTTTGGGCAAGAGATGGTCCCTCTTCATCATCGCCGTCCTCGGGAACGAGCGGCGGATGCGATTCAACGATCTCGCGCGCCAGCTTACGGGGATCAGTCCTCGAACCCTGACGGACAGCCTCCGCGAGCTTGAGTCCCTCGGTCTTGTTGAACGCACGCTCTTCCCCGAGGTACCGCCCCGGGTCGAGTACACGATCACCTCCGAGGGCCGCGACCTCCGCCGCACCCTGATCCCGGTCCTCCGATGGGCGATCGACTTCGAGGCCCAAGGCTCCCGGCGAACCAGCGCCTAACCGATGCGACACCCCAACGAGAGAAACTTTCCACTGGCATATCTCTTGATGGCCTTGCCAGGTTCACTTGCCAATGTACCGACTTCCCGCCGGGAGCATGCTATTTCATAACACGCTGCCGGTCGATGCATGTCGAATCGTGACCGAAAGTAGGCAGACTTAACCAGTCACCACATGTTGGGGGCCCGGAGGGTTTTCGTGAGGAAGGTTCTGCGGGTAGCTTCGCTTCTCTGCGCCATCATCTTGGTGGTTCTGGTCTTCCAAGCGCACAACGTCAGCGCATCGTGTTCGACGGCGGGGGATTTCAACCACGCGCTCGCGTCGTGCGGTTCGCAGGCGACCGCATCTGGATCGACGGGCTCGAACGGCCCGGGAAACGCGATTGACGGGGTCTCATCGACCTATTGGCAAAGCTCCTCAACGACGGGTTGGCTCGCGGTCCAGTTCCAAACGTTCGCCTACGTCAATGTCGTCAAAGCACATTTCACCACGACGAAATATTCCTCTCTGTCCGTCTACGTGGACACGAACGGGAACGGACTCTACGAGACCAGCGAGAAACTTTGGTCCACGACGTCGAACGCCGTGCTCGATGTCGTCGCAAACCTACCAGGCGTATACTACGCCCTCGGGGTCAAGATCACGATCGATCAGAAGAACGGGAACAACAATCCGGAGATCAACGAACTCGAGGCGTTCCTGCAAGGCGATTCGGACGGCGACGGCCTGACGAACACCCAGGAGAGCACGACGACGTATTACCAAGACATGTCGCCCGGAGGCTTGCCCAAGGCCGTCCCGGACGATGGCGTGAACGTCTCCTCGAACGCGGTTTCCCTCGCCCAGTTCTACGGGATCGCCAACGCCGCCTTGGCGAATTTCACGATCGACCACTCCCGGAAGACAGATCTCACGGCCCAAATCGGCTACTGGAACGGCACGGCGTGGATCGACCGGTACGTCTGGGACCCCGGCAGGCGCCTCGACAGCGTGAGCGTCACCCAGCCACTGGGGAACGCTTACGTGACCGGCACCGTATCGGTCGTCGCAACGGTCCTTCACCCGGAGATCACCTCAAAAGTCGAGTTCCTGGTCGCCGGGCAACTCCAGGGTACGGTCAACACCTCGGTCGGGAACGACTATCGCTGGACCTGGAACACCGCCGGCGTATCCGAAGGCCCGACGAAGATTAACGCGACGCAATACGACAACGCAGGCGGGAAGGCCTGGAGCGAGATCACCGTGAATCTCGACCAGCCGCCGGCGATGACCTGGGTGGCCCCGGCGGACGGAGCGCTCGTTTCCGGCGTCGTGAACGTCCGAGTGACCGCCGCAGACTTGCAAGGCGTTGAGTGGGTGGACTTCTACGTCGACAACTTGTACAAGTCCAGGGTGACGACTCCCAACGACGGCTCGAGCGGCTACCTCTGGCCCTGGGACACCTCCCAGTACTGCACGAACGGCGGTCACACGTTGAAGGCCGTCGCGACGGAGAATGGACCGCTGTACCTCACGAGGACGATGACCGTCACAGTAACGACGAACCAGGGGTTGCGGGTCTGCATCACCTCCCCCGCGAACGGGGCGTACGTGCACAATACGGTCGTGATCACGGCGGACGCGGCGACTCCGCAGGGGACTACTCTCACCAAAGTAGATTTCTACATCGCAAATTCGTACTGGTCGACGGACACGACGGCCCCGTACGCGAGCAACGCCTGGGACACGACCGCGACGAGTGACGGCGCATACACCCTCGCGGCAATCGCCACGAATTCGGCCGGCAACACGGCCAGCTCGTCCATCACGATCCATGTGAGCAACGGAGGGGGCGGTGGCGGCTGCCGAATTCCTCCCTGCCCCACGAATCCCACCCCGGCGCCTCCGGACGGGCCCTCCACACCTCCGGCCAAGGCGACTCTGGGCGTCCTCACGATCGAATGGAACCGAGGCGAGGTGGACGCGCGCACCAACGAAACCGTCGTCATCGACCTCGTCAACCCCCAGACGACGGCGAGTTCGTCCGAAAACGCCTCGAGGATCCTGCGACCCACGTTCCCGCTCGCCTATTTCACGACGTACCTTCAGTGGCGCCTCGTGATCCGGGATTGGTCCAAGGGTACCGCGGGCAACGTCACCGCGTTCACCGTGCGATTCGAGGTCAAATCCGATCCGAACAATCCGGACACAGACGGGGACGGAATTCCGGACGGCACGGAGGTCGCCAAGTGGCACACCCTTCCCATCACGCGGGATTCGGACTTGGACGGTCTCACGGACGACTACGAGATCGCCCCGCACTCCCTGACGATTTCCGTGAACGGGGTCACGAAGATTCTAACTCCGTTCACGACGGATCCGACGAAAGCCGACACGGATGCCGACGGCCTCACGGATGGGCAAGAGCGCGGATTCGTGTCGTTCGGCATGACGAAGATCGTCGGCGAGGTCGGGGTCGTCCACAACGCCGGCTGGGGTTGGACGACCGTCTATCTGCACAATCACTACACGACACCCGTCGTCTTCGCGGAGCCGCCGACGTTCCACAAGAACGCCTTCCAGCACGTCCGGATTCGGTCGGTCATGGACCACTCCTTCCAGCTCAGGATCGAGAACTGGACGACCGGCGGCTCGGGCGGAGGGGAAGATGTCGTCTACCTTGCCCTCGAGTCGGGCGATCACATCCTCTCCGACGGATCCGTCCTGGAGGCCGGCAGCGCGAGCGTCACCGTGTCGCCCGTATCCGTGAACTTCCGCGAGCCGTTCAACACGATGCCGCTCGTCCTCGTTCAAACCCAGACGCTGAACGATGCGAACCCCGTCATCGCGAAACGCACGAGCGCGATGAGTGCGTCCGGGTTCGGGGTCTACCTGAACGCAAATTCGAGCACAAACCACAACACCGAGTCCGTCGCATATGCCGCGATTACCCCCCAGGCCAGTCCGAATGCCCTGGCCTCGTGGACCCGCGCCGAGGCCTATGTCTCCGCGACGACGGGGACCTGGACCTACCCGGCTGCGTTCGCCAAAGCGCCTCTCGTCCTCGCGTGGATGCAAGGGGAACCCTCCGGCGGCAACAAGAACATCGGTCTTCGACTCTCGACCGTGACGAACACGAGCGCGACGGTGTACCGGGAACAGTCCGGGACCGCGCCGGCGGACACCATCGAGTTTTTTTCCTTCGCGGCTCCGATGGATGTGACGGCTCGCATGACGACGGATCCGACCGTCGCGGACACGGACGGCGACAAGCTTCCTGATGGCACGGAAGTTACGACCTACGGTTCCAACCCGACGCTCACAGACACGGATGCGGACGGCATCCCCGACAACGTCGAAGTCACCCCTCGCACGACAACCATCCCCGTGAACGGAATCCTGAAGACGATTACCTTTACGACGTCACCCACGTCCCCCGATACCGACGCGGACGGCATCCCCGATTTGCAGGAGATCCAGGGCGTCCTCGACCATCGGGTCCTGTACTACGACATGGCGACCCTGTCGTCCGGCACCGTGATCCGAGACCTCAGCGGCAACGGCGCCGACGGGAGCCTGAAGAACATCCAGACGTCGTCGACCGGCAAGGTCTCCGGGTCGATTCTCTTCAACGGGACAACGGGCAGTTCGGCGAACCGTATCCAGGTTCCATCCTCGCCCTGGCTGAACCTCACGGACGGCTTCTCGATCACGGCGTGGGTCGATCCGACGACGACAACCCAACTCACCGGCTCGGCGATTGTCGCGAAAGGGTATGGAACCTCCGCGTCGTTCGTCCTGGATGTCGTGCCGAGCGGTAACAGCAAGGTCTTCCGCGCGTACGTCGACAGCCCGACACATCAGGTCACCAGCACCGCCGCGATTGCGGCGAACACATGGTATCTCGTCACGGCGGTCTATGACCCGGCCCGGGGAACCCTCAGCCTCTACGTGAACGGGAACGCCCCTGCCACGACCTCCGGCGTCCCATCCATTACGACGAACACCCACGACGTGACGATCGGCAGCCGGGAATGGTCGACGTCGTCCGGCTACAACATGTCCTTCAAGGGCTACGTCGACGAGGTCCAGATCTGGGACCGGCCGATCTCGAGGGCCGAGATCAACGCGACGTACAATGTGACGACCGCCAACTCGTACCTCACGCGACTCGATTTCGATACGCTGACGTCGTCGGGCCAGTTATTCGATTTCGCGGGCGGATCCCACTCCGGCTCCATGACCGGGACTACCGTCGTTGAGGGTCGGACCGGCCTCGCCCGGTCTCTTACCGGCGCTGATGGTATTTCGCTCGCGAATCCGTCGACCCTTTCGATCACCTCCGGGGTCAGCCTGGACATCTCCGTCTCCCTCGCAGCCTATCCCTCGGGAGACGCGTCGGTCGTTGGCCGGAAAGGGTCCTTCTACCTTAACGTCAGCTCCGACGGACTCGTCCGCTGGTCCGCGTACAAGGTCGCCTCGATCGCCTCGCCGTTGCCCGTCGCGTTGGGCCGATGGGTGCGGATCACGGCGACCGCGACAGGCAGCGCCCTGAACCTGTATCTGGACGGCGTCCTCGGGGCCTCGTGGACCGGCTCCGCCGCGTTCCAAGGCACTACAAATCTGGTGACCCTGGGATTCTCGGAGGGCCAAGCTCATCTGCCCGTCGCCTTGGACGAGTTCACGCTCCTGAACGCCGCGGCGACGGCCTGGACCGTCGCGGATTCCGGTCCACACGGAATCCAGCTGAACCCGAATTCGACCGACACGGATGGAGACGGCTTGGCTGACGGTCAAGAGCTGTACACATACACCGTGAAGACGCCGTCACGCTACCCGATCGCCGACGGTTCGAGCAAGACCTCGGACCCCGTGGCGATCTCCCTCGGAGCTCCCGCGTGGGCGATCGGCAAGGCGGTCGCGATGGTCGGGCTGACGCATCCCGATATGGGTCAAGTGAGCGACAACGTATACTTCCGGACCGGGGGCAAGGGCCTCCAGTCGTTCGGGCTGAAATCGTCAGGAAGCAATGCGGGCCAGTCGAACAATTTCACTTCGTACGACCTGTTCCAACTCGGCCTCAGTCGGGCGACCCTGATCGCGTCGCAGGCGAACGCCTACCTGATCGCCTGGGACGGCTCCTCTGACGGGAAGAGGGGCCAGATCGAATACGTTCAGCTTCAGATTACCGTCCACACGCTCCCGAACCGCGCGGACACGGACCGAGACGGAGTCAACGACTCGGAGGAGGTCAACCTCGGCCATGACGGCTACGTGACAAACCCGTGGAGCTCCGACACGGATGGAGACGGGATCCCCGACGGAGTCGAGACGGGCGGCTGGTCTTGGTCCGGTGCGACGATTGTGGCCGATCCCAACGGCTTCAAGTCGGACCCGACTCGCGTGGACACCGACCGAGACGGGGTGCCCGACGGGCGGGACCGGGCACCCCTGGGGAACGCTTTCGTCCAGGTTCAGATCTACCAGGCGTACGTGCAAGGTTCGGATCCGAACGATCCGAGCGGCCCCCAACCGTTCGTCGAGGCGACGGTCCAAGGAAACTCCACGTACACGCCGTACACGCCCCTCTCCAGTGGATGGGCGTACTGGTGGACCACTCCGCCGGGGACTCGGAACACGGTGCAGGGGCACTACTTGTCCGTCGACGTGCCGGACGATTCGACGTCCGTCAACATCACGCTGCAAATGTGGTCCTACGACTCCCGCGGGTACAACCAGCACTCGAACATCGCGATTGCTCAGGATTGCGAGATGGTCGGGGGCGTCCTCGTCTGTTACAATCGGTACGGTCCGGTGACGTTCCAGTACTACCTCCAGGCGCCGTACCATTCCACGTGGTACAACTTCTCAGGCCACGACGGGGGCAGTCTTCAAGCCCTCCCGCTCACCGTCATCGTCTCGACGATCGTGCCGTACCGGATCGGCACCTCCCTCATTGTACCGGCGGACTATTCGGGGATCTACAACGTCACCGATTCCCAGGGGAATATCCTTGCAAGGCGCTACACGGGCGAGCCGCGGTTCGTGGCGTTCTTGCTCAACGTGACGTCGATCGTGGGCACGGATCCGGAGGCGATCCTCGTCCCGCGATCGTTGTTCTTCTCGAGTCTCCTCTACTCATATCTGAACTCGACGAGTCCGCCGGGCCTCGTTGGCCAGCTCTCCTATGCGCAGAACGCCACGACGGCGTCGACGAACGCGGACGACCTGCAGGAAGTCCTCTACGGCAACGTCACCCTAAACGACTTCCTGACGATCGTCGACGACCTCGAGGTCAACGCGTCCGGTGGGACGATCGGCCGATCGTTCGTCTTCTCGATCAACGACGAGGTCGCAGGGAACCCGCTCTTCTACTCCCTCCCCGACCGCGTCGTGCGGCTCGTCGGCTACCTCCCGCCCCTGACGGCTTCCTCGTGGTCGTACACGTTCTGCACGTCGTCTTGCGGTCAACCCACGCAGAGGCCGTGGTGGGAGGCTGTCTGGAATGGCTTCGTGTCGGTCGTCACGGGCGTGGTGCAAGCGGCGATCGTCATCGCCGCGACCGCATTCAAGGCGATCAGTACCGTCCTCGCGCAGGTCGGCGCGTGGCTCGTGGCCGCCGGGAACGCGGTCAAGAGCGCGGTGCAAGCGGCGGCGAAAGTGCTGGGACAGGTGCTTGAATTCGTTACGTTGCTCGTTAGGCAGATGGTCCAAAAGCTCATCGGTCCGCTACTCGCCGGGCTGAGCGAATCGACATCTGAGACACGCCTATCGGTCCAGAGCGCGTACCCCTCAGCCCTACGGCAGTACCAAACCATGGGCTCTCTCGACCCTTCTACGATTCAGGGGCTCGTCAACGTTCTCGCCGGGAAATACATCTGGATCCTCCTCGGGCTGAGTGCCGCCGTCGTGGCGATAGGAATTGCTCTCTACCCGATCGCACCAATTGGTTTGGCAATCATGACCGTAGCGGGCGCTATCGCGGGTGCGCTACTCTTCAAGGCAATTACCGGCGTCGACTTCGCGCTGCCGGCGAAGACTCCGTCCGTTGGACTCATGAACCCATTCAGCAGTAGCATCTCCGAGATTGCCTTAGCCTACGCCAACGCGGTGAGTCCGGACCCACAACTTGCCGACGAGCGGAAATCTGAGGCGGCTCTGGCGTCTATCGTTTTCGGTGCCTTCGCGGGATTCATCGGTCTAGCTGCCCTCTCAGCGGTCGATCCCACCGGTACCACTATCGCCCTCGCCGGAGTGGTCATATCAGCTGCAGGAGCTCTCTTGGCAGGGGCGGCAGTGCTTCCTGGAGCATCGGGCCTTGCAATTCTCGCTCTAGGGTTCGCGTTTTCTGGTTTCGTGGCCGCCCTCGCGGGCTTGGCGGCCTCATACATCGCCGGGAATTCTGGCGCCGTCTTCGCGGGTTGGATCAGCTTCGATTTGTCACTCGGGTCGATTGCTTTCGCGATAGTGGCTTTGTGAGGTGAGGAATGTCGGAGTGGGTGATTCTGACCACGGAGCGGTTTATCCGAAGGCTCCGCTTGATTTACCTCGCGGCCGCCATTGGACTAGTAATCGTCGCCATCCTTCTGTGGTTGTCCACGCTTAGTAGTCTGGCTGTGATTTCCGGGGCCGCGGCTTGGGCGGTCACGGTTGCGATCGCGGTCGCGAATTACAACGCGAAGCGAGGAGTCCCATCACGCGTAACTTTCGAGGAATCAGGCATTCGAGTCAGGTACCTGACCGGAAAGGAAAGGGGCATCTCATGGGTCGAAATCGAATCGATTCGCAAAGTCTCTTCAGGACCGTTGATTCTCAAATTGAGGGGAGGCGCGCCATTAACAATCCGCACTTCCAGAGACGAAGCCGCCATGGCCGTCTCTCTGTTTCAAGCCCATCAGATTCCAGTTACCTAATGAGTCCGCCAAACTGGCCGGCGATGCCGCGACTTAAGCTCACAGGGTTCACAGTGGCAATCATCGGCCTGTTCGTTTCTCTGAACAGCAACACAATCGAAGGTGCATGGCCCGGGCTCGTCCTAGCTGGGATTGGTTTGCTCATCACAGTTGCCAACCAGGACATTTTCGACCTTAGCCCTGTTTCTCCCTTGAACGCCGTTGAAGAGGTTGTGAGTACGGCGGCGGTCGGAGCCGCCGTCGCGACGTTGGCGGCAGACTATGGGCGGTAACCAGGGAAGGTCATCTTGTTGACAGCGAAGCAAGGTTCGCTTGTCAAGCAGACAGAACGCGCTTTTCGAGGAGGTGGCTTAGGCGTTCTCGTGGCTTCTGCAATCGTCTTGCTTGTGGCGCTCGGCCTTTTCCCCGGAATTACCCTGCGACCGATTAGCGGGTCAGAGACACCAACGAAAGTCGCCGCGCTCGTCGCGTTCGCGGCTGGAATTCTCGTCGGCCTCGTGCTTCTCGGGTATTCGTACCGCGGGTTCGAAGAAATGACTCTTGATGCGAACGGTGTAATCTTCCCCATACGCTCCTTGGGCAGAATGGTTCGAGGGCTTCGACAGGTCGTCCGCTACTCCGACAGCAGTGAGGCTCACTTCCTCGTGAACACGAAAGGGGTTCCACTGGTCGAACTGAGGGTTCGCTCGCCTGCGGGAAGGACCCGACTCCTTCGGTTCGCCACCAGCTGGTCCTCGAATCCCGACCGTTTCATCGAAACCCTTTCGGCGCACGTCCAAGTCAGCAAAGTGGTGGGCTGGGAGCAGCTGTGGTTCGAATGGCGCTCAAAGGCAAAGCGTCAATGACTCCTACGCCTGCCTAGGCCCCGCCAACGACTCATGGGAGAAACTCCTGATCCATCACCTAGCGTTGCGAGTGCCACGCCGGCCGCGGAAATCCGGTTTCCTGTTGAACCGGTCGTCGCATGACGCTTGCCGGAGGGACACGCTAACGCGCTGCCGTGGAACCGGCTACAAGTACGGCTTCAGAGCCCAATCGTAGAAACTTTCCACTGGCATATCTCTTGATGGGCTTGCCGGGTTTGCTTGCCAATAGACCGACTTCCCGCCGGGAGCATGCTATTTTAGACCACGCCACCGCGCGACAGTGCCGACGCGGGTGTGATGACCGGCGGATGGTCACGACGACCGCGATCATCGTCAAACTCCCGGATTCCGCCAAAGAGGCGTCTTAGGTGGCGAGCGACCTCAGTCCCTGCCGCTCCCGTCCATCGCAAAGCATTGGACCTTTCGACCCGCGCGCTGCGTGCGGAGAACCCCCTCACGGGCAAGGCCCTTCACGTTATAGGCTACGGATGCGTGGTGACGGTTCAAGCTCCGCGCGAGCTCGCGGATGCCGATGCCTGGAGCCTTGCGCACCCGCTCGACAACGGATCTCTGCAAGGAGCTGAGGGGCAAGTCGCGCCACAAGGACACGTCGCCGTTCGGGTAATACCAGCGGTGGTGGCGGCCCTTCTCCGTATGGACGAGTCCCTGCTTCTGCAAGACCTTCAGGTGGTACGCCGCGACCCCGTTCTGAAGGCCGACGGCATCCCGGACCTCCGAGAACGAGGACCCGGGATGGTCTCGGATGCCCTCGTACATCAGGAGGCGGACTTTCCTCTGGAGAACGTGTTCTCGGACGAGGCGGGTATGTTGGAACGCCACGAGGGTCGCTGCCGCGAACAGGACGACTCCGCCCACCGCGGCTGCGGTGATAGAGGGGATGGGGGGCGCCCCCGGGCCTGTGGGGCCCGTCTCCACATGAACGGTGAAGGCCGTAGTGTTCCACGTGCGCACGGGCATCGATCCCGCGCGGGCGGAGGCATTGCCGAGGCGAATCCACACATCGTAGACGTTTGGAGGCAACTCGGCGAATCGAAGCGTTGATCCGGTCCACACTGCACGGGCCTGAACGGCCGCTGTGGCCGGATCCAGGAGCTCGACATCGGCCCGCGTGCCTGGCGCAAGCCTTGTTCCAGGAACCACGTCCCCGGATGCGTCCCCTGAGACACTACGGAAGAAGTATCCGAACGGGCGATTGTAGTCGTCATACCACGTGAGGTAAACACTTCCATCAGGACCTGCAGCCAGGTTAACGAATGCCGAAGCGTTCGATCCCCCTCCCTGTAAGCTCGTTCTGAACGAGGCGTGGGTGAAATTCTGGGCTAGGTTCACGGAACTCCCGACAGTGATGGTGGGAAACGAAGTCCCATTCGCGACCCGCCAGGAGATCCAAGTCACGTACAGGCGGGACCCGCTGTCGAAGACGAGGCCGTCACCTAAGCCACCGTCTGCGCCGCCCGTGTATCGGCTCACCTCAATCGGCGCCGAGAAGCCGTTCCCTCCATCGAGTGAAATCGACACGAGAGTCGCGGCCGACCATTCCGTGGGTGCGCCAACGGGAGACGGCCAAGAGACCGCGAAGGTTCCATCGGCCGAGACCGCCAGGGATGGGTTCGAGAAGTTGGTCACGAGCGGCGAGACCGCAGTAACGCGCGGCCAAGTTAGCCCTCCATCTGGAGACGCAGCAACGTCGACCGTGGTGTACCCGGTCGACGCGTTGCTCGAGAGGAACGCGACAGCGACGTGGTTCCGCAACGCTGCAACTCGGGCAACTGGGTTGAATCCTGCCGCGCCATCGGCAACATCGGCGGAAGTCCAACTCAGTCCCCCATCACGCGAGCTTGCGACAAGTACCGTTCCTGAGGAGTTGACCGTTCCAACGTAGACGGCTCCGGTCGCAATATCCGTCGAAATAGAGACGTAGGGGTTTCCGTCCATTTCTGAAAGTTGGGAATTGGTGAAGACCGATGCGCTCTGCCACGAAAGGCCCTGGTCGGCCGAACGCCAAACCGTGCGACCTGCCGAGATGTACGCGACGCCATTCGTTCCGACGGCAATGGCGGGAGTATTGAAGACGCAGGAGGAATTGCCGGTAGTGCATGCGGTAAACGCTGCGGGAGTGCTGAAAGTCTGGCCACCGTCGAGCGAGCGCTGCACTATGAGTGTCTCGTTCCAGCCGGACAAGCCCGCGCCGAGGGCGTAGATCGTACCGAAGTAGGGGCTGGAGGGATCCCGGTCTGCGGCAACCGTTTCCGTCCCATTGAGTCGGACCGAGTTGTCGTAGGGCTGGGCCAGGATGGAATAGTCCAAGGATGCACGGAGGGTTTGATCGGCTCGAGCGGGCTGGGAAGTGATCAGCGATGCGAGGACAACATAGATTACCACCGCCAAGGAAAGCCATTGGCCCGTTCGGAGAACCTTCATTCCCCTCGACATTTGGTGGCTATGGGAAGGAGTGGGTATCAATCGATTGGTAACACTTCAGCCAGCCGTTATTTCAGCCTGATTAGCCACAGGAGGATCGGGACTAGGAATCGCATAAGTGTTCTGAGCTCTCCAGATAATGCGATGACGGGGCTGCGGTCCTCGATTCATTTTTGCTGTCACTCCGCTTCGCTGAATCGACATCGTCGCAAACTAAGCTCGACCATACGACTCGCCAAGACAGCGAAACTCCCAGTCCGCTTTCGCGAATCGGATGTATATGGACAAATCATTACCAATCAAAGAATATACCAGGCATGAGGCTGTATGGCAAGGTGTCGCGATGAACAAGCTGGTTTTTGCGTCGCTCGTCGGCGTCGTGGTCCTTGTGGTCTCCGCCCCGGTATCTGCGGCGAGTCAGTCCGCCGCGATCACAGATCCCGTTGGGGATGCCGCGCTCGGCGCCTCCCCTGTTCCGGACTATCAAGACATCGTTGCGGCTTCGGTTTCGGAGAAAGGACACGCGTTCACCTTCTCGATGGAATTGGCAGCCGCCGTTCCCGACACGCCTTCGCTGACCCCTGACGGCGTCAAACTCAACATTTGGGTTTGGCCACTTACGACGGACCTTGACTTCTCCGCCCGCGGCGACCCGTTGCCGCCGGGGCTTTCATTCAACAATCAATTCGACGTTCGACTCCATTGGGATGGGACGACGTTCAGTGCGTTCTTACTCGATCGGAGGCCACTCGCAACGGGCGGAGAGGCGGTATTCGCTGCTGTCCCGTTCTCGATTACGGGAGCGGAAATTCGGGTGTTTGTAGACGCGGCGGCCATCGGCAATCCGATGAGCTTCTTCTGGTTCGCCTTCACCGCGGACTGGCTGAGCCCACATTTCGAGACGGGAGGCTTTCACATTCTCGACTTTGCCTCGCCCCCGGATGGCTTGTACGCGACGTGGCCATCGTGATCCGTCAGAGCAGTCCGGCTGATTTCGAGAACCTGGCCAAAGACTGGGTGGCTGAATTCCAGAGGAACGTTCGCGGCGATAACGGTAGGTCCTACATCGGGTAAGGTGCCCGCCCTTTGACGGGCGGGCTTGGCGGAACGAGGGTACGACGACATAATCTGAACAGGAGGGGGCCTACGTTCCTCAGGAGAAGAAAAGGGGAAGGTGCTCGGCTCTTTCGACCGAGCATGAGGGCAGCCGGACAGAACGCGGCGGAGTACGCGCAATGTGTCCGTGCTGCGATTGAACTTCTTTCTATGGAGTAAACGGGCCTGCTGGGGCTCGTCTCAATCCATGTGATCCCACTCAGTCACAGAGGACTAACTTCCGCGTTCGACCGGGTGGCGCTATGTAAAGCGCTGATTCCCGTACCGGGAACCGGCCGTAAGTACGGCTTCAAAGGCCGACGGTAGAAACTTTCCACTGGCATATCCCTCGATGGGCTTGCCAGGTTTGCTTGCCGATGCACCGACTTCCCGCCGGGAGCATCCTAATATGAGGTCGATTTTCCGGTAGCAGGTCCTTGTTGTCTGCTGGGAGTAGGGAAGGTCTGATCCCATGCTGGACGTGCTTGCTGGCGTGATGATCCTTGCTGCGGTGTCGATAACCGTGTGGGTACTGGTACTCCTCTGGCAGGTGACCCAAGGTGCGGTCTCTCCGAAGCTCTTGTCCCGGTTGTCGGGCAATCCCAAGCTGATGGCGGGCTACTTCCGGGTGGCGCGGATGCTAGTATTTGTCTCGATTGGGATCGCTATCCTTGCGGCATTCGAGCTAATCCTTGTCCTGGAAAATTACCCCGGACTGACCACGGTCTGGGCATTTGCCGCTTTAAGCATCGGGGCGTACCTGCTGTCCCGGCGGTTGGCCCAAGCCGCTTCGGCGGCCAAGAACGCTGGTGCCTCCAGGCAATCGCAAACGAAGTGATTCGGCTCCGCGCTTGCAGAGCAAATGGGAGTAGGACCTAGCGTTAGTCGGTACCCCGCCGGGGGCATCTCAACACGAAACCTAAGGTCGGTCCGACCAAAACCCTATACGTCGCCGAAGTCGTAACGAGGCGAGCCAATGGCAAGGCTAACGACTCCTTCATGATCAGCGATGAAGGTCAAATGGTAAGATGAAAGAACTCAAGACGAAGAACCAAAAAGTCTCGCCTCTGAAGCCCGGCACGAAGGCGCCGAACTTCACCCTCAAGACAACGCCGGATCAGCATGTCTCTCTCCGAGATTTTCTCGGGAGGCCCGTGGTGCTCTGCTTCTATCCCGCGGATTGGAGCCCCGTCTGCAGCGACCAACTAGGACTCTATGCGCAACTCATGTCCGAATTCAGGAAGTTCGACGCGGAACTCCTCGGAGTCTCCGTGGACGGAGTCTGGAGCCATCTGGCGTTTTCGAAGGATCGCAACCTGAACTTCCCGCTTCTCTCCGACTTCGACCCCAAAGGGGCGATCTCCAGGACCTACGGGGTCTTCACCGAGCGCAACGGCGAATCGGCGCGGGCGCTCTTCGTCATTGATGCGACGGGGATCATCCGCTGGAGCTACCTCTCACCGGACGGGGTCAATCCTGGAGCTGACGGAATCCTCTCTGCATTGGAGCATCTCAAATCACCCGGCTGAAGCGAGTGATCAGTACGACCCCGGGTTACCAACCGCCGAGACTTACCCTGCCCGTCGGACAGCGGGACCACATTGAAGGGCCGCCCGATGCCCGACTGATGCTCGTCGAGTACGGGGACTACCAGTGTCCCTACTGCGGCGCGGCCTACCCGATCGTGAAGAAGGTCCAGAAGGAACTTGGAACGAAGCTGCGGTTCGTCTTCAGAAACTTCCCCATCACGAC
>Ga0209236_1000673_pt1 | contig 20097 bp, 19 predicted proteins | sample GraSoi013_1_40cm_FD_185819 | JGI IMG/M metagenome (GOLD analysis project Ga0209236, IMG submission 185819) | Grasslands soil microbial communities from the Angelo Coastal Reserve, California, USA - Sample 09_27_2013_1_40cm (SPAdes) (version 2) | ecosystem: Environmental > Terrestrial > Soil >... | reverse complement strand
CATCGCATAGACAGTGGCGCCGTCGGGGGCCATGGCCACGCTCCAGATGTTCCAGCCAGTCAATTGGCTTTCGCGTGCCTTGAGGGACGCTGTGTCCACCCACACGAGACCTGTCTTGCCCGCGATGACCAATGTCTGTCCGTCGGGGCTCAAGGCGGCTGCGTTGCCGCTCAGCTCCTTCGCTTCGACGTTCTGAATGAAGCTGTTTGCGGTCTGTCCGCCGACTAGTTGAACTGCGCGCTGGTGGTTGGGCACACCGCCATCGATGCTCAGGTCGGCGACGATTCCGGTCGCGCCGTTGGCGGCATAAAGGTGCGTGCCCGCGGCGTTCATCGTCAGTGACCAGCGAAATTCATCAGGGTTGGTCGAGTAGCCGAGATCCCCGGGGAGGTCGATGCAGATCGCGATGGGGTCGTCGAGGCTGAGGGCGTGGATGAATGGGCCCTGGTTCTCGCGGATGTACATGCTGTAGAGCCAGTGACCGTCTGGTGACGCAACACCGGACAGGCGCAAGCCGGCCATCGCCGCGCTGCCATCGCTTTTGTCGAACACGATCTGCGGATCGAGTCTTCCGATGCTCAGGTCATAGAAGCGCACGTGGTACTGGTTGCCGGTGAGGTACTGGATCATGTAGACACGCTGCCCGTCGTTGCTGACGGCGTCGAAGTTGAAAAGCCCTTTCAGGTCGATCTGCCGCGGCGCACTCGCGTATGTCGTGTCGACCACCAGCATGTGCGTGGCGGCGGGGATGCTGTCGGTTCGATCGAACGACTCGAGCACCAGCCATCGCCCGTTCGGCGACAGTCCCCCGGGCACGCCGCTCAGCGTCGCCGGTGGCAGCTGCATTAACCCCGGCAGTTGCAGAGAGCGCCGCGTGGCGCCGGTTTGCGGATCGAGGTCAAGCAGGGTGTCGCCTTTCACTGTGTAGAGGTGCGTCCAGTCGGGGGAGGGCGTGCCGAGCGGCATGTTGAGCTCGACCGAATGGGAGCGTGAATCGATGACTGACAGTTGTTGGGAGGTGCTGGTCGACGCGGCGACGTACAGCTTGTAGTCCCCTGGCGACACCTGACCTCCGGGTACCCGGCCGCAGGCCGCCACGATCACCAACGCACCGATCGCCACCAACAAAGCTCGCATGCTCTTCACCTCGCCTCCCATACACCGGAGGCCGGCGGCGGGTTCCCGGTCAGGAAAGCGAGGCTGCGATCTCGAGCGCCTGGGCTTTCGTGAGATCGCCCTCGATCCGAATGATCGTGCCGTTGTCGTCGAAGATGAGCGTATTCGTCGCCAGGCGGAGGGTCTCGTCGCGGAAGTTTCCGTTGGCGTCGGTGAAGAAGAATGCGTGCGGGCTGCCCGAGATCCAGTAGCCCCTGTGCCCGTTCACGGTCACCTCTTCGAGGGTTGTGTCAGGCCCAAGCATCTTGCCGAAGTAGTTGGCATCCACCTTGCCGTTCACCTCGGTGATGAGAACGGCGACTCCGGTTTGGCCGGAGGGTTTCAAGCCTGCGCGGGATTTGTAGACGAGCGATACCTCGCCCTGGGGTGGGCCGCTCTGGAAGTAAACCTCGTCCGGGCTGCCGAGGGAGGCCGGCACCGGGATCTTCCAGGTGACCTGTCGCTGAGCGTCGTCCAGGGTTGTCTGCACGCCAAGGCTCAGGCGTTCGCCGATGGACCCGGACGGCCGTGGCGATGGCGTCGGCAGCTGGTTGACCCGGGTGATGATCGTGTGCAGGTTGAGCCAGCTCGCAATCGCCTCGCGGCTGGGTGTGTACGCGATCAGCGCCGCAAGCAGGGCCACCGCGATGACCGCCGCCAACGCCCACCGGCTCTGGAACCATGGGCGCCGGACGACTCCTGGCGACGCGATGCGCGCCCTTACCCTGGCTGCGAGATCAGGCGTCCGCGGCCACTCCAGGTCTGGCTGCAGACCGGCGAGTTGCTGCTCGAGCTCGGCGATTTCAGGCACCGGTGCCCTCCTCGACTCTCAGCCGTAAGCGTGACAGCGCACGCGACAGGCGCGATTTCACGGTGCCTTCGGGAATCCCAAGCGCGGCCGCGGTCTCCTCGCCGTTGAGCTCGAGGAAGTAGCGACTGGAAATCACGTCGCGGTCCTCCTGGCTCAGGGCGTTCACGAAGCCGAGCAGCCGGCTGCGTTCCTCGGATGCAACGGCCGCCGCCTCGGGGGATGGGGCCGCATCCCCCGGGCGGAAGCGCTCCGCCAATCGCAGCTCGAGCTGGTGGCGGCGGCCCGCCGAGCGGGCGCGGTTGCGCGCCTCGTTGGCGATGATCCGCAGCAGCCATGGCCGCGGTTCCGCCCCGGTGCGGAACGTCGCCAGTGCGCGATACGCCTTCACGAAACCCTCCTGCGCGGCGTCCTCGGCGTCGGCCGCTGAGCCGGTGATCACGTATGCCATCCGAAAAGCGACCTCCTGGTAGCGCCGCACGATCTCCTCGTACGCGGCCTGATCTCCGCGCTGGGCGCGTGAGAACAGCTCGCCATCCGTTGGTCGGCCCTCCATCGGACGCACCTATTACAACCGGGAGGGCATGATGGTTCCACCTGCAACCGAAAGGCTGTTGCGGGTGTTCAAGGGAGCGTGCAAGAGAAAGTGACAGACCGCGTCGAGCGTCACTTCGAGCGCATGGTGCACGAGCACCAGGACCGCGTGTTCGCGGCGAGCCTGGCCATGACCGGCAACCGCCACGATGCGGAGGAGGTGGCGCAGGACACCTTCTTGCGTGCGTACCGCGCGCTTGCCACCTATTCGCCTGAACGCATCAGCGAGTTGAAAGAGAGGGCCTGGCTGCACCAGATCGCGGTCAACGTGGTCCGGAACCGGGTTCGGGGCGTGAAACCCAGCATCGTCGAGCTGAACGGCAGCGAGTCCGACCATTCGCCAGGCCCGGAGGCACAGGCGATGGAGCGCATGCAGATCGACGAGCTGGCAACTCGGGTGGCCGAGCTTCCAGCCCGATATCGAGAGGCGGTCGTGCTTCGCCACGTTCGTGAACTTTCGTATGCGGAAGTGGCCGTGGCGCTGGGACAACCGGTTGGCACCGTGAAGGCGAACGTCCACCGCGGGCTCAAATTACTGAGAGGAGACGACCATGATCGCGTTGACGAATGACCTGAAGAGATTGGGTACGGTGAAGGCACCGCCTGGGTTCGCTGATCGCGTGCTGGCCCAGGTTGGCATGGCCGACTCCTGCGCGCGCTTCGAGACCGTGCTGGGCGATGTTTACGTGGCGTGGAACCGGCTCGGCGTTTCTGCTGCCATGCGTTCGGCATCGGCTGACGAGTTCGAGGCATGGTTCCGCAAGGAGGTCGGAAGGCCGCTCATTTCCTCCGCGCCGCCGGCCGATCTTGCGGCCAAGATCCACGACCAGCTGAACGGGAAGCGCCGAATGCGCTTCGACCTGCGCGGCCTGACGCCGTTCGAGCAGGCCGTGCTGGACAAGACTCGCCAGATTCCGCGGGGTGAGGTACGGCCATATGGCTGGGTCGCGCGAGAGATCGGTCACCCCACAGCCGTACGCGCTGTCGGCACGGCGCTTGCGAACAACCCCATCCCTTACTTCATCCCGTGCCACCGCGTCGTGCGCACCGACGGCCAGATCGGCAACTACGGTGGTGGTGGGCCGGAGGCCAAGCGGGCCATTCTCACCATGGAAGGGGTTCGGTTGACGCGGCTGCAAGAGATGGCGAAGGCGGGCTTCCGCTACCAGGGCGTGCGGACGACGAAGATCTTCTGCTTTCCGACCTGCCACACCGGCCGGCATGCGCTGGAAAAGAACATCGTTTGGCTTCACGACGAGGCGAGCGCTCGCGCGGCGGGATTCCGGCCCTGCAAGCTTTGCCGTCCGGCTGTGGCCTAGCCCAGCGAGTGGATGTCAGGCAGCTCGCGATAAAGGCCGGCGTAGTCGAGGCCGTAGCCGATCACGAAGCGATCCGGGATGACGAACCCGCGAAAGTCGATCTTCACGTTGACCACGCGGCGGGCGGGACGATCGAGAAGCGCCGCCAGCCGCAGTGATGCGGGTTTCGTCTGCATGACGCGCTTTGCGACAGCCTCCGCCGTCCGCCCCGAGTCGACGATGTCCTCGACCAGGAGCACATGTCGATTCGCGAACGTGCCCTCGACCATGTGGGCGAGCCGGACCCGCCCGCTGCTCGCCGTGCCGGCGCCGTAGCTTGCCGCTCGAACGAATTCGAGCTCGGCGGGAACGCTGAGGCTTCGCAGGAGGTCGGCCGCGAAAACAGTGGCGCCTTTGAGGATAACCAGCATCACGAGCGGGGTCTGGATATCCGCATAGGCCACGGAGATCTGGCGCCCGAGGCGGCGGACGCGACGCGCGATGCGCGCGGAGCTGATCATGGCCTTGCCGGTGCTGCTCGTGGCAGGCGGTTTGGTCTGGATCAGCACTTCGGGCATGCGGTTCTACTTTAAGTCGTCCAGGGGGACGACGGAGGCGGCGATCGGCGACACGCGTCGATACTTCATGTGGAAGCGGCTGAACACACCGTCGACGTTGATCGCTTTGCCTCCGTGGTACACGGCGGGCTTGCGATTGTTGTGAGGGGTGTGACCGAAGACCACGCGGCGACTATTCGTTGCTTCTAGCCATCTTTGTAGCCTGGCGAGCTGCTGATCGAAGACGTTTCGGGCGCTGAGCACGTCCCACAGCTCCGCCTCGCTCTCATGCATCAATAGATCGCGCGCGCGAGAGTTGACTGCGGCGACTGTGTCGGTGGCATCGGGCTCGGTCAATCGCGCATAGCCATCATGGCCGCAGTGCTGCACGAGCGTCGCGTCCGGGAGTCGCACCAGTGCCGGTCGTTCATACAGCCACGTCTGGAGAGCAGTGTCGCTTGCCAGCTCGTCGAGGTCGTGGCGTTGCCCACCGATCGACATCCAGAAACCGATTCGCGTCGGGTCTCGAAGCGCCCACAACATCGCGACCTCGTGGTTGCCGAGGAGGACGGTGGTGTGGATGCGATCTCGCGCGTAGCGAAGTGCGCCGACCCCGAACATCCCGTAGTCGACCAGGTCGCCGACGAATACCGTGTGCCAGCTGTCGGCTGGATATGGCCGCAGCGCCTCGAAGAGACGCTCGAGATCGCCGTGGACGTCGCCGACGATCAGGACAGGGAGATTTTCCGCAGCCAAGCCTGAGGTGTTCCACCGAGGCCGAGGAAAGCGGCCACCGGACGATGCTAACCTTGCCTTCGGCCAATAGGGGCGTAGCTCAGCCTGGTCAGAGCATCGGTCTCCAAAACCGAGGGCCGAGGGTTCGAATCCTTCCGCCCCTGCCACTCTTCCGCCCCTGCCACCTCCTCCCAAGTACTGGCTGCTATGGCGCCGTTTCCTCAACAGAGGGAGCGCGCCGGAAATCGTGGCACGAGGTGTGGTGTGAGCAAGCAGTTGACGACCCGTTGGTACATCAGCGCGTGGATCGTCTCCGCGATCGCCTGGTTGGCGTTGCTCGCCACTACACACAACCACCAGGACGGCACCTCGCCGGCGTTCTACCTGGTCCTTGGCGCGGGCGCGATCCTGATGTTGGTCTTCTGGATCGGGGCGCTCTTCCGGCTCGCCCAGCTGAACAGCTGGGGTTGGTTTGTGGCGGTGCTGTTCCTGCAGCTGATCGGGCTGGGCATCGTCGGCATGGTCGCCTACGCGCTCGCCGGCCCGGAAGACTCAACGACGGTGGTGACCCGACCGCCGATGGCCACGTGAGCTGTCATCGGCTCTTTTTATGCCACCGATCAAAACAATCGATTTGCTTTATGGCTAACACAGGGTTAGCGTGGGTGGGATGAACGGGAGACCGCGCGCTGCGGCGGACGCCGTCCTCTACGGCGCTGACGGATCGAGAGAGTCAGCGGCAATGGCAGAACTCCTGACCGAGATGGGCGTCGAGTTCGAGTATCGCTCGGTCAATCGGGACCCGGCAGCGAGGCGCGAGTGGGAAGACCTCGACGGCGAGCGACTCCCGATGCTCCGCATGGGCAGCGTGGGGATCGTGAGAGGTCTGGATCGGATCAAGGTCCAACAGCTCATCGGCTGGGTGGGCTGCTAGCAGGTTTCGATACTCTTCTCGGTTGATGACCGAGCAAGAGGTTTTCGTACTCGCCGATCGAACCCTGAACTCAGTGATCGCCAAGATCGCCGACGACCAGTGGGACATGCTCATGCCCGCCACCTTTGCTCGCCGAAGCACTGGTGGGCCGCCAACCCTTCGCCAGATCGTGAACTACCACGCTTATGGCGACTCGTGGGTCCCGGACATGCTCGCGGGCAAGACGATGGACGACGTTAGCAAGGACTCGCATAAGGGCGACCTGCTGGGCGATGAACCGAAGCGATCGTTCGCGGCGATCGTGGACAGGGCGGAGGCCGCGGCCCGCGACTTCGACGATCTGGAGCGGACCGTCCACACATCGTTCGGTGACTTTTCAGCGCGCGACTATCTGATTCAGATCACTAGCTTCCGGGGGATGCGGGCTCATGACATCGCGAAGGTGATCGGGGTCGATCCGACCCTGCCGTCGGAGCTGGTGCAAGGTCTGTGGGACGAGCTCGGCCCGGTCGCCGACCAGTGGCGGCAGTACGGCGCTTTCCCTCCGAGGGTCGAGGTCCCCGATGATGCTCCGCTCCAGGATCGCCTGCTCGGCCTGACCGGGCGCGATCCATAGGCTGCCTAGCCGCCGGCATCTGTCGATTTCGGCGGTGGCCATTCGTCGTGCTTGGAGGCTCGGTCAGGTTGGCCGGCCGAGAAACAACCACAAGGAGACGACATGGCGAACTTCCTGCTCGTATACACCGGCGGCGGCATGCCCGCGACTGACACGGAGCGCAAGAAGGTGATGGACGACTGGGGTGCTTGGTTCAGCAAGCTCGGCCCGGCGGTGGTCGATCCGGGCAACCCGATCAGTCATGCGAAGAACATCTCGAGCGATGGCTCAGTGCACGAGGGCGCGGTTGGCATGACAGCGAGCGGTTACTCAGTTCTGAAGGCAGACTCGCTCGACAAAGCGGTCGCCCTCGCCAAGTCCTGCCCGGTCCTCAAGTCAGGGGCCAAGATCTCCGTCTACGAAACCATCCAGGCGATGTAGCTCTCGTCGGTCGAGGGCGGCGGGGTCGCGTCCCGGCTCCGCCCGCGTGGCGCCACTTTCCGAGCGCCAATTCGTGCCATGGTAGAGTTCCGGTTCGCCCGTTTTCGCTCCGGGCGCACCCTTGCCGAGACCATGGGCCGCTAGCTCAACTGGCAGAGCGCCGTGCTGATAACGCGGAGGTAGGTGGTTCGAGTCCACCGCGGCCCACCACAACCCGGCAGCCTTTCCATAACACGAACCGAAGGCGGCCCGTCGTTCGACAACGGACTCAACCTGCGCCAGTTCGATCCTTCAACTGTGTCCATCGGTGGGTCATGGATCGGCTTCGCCAACGAACGGAAGAACTTCTTTCATTAGGAATTGCAAGCGTTTGGTCGCGAGGATCTGCCCAGTCCCTGGTGGGCGGCGTGTTTACCGGAAAGAGATCAACCAGACGTCCATCTCGTACGACATCCACCCACTGCAACACCTGCTCGATATAGTCGTCGACCCCATCGTGGGGTGAGGGAGAGGGCCCGGCGTCACCCGCGCACTCCAACAGCTCCGCCACCGTGTCGCAGTTCGACACGGCCTACATGTGACTGAGCCACTAACCCTTCCGACTGCGAGCCTGGTCCTCGTGGACCGGGCTCGCTTCGGACCCGGTCAATGCCGGCGCCGGCCGTAAGCTGCCGGCGAGCATTGCGATCCCGATCGCGCCCGCCAGCGGGATCAGCATCGCGACGCGCAGGCTGAAGCGGTCGGCCGCGTTGCCGATGAGTACGGGGCCGACAATCGAGCCCGCGTAGCCCGACGTCATGACCACGGCCAGCGCCGTGCCGCTGGCGCCGAGGTTGGCACCGGCGGCGAACGCGAGCGGCAGGATGACGGCCGTCCCGACGCCGACCAGGGCAAACCCAATCGCGGCGCCGGCCAGCGCTGGATAGGCGATCGCCAGAGCCAGCCCGCATGCCGCGACCACCGCGCCCAACCGCGCGACCACGACCGGGCTCGTGCGTGCGGTCAGGAGGTCGGCGCGAAACCGCGTCAGCATCGCGGCGAGCGAGAAGGCTGCATATCCAGCAGCCGCGATCCCGGCGTTGACGTGGCTCAGGTCGCGCAGGTAGAGCGTGCTCCAGTCGGCGCTGCCGCCCTCCACTATGAATCCGCTGAAGGCTATGGCGGCGACCGCGACCACGGCGCCGCTGAGCCACAACCGCCGGGCGCCTCCCGGCGTCGTACCAGCGGCGCCCGAACGTGTATCCGGCAGCTCGCGAAGGAACCACGCCGTTGCTGCGGCCACGGTCACCGCGGCGGCGGCGAACTGCGCCAGGGGCGCGATGCCGAAGTAGGCTGCCAGACCGGCGACGACCGAGCCGATGATCGCGCCGAGGCTCCAGAAGGCGTGGAAGCCGTTGATCAACGGCCTCGCAGCAAGGCGCTCGAGCTCCGCCCCCTGCGCGTTCTCGAGCACGTCGAGGAAGCCCGAGCAGACGCCGATCAGCAAGAACCCACCCATCAGCCCGGCCAGGTTGCCTGCCAGGCCCGGCGTGACCAGGGCGACGCAAAGGGCGGGCGTGCCGGCGCGGACGAAAGACCTGGCGCCTCGAGCCAGGACGAATCGTGCCGCCGTCGCGCCGGCGACCGCACCGACTGCGAAGAAGAGGAGCGCGTATCCGACCTGAGCGTCCGTCAGGTGCAGGTGGTCTCGGAGCGCCGGAAGCCTCGGCACGATGCTGCCACCCACGATCCCGAAGGCGAGGAAGGCGACCGACACGGCGCTGCGCTGCCGTCCGATCAAGCGATCGGTGTCAGCTCGAAGGTGGCCTTCTCACCCTCGGTCAGGGGCTCGTCCGGTTTCGATGGTTTGACGTACGAACGGTACTTCCTACGGTAGAGCTGCCAGACGCCGCGGAATTCTGTTGGTTGGCGGAAGCGACTCACGTCCATCCCATTGCGAGGCTAACCCTTCGGAGAACGGTTTATCTTTCCGCGATCACGACGATGCTGATCGGCCGCCCCAAGACCGTCACCTGGTTCGCGTTACGGAAACCACGGCCCACCACCCGTTCCGGAACCTGAACCAGACGATGTTCCGAGTCAGAGGTCGGGTTATGCGGGCTCAAAAGGTCACGTCTTGATGCTAAACGACCGCGACGGTCATTCGGTGAGTCCGAGGACCTTACTCACGTCTGACCCCATAGTTACGCACGGCCGTGAGCTAACCGTCAGAGTTGAAGCCGGAAAACCGACCTGACGACCCATTGCTGCGCGTTTCGAGCTTCTCCGCAGAGCAGTCCCCGGAATAGGCGCACCCGCCGCTGTGCGGGTCGAGCCGTCGGGCGCTACACACGCGACAACAACTGCCGTCCTGCACTGGGAAGCCGAGACGTGGTTGAGGCTCGCGCTGTCCGAATGAAAATGGGTAGCGTGGCCGGCGTTTTGTCAAGTGGATCTGTCGAGCCTATAATCCCGCTTGATCGTCGGAGCATCCGACGCCATTTCATTTACTGGTCCGGCCAAATGAAAGTGTTTCTTTCCTACACCAGCCGCGACAGAGAACGAATCGGCGCCTTGCAATCTGGATTGCACAGTCTTGGCTGCAGTGTCTGGCTGGATCAGGAACTGACCGGTGGCCAGCCCTGGTGGGATCGAATTCTTCAACAGATTCGAGAGTGTGATGCGGTTCTGGTAGCAGCATCGCCGGCACTTGCCTCGTCAGAGGCGTGTAGGCGGGAAACGGACTATGCCCAACGCCTTTCCAAACCCGTTCTCCCAGTCATGGTCGAAACTGTCCGAGCCGACATACTGCCGCCGTGGCTTGCCACCCTGCAAATCGTCGATTTCCGAGCGGCCGACGGCACTGCGGCATTCGCTCTGGCAGGCGCGATAAATCAACTGCCAAAGGCACCCGATCTTCCGGACCCGTTGCCCGATCCACCACCAGTGCCCCTCTCTTACCTCGGGGAGCTAGCTGAGCGGATTCGACAGCCGAATTTGTCCCTTGACAACCAGTTCGCGATCGTCGGAAAGTTGAAGATGGGATTGTCGAAGCCGGGCGAGCGGGACGCGATCCTTGGATTGATAAGCGAATTCAATGACCGAGACGATCTCTTTCGCGCGGTCGCAAGGGAGCTCGACAACCTCGTCATTCGGGAGTCCGCTGGCCCGTCGGAAGCAGCAGCCACCGATTCGTTCATCCCCGATGAATCGCTGAAAACAGCATCCAGTGGACCGCAAATGGAGGACCGCGTCAGGAATAGCGCGGTTTCGACCCACCCGCCCACGAACAAAACGTCCACACGAATCGCGGTAGGCGATACGCCTTTTGAACCACTGGAAAGAGAACTCGGGACTCCGGCCGACGGCTCCCGTGAATTAATTCAGGCACGGGCAAGGTGGATCGCACTAGCGGTTGGCGGTGCATGGGTCGGGTCCTGGTCGGTCCTCTATCTTGCCTGGGGGGCGCTTCCGCCACAGACTCAAGTAAGCCTCGGATACGTTCCATGGTGGCCGGCTGTGGTCCTTGGAGCTGGCGGGATCCTCGCTGCATTCTTATTGCACCGACTCGCCCCTTCAGTCGGATGGCCGTATCTGGCTCTTCTCGCCGGGAGCTGGCCTGTCCTGTGGCTGGTGTGGGGCTTCAATCCCATCGCCAACCGTATTTATTCAGCGGGTCCGTTTCCCTACGAAGCGTTCTGGTTGTCCGGAGTCTTGGTGATTGCCGCCGCCTCCAGTTGGTCGATTCTGCGCGTTATCGGGAAGCCACGCCCAACATCGGTCTTGCTGTTGTCGGTGGTCTGGACGGGCGCTTGGCTGGTTTTCGGCTCGCCGCTCTCGATCTGGCAGGAGACTGTCGCGTTCAATCAGCTGTCCCCTTGGCTGCTCAACGCTGGAACAGTAACGGGCGCTGCCGTAAGCGGATTGGCGAGCGGGTTACTGATCTATCGCTACCTCTTGAAGCACGGCGCTCAGGCCGAATTACCGCGGAGGTAGGTTGTTCGAGTCCACCGCGGCCCACTCAATTCGAAGTTCGGGCTCGGATGCACTTCTCGAACACCTTATGCCGCGAAGGCGTCCGGAAAGCGGAGCGAAGGGTTTTCCGACCTTGGCTGGCTACGCGATCAGAGCAGCCGCACGAGATCTGCGACGACCTCCGCCGCCGGCTGGCTGAGGTTGACGTCGCCCACGCCCATGCCTGCGTACATCGCCATGTCGCTGGGGGTGCGGTCGACGCCACGATAGGGAGGTGCGGTTGCCCTCCACCCGGTCTCTTGAGCCGCAGCCAGGGACCATCTCAGCACCCGGTGCGGCGCGTTCGCCCAACCGTCACTAAACCATTCCGTGAGCACAGTGTCGTCGGCGGTGGCGGCAAGCAGCATGCGTACGTAGTCAGGGTGCGCCCCGGACTCGGGCGAGGCCACAAAGCGTGTACCCACCCGTACTGCATCAGCCCCGGACCTAATGACAGCGGCAGCCCGCTCCGCCGTCGCGATCCCTCCCGCCGCGACTACCGGGATGCGCACTGATGAAAGAACCTGCGCGAGTACCTCGTCAAGGCTTTGGCCGCCGCGAACGTGGCCACCCGCCTCGGTGCCCTGAGCGACGATGTAGTCGCAGCCAGCTTTCTCAGCCGCCACTGCCTCGGCCGGCGACCCCACCTGCCAGCCGGCGATGGCCCCTGCATCGTGCGCCGCCGCCACGACGTCGGCGCGAGGATCCGCATAGAAGAACTCCACCACGCGGCATTGGCGGGCGGCAGCCGCGATGTCATCGACAGAGGGGCCGAACGGCATCAGGAAGTTGACACCGCAGGCTCCCCCGGCGGGTTGCGTTCCCGACGGCACCATGCCCAAGCCGCCGGCGTCCGCCACCGCGGCCGCAAGCTCGGTGGTGCCCACGCCGCCCATCGCAGCCAGCTGCACGGGCAGGGCGCAGCCCACCAGGTTCGTGAAGCGCGTAGCGCTCATGTTGATGACCGTCCTGTCAGACCAAACCGCGGGCGCAGCGGCTCACGGTCAGGATGCTGTGGTTGGATCAATGGAAACTGAGCGCGGCTTCGGCCATGCCGCGGACCCGGGCGGTATCGTCCTTCATGGCCGCAGGCATCGTCGCACACACACGAGCGGGTCGCCACTCGAAACCGATCGGATCCGGGCTATGGGGTTAAAGCTCGATCTGGCGCGCGGAGACGACGAGTTCGCGGTTCGCGTTACATAAGCTTCGGCCCACCACCGTTCCCGCAATACGAACCCCTGCCCTATCCTCCAATTCGTGCCGAGGATATGTGCCTTCTACGGCACGTCCTATGGCTCAAAGCTGAGAGTTCGCCGCGTCCAATACGTCGTGTGAGAGGGCGCCGGGGTAGCAGCTCGAAGCTTGTGCCATATCTATCCAGGAACTTCACCTAGCTGAGGCCACGAAGATCGAGGGGGCGGCTGCCGCCGCCCCCTGCAGTGGTGACGGTCAGTCAGCAGATCTGCGCGACGACCGTGCCCGTACCGGGATGGCCAGGATCAGGCATATAACCAGGGTCTGTCTTGACGACCACCATGTGCAACGTGTCTCCAGAGATCGTCGACCCGGATTGCGAGACCGAACTCGAGACGATCACGGCTATGTAGGTCGGCAGAGGGCCGGCTGGCGGGTCAGAGCTGTTGCCCGTATCGGTCGACCAACTAGTGCCGCAGGTCACTCCCTCGCTGGGCGTGTCCTCGAAGCCTTTGAAGGCAGCGGGCGCCGGCCCACCGCTCAAGTTATTCAGCTTCGCCCACTTAGCACCCGAGAAGGTCACCCCGGCGCCGATAGCCGAGTTCTGGTCCCCGACGACGAAAGTGCCGCCGGTGGTGGTGGCGAACACAAAGATCGGGCAGGAGATCGGGGCGGTCGAGCCACCGTCGTCGGTGATCGTGCCCGTGACTACGAATTGTCCCGTTGCCCCATATGTATGACTGCCGCCGACCGTGTATGGGCCGCCGGTGGGGCCGCTGATGATGCCGGCTGAGCTGGAGGCATCGCCCCAGTCGATCGTCGCGGTGAAATCAGCCACGGTTGCGGTCACATTGGCGTCGGTGAGGTTGGCCACCAGTCCGCTGAAGGACATCGGGGAGACCCGCGTCGCTGCACATGTTGCCGACAGCGGAGCGTCGGCGACGTTCGCCGGCCCACTTGCCGAGGTTGTGCTCCCACCGTCGTCCGCGACTGTCACCGTGACCGTGTACGAGCCCTCCTCAATGTAGGGGTGGCTGCCGGTGACTGTGAACGGGCCGCCCACCGCTCCGGTGACTGCGCCGGTCGAGCTGGCGCCATCGCCCCAATCGATCGTGGCAGTAAAGTCGGCCGCAGTTGCGAATGGGTTGGCGTCTGTGAAGGTGGAGGTGGGATGAGTCGGGCTCGAACCTTCGACCCCGCCGCTGACGGTCACCGTGCCGGCCGTCAGTGCGGCGTCGGCGACGTCAGCCGTCGAGTGCGCTGTGGCTGCGTTGCCAGGCGTGTCGACATCAGTGATCGTGACCGTGACCGCGTAGGTGCCCTCGTCGGTGTAGGTATGGGTGCCGCTGACCGTGAAGGGACCCCCCGTTGGACCGCTTACCGCACCCGCCGAGCTGCTGCCATCGCCAAAGTCGATCGTCGCCGCATACTCGCTGGCGGTCGCGTTGGCGTCGGGATCGGTGAATGTCGCCACAGGCCCGCTGAAGCTGGCGCCTTCGGTGGCGCTTAAGGTATTTCCGCTCGCCGAGATGGCAGCGTCCGTAGTGGCCGAAACCCAGTGCTTGACGGCTGTGGCCTGCTGCTTGCTCCCACTGGCTGTGAAGCTAGCGACGATGGTGTCGTCGCCGGCCCCATTGGTGTCAGGGTACATGAACGTGACTTTGCCACTGGCATCGGTGACGCACGTAGCGGGCGAGCATGTCCCGCTCAACCCGGCATTCTGGCCGGTGATGGTGAAGTCCACCTTCTGCCCAACCAGGGGCGCTCCAGTCGGGGTGGTTATGGTGGCGGTGACAGTGTGGCTCCCTCCAAGGGGATTGGTGGCCGCCGTCGGGGTAAGGGTGATGTTTGGAGCCGTGACGACAGTGCCAACGCCGGATAGGAGGATGTACGCCTCCCCGCAGACAGTGTTGCCCGGGACCCCACCCGGATCAGACCCACAGGTTGGTTTGGTGGGTGTGTCGGTGGCGACCGCCAGCGCGTTCCAGTCGTCTTGGAAGGTCCGCCATGTTTCGTGATCCGAGCATCCCCACCCCTGCAAGTCGCTGCTGGTGAGGTCCGAGAAGGCTGGGTTCGAGGCAACGAGAGAGACGCTGCCCCCACAGGGCGGGGATGCATTCTCGGTCCAGGTGCCGGCTCCGGTGCTGAGTTTGGCGAGGGTCGCGACCGTGGTGGCGCCCCTGGTCCCGTCCAAGCAGCTGGCGTCGAAATAGAGACCGGTCCGTCCGGGCAGTGCGCCGGCGAACGCGATGCCATCTTTTATCAGATGGTCAGCGCCGGGATGAGAGGTGCGGTGGAAAACGGGGTCAGTGCCGATCAGGATCCGGTTGCCCGGCTTGGTGGTGATGCTGGTGCCCATGACGACGGGCGCCCAGGTGTCTGCGTTGCTGGTGAAGGATGCGGCGAGGAAGCTGCAGGTCGGATCCCCGGCGATCAAGACCTGGTAGCTGGCAAAGTCGGCCGCCGTCATGGCGTCCCAAGTCGTCCCGTTTACGACGGTCACAGTGAACCCGTCGGCAATCGCTTGGGCCGCCTCCACGCTTGAGCTCCCACCGGTTACGGTGTCACCGTTGATGAGCGCCGTGTTAGGCCCCCCAGCGGCATGGGCGGCTTGCGGGGCCAGAATCACGGCCCAACTGAAGATCGCAACCATGGCGACGAGACACACCCGTCCCACGTTGTGCCTGAGGCTCGCCAGACTCGGCAAACGCCGCTGCATTCGCGTGCGGGTGATCGAATGTCGGAGCCGTCTATGGAACATAATCCCCTTCCTCCCTTCGTCCCCCGCCCACAAGCCCCTGTCCGTGGCCACATCGAGGCCGGAATCGAGCCGGGTCGCCTGTCGTCTACTCCCTTGCTCCCAGTGTGTCAAGCAACCTTCAGTTAGCTCCCGATCATTAGTCGCCAGGCGGCCGCAGCGCAGGCAAACAAGCTCCAGATCAGACGCGACGCAACTCAATCAGCTCGGCTGCGATGTGCGGATCACGCTCGCACTCCAGTCAGATCGGCCCGAGCTCTGTGCTTACAAGGGCGGAAGGCCCCGGGTAGGTGGTTTGAGTCCACCGTGGCCCACCCCGTCACGGGTCATGAAATCGGCGCAGAGGCAGCGCCGACCGCGATGCGGCGGAGCGGGCTCAGGTCGCGTTGTCTGAGATGCTGCAGCGCTAGCTCGGGTGGTGGACTTGCTGTAGTCCGTAGACCGGAGTTGAGATTCCTTCCATCCGCGCCTTGAGCTGAAGAGCCAGGTACAAGGAGTAGTGTCGCGACTGGTGCAGGTTGCCGCCATGAAACCAAAGCGCCTCCTGCTGCGTGGGTTTCCACATGTTGCGCAGCTCCCCCTCCCACGGTCCGGGGTCCTTGATGGTGTTCGATCCGAGACCCCAACACCTACCAACCTTCGCGGCAACCTCCGGAGAAATCAGATCGGCTGCCCATCCGTTCATCGAGCCGTAGCCGGTGGCGTAGACGACCACATCGGCTGGGAGGGTCTTGCCGTTGCTCAGCAAGACGGCGTTCTCCGTCAGTCGCACGACATCCACGCCGGACTCGAGCTTGATGTCACCGTTGGCCACGAGCTCAGAGGCGCCGACATCGATGTAGTAACCGGAACCACGGCGTAGGTACTTCATGAACAGCCCGGAGTCGTCGTCGCCGAAGTCGAGCATGAAGCCTGCCTTCTCCAGCCGCGCATAGAAGTCGGCGTCGCGTTCGCGGATCGCGTCGTATACCGGTATCTGAAACATGTGCAAGATTCGGTACGGAAATGACGCGAACGTGAGGTCGGCCTTTTGTGTCGTCATGCCGGACGCAACGGCCTCCTCGCTGTACAGTCCGCCGAGGGCCATCTCCATAAGGGAGTCTGATCTAGCAACGTGCGTTGAAGACCGCTGAACCATCGTGACATCGGCGCCGACCTCCCAGAGCGCGGCGCAGATATCGTGAGCAGAGTTGTTCGAACCAATGATGACCGCCTTCTTTCCACGGTAGGCATCAGGTCCGGGGTGTTTGGACGAATGGTGCTGATCGCCGGTGAAGACGTCCATGCCTTCGAGGTTGGGCAGGCTTGGTTTGCCCGACATGCCGGTGGCCAGCACGAGCTGCTTCGGTCGCAGCGTCATCTCGACACCGTCGCGCTCGACGACAACGGTCCATTCCTTGGACGTCTCGTCATACGAGGCTCGCTTACACTCGGTCGACCCCCAGTAGTTGAGCTCCATGACCCTCGTGTACATCTCGAGCCAGTCGGCGATCTTGTCCTTCGGTGAGAAGACCGGCCAGTTCGGCGGAAAGTCGATGTATGGAAGGTGGTCGTACCAGACCGGGTCGTGTAAGGTCAGCGACTTGTAGCGATTGCGCCACGCGTCGCCGGGGCGGGGGTTGCGATCGACGATGATGGTAGGCACGCCGAGCTGACGCAACCTCGCGCCGAGCACGATGCCGCCCTGGCCACCACCAACGATGACCGCGTACGGCTGGGTGAGATGGCCGAGCTCTTGCGCTTCGCGCCGGCGCTGCTCGAGCCAGGTCTGCCGATTCGGGACGGCGCCGTGCTCGGTTCCCTTGGGTCGCCGATCACTCTTCGGCTCCTCATGACCCTTGAGCTCGTTCAGCGTCGTCAGCAGCGTCCAGGCTTTGCCGTCTCTGAGCCGGAGATGACCTATGCCCCGGCCGACCAAGGTCTCGAACTTGATCCAGCTCTCGGTAGCCGCGCCGGCCTCGCCCAACTCGTCAGCGACGGCGAAACCGCTGGGCCGTACTTGATCGAGCGTCTGACCGAGCATGTGGCGTACGCCTTCAGCACCCTCCACTGTGACGATGTTCCAGGTAAACGCGACCAAGTCGCGCCAGTAGCAGTCGGTAACGAACAGGCCGGCTGCCGCATCGATGTCCCCGGCGGTCAAGGCCCGCTCGAAGTCTGCCAGCCACCTGGTCACGACAGTTCCTGTGGCCGAGGTGTCGACCGGTCGATCCGTAGTGGTCTCGGTCATCGAGGCACTCCAAGTGGTGGCGATTGGAGGTTTCGGTGGTCAGCCCGAATGCGTCAAGTATCTCACGTGTCAGACCCCGCGTTCAGGCGAGCTACTGCAGGGCACGTCCGGAGTGTGGCTACCACATAACACCGGCTGCAGCGCTCGTGGGTGTCGCGTTCCTCCGTGATTCAGGCGCAGCGCTCGCGCCGTGTACCGCGGAGGTGGGTGGTTCGAGTCCGCAGCTGCAAGGTTCGAGGGCGTGTGCCTTCCCGTACACTCGCGACGCCGTGAACGGCTCGCTCGTCTTGCTCGTGACGATGACGGTTGCGTTGGCGGCGGTGCTCGGGGGCAGCATCCTGCTCGTTCAAGCTGCGCGCCGAGCGGCGCCAATGATGCGACTGCGCCAGCAAGCGATCGCGGCACTGTGCGCCCAGCGCGGACTCGTGCCTGACGTGGCGCCCAGCGATTTCGCTCTGTTAGGAGCCATCGACCCGCGCTGGCTGACGAATTCGTTCTCATCCCGCGACCATGGGGTCGCCGCTGCAGACTTCATTCGTCCCGCCGGCAAGAACACGCAGTTTTTCACCATCCTGGCCTTCACTGTCGCTGGTTTGAAACTGCCGTACCTGGCTGTGTCGCTCAGAAACCTAACTGGGGTCACGCTAGGCGGTCCGCCGGCGTTGGAGCTTGAGTCCACCGAATTCGACAGGCGGTTCACTGTCAGATCCAATGACCGCCGCAGCGCGGTGATGCTGCTTGACCCGGGCATGATGCAATGGCTGCTTGACTGCGAGCAGGTGAATTTCGACATGGTCGGCGACAAGGTGCTGGCTTTCATCAACCGAGCTGCAGAGCCGGCCCATCGGCCGACCGAGCCGGTCGAGTTCGAGCTGTTGTTCAGATTCTTCGATGGCTTTGAGGCGCGAGTGCCAGCGCTCCTGCGGAGCGAGTTCGCGGCTACCACATAGGACCGGCTGCAGCGATCGCTGTTCCTGAGATCCGGCGATGGTCAAGTGCAGCGCTCAGGCTTCGTTACCGCGGAGGTAGGTGGCTCGAGTCCACCGCGGCCCACCAACCCGCTCTAGCCCACTTGAGCCGATTGTGGACGAATTGGTACGTCGAGTTGCAAGCGACAATCCAATCCGACGGTTTTCAAAGTGGTGTTTCGCGACAGACGAATCTACCCACCGCCTCGACCGCACACTTGCCTGATGGAGACTGCTTGGAAGGGCGATAAATCACGTGTTAGCCTAATTGGCCATGTCCCGGTTTCTCATCGTCCTGGCAATCGCCAGCGTCTCGCTGATTGAGACCGCTGGATCGGCAGCCGCCAGCAACGGGCCTTATGTCGGCCAGGGCTACGACGCTTCCAGCTATCAGTGCATAAACGGCGTTCCCGTCGCGCTCGACCCTGCCTTCACGTCGTTTGGAATCATCCGCGTGACTGGAGGCAGGCCGTTCACAGTCGATTCCTGTCGACAGGCGCTCTGGAGGCAGGCAGCGTTCGGCACGAGCCCACCGTCGCTTTACGTCAACGTTGCTTACTCGGGCGCCTATGGGCACAAGGTCTCGGGCTTTTGCTTGACCGCCACAGCGGCCGAGGGCTATAGCGGCAGGTATCTCCAGGCATATCGGATTGGCTGCGCTGAGAGCGACTTCGCCTTCGGTCAGATAGTGACAGGAAAGGTGACGCCAACGGCATGGTGGCTCGATGTTGAGATAGGCAACAGCTGGTCCTCGTCCGACCCAGTTCTGAATCAAGCTGCTATCGACGGCGCCGCCGATCGACTCAAATTCCTGAGCAGAGTGGCCGTTGGTGTCTACTCCTCCGCAACGGCGTGGAACCAAATCACGTCCGGGACCGGTTTCAGGCCAGCGTCCGCCTCCGGCAGCTGGGTCGCGGGTGACTGCACAACGTTTTCGACCGGGCTGCTGGCTTGGCTGCGCCAATCCGGTAACACCTCAAGCGGCGCCGACGCGGATTACGCCTGCTGAGTCGTGCCCATCGAGGTCAAGGCTATGAGCACGTAGCATGCTGGCACGGTTTCGGCGCACCACATAACTCGGCGCCCTACGCTCGGGGTCCCACTCTCGTTAGCACACCGCTCATGCCGATCTAACGCGGAGGTAGATGGTTCGAGTCCACCGCGGCCCACCATGGTTTCCGTAACGCGAACCGAAGTCGCCGACGCCGTTTCCGAGTCGGTCCAAGAACGACGCCAGGCGGCACCGCATCTCTAACCGTAGTGCCTGGTCAACAGGTACGCGTGCACTACCCAACCTCGGCCTGCTACATGCCACCAGTAGTCGAGCGCCCAGGGCAAATCAATTTGCGGCAGGGGAGGCGTCGCCGGGACGTAGGCAGGTCCGTCGTCGATGGTGACGGGTGTTCCCTTCTGCAGACAGCCCACCACCTTCGCTGCGAGGCTCGGATTTGAGTGAACATTTACGCAGCCTGTTTCTCCAAGACCCATCTGGATCTGACCGCTCTCGCCTGTGCTTGGAAAAGGCGCTCCGGTGACGCTACAGACGGTGCTGCTCGAGACTGCACCACCAAGTCCCTGCCAGCCTGACGAGTTATTGACGAGATATGTGGCGCAAGTCTGGGTCATTCCGTTTGATCCCGCCTGGACCGTGAAGTAGGCGGCGGACTGGCCGTCGTGCTCCCCAGTCTTCCAGACGCAAGCCACGTTCATAGGGCAGCCAGCGGGCGATGCGACGAATCGGCCTGCCGTCTCCGCTCAAGCGATGTGTGCGGCCGCCTGGTTGCGATCTTGGAATGATGGGAGCGGCTCGCCCGGCGAGTAGTCCGGTACGTCG
>Ga0209236_1000672_pt1 | contig 20099 bp, 21 predicted proteins | sample GraSoi013_1_40cm_FD_185819 | JGI IMG/M metagenome (GOLD analysis project Ga0209236, IMG submission 185819) | Grasslands soil microbial communities from the Angelo Coastal Reserve, California, USA - Sample 09_27_2013_1_40cm (SPAdes) (version 2) | ecosystem: Environmental > Terrestrial > Soil >... | reverse complement strand
CCCTCGAATGCGACGGACAAAAGCTGACACTGAAGGTGGACACGGACAAACGGCGCTACTACAAGGAATTAGAACTTCCGGTCGAAGTAGATCCTGACACGTCAAAGGCTTCCTACAAGAACGGCGTACTAGAGCTATTGCTGACTAGGAAAAAGACAGGGTCGAAGGCCAAGCAGATAGCCATCGACTGATTTGGGAGTACAACTCCCACTACCTTTTTTTTGGAGGCCGAGAATCAAGTTTCAATCTTTCGGACGAGATGTACGAAAGAGTATGATAGACCCGAGCCTAAGTCTTAACCATTAATGATCACAATTCAGTTACATGGTTTCAGGCGACTTGGTCATCAGTCAGGCGGAGCACAAATCCAGGATCGAAAAAATTCGGGATCAATTGAAAAAATCGAGGTGCGCCGCGCTCTATCTGACGAATCCTAGCCGGATTCTCTACGCTACTGGATTTAGCCACATTTCCACGGAGCGACCTCTAGCATTAGTCATCCAGCAAGAAGGAGCCATCTTTATGATGGGCCCTCATCTGGAGGAGGATCACGCGAAACAGGACTGCGCTCTCATAGAAGAGTTCTTCAGTTATCCCGATTATCCTGGCCGTACCCATCCCATTCGCCACTTTGTCAATGTATTGACAAGAAAGGGATTTGCAAGATCGAAGATCGCGACGGACTCCATTGACGGGGCAGCGGGAGGCTGGGGTTACCGAGGTCCTTCCTTACGAGACTTGCTCCACCGGGCCAAGATGGTCGACGGCAGAGATCTGGTCGATAAGCTGAGATGGGTAAAATCGAAGCAGGAAGTACAGCTGTTGAAAGAGAGTGCTCGATGGGCTGAGAGGGCCCACGATATTCTAATGGAAAACATCGCACCTGGAGAGCATGATGCGATAATTGGGCTGAAGGCGAGCTATGAGGCGTTCACAGGAATGATGAAGAAACTTGGAGCTAGATACCAACAACTAAAGTGGGGCCTTTCGCCAGTAGTTATCGGCTGTCGGGGGCAGGTCGGACCAGGATCGGCTGTGCCACACGCGGTTTTCTCTAAGCGGAGGATCCGGAGAGGGGACGTATTGGTTACTGAGGCCGGTGTCGAAGTCGGAGGATACACTAGCGAGCTCGAACGCACGGTTATCGTTGGGAAAGCCGGGACCAGAGAGAAGAAATACTTCGAGATCATGCTGAGAGCTCAGGACGCCGCACTAAGCACATTCAAGCCGGGCGTTACCTGTTCCCAAGTCGACGTGGCAGCTCGGAAGACGATTGAGGCGTCCGGTCTGACCGGCGCTCTTCGCCACCATGCTGGCCACGGAATTGGAATCGATGGCCATGAGCCACCGTGGCTCGACCCAGGTGAGAAGACGATCATGAGGACAGGAATGGTGTTTTCGTGCGAGCCAGGACTCTACATTCCCGGCTTTGCCGGGTTCCGGCATTCAGACACGATAGTAATAACCAAGAACGGAATGAACTTCATAACAGACTATCCACGCGAACTGGAAAAACTGACAGTCTAGCAGAGCAGAACCGGATTCTACGTCCACAAGGCGCTGGGCAGAGCCTTCTCCACTGGAGGAGAAACCCGATGATCATGATATGTCTCTCCGCAGTGAGGACATTTAAGATTCCTTCGCCACATTCGGTAGATCAGTTTAAGCCCAACGTAAGTCAAAGCGAAAACGACTATACCTGCGATCGCGGATGCGACTGCAGAGTCTACGTTCATTATGAAGATGAAATAGTGAATGTCGACCAATCTAGGAGACCTCTAACACGATATGAGCGAGGTGTGGAGGCATGAGTGGACAGGGTTTGGCGCTCATACGCTATAATGCGAAACTTGAGGTATAAACCTACCTCGGAATCAAAGGCGCAAACTGAGGCGATAGGTATCTGTTTGTTGAAAAGTATATCCTACTCGGAGAGACTTTCTGGAATCTTGCGAGGAAGCGTCAGGTCTGACTGGTCGGCGGAGTAGTCTGAACTGGTTTCAAGACCTCGTCCGCGTGAGTGATCTTGACCAGCCCTTTGAGGAGGAGCCGATTCGTTATCTTCGCGCAGACATCACAGTCCTTACCGGGACAATACCCTTTTAGAAAGTTCTCGCACTTCCATCGATAATTCTCTATCTCAACAGTGGACATAAAAACGAGGCCTTTGACGATTGGCCTGCAGCATGAAATCGACTAAAGTCTCGCGTAACTTCACGCAAAAGCGGCTGGTAACATCATGAAGGTCGGCCCATTTCCTTGTACACCTCTCTTTGTATGATGTACCTTATGATCTCAGTTGTACCCCCTCCGATCATCATGAACCTAGAGTCCCTGAAAGTAACGCTCGATAGGCAGTTCCTTAGTATAACCTATGCCTCCATGGACGTGCGGAGACTCGTGCGGCGTCTCGAAGGCAGTTTCCGGCGCGTACAGCTTAGGGGCTGCGTACAATGCCGAAGAAGCTAGTCTATCTATCTCCGCTGTAGTACTGACAGCAGAAATCTCTTCGGCCACAATCGTCTCACAAACCCAGCCAAGGTCAAGACCCTATCAGATCTCGAGAAAGGGGCTCCCGGAAACCTATTTCTCCCGAGATCGCGAAGAAACTCCCTGGGAAAATACTCCTCGGCTTCTATCTTGACCGATAATAGTTTGAGATTCGTTTGAGCAAACGCCTTCACTCCCCGCTGGAAGGAGCTCCTGCTTGGTCAAAGCTAGGCTCATAACGAGTTCCGTCCGAGCGTATGAGGCTAAGCTAGCCCGGCGGAGTCGGAACGAGTCTAGGCGTATTGAGTTGGCGCGACAACGATCGGCTTCGGCTTAGTGACCACCACTATGGCCTCCCGGAATATTGGCCGATAAGCGATTCCATAGAGGATGAGTCCATCCTTCCCTTCGTAGTCAAGCCTTCTGATGACCCCTTCCAGTCGGACGCCTGGTTTCAAATCTGAGACATCCGCGTCGACGAACAGCACCTTGTTTTTTTCGAGGAGTTCGAAGTTTGAAGTCCATCTCTTCTTGAAGGGAAGCTTCGCGACGGTCTTCAGCTTCGCGAATCTCGGAAAGCGTTTCTTCTCCATCGGTCCCGGACAGTCGGAGGCCAGACAGGTCTCTCTTCCGGGATAATAGATCCTGTTACAGCCCTTGCAGAGAGAGAGCGAGAAGTAGCTTCCATTGACCGGTTCAATCTCGCCGACCAGTCGCGGAATCTCCAACCTTCTCTTAATTCTTGACAGTCGTTCGCGGATCAAATCATGGTATGTGTCTATTCTGATCTCAGATTTCCGTTCGACATAGTCCATCACGGTGGGAACTCGTCCTCTCTTCTCCTCGATTCCGTCCTGTACCTCAAACCAAGTTGCGTTTGAATAGGCTCCGGAGCCATAGGACACTCCCAGAACTTGGTCACCTGGCCTTGCTTTGTCGAAAAGGGAGGCGAGGGAAATCATCGTAGAAGCAGCGTACGTATTTCCTGTATCCAATACTCTGAGCCAGGGCTTGATCTTCTTCTCAATGTCCTGCTCGGTGAGTCTCATCCTTTCGGAGATAGACGAATCACCAACGTAGGGGATTTCATCCTGTGTCAACGCATTACACGTCTTCATCGGAAGATAGCCCGACGGCTGGTGAAATGTTATCCAGTCAAAGTCGGACAAAGAAAGATCGGGATGCTTGCGGAACAGGTTGGCGATCGCACCGATAATATGTGATTTGTAAGCTTCAACAGTCGTCCTACCGAAGTGCTTGGGGACAGCAGATTCCTCGCGCCTCCAAAAATCCATGAAGAGGCTTGAATACGGCGCAATGTCCTCGATACTCGCGATGAGATCGCTCTTCCCAAGCACAAAGGCTCCGGCACCAGCCCCGGCCGAGTATTCCAGAGGGTCCCCACGTTCAGCCTGAGCAACGTCTGCCCCAATCGCGAGACCGTATTTTATTCGTCCACTACGAATCTCAGCATCTATGAAGCCGACTCCTTGCATTCCAGAATTGCAGGCACCTTCAAGGTCGGCAATGAATACATTCTCTCCGACGCCAACGAAAGACGCGACGTGTCGTGCAATCGTCCCGACTGCATACGGCTTAGACTCTGAACCAGCGGTGACGCCCCCAATTTCTCCAGGGGAAATCCCGGCCATGCGTATGGCATTCTCCGCCGCCTCAGTGGCGATCGTCATCGTGTCTTCCGTGTGGCCCGCTACAGCTTTTTCACGTAAAAGAAGTCCATGTCTAACCTTCTCTAGAACCTTTTCTAGTTCTTTCCCCCGCTTCTTCTCTCTCTCCCTAACAATCTTCGCAGTCTCAATCCGTTCTCGGGGGATGTAAACCCCGTAACCAACGATTCCAACTTTACTGTGACTCATGAGAAGACCCTCGGAAACATTCGATATGTGAAGAGACGTTTCTCAACCAACACGGTATTTAAGACTACGTTGAAAACGGCTTGACTCCACGAGTCGATCAAATCCCTAGCTGCATGCAAAATGCGATTCCTTCGTCCCACGGCACAGGCCGGCAGTTTCTTCAATCCTTCTGAAACTCGAAGAGTACTCACTTGGTTACAGTCTGTTTTTGCGGCTAGAGACCAGCCCAGCTCACTAGTAGCTTTTCGAAGGACCACAGATGGTATACCGCTCCACAACGAGCACAATTCTGGCACTGATAATTCTATCCTTCTCAGCAGGAGCCATGAATGTTCATCAAGAGCCGATGAATACCGGACTCGTCCCGAGTCATTTACCCCTAGCAGCGGTGAATGGCCCTCAACGAACCATCGTAATTATGGTTAAGTTTCCGGACAAAGGAAACGGTACATCCCCTACCCAGATTCTGACAATGCTCTCAAACTTGAACAACTATTACAACGAAGATTCGTACGGAACCGTCTCATTTCAGACGGGCATGACGCCAGCGGCCAGCTCTACCTGGTACACTCTGCCGAACGCAATGACATACTATGGAGCAGATACTGTATCGAGTGACAACCAACTAGTGTCTGATTCGCTACAAGCAGCATACAACGCAGGGGTCGACCTCGCTAGCTACAAGTTTGCAATTGTAGTCCACTCGGGCAACGACGAAGCGATGACCCATGTAACCGCTGACATTCATTCCTTCACGATTCCAGGTTATGTTTTCAACCCGGCTCCCTTGATATCATACAAGATTTCCACCTCCGTGGTAGCTGAATCTGACCCGACAGGAGTTTTCTGCCACGAGGCAGGCCACCTCCTGGGGCTTCCCGACCTTTACGATTTGACCAGTCAAATCGACCCGTCGAACAACTTCTTGGGATATTGGGAAATAATGGCCTTGGGAGAATGGAACCCGAACACTGGTAACCCACTCCAGCCTAAACCCGGCACGTATCCATCTCACCATTCGATCTGGTCGAAGACACAATTAGGCTTTGTTCCAAGCTCAAGAGTCGCCGTCGTTCAACCAGGTCAAAGCGCCAACATCACCTTGAAGAACTTAGAATCCCCGACCAATGGCAACCAATCCGTTAAGATCCCTGTTGCCGCCAACCAAGATGGCTCGCTGACCTACTACCTAGTGGAGATGAGGACAAAGATCGGCACGTATGATCAGTACCTCCCCTTTCCCTCAGATTATCCGGGCGCAGGCATTCTAATCTACAAAGTAAACGAGAGTATCGCGGCCGGGCATGGTAGCGTCCGGCTAATAGACGCCCATCCAGGCGGAGATCTTAATGACGCGCCTTTTGGGCCCTGTAATTCTCCGTGCGTTAGTGATAACACGTTCTCAGACCAAGCGAACTTCGTAAAAGTTATCGTGACAACGACCACCCCAACTTCCTATTCGGTTCTGGTTGACCGAACAAACGCACCAAGGCTTCTTCTGCAAATCAACACTCCCTCGCAGGGCGTTAGCGTCACCATTGACGGCGCCAACTGGACCTCGGACGCTTCAAACCAGTTGAGGCTCCCGGTGCGATATGGCCCCCACAACATTTTCATACAACCACAAATTCCAGTGTCGATCGGATCCACCACTATCCAACTCGGACTCACAGAGAGCTTTGCCGCATGGGACGACGGAAGCACGTCGAACCCGCGATGGGTCTCAGTTGTCAAAGATAGCGTTCTAACCGCCAGTTATCGAGTGGTGATAGAGCCTTCGTTCGCTACTGCGATTACAGCGGCGACGATCCTCGGAGTCGTTGTATTCGCTGTTACGTTCCATAGGAGACGACATCAGGCTCTTGACAAAGCAAATGGTTCACCGATTTACCCTTCGCCTGAACCAGGGGTGATTCAAGTCGGCAATCCTTCGTACCTCGGAGGGTCATTCCCAGGGAATGATGCTCTTTCTGGAGTACCCGTAGATAACAACAACGAGCCCAAGGGCTCCTAACCCGAGACCCACCGTGTTCGCACTTCCATCCCGGGCAATCAAGACCTTCTCCGTACTTCCCAAGACTCTGGCTGAAATGTTAACGGTTTTGGATGGTTGAGGACCCTGATTGTCGAACACGAAGCAGTAAGTCCCTGCCGCCCTTAGTGGAATATTGAACGACTTATTTCCCACCGTTTGGTCCACGAGTACAGTTGGAGGGTGAGACGATGGAGAGCATGACTGAGAGTCGTTCATGGCTAAGAGTTCGAAATGGATAGTTGAAGCGCCTGCGCCAGACTCGAAAACTGTAACGTTTGCGCGCAATTCATTGTTCATGCCTGAAAAAGCGCTAATGTTCCTTGGCTGTCCAACTAGGGCACCTGCCTGTATCGGAAACCCGTTTTGAACCCAAACGTTCTGTTCGCTAACCACTGGGGTCGTGTGGACAGCGGGGATTGAGGCATATGTGACTAGGCCGACTACTAGGAGAGTCAGCCCAAGAACTACGAGTTTGAACTGCGTGACTAGCGATCCTCCATGTTTCGCAGTCCCTGAAACTCTTTGAGTCCGCTTAGCCGATGACGCATTATGCTAGCTTCCAGCTCGGATTGCAACAACGAAAAGATGTCTTTGTGAATGCTCACGAAGTCCGAGGCGGTCGGGCTTCTCGGCCGAAGCAGCTCGATCGGTACTATGCTCTTGACTCTGGCAGGACGTGCAGAGAGAACTAGGATCCTGTCGGCGAGTTCGATTGCTTCGGGAAGATTGTGGGTGACGAGAAGGAAAGTCTTCTGAGTCTCGGCGTGAATCTCTGCGACCTCTTCCCTGAGGGCCTCTGCAGTGAACTCGTCGATAGCGCTGAAGGCCTCGTCCATTAGGACAACCTCTGGGTCTATGGCAAGGGCTCTGGCAATTCCGACCCGTTGCTTCATCCCGCCGGACAGCTGTTTCGGATAGAGTTTCTCGCTATCTTTGAGACCCACCATTCCGAGAAAGTCTCTAGCCGTATTCTCCCTCTCGCGCTTGGGGACTTTCTGGACCTCAAGGCCAAAAGCGACGTTCTCTAGGACTGTTCGCCAAGGAAGTAGAGCGAAGGTCTGAAAGACCATGCTGATCTTGGGGTGGGGAGCGGTCAGCAGGTCCCCCCTGAAGCGAATCTCCCCCGAGGACGGCCGATCTAATCCTGCAATCATTCGCAGAAGAGTGGATTTCCCGCATCCGCTTGGTCCAACGATACACACAAACTCTCCCTCGTGGATTTGGAAAGAGATGTCGTTCAGGGCGGTCACGGTTTGTGGAGGTTCGGAGTATACCTTTGTGACGTTCGAAAATTCAACGTGCATCCAGTGTCTACCGCCATCTCTTGATTCGTTGTTCTAGCCTGTCGAAAAATGCTCGATCCAGAAGGATAGTTAGAAGCCCTACCGTCATGATCGCAGCAAGGCCATAAGTCATTGAGTGCGCTGATCCCTGAATACTGTTGGAGATGAAACTTCCGACCCCCGCGACGCTTGCGATGATCTCCACCGCGAGGAGGACGTTCCAGCTGAACTCGAAGGACAGTCTTAGTCCGGTTAGGAAGTTTGGAAAGATCGAGGGAAGTACGATTTTCGAGAAAGTGTCGAGTCTCCCCGCTTTGAACACAGAAGCAACGTGGAAGTAGTCTAATGGAATCTCCTTGACTCCCTGCCTAATTGTGAAGTAGATCGGAAAGAAAGCGCTGAAGGCGGAGATGGCTACTGCCGCTACGTTACCTCGACCGATCACGGTAACTAGGAGAGTTAGTATCGCTAGGTCCGGCAACGCGCCTACCAGCATAATGATCGGGGTTATTGCCTCGTCCAATTGGTTTCTTAGACCTACTAGCAATGCTAGGGGCATGACCACCACTAGGGCAAGAGAAACCCCCGCGGCTACGTTGAGGAAGCTTTGGCTGACGCGAACGAGGAAGAACGGTGTTCCTCCAAGCTGGACTAGTGTGAGAAGAACGTTGTGAAGAGGTGGAAGTTGATCACTAGAGACCACGCCTGATAGAGCTATTGCCTCCCAAAGACAGAAGATGGCGACGAGCGTGATCAGCCAGGGTGGCAGTCGGGCTTTGTTCCGGCTTGTGTCCTGGACTCGATGGAAGACTTTGGGACTGAATGGCCAGAATCGCAGCTGGATACACCGGGAGCGACAAAGTCCCTTCTGAGAACTAATTAGGTTTGGACGTCCTGTACGCAAAATTTCGCGCTGAGAGGGTTAATGTCCTGAACTCTCTCCGTCGCGCCGTTATCGGTTCTAAGGAAAGAAACGACTGGTCAGAGGTAGCGGTTTGACTCGGAGCAGTTCAAAACACGCCTGTGCAGAGCGGGACGCTGCTGTGCAGACTTGTGCATCGTACTGTGCGGAGGAACGCTAACCGTGCCAAGATCGGAGGTACTTTTGCTGCAATCGGGACAGAGTGTCGATTTTGCGCCCGAACGCTTCGAGTCTCTGTCTAGCGACCTCGAAATCGAGGTTTTCGGGTACTTTGACAACCTTCGCTGGTAATTTGCCCTTGTTCTGGGTTAGATATTCCGCCGACAAAGCTTGGTCGGCGAAACTCATGTCCATGACTTCGGCCGGATGCCCGTCCGCGGCAGCCAGGTTGACGAGGCGCCCTTCAGAAAGCAGGTAGAGCCTTTTCTTGTTCCGTAGCGAATACTCAACAACGTCGGGGCGTACCCTCTTGCGCTTTACTGCAAGCTTCTCAAGGTCTCGGACGCTCACCTCAACGTTGTAGTGGCCGACGTTGCAGAGGATCGCTTGGTCCTTCATTCTGAGCATATGGGAGGCGGTTATTACATCGGTGTCGCCGGTGGCGGTTATGAACAAGTCGCCTTTCTCAGCCGCATCGGCCATTGGCATGACATCGAATCCTTCCATCAGCGCTTCTAGCGCCCTAACTGGGTTCACCTCAGTCACGGTGACTTTCGACCCCATTCCGCGCGCGCGTTCCGCTACTCCTCTGCCAACCCAGCCGTACCCAGCCACTACGACATTACGACCTGCGAGCAGCAGATTTGTCGCCCGCATTATGCCTTCAAGCCCAGATTGCCCAGTTCCGTACTGACTGTCGAATAGATATTTGGTAAGAGCGTCGTTGACGGCGATGACTGGAAATTTTAGTTTTCCTTGCTGTTCCATCGCTTTGAGGCGCGTCACGCCTGTTGTGGTTTCTTCGCAAGCGCCAATGATCCTGCGCAAACGGCTCCCCCCTTTCAAGTGAGCAAGAATTGAGAGTTCGGCACCATCGTCGATTAGAATGTCGGGTTGTAGATCTAGAACCCGATTCAGGTTTTGTTTGTGTTCTTTGTCGGTTACTCCGTGCCAAGCGTACACGTGAACTCCCGTTTCGGAAAGCGCCGCTGCAACATCATCTTGAGTCGAAAGAGGGTTGCTACCAGTTATTGCTACGTCTGCACCGGCTCGGTGCATGGATTCCGCTAGGACAGCGGTTTTTGCTTCAAGATGCAGACAGGTTCCTATCTTGTAGCCCTCAAAGGTCTTGCGGGCGACTAGTCTCTTTGTTATTTTTGCGAGCACGGGCATGTGTTCTCGAGCCCATGCCATCTTCACTTTGCCGGAAGGCGCAAGTTTGGGATCTTTTACCAGACTCAAGGTGATGCCCGAGGTGTAGGAGCAGAATATCAGCGTTACACGCTGGGCTAATTTGGTCCTCAAAACGCGACCTGGAAGCTCTAACGCCAGGAATTGTGTGAGAAGTTTCGGGAAAACGATCACTGTTTGGAAGGGAGGAATCCGCTCCAACGAACAGCCAACCTTATCTCCCAAATCGTATGGTGCCGCATTCTCGTGGAAGATTGGTCGAAGTTACGATAGATGGATCAAACCTGACGCTGACAGAGCTAGTGTCCGTGGCCCGAAGCAACAACACGGTTAGAATAGACATGAAGGCGCTACAGAGAACAATAAGGGGCAGAGCAGTTCTTGAAAGGCTACTCCAAGCGGGCGAAGTAATCTATGGCGTCAATACTGGGTTTGGTGCACTATCCAACTTCAAAATCGCTCCCGGAGATCTCAGGCAACTTCAAGCAAACCTTCTCCGAAGCCATGCCGCAAGTGTAGGCAAACCCCACCCAGCAGAGGTGGTTAGGGCGATGATGCTCCTAAGAGCGAATACCTTGATCAAAGGCAATTCCGGCATCAGGCCAGAAATTCCGGAGCTCATAGTAGCGCTCCTTAACAAACGAGTACATCCATACATTCCCCAAAAGGGATCTGTCGGGGCTAGCGGTGATCTTTCTCCTCTATCTCACATCGCACTGGTGTTAATGGGAGAAGGAAAGGCGGAATACCGAGAGAGATGGGTCTCGGGGAGACAAGCCCTCCAGCGGGTTGGTCTGCACCCGATACAGCTCGAAGCCAAGGAGGGCCTGGCACTGAACAATGGCACGCAGCAGATGACCTCGATAGGCTGTCTCAATCTTTGCGATTCCTATGATTTGTTCGCAGCATCTGAAGCGGCTCTGGCGCTTTCTCTAGAGGCGATCAGAGGATGGATTGACCCGTTCGATGAACGGATTCACAAAGTAAGACGACATCCCGGACAAGGGCGAGTTGCATCGGACATTCGTGCCCTCGTAGAAGGTAGTAAGATGTGCCGGACAATTATCAAGGATGATCCTGTGGACGGGCGTCCCCAGGACCCGTACTCCTTCCGATGCGCTCCCCAAGTCATGGGACCAGTGATCGATGTAATGGACTATGTCAAGTCTACACTTGAGATCGAGATGAACTCGGCGACTGACAATCCGCTCATTTTCCCAGAGGAAAGGGCTTGCTTATCCGGGGGCAACTTTCACGGACAGCCAATCTCCATGGCTCTTGACATAATGGGTTTGGGTCTCTCGACCCTCGCGAACATATCGGAGCGAAGAATATCCGCTCTGCTCGACGCATCTTTGAACAACGGTTTGACGGCCTTCCTGGTTGGGAAGGAATCTAAACCTGGCTTATCAAGTGGTTTGATGGCCCTTCAATACACGGCGACCGCCTTGGTCGCGGAGAACAAGATACTGGCCCATCCGGCTAGCAGTGACTCTATCCCGACCTCCGGTAACTTCGAAGACTTCGTTAGCATGGGTCCGGGAGCCGCCCACAAGTCAACCAGCATTCTTGAGAATTGCCGGTATGTAGTCGCTATAGAACTCTTGACCGCGGCTCAGGCGGTTCATCTCAGAGGGGACTCAGGTCTAGGAAGAGGTACTAGGAACGTCTATCGAGCTATCCGGAAAGAGGTTCGCCCTCTGACTCAGGATAGATCTTCCCACGACGATATCGAACGGATATTCGAGATCGTCAGGAGCGGGCAAATCAGCGACACGGTCAAACAGTTCATCAAGAGCGCGGATTAGATTGCAACTCTACCCGCTCAAGTCCAAACTTGTTTTACCCGGCGATTCGATCACTGTTAGACTCACTGAAGCACTCGCTTCTGCCAAACTGGGAGTGAAGAACGGAGATATAATCGCCATTGCCAGTAAGGTTGTTTCTCTGTCGGAAGGGAACGTTGTTTCTCTCGCTAAGGTCAGGCCCACGATCTCGGCTAGGAGACTCGCCCGTCGGTTTGAGATGCCTCCTGAGTTTGCTCAGGTCGTGCTCGATGAATCTGATGCCGTGTACGGTGGAGTTCCGGGCGTTCTTCTCACACTCAAGAATGGGGACGCAGTGGCGAATTCGGGCGTTGACCGGAAGAATGCTCCCGTTGAAAGCGTTATTCCGTGGCCGGTTAATCCGCAAAGATCCGCAGAGAAAATTCGAAGAATCGTTAGTCACAAGCTCAGAAAGAAGGTTGGCGTTGTTATCGTGGACAGTCGCGTTACGCCTCTGCGCTTGGGCACGATCGGGCTGGCAATTGCTTGCTCGGGATTTCAGCCGGTGAGGGACGCTCGAGGAATGACAGACTTGTATGGACGGAAGGTGCTGATGACGCTCCAGTCTCTAGCAGACGGGATCGCTGGTGCAGCCCATATGCTGATGGGGGAAACGCGCGAGACTATACCTTTCGTACTAGTTCGATCGGCCCCGGTCAAGCTCGCTAGCAAACGAGCGGGCTCGATGACGCTCCCGGTGAAAGATTGTCTCTACATGAGCCAGATGCCCAGCCCGGTGCTGGAAAAACCGCTCTTGCGTCGCGAGGGTCAATCGCTAAGACCCTCCTCACCTAGAGAATGTCTGCTGTCTGGCATTGATTATGGGCTAGACGGGTGATTCAGGGCACAGACCATGCTTGGATCGGATCGTGTTTTGTCGAGGCGTCAATTTACCAAAAAGAAGCTACTACTCCGATCTGAAAATTGTGTAGTTGTTGGGCTATTTAGATGCCTAATTAGGCTGAGTGGTGGTCATACCTTGATTTCTTCTTCGATTAACAAGTGGGAATAATGAAAGGGCCGAAGCCAGTAAGGTGATAGCCGGCAATGAAAATGAAAGCAAGGAAGCATACCATTATGAGAACAAACAGAAGCGAGCGAGGATCTTCAGTACCGTAGACCCATCTGGACAATGTCGAGAAAACAGGTAACTTGCCGGGCTGACCTGGAACATACCTGCGTCGGCTGACCATAAAGAGGATTAGCAAGCCGAACACGACCGCATCAACAATTACCAGCTCTATTAGCGCAACATCAGACACGGCCCCGCCGCATGTCATTCTGTTACACTATCCATTAGTCTCAGGAGGTATTTAGAATGACAATCACAGAGGGCATAGAGACCCAAGTTCTGAAAACACTACCTCAGCCACGAGCTAGAATAACCCACGGTCACGGGCCAAAACACCAAGGTTCTCACCGGAACAAGAAGTCCAAGACCGGGGCGACGCTTCGAGTAACAGATACAGGTAATTGGGAATTTCTATGAGCTTAGAGATTCACGAGAACTTTCTACTTGGCTGCGTTGTGCTGGGCATTGCCTCGCTGATCATACTCTTGCTTTTCAGCCTCTGAGTATTTCTTAATCCACTCGACATCTCTGCGGTGTTTGTACTTTTGAGCCTGAGCTTCAAGATTTGGTCGGTACACAACTATTTCTAAGTGAGTCCCTTTCTCCTCTTTCTTTGGCTCATAGAGATTGAAGGGTGCGGTGTTCATGGTTGAGCCGGGGTCCCTTCGGACCTTTGCGAACGGAGAATTCAGAGAGTACTACTTGAGCATCGGCATCTGTATGCCGTTTTCCCTAGCGATTCTCCTCGCCGCTGTATACCCTGCGTCCGCATGCCTCACTATCCCTATCCCCGGATCAGTGGTCAATACCCGCTCAAGTTTGGCCGCTGCCTCGGGCGTACCATCAGCTACGAGACACATTCCAGCGTGAATACTATACCCCATTCCCACACCGCCACCTTGATGCACGCTCACCCAAGTCGCACCGGCCGCCGTATTCAGGAGGGCGTTTAGTATCGGCCAATCTGCGATCGCATCGCTACCGTCAAGCATCCCTTCAGTCTCTCTCCGAGGAGACGCAACGCTACCGCAATCGAGATGATCCCTTCCAATCCAAATTGGTCCAGCAAGCTCTCCCCTGGCCACCATTCCATTTATCAGTCCACCAAACTTGGCTCGTTCTCCGAATCCCAGCCAACACACTCTGGCCGGAAGCCCCTGGAACTTCACTTCCTTCTGGGCTTTACGAATCCATCGGGAGAGGCCCTTGTCTTGAGGAAAAGTAGAGAGAACCAGTTCGTCGATCTTGCGAATATCTTCAGGATCTCCGGCTAGCGAAGTCCATCTGAACGGTCCCCTGCCCTCACAAAACATTGGCCTGATGTATCGCTGGACAAAACCCGGAAACTCAAACGCGTTCTTCAACCCAGCATCTAAAGCCTGCTGCCGAATATTATTTCCATACTCGAACACTACAGCCCCCCGTCGAGACATTGCGATCATCGCCTTCACATGCGTGAGAATACTCCTGCCCGCCTTCTTCAGATACGTTTCTGGATCAGATCGGCGAAGGGAGTCCGCTTCTTCCTTTGAAAGGCCCGCGGGATAATAACCGTTCAAAGGGTCATGAGCTGAGGTTTGGTCGGTCACAACATCAGGAATCACTCGACGTCGCAAAAGTTCTGGATGCACTTCGGCAGCATTTCCAAGGAGGGCAACGCTACGGGGAACTCGATCTTGCTTCGCTCGCCGAACCATCTCTAAGGCCTCATCGAGGTCATCGGTGAAACTTTGCAAATACCCGTAACGAATTCTTTTCTCTACTGCCTTTTTGTCAACCTCTACCGCCAGAGCAACGCCATCATTCATTGTTACCGCTAAAGGCTGAGCACCGCCCATTTCGCCAAGACCCGCCGTCAACACAAGTCTTCCCGCGAGAGTTCCGTGAAAGTGTTCCTTAGCAACGGCTGCGAGCGTTTCGTACGTGCCCTGAAGGATCCCCTGCGTTCCAATGAAAGCCCATGAACCTGCAGTCATCTGTCCATACATTATGAGACCCTTCTGCTCAAGCTCGTAGAAATAATCCCAAGTAGCCCACTTCGGAACAATCATGCTGTTGACGATCAGTACTCGCGGAGCCAGCCGGTGAGTCCTGAACACCGCGACCGGCTTGCCGCTTTGAATGAGAAGTGTCTGATCCTCGCCAAGGTTCTCCAGAGTCTCAAGCGTTGCCTCAAGCGCATCCCAAGATCTAGCGGCTCGTCCCGTACCCCCATACACGATCAGATGATCAGGGTCTTTGGCTACTTCCCGATCCAAAACATTGTGAAGCATCCTGTAGGCCCCTTCTATCTGCCAGCTTTTGCAGTGCAGCTCCGTCCCAGTTATGGCGGAGATCGTCCTTCGGTGTTTCAACATTGAAGAGACTCGAGGCCGTCTCTTTTGCGTCAAAGAATTCTCTTACCGTCCTTCACTACCCATTCGCCTCCGATAAGGACATTGTCAACAATCCGTTCACCATACGTGTACCCAATCCATTTGTGACTTGGTACTCGTAAAGTCACAAGATCGGCGTCTTTGCCGACATGGAGGCTTCCGACCCTTTTCTCCAATCCTAAAGCTCTCGCCGCATTGATCGTTATTCCTCGTATTATTTCAGAAGCCTTCATTCGCAGCTGTCGCGACGCCAGGGCAGCAACCGTCAACTGGCCGAGCATCCAGTTGGAAGGGCTGAAGTCGGTTCCCAAAGCAACAGGGAGGCCGAGCGTAAGCATGCTGCGAGCGTCCGCATTCTCCCCGGTTAGCACGCTAAGGGATGATGAGGGCAAGACGACCGGGACAACTTTCGTTTCAGCCATCTTTTTGAGCTGTCTCGTTGGAGAGTGAACCAGATGGTCTGCAGAGGTCGCGTGAAGTTTGTTCGCTATCTCAACCCCACCACTATCCGTGAACTGGTCGGCGTGTATCTTGAGCTTCAGACCGAGTTTCCGGGCCTTCCCAAGAATCCTGCCCGACTCAGCTGAGTCAAACGCGCCCTGCTCACAAAATACATCGCAGAACTCCGCTAGTCCCGCTCGGGCAATCTGCGGCAACATTTCGTTGATGACACTCAGAACATACTCCGACGAAGTCTCGCCGGGTGGAACCGCGTGAGCACCCATGAAGGTAGAGACGATACGACACGAGTGATACTTCTTCAGGCGACTCACCGTCTTCAGAATCTTGACCTCTTCGTCGTCTCTGAGCCCGTAGCCACTCTTGATCTCAACGGTAGTCGAGCCTGATTCAAGACAAGCATCGAGCCTCCGTTTCCCCGATCGAAACAGCGAGTCTGCGCTGGCCTGACGGGTGCGGTTCACAGTCTCGATTATTCCTCCACCCTCGCGGAGAACGTCCATGTATGAGACTCCTTCCATCCTAAGCTGAAATTCGGCGTCACGAGCTCCCGCGAAGACAAGGTGCGTGTGAGGGTCCACAAAGCCAGGAAGAATGATTTCGTCCTCAGCATCTATCGTCCTTCTCGATCGGAATTTTCGTTCAAGCATCTCTGTAGAGGCCGCCAAAACGACCTTGCCTTGGTTTATCGCCACACCTCCATTGTCAATTACACCGAGTCCAGTCTCGCTATCGCGAGAGTCTAGGGTTATGGTCTCGTTCGAGTTCAGAACTAGAACGTCGACCTGTTTCTTTACCATGCGAGACCTTCGAGTAGCATGTAGTAGTGCTGATTAAAAACGGACTGTTTGTATTAGATAGTCATTCTTCCATCAACCATTATTGTTTGCCCGTCAATCTCAACTGTGGGCTTCGTAATGGTTCCTGAGAATGTGAAGCTACTGTCGTTCTTGCCACCGATACCTCTGTTCGCTCCCACGCCAATTGTGACGGTACCTAGAGAGAGCTCGTCAGTTGTGTATCCGATCAGATCTACTTTCGGGTTTAGTCCCAGAGTAAACTGGGCTATCCTGTCCCTGTCGCCCTGAGTTGCCTCGAAGACTTCGCGGAAAACTTCTTCGTACTTCTTGGCTCGGAATTCCTTGATCCGACCTTTCTCGAAATCTAGTCTTAGCTCCTGAATTAGTCTCCCCTTCAAGGCACGGGGCACATCGTAAACTACAGTTCCTCGGGCTGATTCTTCCAGCGGTGCGACCTCAACCTTACCTGAAGGCAGTTGTGTTGAAACGAGCCCGCGTTCCACGTCCGCTTGATCAACAATCCCATCCTGAACGTGAACGGGTCTCTTCGTTATCTCGAACCTCACGTCGGTGCCTCCTCTAGATGTGATGTGCACTTTGCTCCCTCGCTCTAGGCGGAGCGCTACTTTTCTTCCTAGTTCCGCAAGTTTTGGGTAGTCAACCTTGATGGCTTCTTCGGTCATTTTCAACCAGCGGTCATAGTCGAAGCCGTAAGCTTTAGCTCGTTGCTGTGTAACGTGACCTAGAAGGAGTTCGGCTGTCCGAACTTTTTTCTCGAAGGTCTTGTCGAGGACAGGTTTGTCTCCCTCGAAAAGGATCTCTAGTCTCGAGGCCGGTACGTCGCGGGACTTAGAAGGGTCTTCCGGGCCCCCAAGCGCAATCCAGACGGTTACATTGTCGACAGCGCTGAGAACGTGGCGAGGGATCTTGCGCATATATTGTTCAGGAATCTCAGCAAGGGTTCCCCACCAGAGCCTATCGGTGTTGAGTGTGATGAGGGGCTTTGCGCCTGTCCGATAGCACTCAAGAGCTATTTCACTAGCTAGGTCGACAGTGTGCTGCCAGGTTTCAATGAGGACCATGTCATCTTCGTGAACCCTCAGACAAGTGTGAACGACACGCTTAGCAATGCTGTCCTCAAGCAAGAGAGTAATCGGCTAGTTACGTGGGAACCATGCCTTACATAAGCGTTCAATGGTCGCGTGGAGTCTAGTCACTACCATACCAGGGCGACAGGCGTCACGCAATCGATCTTGTTGGATGTCACTCGGAGAGACCGAATCCAACTACGATAAGAGAGTGAAAACGACGCGTCAACTCGCTGACCTGCGGCTTATAAAACACAGTTGGAGATTGTCTTGACCGCTGAAATTCCGCAAGGGTTCCATTGTATTCTCCTAGAATGTTGGAAACCGCGTATTCTTCGTTAGGATCTCCTAGCAATGTGAACGCACCGGGTCCCAGCTCCCTCCTTCTCAACAAGACAAGGGGAAGCCTTACCTTGTCACGCAACTCATCTGGCAACCCGGCACTCAAAGCCTCAACTTCACTTTTCTTCATAGTCGCTTTCTCTCCGCCCACTGTTGAGACAGATGGTTGCTCCTCGGCCAACAGTTCTTTAATGGTTTTCCGATTCTTCGGGAGATGCGTGTTGAGCTTTCGCAATTCGTTTTGCAGCATCACGTCGAAGAAGCCATCTCGATCCACGGGGATGCGGCCTCCGCTATTTCCTGCCTCGAACCATGCAGTGGTCCTTCTCGAAGGGATCCAATCGAACCATTTCTTCTATCGTGTTTCCCCTCTTCTTCAAAGTCTCAGCCTCTTGGCGAAAAATCGCGTTTGGATCTTTAGTCACGTCAATGCTTCGCGCTTTGATTGCCATGAGGAACTCATTGCCTGGATCTAGAAACGTGTCAAGGTTTTCGGCCAATATTCTTGCTTGGTCTGGCTGTGCGATGTCGCAATACACGGAGTCAACTTCGGAGACGAGGGTGCGGTATCTACTGGGAAAGCGAGCGTCCTCAAAGATTGGTACGCTGTTGATCCTGTTCTTGGACACGTTGTTGACTAGGTCCCTGAAGGATCTTTGCGCAAATTCAACGCAGTATACTTTTCCCTCGCGTCCTACGATGTCACTTACGTGGCTGACGGTCGTTCCGCTTGCAGCTCCCAGGTATAGGACCTTCGACTTCTCCCTGAGCGGGATTTTGTGAAGTCCCTTCAGGATAGCGGCTGCGAGCTTACTCCGAAACGGGTCCCAGATCCGATACTCTTCATCGCCAACTTTGACGATTTCCTCGCCGTAAACGTTCTCTCCCGGGGCCAGGCTGCGGGTACCTAGTCTCTCTTCCCCTTCCCTCCCGATTAGGTAGATCCCTTCGAACTTTTTGTGGGGGTGGACGCCATTGCGTGGCATGCTTCTTCTTGGGTGGTTGTCCTTGATAACGATCTTTGAGATCACTAAGCTTCTTCTCTAAGGCTGTTCGCATCTTGTCGCCTTCGTTGGATCCGCCGAACGCATCCATTCGGGCGGCAATGGCGAGTTTCCCTGCAACTGCGCGGGCAATTCGTCCTCTCAGCCACCTCGGGGACTGGTGGATGGCGGCGTATTGGAATATTATTCCATGCTTCGGAGGGCGAGCTCCAGTCTTCAGGGTTCGGAACAGAGCCTTTTCCGCACCGAGCACTTGTATCGTGCTGGCCGGCATCTTACCGACGTTCTCTAATCCTCCCGCCATTGAAAGGATCTTGGCTGAAAGGACGGCGCCTAGAACCCCCGTCATGTTCGGAGCTACTTCCAGCATGATCTTGTCGGTGTACTTTTCAGCAGTCTCTCTCAGCTTGTACATTTGAAGAACCGTCGCGCAGACTTCTTGAAGCCATAAGAGGTCGGGTTGAGGAAGATCTGCTCCGGAGGATTTCTGGGCTGCTTCCGAGATGATCCGTGCACGTTCTTGAGGTATGCCCATTTCGACGAGGGACTCTTGGGAGAACGAGTCGCGTGTGCCAAGGCTTTGGACGAGCCGAATGTAGCTGTCGTGTTTTTCCACGAGCCTGTCTAGTTCAGGAAAATGTAGCCCATACCATTCTCGTATCCGACCTGCAAGCAGGTTCAGTACCTTGTCCAGGTCCTCGATGCATCTGACGGTCTGGATCGCGTAAAGGTCACGCTTCGTACCGGTCTCCGCAATTGATGCCTGTGCGATTTCCATCGACACATCGTGAACAAGCTTCTCGTAATCGTCCTTTGACTCCACAATTCGGAACCGGACAAGCATGTTGGGCAGGCGATTCCGCAGCTTTGAGATCGTTTCGTCCCTTTCGTCCAGGACGACTTCCGAGGTCAAAAATGCGCGCAGGATTCTTGCGAGATATTCGTTGTCTACAGTGAGTTTTTCCAGGCCCATCTGGGACAGGCGGTTCGCGAATTCAGAGAATTCTGCGGGTAGTTGTCCCTGGCGAACTTCGTTCAGTTTCACAGCGGCGTCTTTGGGGTTTCGGGGGAAGAGGGCTTTTTCGGCAATCTTGCCAGTCTTTTCCAGCAGGAAGAGTCCGGCCGGTGAATCGACCAGGTAGGCCTTCAAGATCGCTCGCTTGTCTTGGTTCTGTC
>Ga0209236_1000670_pt1 | contig 20108 bp, 18 predicted proteins | sample GraSoi013_1_40cm_FD_185819 | JGI IMG/M metagenome (GOLD analysis project Ga0209236, IMG submission 185819) | Grasslands soil microbial communities from the Angelo Coastal Reserve, California, USA - Sample 09_27_2013_1_40cm (SPAdes) (version 2) | ecosystem: Environmental > Terrestrial > Soil >... | reverse complement strand
AAAATCGAGGGCTTGAGTACCAGGTCACTCCCATGGCGACGATCCTCGAAGCCAAAGACGTTCATATAATTCTGAAAGCGGTTGAGGCTTCACACTCGGCCTTGCGATCGATGGGTGGAAAGAGAATTTCCTCTATCCTTCGAATCGACGAGCGCCTAGAGGTTCTGTTAACTCTTCGTCTGTTGAGTTAGCTTCAGGGCATCGACTCCAGGGATTACCGTAGGCGTCGGGTTCCCCTTCACTGCTTCAACTGCCCTGCCTTGCGCCTCGATGGTGGGAGACCGGGAACGTGCGAACCTCACCCGTCCCCGCCGAGACAGGTTAACCGCTGCCACCATGTCCCGGTCCATTACTATCCGGCATTTACCGCACCAGAGTTTTCTTTTCAGTTTCTTGTCCGATTGGAGTCTCTCCCCGCATCTCGGACAAGACACACTGGAACCTCTGGTCTCACGCCTAGACAAACGGATAACCGATAGTCCGACCCATCGCGCCTTGTACTCGATCTGTCGCTGAGCTTCGCCGAAACTCCAGCTGTTCATCCTACCACGATACTTTCGACCCTGACCGTTACCCTTACGGTAGAGGGATCGGATGCCCTCGATGTTCTCAAGAACTATCGCCTCTCTCCGCTGGACTGCCAAGGCAACAATCGTCTTTGTCGCAGCGTGGAGGAGATGTCCAACCCTAGCGGTTCTCCTCTGTCCATGCCTGGATGCTATTGCTGTTCTTATCCTATCATCATCTCGTCTGAATGAAGCCACAATACGGGTTGTAGTGCTGGCTATTCTCAGAGTTTTCGAGAGATCATAATGACTCGTCTGCTGATCGTCTCCAACTGTGAGATTTCGAAGATTACGGTCCACGCCAACGGTGGAAGCACAGTTAATGGCGGGAACGTCTCGAGCGATGCAGAGGCTCAATCTGTTCCGTGCGAGGGTGAAAGAGCGAACCTTGACTCCTGGTTGAGATATGATCTGGAGAGTATGCTTGGTCAAGCGTATGCTGAGACGTTTCCCCCTCGAAATAGGAATATCTAACTCTCCGTTCCTCATCTTGAACCCGTAGCAGGAGACGAGCATTGGTCTGACAAGATACGGTGGCCTACTGGCGTAGCCTCTACGAAGAGATTTCTTCCGGGCTGCCAGTATTCCTGCTGCTCTGCTTATTGCGCAGAGCTTGTAGTAGCTGGGAGAATCATATTGCGCGAGCTGGTTGTAGGATAGCAGTGAGAGCTTTCTCAGCGACGATGCATCATTGGCTATACCTATCCACAGGGACTCGTTAACCATTCTCCTGAACAATTCCAGCAATCGCAGAACATCGCTTGATGGAACATAGTATTGCCAGACAGACTTGAAAGCCAACAACGTTGAAAGATAGAAGCTCGTCGTCTAATACGTCAGAGAGGCACCCGACGATAAGCTAACGGAGCGATGAAGGACAAGGTAGAAAGTGTCAGGGACTGCTAGGGTCCGTATCGTATCCCGCGTCTACTCTAACCTCTTGAACATGCTCTGCATGAAGTGTATCGGGATCGGCTGTCCGCTCCTGCTGGTTTCGTAGTACGTCTTGCACATATCACACTGCCAGACTTCCATATCTCTGATCTGGGCGGGAGCCCCGGCTTCAAAGTCTTCTTGGACGATGTATCGCCCGACGAAGTCGAGCTGCAAGTCACACTTTGGACATTTCAAAAATTCAGGTCTCAGTTCTTGTAATGTTCGCCGATAAACCTGTCAGCATCCATCGCTGCTTTGCAGCCGTCCGCTGCAGCGGTGACGGCCTGTCGATATCTGAAATCTCTCACATCTCCAGCCGCAAATATTCCCGGAACGTTCGTTTCAGTTTCATTATGGGTGACAATGTAGCCTTTGGGGTCGAGGTCCACTTGTCCCTTGAATATCGCAGTGTTTGGTTCGTATCCGATTGCCACGAACACGCCGTCCGTCTTGAGAACGTGTTCCTTTCCAGTCTTGAGATTTCTACTCCTGACCCCTGTAACATTGCTGTCTCCCAATATCTCGTCCACGACCGTATCCCAGACGAATTTTATCTTCGGATTCTTCAGGGAACGGTCTTGCATTATTTGACTGGCTCGTAACTTATCCCTACGATGGACCACGGTTACCATCTTGGTGATATTCGCAAGAAACGTCGCTTCTTCCAAAGCCGTGTCTCCTCCCCCGACCACAACCACGTCCTTTTCTTTGAAAAAGTAGCCGTCACAAGTTGCACAGCTCGAAACCCCGTGTCCTCTAAGCTTGGTCTCGGAGGGTATACCCAGCCATTTCGCGTTTGCCCCTGTGCTTATGATGACCGTTTTTCCCTGAAGGATCCGCTTTCCAACCGTGACCTCGAAAGGTTTAGACTTGAAGTTCGCCTCGGAAGCGTCGTCGTAGATAATTTCTGGACCGAAACGTTCAGCTTGTTTCCTCATCTGTTCCATCAGTTCGGGTCCAAGTATGGATTCAGGAAACCCTGGAAAGTTTTCCACATCGGATGTGAGCATCAACTGGCCCCCGGGTATCGACCCCGCGATGAGCGCGGTCTTCCTTCCTGCTCTACACGAGTAGATCGCGGCCGTGTAGCCCGCAGAACCGGACCCTATGATGAGCACGTCGTACATCGTATATTCCCAAAGATCGCCTATCCACTGATTTATGGGTATTCTCGAACGGTTGTCTCTCTGGAAGGCTTAATTATTGTGTAAGATGAGATTCGAGAACAGGGGCGTCGATTGTTCGAATATCAAGGGGTAAAGATTAGCTGGCTCGGCCACGACTCATTCAGAATTAAGAACGGTAAGATCGTAATCATTGACCCTTTCAAGATTCGGCCGATTTCCGACAAAGCCGATATCCTTCTGATCAGCCACGAGCATTTTGACCACCTTTCTCTAGACGATATCAAGAAGGTGTCTTCGGACAAGACGACCGTCGTTACCATACCCGCGTGCAAGAAGGAGCTTTCAAGCCTGAAAGTCAAGGAGGTTAAGGCAGTCAAACCGGGCGACAAGGTTGTCTTGGGCGATGTGACTCTCGAAGCCGTTCCCGCTTACAACTTGAACAAGTTCCGTGAGCCCGGCAAACCGTTTCACCCGAAAGAAGACGGAAAAGTCGGCTTCATAATATCCGTCAAAGGAGTTCGAATATACCATGCTGGCGACACTGACCCGATCCCAGAGATGAAGAATTTCAAGACCGACATCGCACTTCTACCGGTTAGCGGAACCTACGTAATGACGCCAGAAGAAGCAGGTGAGGCCACAAGAATGATCAAACCCAAGCTTGCCATCCCCATGCACTACGGAACCATCGTCGGTTCTGAGAGTGACGCCGAAAGGTTCAAGCAACTCGCTGCCTGTCCGGTGCAGATTCTCAAATCTGAGTAGTACCCAGGACATCTGAGGGCTCTGAAAGCCACAGTCAATCCGGCCTGGCTGAAGCAACGCCTAGCGTCCAAGAACGTCGTTGTCCTGGATGCTCGGTCTAGGAACGCCTACTCGAGAGCCCATATTCCAGGAGCCAGAAACGCTGACCTCTTCCATTATTTCGTTCCTGGAACCGACAGCAAGCATCTGAGAGTGTTTGAACACGACCTCGAATCGAAGCTTGGACGGCTCGGCCTCAGAGGCCACGAAAAAACGGTCGTGTACGAGTCGAGGTTCGGGATGAGGGCTGCACGAGTCGCTTGGATGCTCGAATACGCAGGAATTCAGAGCCCGGTAATGCTTGAAGGAGGCTTCCGTGCCTGGCAGGATTCCAACTATCCAGTCGAGAAGAAGCGTAGAGTGGTTATCCAAACCAAGTTCAAAGCTAATCCGGACCCTAGCGTCCTGGCGACGGTTGGCAACGTGAGGTCTCTATCTACGTCCCGGACCGGGTTAGTCTTGGACGTGAGGAGCAGAGGAGAATACGACGGATCAGAAAAACGGGAGTGTTGTCCGCGTTCGGGACGAATACCGAGCTCAGTGTGGTTCGAATGGACGAACTTTCTGGACGAAAGAGGCGGATTCCAGAATCGTCGATCAATCGAGAAACAGCTTCGATCGAAAGGCCTCCGCCCCGGCTCCGAAATAGCGGTATATTGTCACCGAGGCGCTCGCGCGGCCGCTGCATTCTACGCACTTAGATCTATGGGGTACAACAATGCTAGAAACTATGTTGGATCTTGGCACGAATGGTCATCGAAGAAGAACCTTCCCGCGGAGCCTAGCTAGCAACCTAGGTAGCGACAGTATTTCCAATTGGCTTTTGGAAGTGCCACGCTCCAGGATTCTCATGAATTTGAGTGACCCATCCTAAGGCGGTTTTCTCGGGTAGCGACAATAGGACCTTGCCTACATGTTTGCACAGCTGGCGGGTTTCGATCGATCTTTCCCAATCTCCACAATCATGGGTTATTGTTCTCGTCTCAAAGTCCATTGTCAAATTGTAGTCGCGGATCTTCGCGACAACTTTTTCGTCGGTAGCGGTCTTGATGGTTACTTCCTCATCGTGGATAGCCAGTGCTCGGGCTAGCCTGGATTCGCCCATCAGGGCGCTGAGCAAGTCGATAATTTTCGGGCGATCATCGCCTCCTTTAACCCATTCTCCTAGGCCCTCGGGACCTTTTCCTTTCTCCAAGTGACCCTTGGCCCTGTTGAACGCGGCTCCTTGAGCTGGAGTAAGTTTCCCCATCATCTGGAGAATTCTAAGTGCGTTTTCAACGGCGTATCCATGGAAGTGATTGTTGAAGTAGCCATACGTGGTCTTGACAGAGGGTTCGATCTCTTTGACTTTAGGCATCCATGATTTTAGTTCCTGTTCAGTATAGTGGTAATCGTACCAAGGTCGCTGTCCGTGCCCGTGCCAACGGATATATGCGAAATCTGCTGTTACGTGAACTTCAGGCGGGAGTAGAGGCTCGTCCACTATCGTGTATGCCACATTGTACTTGGAGAGCAGAGGCCACGTCGAGTCTTGAAGCCAAGACTTGTGCCGGAACTCAATTGCATACTTGAAGCCATGGGGAAGGATGGAGAGGAAGCCTTCCAGATGGCTTAGATCATACTTGTACTTGGGGGGCATCTGGAGAAGTAGACACCCAAGCTTTCCGTTGTTGTTCAGTGGAAGCATCAACTCGGCAAAGCGATCCAGTTCAGACTCCAAGGAAGGACCGATCTCAACCAGTTTGTCATGGGTGATGATTTGCGGAATCTTTGCGCAGAAGATGAATTCCTTTGGAGAGAATCTGTTCCAGCCTAACACCGTGCCCGGCTGAGGGAACGCATAGAATGTGGAATCGATCTCGGCGGTTGGAAATACTTGCGTGTAGTGCTTGAGTTTGCTCTCGGTAGAGGTTGGATAGAATACCCCTACCCATTCTGGGTACGACCACCCGGACGTCCCTAGAAGTAACCGACTCGTCTTCGCCTACCTCTTGCCTAAATCCGAGGGCTTGCAAACCGTCTCAAGAAGGTATGGGTCAGATTCGGATCGGCGCGGGCGGTTGGGACTACTTCAATATCCCTAATGGCGACCGGCTGAAAGCCTACTCATCAGCGTACGATTTCGTGGAAGTAAACAGCACCTACTACCGGCTCCCGAGTCCCTCAGCAGTAGCGAGTTGGCGAAGGAGAGTCTTGCCTGGGTTCGAGTTCTCAGTTCGGTGTCAGAGGGATCTTGCAGAACTTCATCGGTTTGAGTTGACCCCCAAGACCATCCGCATAATTGATTCCATGAAAAAGACTTGCAAATGCCTGAAGGCAACCCTTCTCACAATTCTAGTTCCGAAAGCGCTTGTTGGAGATATAGAATTGGCTTCCAGACTGAACAACTTTCTCTCAACGACAAGCTTTGGCGAGACCCGTATCGCCATCGAGTTTCGTGGAGGCGATCCAACAGAGGATACGTTGAAGATTCTACGGGACTACAACGCGGTACATTGTGTTGACCTTTCTACGCAAGACCCTGAGGTTGACTCAAGCATCCTTTACAGTAGGCTGTTTGGCAAAGGAAAAGAGAACATTTACGAGTTTGACGACAACGAGCTTCGAGGTATCGCTACGAAGGCATCTGGGCCAAAATTCGAGAAAAGCATCCTCGCATTTCATGGGGTCAGGATGTATAGAGACGCTGCGCGTTTGAGGACTTTCCTAACCTCTGGAAAGTTCCCTTCAATTACGGGTCAAGTCGGGCTTGGATCCTTTGGCGAAGTCTTGAAGGAGGATGCAAAGTTCCCGACCACCAGGTCCCAACTGATAGAGGAACAAGGTTGGAAGCTCTTTGACAAGAGAGTTGAAGAGCTGGCGAGGGCGCGAGAAGTCCTTGAGGAACTTCCAGAGAGAACCTACTCGACTCTTGACGATGTTCTAGCATCCCTCAAGAGGACGGTTCTCTGATCGTTCCCGATGCTGATGACCTACTCTCAGAAGACTGACACGAACGATGAGCTATAGCCCCGAAGAACATGGAATACAAAGTGGGGGGTTTGCCGTGAATTTCTCCTACACGGCGTTGGGTCTTATCGTCCTTGGATTCCAAGCTAGGCGGCTGCGAGTGGTTGGACCTGAAGCAGTTCCTTTGCCAGTACGCGATATTGTTCCGATGCAGGGTTTCTCGGCCGGTATATTATGCCCGGTAGACCTTTACTTGGTGCTTCGGCCATTCGGACGGATCTGGGGATTACGGATTTCAGAACTCGCTCGCCAAAGTTTTCGTTGACTTGTTGCATGACTCGGCGTGATAGCGCTGTTCTTCGGTCGTACATTGTTAGTATTATCCTGTAGTCGAAAGCTGCTTTCAGCCGGGATCTTACGAGGTCCATGACTTTGAGAAGCGTTGGTAATCCCTCCATTGGATAGAACTCGCATTGCACGGGGATGAGGACCAAGTCGGATGAAACGAGGGCGTTGAGCGTAAGTAGTCCGATGTTCGGTGGACAGTCGATTACGACTTGTTCGAACTGGTCTTTGATAGGGCTAATTGATTCTCTGAGCACGTATTCTCTGCCCGGGGTTGATGAGAGTTCGACTTCTGCACCTGCTAGATCTAGGTTGCTTGGTAGTAGCGAGAGTTTCTCGATGCGAGTGTTCAGGAGGACTTCTTCGGCTTTGCGTGATTGAGAGAGAACGTTGTAGACTGTTGAAGAGAGGGTTGCTTTCTCGAAGCCCAGTCCAGTTGTAGCGTTCCCTTGAGGGTCCAGGTCCACGATCAGGGTCTTTTTCCCTTCGATCGCAGTTGCCGTTGCGAGGTTCACTGCGGTTGTCGTCTTTCCGGTTCCGCCTTTGTTATTCAGTACGCTAACGATCATTGCTGGGCGGTTCTATTCTGGATAATTACTAAGAGATTGATTCGCAGAAAATAGATAATGGAAGCGCCTGGGGGGAACCGATATCATCAGAATCACTGACTCAGTATAGGAATAATCCTCGAGGTTTCGGACCTCTCATATAAGCGACTGAAGGGTCCCGCTTTATATAGAGAGATAGGATTGAACTCTCTTATCAACGAACGTTGCACTGAATTTGTTAATCTAGCATTAGATGATCTAACAGAATGAGCGAGCTGGCTCTCATGAATGGGGATATGGTCAAAGCGACCTCGAATCTGGCAAACCAGCGGATCATCGATTTGAATAGGGAAGTTGTCGATTGTCGGGATTGTCCTCGGCTGGTCCAATATCGCGAGTCGGTAGCGCGTGCGAAAAAAAAGCGGTTTCTGAGTTGCAATTACTGGGGCCGACCCGTTCCCGGTTTCGGTGATATCGCGGCTTCGATTTTCGTCATAGGGCTTGCTCCGGCTCCTCACGGCGGGAATCGGACCGGAAGGGTGTTCACCGGGGATAAGAGTGCCGACTTCCTCGTAAAGGCGCTTTTCGAGGCAGGATATGCAAGCCAGCCTCGCTCTATTGACGTGGATGACGGGTTGGAATTGCATGGAGTTTACATGACTGCGGCTGTAAAATGTGTCCCTCCCAACGATAGACCCACGAGCGAAGAAACGTCGAACTGTACCCATTTCCTGAAGTCCGAATTGGAGATCTGCAGTAAGTCCAGAGTCATCCTCTGCCTTGGGCAGTTTGCTTATCGTTCTATGATGACTCTATTGACGAAGGACAACCTCTTCGCGTCTAAGATTCCAAGGTTTGAACACGGGCTCGAAATCCACCTACAAGACGGGCGGAAGATCGTTGCATCATACCATCCCAGTCCAAGAAACACTCAAACAGGTACACTAACCGCTGACATGTTCAATTCTCTTCTTCGGAAGATAAGCGAAGACTTGAGTCGCACTTCCTAGCTTTCGCCGCCGGTAATAGCGGCCTATGGAATCAATATTGTCTAGGAACCTATTTCGACGGTCGTGCTCGTTCTATCTGAACGTCGCGTGAGAGGTATTCCTTGGTCTTTGATTCTGCCTGAACCAAGAGTTCCTCGAAGTGCTTGTTCAGTGCTTTGATCTTTTCCTCGGCCGAGTGAAGTCTCTCGATGGCTTGAAGCTCGTCCTTCTTCCCATCGTCGATCTTCCTGAGAACAATTTTCCTTTCCAGATAGAGATTCTTGCAGGTCGGGTCGTGGAGGAGTCGTTGTCGTTGACCTAGAAGGTTTCGGCCTTTGCTCTGTTTTTGTGCTAGGTGTTCGGTTGTTGTCAGCTGGTCAAGCTGGACTACGACTCTGGTAGTCTTACGATGGCTCAGGCCCATTTTGCCTGAGTCCAGAGCACTCTTAAGGTTGGTTAGAATCGGGGTGAGGTAGGGTCCTGAGTTTCGGGAGAGGAAGCTCCTATACGGGGACTGAATATATTCGCCCAGGGCTTCTCTTTCCTCAGATCTTAGGGCGATTTCGCCCCGCTGGGAAAGGTCTCTAAGTTTTCGGAGGGGTCGTCGGAGATGGGTTAGTGTGTCTGTTCTGAACTCCCTGCTTTCTTTGCGAAGCTCCTTCTCGATCTCCAGAACTTGTTTGAGAGAGTCGTTCGACGTAATCTTCTCCAGCTCATTTGACAGCTCCTTTATGGCGGACGAGAGCCCCTCGCGGGTTCGTTCAAGTTCGACACTCTCCTTCTTCTTCTCGTCAAGTTGCACTCCGATTTGACGGATCGTCTCAACAATGCTGGTGAGAGTCTTTGCACGTTGGAGGTTTTCTCCGCCTCCCTCGAGGAACTGGGATATTTTCTCCCCTACTTTCGCAATTCTCTCGACAACCCCTGAAAATGAGAGCATATCCAATAGGTATAGCCCGTGGATTTCTTTTTGGGTATTGTTTCTGCTCTCTCTGAGGGACCGGGCGGTGTTGGACAGGTTGTCCCGTAGAACCTTGAAGGAGTCCCAGCTGACTTCTTGTGGGATTTGGATTTTTTCTATGCTGGAGAGGGCGTCTCGGGCAACACGTCCCACAACTCTAGCGGCTCGATAAGAGATCGGGTCTTTCTTGGTGGCTAGGTTTCCATCGGCCTTGCGCGAGAGTTCTTCGAAGAAACTTCGAGCTTCATCAAGCGCATGGCGGGTCTCGTCAGAGAGTTTTCCTGCTTTGTTCTTTGTAGGGCGCAGAGCTTTCTCGAGTTCTTCATCCAGCCAGATGTCGTATTCGTCTACGCGGATTTTCAATTATTGCGGGACCAGGGGAGGATTCTTACCTCGTCTCCTCTCTAAGATTAATGACTATGGTGTCCATCGTCTGCTGAGCTTTTTCCTTTCTCTTAGCCAGGTCTGATATCAGAGACTCGTACAGTTCTCTAGCTATTCTTGCACTCCTGTACTGGTTTCTGAGGTCTGCGGATGTAGTTCGGACTACTTGGATGTCCGCCTCCGCTCGCTCAAGCCTCTTGATCATGTCCTGGTAACGCGGATTTGCCTTTGATAATTGGTCCTTGATCGGGGCCAAGTTCTTGTCCAACTCGGCTATTCTCAAATCGATAACTCGTCTTCTTCTCTTGAATTCATGTCGGTTAAGAGCTCCCCTTGAAAGGTCCTCGTCCATCTTTTCTGCTTCCAGTCGCATTGCTGATTTTTCATCATACAATTCTACGAACCTTCCAATAAGCTCCGACGGAGCGCCTGAAACTGTCACACCAGCGGTCCCGGTGGCGCCGACTGCGAGTACGATGGCCGCGATCGATCCCACGGCAAGTCCCGCCCATCCAAGGGCCGAGAGGCTTGCCCAGAATGGGTCAAGCTGGTAGTCCATCGTAAACGATAAGTTGGACATTGGCGTGACCGTAGAGACCTGCACAAGGATCTGGTTGCCTGAAATTGTGAATGTTTGCCCGCTTAGAGAATCGAGGCGGAATCCCACTGGAGTCAATATTTTCGTTTGCAAGACAGGTTCAAAGAACTTGACACTGTCGAGCATGCGGAAGTTCAGCTCGAATCGCCCTAATCCCTTCGACATCAGGTAGGACTGGGTTGGGAGAGAGTATGTGATTCTGGTAGAAGAAGAACCTCCACTTTTCAGGGTTCCGAACCTAGGAGCGAAAGTCACCGCCTTCGAACCATCGGGTGCTGTTGACGCAGTTAGGGTTGCAACTGATGGGATGATGTCGCTCGCTATCGCGCTCTGGACGTTCTTCGGGACAGGCAGAGCGATGTTGGCTAGGTCATGTCCCTTGTTAGTGATGCCGTAGAAGTCTGTGACCTGAATCGAGCCGGTCTGTGCGAGGGTTATGGTCCGGTTTGCGATTACCTCTAGGATGCTTTGGGTGGTCGAAGAGAACGTCATTGTCGCGACGGTTGTATTGTAGGGCTTTAGTGTAGTGGTTTGGGCCGTGAAAGTGGCACTGGCGAACGTCCCGTCGACGGAGACTGTTGTCGGAGATTGCCAGTCGCCGGTCTTTACTGAAAGCTGTGCGCTAGTAACGTTATACGTCCCGTCTGTGAGGGGAAACGGCTCGAACGCGAACTTGTACTTGCTCGAAGTCGAATTGAAGTTCAATAGCTCAGAGTATACGCTCGTGAGGTTGAAGCCGTACGTGCCGGTCTTTGCAGAAGGAAACGCGATGTCCAGCTCCGAGTAGTTACCGACCAAGGGCAAGGGGAGACTCCTTACCGTGGGCGGAGAGATCCTCAGCTGGTTCGCTTGCGAGTCCACCGCCTGAGTGAATCGGAGTCGGCTGGCCAAAGAAGACGGTATGCCGAGCGTGATCTGGGATACTGAGGCTCCTATCGTTAGACTGAACTGATCACTCACAAAGGTCACGCCCCAATTGTTAGTCGTAATAGATCTGCTTACAGTGACAGCGCAACTATTCGAAGTGCAGTTGGTCTGAGCCAACGCAGGACTGGGAAGCTGGGTTGACAACAATGCCAATAGTAGAAGCGAGAGTACGAGTGCCTTCATTTGCGGAAACCATTGTGCACCGTGGGAGTTTGCCAAGCATCCGGCAAGACTCCCTACTTATTTATTCCCATACAAGCACGAAACGCGACACCAAGGTATCGCAATGCGGAGCATTCTGGTCACAGGAGCTGGAGGTAGCGCAGGCAACAATGTTTGCTGGAGCTTGCGCGTCAGCAACGACGGGAAGAAAATCCTCCTCTACGGAACTGATGTTGACAAGACAAGCATAGAACTCAACGGATGGATCGACAGAGCCTACATTCTTCCATCTGCTACTAGCCCTCGATACGTGTCACACCTTAACCAGGTCATTAAGAAGGATAATGTCGAGATGGTCTTTCCTCAGCCTGACTCGGAGGTAGGCCGAATATCGAAGGACCGAGACCGGGTTCGCGCCTCCGTGTTCCTCCCTGATCGTGAGGCGGTGAAGATATGTCAGGACAAATACGAAGCATTGTCCAGATGGTTCAAGAAAGGACTCAGGAGAGAGCCGATCGTTCTCTCGCCCCGTAGTCCCAAGACCCGGCAATCGGTTAGGAAGCTTGCGTTTCCCTGTTGGGTGAGAGCCCGACAGGGAGCGGGGGGAAGTCTCAGCTGTCTGGCCAGGAGCTGGAGGAGTGTGGAACACTGGGTCGGCTACCACTGGGCCGAAGGACTCAAGACCGATTTCATCGTGGAAGAGTACCTTCCAAATCGAGATTTCTGTTTCATGTCTGTTTGGAATGAGGGAAAGTTAGTAACTTCGATGGTGAGGGAGCGTTTAAGTTGGGTGGGACAACGAATTGTAGGGTCTGGTGGAACCTCCAAGCTGAACCGGGTAGTTCACTCTATCAAGGTAAACACGACCGCCTTGGAAGCGATCAGGGCTGTATCCAAGAATCCTCATGGAATATTTTGTGTCGATCTAAAGGGAGATGAGAGCGGTGTTCCGTGTCCGACCGAGATCAACTGCAGGTTCACGACCAACGTTCACTATCTCACCTTGGCATCTTTGAAACTGGGTCATCCAGAGTGGAATTTTCCATGGCTAGCCGCCAGGATATGTCTGGGCGAGAAGATTCCACCGAGCAAGACCCTGAACGCATTGCCCGCGAACCTGTGGTTCAGCAAGAATACTGACATGGGGTTCACAATGGTGGAAGACGGGAAATGGCGGGCACAAGACTACTCCTAGACAGGCTCTGCGGCACCTTCTCTCTTCCTGTAAAAGTAGAGGCGCACTTGTCGATCCCAAATGAAGAGCCAGGACGTCGACAGAATCAAGGCTATCATAGCTTTCGCACCAGCGTCAAAATAGCGGCCGAGGCTTGGGTCTGACTGTATGCGAAGAGGCGCTACGAGTAAAGCGAGGATTCCAAATCCGGCTATCATTAGCCCCCACTGGGTAACGAATACGATGAGTTGCAGCACGATAGCTCGCTGGTTCAGTCGTTTCACCCTATCAGAATCATAGTGATCAGCGCTAGAGCTCCCGAGATTAGGTAGAGAGTAAATATCGTGGATACGATCTCAGATTCTTTGGCTGGTCGACTAACAAGAAGGGTCCTAACGAGAGTCAACGGTGCGTTGGGATCCGATGTGGAGGCAAGCCGGCCGTCGTCGAGCAATTTTGTTGGTTTCGCTGTCAGTGATCTGTGCTCGGTGAACCTTTTGATTTTAGAAAGGAAAAAGAAGGAATTCTGGATGTTGGGAAACATGGCAACTATGCTCGCTATCTCAGATCTGCTAAGTATGGCGAGCGCGCCTAGCGCTGCTCCCACTGACAGTTGCCCCACGTTTCCAGCGAAGGCTCTGGACGGATACCGGTTGAAGTAGAAGAAGCCCAAGGCGGCGAAGAGCAGAGAGGCGTAAAGGAAGACTGAGCTTGGAGCGGGGTCCGTGATTAGGACCCCTATAAGCAGGGCCGCAGAGATTATCGCGACGCCCCCAGCCATGGTTCCATTCAGGGGGTCAAGCATGTTGGTCGTGTTCGAGGTCACTGAGATGGCGACCGGTATGCTCAACAGATAGATGACCGGCAAATGGAAGCTTCCGAAGATAGGAACTTGGAGCGTGGGGTTGTACACTTGACTAGGGTAAAGCAATCCGAGGGCTACTATCGGTATACCACAGAGAAGAGTGAGAAGAGGTTTGTAGATACCCCTCATCTTTAGCCGATCATCTAGTGCCCCTACGACCGCTGCGGACCCAACGACCAGGGAAAAGGCGAGCATCACGAGCCCGTTTCCACCGCCCATGATAACGTACGCTGTTGACAGGAGTATCAGAGTGATTGGTATTGATGCGCCGCACATCTCTGGGATTTTTGGCTTGTTCAATTTGTGGACGTCTATTCCGACAATTTCTCTCTCTGCGTTGATTTTCATGAAGAAGCGAGTGAGAACTAGGGAGACTGGAAAAGATACTATCGCAAGTAGGATGGCAGTGGTAACCTCCCACCCGCTAGGGAGCATGAATGTTGGCTCATCGGAACCGATTATAAAAGAAATGATTTCCTCGGGCGAAGGATTATCAGTAGTCGGAAACCGACCGCGATAAAGAATCCCGATGGCGACATTCGAGCATCCCTTTCTCCCCAATGCAGGTGCGCCGATTCGAAAAATCATGCTCGACGCCATCGGAATCGCCTCCATAGACGAGCTATATTCTGACATTCCAAGTCAGGTTCGAACGAATCGTCCGTTGAAGGTGGACTGGCTGCCTTCAGAGCAGGAGGTCAAAGGTCACATAGATCACATGCTAGCCGAGAACAAATCGGCGAGTGATATGCCAGTCTTCCTCGGGGCAGGCATCTACGATCATTATCTTCCCGCGGCGGTCAAGGCTATCTTGGCAAGGACTGAGTTCCAGACCTCTTACACTCCCTATCAGGCAGAGATCTCTCAAGGACTCCTCCAATCTCTGTTCGAATTCCAGTCCATGATCGCTGACCTTACACAGATGGACGCTGTGAATTCCTCGTTATACGATTGGTCGACGGCTCTGGGCGAAGCTGCTAGGATGGCGTCTAGAGCGACGGGAAGGAAGAAGATTCTGGTGCCCGAAGGTTTGCATCCTGGAAAGTTCTCGGTTTTGAAAAACTACACGGAACCAGCAAGCATCAGAATCGAGACTATCAGATACGACAGAGAGACAGGGGGCCTGGAAAAAGGCGACCTGCAAGCCAAAATCGACCGGGACACGGCTGCGGTGTATTGCGAGGTTCCCTCGTTCTTTGGCGTCCTGGATCCAGAGGTCGTCAACGTTCCTTCGATGTGTCATGCGAAGGGGACTCTGTCTATTGTGGGCTTTGATCCTGTGTCGCTGGGAGGATTGAAGCCTCCAGGAGAATACGGAGCAGACATCGTGATAGCAGAGGGCCAATCGATATCGACCGAGATGAACTTCGGGGGACCTGCACTGGGGATCATCGGGTGTCGTGGAGAGAATCTGATTCGTCAACTACCAGGCCGTTTGATTGGCATGACTACAACTCTCGATGGAAAGGAGAGAGCATTCAGCATGGTCCTTCAGACCAGGGAACAGCACATTCGTCGGGAGAAGGCTACATCTAACATCTGCACAAATGAGGCTCTGTTTGCAATAGGAGCAGCTGTGTATCTTTCCCTCCTCGGTCCTCAAGGTCTTCGCCAGCTGTTCGAGAGCATTCTCGTCAAGACGAGCTACGCGATGAAGATTCTTGGCGAGATTCCAGGCGTCGTTGTGCCTCGTTTCCGTGGTGCGCATTATCAAGAGTTTGTTGTCTCGTTCAAAGGAGCGAAGGGAACTCTTGCCAGACTGAATAAGTCACTGCTCGGGAACGGAATTCACGGGGGCAGGAGCCTCGTGAAAGACTTCCCTGAGCTGGGTGAGAGTGCGCTTTTCTGCGTGACTGAAGTCCATAGCACTGACGCCATTGACAAGCTTCGGCTCTTAATCGAGAAACTTCTAGAGGCGTAGAAGTTGTTCCACCAGGCTAAGTGGGACGAGCCACTTCTCCTAGAGAGATCGGCTGCTGGCAAGAAAGGACACGTTCCAACCACACCCAGCGACTTCGAGCGGAGGGTCATCGGGCACGACCCTTGGAACAACGTTCCAAAAGCCCTGTTGAGAAATGGGCTGCCTCCACTACCGGAGGTTTCGGAGCCGGAGGTGGTTCGCCACTATACGCGTCTCTCGCAGGAGAACTTTGCGGTAGACCTAGGAATCTATCCTCTCGGAAGTTGCACGATGAAGTACAATCCGAAAGTCTCCGAAGCTATCGCCCAGAATCCGAAACTGGAGAAGATACATCCTGAGCAGGACGAGTCGACGGTGCAGGGCATCCTGGCACTATTGCACCGATTGGACGAGTTCCTTGCAGAAATCACGGGAATGAGCCGAATGTCGCTCCAACCTGTCGCCGGGGCCGCAGGAGAATATCTTGGGGCTCTAATCATGCGCGCCTATCACAAATCGAGGGGAGAACTAGAAACGAGGCGTGAAATGATAATCCCAGACTCTGCCCACGGAACAAACCCCGCCAGTGCAGCGATGGCCGGATTCAACGTCGTTGTCGTCCCCTCAAACAGCGAAGGCACAGTAGACCTTGACGCTCTCCGCAAGGTTGCATCGCCCAGGACCGCGGGTCTGATGATTACAAATCCGAACACGCTCGGTATTTTCGAGAAGAATGTTCTCCAGATTGCACAGAGCGTCCATGACGCGGGTGGTCTACTCTACTACGATGGGGCAAACTTCAACGCGATTCTGGGCAAGGTTCGACCCGGAGACATGGGTTTCGATATCGTTCATCTCAACCTACACAAGACCTTTGCAACTCCCCACGGCGGCGGTGGACCGGGCGCCGGACCCGTCGGCGTTAGAAAGGATCTCGAACGATTCCTGCCCGTTCCACTAGTTGGTTTTGACGGAGAGAAATACTTCTTCGACTACGACGTTCCCGATTCTGTCGGGAAAGTTACCGCATTTCACGGCAACATTGGCGTCTTGGTAAGAGCCTATGCCTACATTCTGAGCCTCGGCCCTGAGGGGCTCAAGGCGGTGGCAGAAACGGCGGTGTTGAACACGAATTATGTTCTAGCGAAAGTTCTCGAGCGCAGCAAATTTGAACTTCCATTCAGTCGACGGAGGAAACACGAGTTCGTTCTGAGCGCTAAGAAGATCAATGAGCAGTCGGGTGTCAGAGCGTTGGATATCGGTAAGAGGATGCTGGATTGGGGTCTTCACTCGCCCACAGTCTATTTTCCCCAGATCGTGGAAGAGGCGATGATGGTCGAAGCGCCAGAAACTGAGAGTCTCCGCGATCTCGACGAACTGGTTGAGGCATTCGTCAGGGCTGGAAAGGAGGCCGAAACCGATCCTGAAAAACTTCGAAGTGCTCCGCACAACACTTCGGTCGGAAGAATCGATGAGGTGAAGGCTTCACATCCCAAGACACTTACGCTCAAATGGAACAATCCCGACGCTCGAGATAACACTCAATGAAACCCCGAACGACCGAACACTTCTGCCTAAGGCACAGCATCTCCAGGGAGAGAGCGCTTGACTGGTTCAACCAACGATTGATGGGTGTACTTATTAGTACGCCGAAGTAATCTGCCCATTTCGTATTACGATTTGAATACGCTTTAGTCATTCTACGATATATGATCGTTCCCCTCCCAACTGTATTGATCGATTTGTCTGCTGAAGAAATCTCTTCTGACGAGAGGCTCGCCAACCCGGCGCTCAGAGTCTCTGTTGTTGGAGTAGGAGGTGCGGGGAACAATCTGTTGAGTCACGCGATAGGGGGTGGAGTCAGTCCGAGCCGTTGCGTAGCGGTTAACACCGACAGGGGACAACTCTCTCGATCCTTGGCGAGAAACAAGGTCTTCCTAGACCAGACGGCCGGCCAAACAGCCACAAGATTGGTAACAAGGCGAGATGACCAAAGAACATTCCAGTCCGCTGCTCACAGAGTCACAACCTACACCGATGGATCTGACTTTACAATCGTTGTCACGGGCCTCGGAGGCGGCACTGGCACAGAAAGCGCGCCAATCATCGCTCAAAGGTCACGGACCCCGGTTCGTCCGGTGGTATCTGTAGTTGCGATTCCCTTCATTCATGAGAGAGAACGTCGATTCATCGCGTTACGAGGGCTCAAGAGAATGGTTGATGCTTGCGATTGCACCATCGTCATAGACAATGGGCTTGACCGAGGCTATCTAAGCACCGCCACAAGAAGCACCGACGAGACGGCAAGTATCGCTGTTAGGAGTCTCACCGAGCTACTGTCAGGGGCAGAAGACGTCGAAGCAAGAGATATTCTGGAGATTCTCTCGAAAGGAGACCTTGCCACAGTCTGCAATTTCGCACTTAGAAATGGAGACACGCTTCAATTCTCCGTTATTCAGGCGTTGAGAACGCCATCGGCGAATCTCCCTCTGAAAAATGCCAAGGGAGCACTACTTCTCTACCGGGGACCCGCCACGCTTAGCACCGCTCAGTTTGCTCAAGCATACGACGCACTGGTTTCCCTCGTTGGACATGATCTAGCTTTCATCCACGGAAGTGTCTACACCCCGTCAGAGCCCTCGGTATGCCTCTTTCTAACAGGCTACGCTTATGGGACCGCGCTAAACGGGTTCACCGACTTCATCGAACTGTATGACGCAGAATACGGCCAGGAAGAGGGCGACGGGCTAGCAACACTCTCAGTACCGCTTTACCAAATGGAACAAGGTCAGACTCGGAGAGACTAGCCCCTCTCGCGTTTCCTATAGAACATCTTCCGAAAGCGTTCATTTGCCCGAACAGATCGGCCAACAGGGCTCACGGAGCCGGATACGAGCGAAGCCAATACCGATCGAGTATCCTTTGATCTGCATTCAATCTCAGTGTAGGCTCTTCCAATTGTCTGGGGTATATGCGAGTCACTTCCAGCCGTCATGGGAAAGTTTTCTCTCTCTGCAAATTTTCGTGCGCGCTTCCATGTCACGGAATGGAGGAAGCTGGAGGAATTGATGACCTCAATCGCATCGGGACGAACTGTCAAAAGATGAGGTCTCACGCTGGACCGGAATAGGTCATAGGGATGCGGGACGATCGAGACCCCGTTCTGATCCCGGATTTTTCGAATTGTTTCATCCGCCGAGAGTCCTCGAGGAATTGCTTCTGAGATCCCAAGTCCGATCAAATGACCGTCTCTTGTCGATATCTCGATCCCGGGAAGTATCACGAGTTCGTCGTCGAAATCCCGGGCAAGAACATTATGGTCGGTTATCGCTAGACCATCTAGTCCACGATCTCTGCAAATAGTTGGTAGCCGCTCGGGTGAAGTGAAGGCATCGTTCGATCTACTAGTGTGAACATGTAGGTCAAGCTTCAGCTTCAATTGGAGTCCTGCTTCTGATGCTCTCTAGTTCAGCTCGAAGCTTCTCAGCGTTGACTTTGTGGAACAAGGGTTGGAGAGGGCGAATCTTCGTTCCAGGCTTGACGATTGCCTGTCCAGCGGATCTCCACGGAAGGATGGGTTTTCCCGTCAAGCACAGGCAGATCTTCTTAGAGGCTGAAGGCAGGAAGGGCTGGAGTAGTATGCCAATGCTTGCTACGATCTGTATCGAGACGCCGAGGATCTCGCCTGCCGCGTGCACGTCCGTCTTGTAGAGGCGCCATGGCTCGTGCTCATTGAGGTATCGATTTCCTTCCCGTGCGAGCTCGACGACTTGCTCTAGACCCTCTTTCAGCCTGAAGTGTCCAAGCCTATCATCAACCCTTGAGAGGATACTCTTCAGTGTTGCAAGTATCTTCGCGTGTTGCTCTTTGCTTGCTGAATATTTTGGAACCTTTCCTCTGTAGTATGTTTGAATGAATGATGTGGTTCGGTGAACGAAATTCCCCAGAACATCATTCAGCTCGGTGTTGACCTTTCTCTCAAACTCGTCCCAGGTGAAGTTACTGTCTTTCTGTTCAGGTCTAAGGCTGATCAACGCGTAGCGCCAGTATTCCGGCCCTGCTAGTTCAACGGCCTCATCCATCCAGACGCCGACCTTTCTGCTTCTGGAGAATTTCTGCCCCTCGAGTTGTATGTACTCGGATGAGGAGACCTCCCAAGGCAGATCATAGTTCTCCCTCGTAGCCAGGAGCAAGCCTGGGAAGATTACGACGTGAAATGGAATGTTGTCCTTTCCTATGAAGTGGACGTTGCGGCTTTCCGGGTCGAACCAGTACTTTTTCCATAAGGATGGCCGCTTCTTTTTTTCAGCCCATTCCTTTGTTGCGGAAACGTATCCGAGGACGGCTTCCATCCAAACATAGATGGTCTTTCCCTCTGCTCCTTTGAATGGTGCTGGTATTCCCCAGGCGTTGTCGCGGGTTAGTGAGCGGGGCTTAAGCCCCTCTCTAATCCAGCCTAGGCTGAAGTTTCGTGCGTTTTCTGGAAAATTGGGGTTTGTCTCGATGTATTTTCGAAGCGGTTCGGAGAGTTTGGGAAGGTCGAAGAACCAATGCTCGGACTCTTTCTGGATGGGGGTGGCGTGATCGAGGGTGCAGCGTGGGTTGATGAGGTCCTTCGGGTCTAGAACTCTTCCGCAATTATCGCACTGGTCCCCGCGTGCGTTAGGGTTGTGGCAGTAAGGACATTCGCCTTCGACAAAGCGGTCTGGGAGAAAGCGTTTGTCGTTGAGACAATAAAGCTGGGTTATCTTCTGGCTGTATACGAAACCGTTCTTCTCAATTTTGAGGTAGAAGTCTCGGACGAATTGCTTGTGGACTTGGCTCTCGGTTCGTGTATAGTTGTCGAACTGAATCTGGAAGGTTTTGAGAAGCT
>Ga0209236_1000669_pt1 | contig 20109 bp, 18 predicted proteins | sample GraSoi013_1_40cm_FD_185819 | JGI IMG/M metagenome (GOLD analysis project Ga0209236, IMG submission 185819) | Grasslands soil microbial communities from the Angelo Coastal Reserve, California, USA - Sample 09_27_2013_1_40cm (SPAdes) (version 2) | ecosystem: Environmental > Terrestrial > Soil >... | reverse complement strand
GGTAGGACGCCTCCGAGGCCGCCTCCGCGAGCACGAGTGTGGTCGCGCCGAGGTCTCGCAGCCACTCGAACAGTCGGAAGAGCTCCGTGCGGCGATCCTCGAACTTCGCGAGGACTTCGAGCGCCTCCAGCGAGTCGATGACGACCAGGTCCATCCCGTCGATGTCCTTCTTCGTCGTCATCGTCCGCCGGAGGAATTCCATCCACGGTTTCGATGCGCCCTTGCCCACCTCTTTCTGGATCGTGCCGACGTCGAGGATGTGCACATCGGCGCGGACGGCCTCCACGTCGAACCCCATCGCGGCCATCTGGGCCTCGAGGCTCGGTCGCGTCTGCTCCAGGGAGACGTACAGGCATTTCGCGTCCCGCTGGCGCGCGTTCGCGTGGAGGATCGCGTAGGTCAGGCTCGACTTCATCGTCCCGGGCAGGCCCGAGACGAGGACGACGTGTCCGAGCGGGAAGCCGCCGTCGAGCACGTCATCCAGACCCTCGATGAACGTCGGGATTTTCTTCGTGGCCATCGCGCTACCCCCAACGGGTCCGGGACAAAGTGAGGCGACACGGCCTCCCGAACCGATCGAGCTTCCAGTCGAAATCCTCCTCGAGACGGAGCCGGAGCATCTCCGCCAAGGCGAAGCCGCGGATGCAATGGACCGGGTGGCGCTCGTCGTGCCGCATCGTGCACACTCGGCGGTAGGGGCACAGATCCCCGATCTCCGCGTGGACGGTGTCGGCATCGCCGGTGAATGTCGTATCGGTCGTCGCAAAGAGCCCGCCCTCGTCGATCGACTTCGTGTACGCTTCGCAGGCTTCCTTCGGGTCCTCCGACGCCTGGAATTTCGGGAAGTTAATGAGGAGGAACTTCCGAAGACCTTCCTCTTCGACCGTACGCAAGAAGAGCGGCGCGTTCCCGAGCGACTCCGCGGCGCGGAGCATCCCGTACACGAAGAAGTCTAGCAACCGCTGAAGCCCTTCCTTAGTCGTTGGCATGACACGCCTCCATGGACCGCTCGGTCATCCGGCACCGTCCCGCAAGATCGTCTCGACTTGCTTCGCCGCGCGTTCCATCGCAAGGAGCACGAGTCCCAGGTTCGCGTCGTCGTACACGAGGGCGACGAGGAGCGCCTCTTCCCCGGCGCCGAGGCTCAGGAGCTTGCCTTCGTCGGACTCGATGATCGCGCGAACGAATCGCCCCTGGGCCAGTTGGATCGTCGCCATCTCCGACGTGCCGACGATCGCGGCGGTCATCGCCGCCACCATCTTCGGGTCGACCCCATCCGGGAGGGTGTGGGTCACGACGAGGCCATCCCGCCGCACGACCGCGGCCGACTTGATGTCCGTCACACGGGACAGCTCATCGATCGTCTCCTCGAGGCGCGCCCAGACGTCGGTCATGCGGGCACCTCCGCCCCTTTGAGGATCTCGGTGATCGACTGGACGGCCTTGTCGACGCTGAGCAGCAGGAGACCCATGTTCGCTTCGTTCCGGACCATCGTGACGAGGATCGCCTCCTCGCCGGCGCCGGTCGCGATCATCTTCCCGATCTGGGTGTCCACGATCGACGAGTTGAACGATCCGAGGCCCATCTCGACGACGGCCATCTCGGACGTGCCCACGATCGCAGCGGCCATCGCGGCGATCTTCTTCGGGTCCATCGTCTTCGGGAGCGCGTGCGCGATCAGGATTCCGTCCCGGCGGGCGATCGTCGCCCCGAGCACGGCGGGCAGCCTCCGCAGTTCCGTCAGGATCCCTTGGAGGCGCCGGGCCGCGTCACCGAGCATCCTAGCGCACCCCGATGATCATCTCGGCGAGCATGAGCAAGGCGTCCCGAACGCCCTTGTTCTCCGTCGCCACCGTCGGGACCACAGGGACGTCGTCGGGCAGTTTCATGCGGTGCGCGATTTCCTCCGGAGGAATCGCACCCGGGAGGTCGCTCTTGTTCGCCAGGATCACGTACGGAATCCGCGGCCCGACGAGATCGAGCATCTGTCGGGCCCTCGCGAGTTCGTCCGGATGACTCGCGTCGACGACTAGGAGGACCCCGCTCACCTCGCGCGCGAAGATCTTGAAGATGAACTCGAAGCGCTCCTGGCCCGGCGTGCCGAAGATCTCGGCCTCGATCCCGGTGATGTTGACGTTCCCGTAGTCGAACGCGACCGTCGTGCCCATCCGATCGATGCTGATCGACTTCTCCGCGAGGGCCTTGACGACGGTCGACTTCCCGGCGTTGAACGGGCCGGTGACCAGGATCCGCGGGAAGTACACCGTCAGCCCGACGAGATCCTTGAACGTGTACGGGATCCAGTTCGTCCGAATTCCGTTCGACTCCATCTGTGAGATGCGCATCGAGTTGCGGATGATCCCGCCCCGGAGGGACGATTGAAACTCCACGACGAAGTCGGACATCGCGCGGATCTCATCGAGTTCGCGCTCCATCAGGGTCCAGTTGATGAACAGGAAACAGATGACCGTCCCGGCGGACCGGGCGGCCTCGATCAGTTCGCGCCAGAGCCGCAGGACATCTTCCTTGGGAAACCGGTCCATGAGGAACTCCATCGAGTCCACGACGATTCGGCCGGGATGCTCGGCCGCCATCGCGGCGACGATCGCCTCGCGGATGTTCGCAAGGTTGTCGATGTCGTCGATGTGGTATTTCTCGTGGCTCGGGAGGAGGAGCTGGGACGAGGTCGCGTCGACGAGGACGAGCTTCGCGGGGTCGACCGACCCGAAGCGCTTCAGTTCGCCCCGGGCGAGTTGCGGGGCGCGGAAGAAATCCACGTACAGGCAGATCTCTCCGGCCTTCGCGCCTTGGATCACGAAGTTCTCGCCGAAGAGCCGCTTCTCCGTTGGTTTCTCGCTGAACAACAGGAGGGTCGAAGGCCGTGGGAATCCTCCCTGGAGCCGGTCGTCGAGGACGGGGATTCCCGTCTTCGCGCGGGGGGCGATCGTCTTCGGCGGAGACTGCATCATCGGGCGACCACCGCCTCCGGGAGTCGGGCGAACGGATGCCACGACGCGTCGACCTGGTAGCCGCGCATGTGGTGGACGCGGACCTCGTGGTCCATGCCCTCCGTGAAGCGCATCTCGACGACGCCGTCGACGAGGGATCGCAGGAGGTTCATCGTCAACGGCTCGTGGACGCCCTCGTGGACCGCGTACAGGATGAAGCCGAGGTTCGTCTTCGCGCGCGACGTGACGATCTGGAAGAACTTCGCGATCGCTTGCGGGGAATTGTGGAGGAACAGGGTCGACACGGTGTAGAAGTAGATGCGGACAGGCGTCCCGACCTCCTGGCCCGCCTTGCTCATTGCCATCCCGATTCCTTCGAGGTTGCTGAAGCTCGAGACGAGGAAGGTCTTCTTTCCCGCGGTCGTCTCCGGGGGTCGCTCCGACGACGTCGCGCTGTAACAGTCGACGAACACGAACGACTTGCCCTCGACCGCATCCAGGTCGAGGTGCAACGCCTTGGCCCGCGCTCGGATCTCGCTCGGATGGAGATCCAGGGTCACGAAGACGACGCGCTCCCCGTGCCGCAGGTCGTCTCGGATCCGGTCGACGAGGTACTCGAATTTTCCGACGCCGGGCGGGCCGGTGAGGAGAATCGAATAGTTCGTCGGGAAGCGGTCCTCCAATCACGTCACCTCGGTCGAGGCTTTCGCTCCTGGGCTCGAAGGCGTCGGCTGATTCACCGGAGCCTTCGATGTTCCGTTTTGTCATATATAGGACGTGCCGTAGTTCTCAAGGCTGAGAAATCCCGTCATCGGGAGAGAAACGGACGCGCGCGCGACAAAAACATATAACGCGAGGGTCCCATGCGCCGCGGGATGCCTCCCGGCGCGGTGGAGTTGAGCTACCTCGAGAAGAAAGTCCTTCTCGCGCTGGCCAAGCTCGAGAAATCTGCGCCCGAGGAAATCCGGGATGCGGGCAAGTTCCGAGAACTCGTCGAGGTGATGAACGCCGCTTCGTGGCTCCAGGCGAAAGGCCTCGTCACGATGAAAGAACGGGTCATTCATTCGTATCGGCTGGCGAAACCCGAGGTCGCGCGGCGGGAGCTGCCCGAGCGGAAGGCCCTGAAGGCCGCGATCAAGGCCGGAGGCCGGATCGAAGCAACGCGGCTCAAGAGTGCCTGCAAATTCGATGACGCGGAACTCGCGGTCGCGTTGGGATGGCTGCGTCGGAAGGGCTGGGCCGATGTGTCGAAGGGACCCGAAGGCAGTTTCGTCATCGTGACCTCGGCCGGTCGCGCGGCGGCCAACTCGAAAGGTCCTGATGAAATCCTCTTGGCTCGCCTGGCGAAGGGAGAGCTTACGGAGGATGCGATCGATCCGCGTCTGTTGCGCGATCTGAAGTCTCGACGGGAGCTCGTGAAGGAGCGCGAATCCGTTCGGCGCGAAATCGCGTTAACGGCCGCGGGACAGAAGGTCCTCGCCGCCGGGATTGAACTGAAAGAGGAAGTCGCGCAGCCGACCACGGACCTGTTGCAATCCGGCAAGTGGAAGACCGTCGACTTCCGCCGATACGACACGAAGGCGTTCGCGCCGCTCATCCGACCGGGCAAGCGCCACGTCCTCGGCGCGTACATCGAGCGGATCCGACGAATCTTCCTCAGCATGGGCTTCACGGAGATCGAGGGAGACTTTGTGCTCCCCGCGTTCTGGAACTTCGATGCGCTCTTCCAGCCGCAAGATCATCCCGCGCGGGACCAGCTCGATACGTTCTATCTGGAGAAGCCGTCGACGAGGCCTCTCCCGGACGACGGGATCGTACACCGGGTCGCGGAGGCTCACGAGACCGGCGGAACCACCGGGAGCACCGGGTGGCGGTACCGATGGAACCGCACGGAGGCCGAACGCGCCGTCCTCCGCTCGCACACGACGCCGATCACCTTGAGATGGCTGGGCGAGCACCCCGATCCGCCGCGGAAGGCGTTCATCATCGGACGCGTCTTCCGCCCGGATGCGATCGACTTCACGCACCTCCCGGAATTCCATCAGATCGAGGGCGTCGTCATGGAGGAAGGCGCCAACCTCGCGCAACTGATCGGCGTGATCGAGGAGTTCTACCGCCGGCTCGGCTTCACCCGCGCGAAGTTTCGTCCCGGGTATTTCCCGTACACGGAGCCGAGCATGGAGCCGGAGGTCCAACTGCCCGATGGGACGTGGATGGAGCTCGGCGGGAGCGGCATCTTCCGCCCGGAGGTGACGGAGCCGCTCGGCCTGAAGGCGCCCGTGCTGGCGTGGGGCCTCGGCCTCGAGCGACTGATCATGGCGGTCGAAGGGATCTCGGATATCCGCCAGCTGTACCTGAGCGACATCGACTGGTTGCGAGACCACCGCGCCGTCCTCTGAGCGCGCCGCATCCCGAATGAGAATCGCGTGGGAATCTTTATTTGCGTAACGAGAATCTGCGGCGCGGTCTTCGTATGCCCTCCTCCGCCGAGAACGACATCAGCGCGGGCGAACAGGCCCTCGGCCAGCTCGATTACGATGCCGCGTACAAGCACTTCGACAAGGCGACGAAGGCCGATCCGACCAACGCGGTCGCGTTCTTCGGGAAAGCCGAGGCGGCTCTCGGAGTGCCGAAAGTCGAACCGGAGGAAATTCTGGGGCTGTACAAGAAGGCGATCGACTTGGACGGCGAGAACCCGCAGTTCCGGGATGCCCTCGCCTCCTTCTGCGTCGACCTCGGACGCTTCAACGACGCGGAGGAACAGTACAATGCCGCGGCCAAGTTGGACGAGGAGAACGCTCCGTTCTACTGGTCGGAGTTTGCCATTCAGTATGCGCGGAAGGCGCCCCTCAAGATGGCACAGTTTCTCGACGACAAGACCCGGGACATGATTCGTCAGAAGGCCCTGACATACGCGTTGCGCGCCCTGGGAATCGAGAAAGAGGATGCGAAGCGGATCCTCTGAGACCGTTACGCGACGCGGCCTCCAGGAGCCCGACCTCTTCGGCCCACGCGGCATTCGACGCAGACGCCTCCCGCGATGTGCTCGTCGCACGCGGGTCGTCCGCAGTTGGCGCAGGATCTGAGCGTCGGGCGGCTGCAGAGGTGGCAAAGCGCCGGTACCGCCATGCCGGCGATATCGCACTCTGAAGCCATCAGCCTTCGCCAATGCGCTCAGAGGGCGCGCAGTTCGCCGAACGTCGTTGACCGCTCCGCGAGCGCGTTGTGCTTGTGGATGGACTCTTCAGCCTCGGACTTCACACGCACCCACGTCGTGTCCGGCATCTTAGGGTAGCGCTTGAGAAGCCGGTCCAACACGTCGCGCACGACATCCTCGACGAACTTCGGATTCCGGTGCGCCATCTCGACGAGGCGGCCCTCATCGGGTCGCTTCAGCAGCCCATACGTCGGCGCGGACAGGGACTCCTCCACGATATCGATCAGCTCGTCCGCCTCGATGTCGTGGCCAGGAGGCTCCTGCAGAATGAGCGTCGTCCGATTTCGCTGGTTGTGTGTGATGATGGGCACGCCCTCAGGCCACCGCGTGAGTTCCGGGTGTTCCCTCAGGACGTCGTCCCGGACGGTCTCCATCGCGCACGGGCATGCGGTCATGCCGACCACCTCGACGCCAATCGATCGCACGACATCCCGCTCCCCCCGTCGCGCGTTCGCGCGGGCGACCAGCCGATACGGCTCGAGGGAGGTCCGGCCCCACGGCGACGTCCTCTCGAGGAAATACTCGGCCGTCGCCCATACCTCCGATGTCGTCGCATAGTCGTGTCGCTTCAGGAGGATTTGCGCGATGACCTCGGTGAGTTCTTCGAGGCTCCCGACCGGCTCTCGGACGGAACGGTCGACGACCTCGTTGATCGCCTCGAGATTCCGGGAGAGGTGCGATCCCTTCTGGTCCTGCGGGAGATCGACAAACAAGTCGAGCGTCGTCGTCAGGGTCACCGCACGATTCGGCCGGCGGATTTGGACGGGCTTCACGACCCCCGTCACCCCGACCTTGTTCAATCGAAATCCGTTCGCGACCCGCTCGCTCTGGACGTCCTTCGGGATTGACTCAACCCGGCCGGGTCTACCGGCCCGTATGCTTAAAACTTGCCGGCGTCAGTGCGTCGAACCGCATCGTCGGGCACCCCTGGCCCGCCGGAGGCAGAGGCCGCAGGGAGGGCAGCGCCTGCTCGAGCCGTGTCCAGCAATCGGTTCCGCCCAGAGTAGGAAAGAAAGAGGTCGCGAGGGCCGCTCCCCGCCTTGCGGCGGAGATCGCCCGAAGCCCTCGCGGGTGGGCGTTGGTTGGGGGGAGGATTGTTGAGCGTCTCAGCGGAGGCCGATGAAGCCGTCGTCGTTGAAGGCGACCGGCCCGACGTCCCAGGCCGCCTGGACCGTCTCCGGCGGCTGCACCTCGACATGGATCGCGTGGTTGTTCTGTTCCTCGATCTCCTTCGCCGCGTTCTCGACTTCCTCGGCGAGGGTCGTGAGGTACGACTTCGTCAGATGGTCGACGACGCCTTGGACGATCGTGACGACCATGTGACTGATGACTTGCATCGCTTCGTTGAAGGACATCTGGTCCGCGAACCGGTTCAGCGAATCGTTCTCCACGACGATCACGCTGTCCGCTTCCCGACGGAATTCCTCGAGCCCTTGCCGGGCGGCTTCCGTCCGACCTTCGATCTCGAACGGCAGGATCGCGACGCCGATCGTGACGGCCCCGTTCGCCCGCGCGGCTCGTGCGACGACCGGCGCAGCCCCGGTTCCTGCGGCGCCTCCGAGGCCCGCGACGACGAACACGATGTCCGATGAAAGCGATTCCCGGAGGGATCCTTCCTGGTCTTCGGCGGAGGCGCGCGCTCCGGCGATCCGGTCTTCGTCGGACGGCTGGCCGAGCAGGATCTTGACGTCGCATTCGGCCTTCGAGAGTCCGGAGGGGTCCGTGTTCACCGCGATCGTTTCGACGCCCTTGATGTCGCGGTCGTAGAGCGTGCTCACCATCTTGCCGCCCGCGCCCCCGACTCCGACGACGGAGATCTTCGGGTCCACGGCATCCTCAAACAGGCTGCTGATGACTTCCTCGACGTAATCCCTGGGTACCATTCAATCTGGCCTCCACTCATTCTTTGATCGAGGGAGGCCAGAAGGCAGTCCACTCCGCTGAAGGCGTGCATCCCATCCCTTCATGACAGGTTCCCATCCATTCCCTTTTTCCGTCATTCGAGGTGACTCCCTTCCGGCATCCGCCACGCCCGCGCGATTCATGGCGGGATGACTCCGTCCTTGTCGCCCGTCGATACGGAGACGACCTTCCCGGTCATTTTGTCGACTTCCTTCCGGTGGTCTTGGATCTCCTTCACCCGGTCCCGCGTGAACCACTCCTCGATGCTGCGGACGACCGCGTGCTCCCGACTCAGGAAGTAGCCGTCCGCCACGAGGCGGTCGATCAGTTCGAGGTAGTACCGCGGGATGCGGATCTTGACCGTGTCGCCGCCCTCGCGGATCGTCTGGATATACGCCTGGACCGCGTCGCGGACCAGCTGCGAGCGGTTCCCGTGCGACGTGCTCCCCTTCAGGAACGCGTCGATCAGCTCGAGGTTTTCTTTCTCGAGACGTAGGGTAATCCGCTCGTTTTCGTCCATCCGAATCCCTCGCCTGAACCGCGGGAAGAGGTATGACGAGGTCATACACCATTCCGCGCAATTTTCGGCGTGTTGTCCGCCATATCCTGGGGCACGGTACATATACTCTTTGTCAATTGTCATACGACGTAGGACAATGGGCCTCCATCGTCGCTCCGCATCGTGCCTGGAATGGCCGTTCGATTTTTATTCTGTATGCCAAATGGAAGACGCCTCTCGTCGGTGACGAACGAGGTCGATCGGCGCTCCGAATCCGCCGCGAAAAGCTTTACGAGAATCGCTCCTATCTGCGCGCGTGGCGAAGAAGTCGCCTCGACCCAGCGCTCGACGGGACAAGCCCCAGACCGGCCGAGCCGCCAAGCGCGGTGGTCGCCCTCGACCGCGGCCCAGGCCGAAGGCCCGTCGATCACTGACGCGGCGTAGGAAGGTGCAGGCGCACAGTCGCCCCCGCAAGGCGGCGAAGCCTCGCGGCCACATGGAATCGGTCGACCTGCGGCAGATCGAGGCCAAGTGGCAATCCGCGTGGGAGCGCGAGCAGGTATACGTCGCGCGCGTGGACGCCGCTCGACCGAAGTGGTATTCCACTGTGCCGTATCCGTACATGAACGGGTACCAGCATCTGGGATTCGGCACCTCGTTCCTGCGGGCCGAGTTCCAGTCCCGATTCCGGCGGATGCTCGGTTACAACGTCCTCCATCCGCAGGCATTCCATTGTACCGGCCTTCCGATCCTGGGAGCTGCGAAGCGGATTGCGGAGAAAGAGCCGAAGCAGTGGGAGATCCTCCGGGCGATGGGCGTCCCCGACCGCGAGATCCCGAAATTCGCCGACCCGATGCATTGGATCGAGGTCTTCCCCGCCGCGACGATGGACGATCTGAAGGCGCTCGGCGCGGCCGTCGACTGGACGCGTTCCTTCATCACGACGCCGCTCAACCCGCCCTACGACGCGTTCGTGCGCTGGCAGTTCCACCGCCTCAAGGACGGCGGCTATGTGCGGATCGACAAGCACCCGGTCATCTGGTGCCCGAAGGACCAGGCGCCGATCGGGGACCACGATCGCCTCGAAGGCGAGGGCGAGACGCCGATGGAATACACGCTGCTGAAGTTCCCCCTGGCCGACGGCCGGTTCCTCGTCGCGGCGACGATCCGGCCCGAGACCGTGTTCGGGCAGACGAACCTCTGGATCGATCCGGACGCGGAATATGTGGTCGCGCGAGTCGGCGACGAGCGATGGATCCTCAATGACCTCGCGTCGAAGAAGCTCTCGGAGCAGGGGAAGTCGGTCGCGATCGAGTCGAGGATCCATGGAGCCGACTTGCTCGGCAAGGATGTGGTGGCTCCGGCCATCAACCGCGCGATCCCGATCCTGCCTGGCTCCTTCATCGACCAAGGCCGCGGCACCGGGATCGTGACGAGCGTGCCGTCGGACGCACCCGACGATTACGTCGCCCTGCGGGACCTGCAGCAAGACGATGCTCTCCTCGACAAGTACGATCTGGACCCGGAGCGGATCCGGGCCATCCATCCGATCCCAATCATCCGCACGCCCGGATGGGGGCCGTTGCCCGGCGTCGAGATCGTCGACCGCCTCGGGATCCGGAACCAGCAGGACCGGCAGAAACTCGAGCAGGCGAAGGCGGAGGTGTACAAGACCGGCTTCTACCGCGGCGTCCTGAACGAGAACTGCGGCCCCTACGCCGGCGTCCGGGTGGAGGTCGCCAAAGACGAAATTCGGAAGGAGCTGACGTCGAAAGGTCAGGCCGACCTGATGTACGAGCCGAGCGGCGTCGTCATCTGTCGGTGCATGACCCCGGCGATCGTCAAGGTCGTCGACAACCAATGGTTCCTCTCGTACGCCGACCCGACGTGGAAGGCGAAGGTCCACGATGCGATTGCGTCGATGGACCTGTACCCGCCGGCGCTGCGGAAGTGGTTCGACTACGTGACGGACTGGCTTCGGGACTGGCCATGCGCCCACCATCGCGGCCTCGGGACGATCCTGCCGTGGGATTCGAACTGGGTGATCGAGTCCCTGAGCGACTCGACGATCTACATGGCGTACTACACGATCGCCCACGCACTCCAGGGCGGGCACCTGCGTTCCCAGGTCCCGTGGGCCCAGCGCCTCGACGACGCCTTCTTCGATTTCGTGTTCTTCGGGAAGGGCAGCGCGAAGGCCGTCGCGTCGCGCCTCGGATTGGACGTGAAAGAGATCGAAGGCCTCCGACACGAGTTCGTGTATTGGTATCCGCTCGATCTACGGAACACCGGGAAGGACCTGGTCCAGAACCACATGGCATTCTGCCTGTTCGGACACACCGCCATCTTCCCGAAGGAGCTCTGGCCCCGCGGGTTCGGCGTGAACGGGTGGGTGCGCCTTGCGGGGCGGAAGATGTCGAAGTCCCGCGGGAACGTCTGGTACATCCGCGAATCGGTGCGCGAGTGGGGCGCCGACGTCATCCGCTTGACCGTCGCCAACGCCGGAGATGGCCTCGACGATCCGAACGTCGACATGGACTTCGCGGAGTCCGCGAGGGCCCGCATCGGAGAATGGCTCCGGTTCGCGACCGCGAAGCACGCCAGCCGCCGGGAGCACCATGGGATCGACGCGTGGTTCCTGAGCGTGCTCAACCGTTCGATTCAAGCGAGCCGGACCGCCATGGAGGGGATGAACTACAAGGCGGTCCTGCGTCACGGCTATTTCGACGTGCAGGCGGCTTGGTCCTGGTACGTTCGGCGGTCGGAGGGGCGGCCGCACGCGGACGTGCTGCGCCGGTTCATCGACGTGCAGACGAAGCTGCTCGCTCCGTTCGTACCGCACGCCGCGGAGGAGATCTGGCACCGCCTCCATGGGGAGGGGTTCGTGGTGAACGCGCGGTATCCGGAATCGGTCGAGGGCGAGGTCGACCCGCGGGCCGAGGCCGCCGAGGCGCTCCTTCAATCGACCTTGGCCGATGTCCGGGAGATCCTGAAAGTCACCGGGATCGTTCCGAACCGACTTGCGGTCTACACCGCGCCCGCGTGGAAGCTCCAGGTCCGGCGCACCGCACGGGACCTCGCGAAGCAAGGGCCCATCCCGATGAACGTGCTGATGGAGAAGGTCCTGGCGCAACCGGGGATGCGGGAACGCGCAAAGGAGGTGGCCGCATTTGCCAAAAAGCTCGCCGAAGACCTGCGGCGCGCGAAGGCCGAGGACCTCGACCGGTCCGACTCTATCGACGAGTTCGCGATGTTCCGGGAGAACCTCGGCTTCCTGGGGAAGGAGCTGCGGGTGAACGTCGACGTGTTCCGCGGGGACGATCCGAAGCGCTGGGATCCCTCAATGAAGGCGGACCACGCCGTCCCCGGACGGCCTGCGATTTACGTGGAGTGAGTCCATGAAGATCCGGCGGCCCTCCTCGCCGGAGGTGCCCTTCAAACGAAGACGGAGCCCGCCGCCGCAGGCGACCAAACTCCTGACGTACTCGCTCGCCGCGGGAATCGTCTTCATGGTCCTCCTGGCGATCGTCTTCCTGCCGCGGATGTTCCCCGACCAGACGCCGATCGAGATCGTGAGGAGCTTTCATTTCGAATCGCAGAATGGCACACAAATTTACATCGACAGCGTCACGGTGTCCCTCGAGCTCTCAAGATTCCGCGCGAACTTCTCCGTCGACGGGGTCGAGATGGCACGACTGGGTCCCGGCCTGGGCGGGGGGAACGCGACGTTCCGATTTGTCGATGGGAGCCCCCCGGACGGGCTCTTGGATTCCGGAGACTACTTCCAGGTCTCCCAGCCTCCGATAGGATGTTACCGGCTGGAGATTTTTCAACTGGATGTCGGTCGGCTCACGGGCTCGCTGACCTGGGGCGCGTGCCCCTAGCGCAACGTTTAATTAAACTCGGCTAATAGGCGCCGCCGCGGGCCTGTAGCTTAGCTAGGTAGAGCGATCGGCTCTTATCGGCACGCTCCATCGGAACGTCCGAGGGACACCGATAGGTCAAGGGTTCGAATCCCTTCAGGCCCGCTTGTCTCGAAGGGGTTTGCACTCTCGATCCCTGAGATCGAATGTCAGTTGGCCTGGCGAATTCTTGCCCTTGTCCCCGCAACCCCGCTCCCACCCCAGCGCGCGAGGTCCTGAGTGATTTGTTGGCAGTTCAGACCCCTCCCCAATCCGCCCGGATTCGCCGCTTAGCGCTAGCGCCCATCCCGTTGGCCTAGGACGCCCTCGTTCTTGCCCTTGAGTCAACCCCTCGCGGGCCAAAGCTCACGGAAAAAAGCCGCAACGGACGAAGCTTGGGGCCATGGGTGAGTATTATAGGGCCTCCGTGGTGACGGAGGAGCGGGTGACGAAATGGCCCGCACCAAGAGACGACGTCGAATACGACGTGCTGCGAGTGAGCGTCAACGTGCACACCAACTGACTCTTGATGCCCCGACATGGACCAACTTGAGTCGGTTGGCACGACTCCATCGCACATCGCGGTCAGCGATTGTGCGGATGCTCATCGCCCAAGCAGTGACAATCCAAAGAGCGGCCGAAGAGCGAGGCACGGAGTCTCGACTACCTGATGCCCGTCCATAGTCGAACCTGTTCCTCGACACTTTGGACCTGGGTTCGAATCCGATCAGGCCCGTCAGCATGATGCCACATTCCGCTGGCCCGTAACGCACTGGACCGTCGACGGGAGCTCGTGATAACCACCCCGAGAACGTCCTCTCGCTTGCTACTGGCTAAATGGCGATTTTCGACAGTGTAGCTCGCCCTTCGGATCCGGTCCGGGCTACCTCGCAATCACCGCGGACCGGAGGTCATCGAGGACCTCCGTGGCAAGGCGGATCGCGCTTTCGTACTTGCCAGCTTGAACTGCATCCTTCGCAAGCTTCAGCGCGTTGCGCATCTCGCCCACGTTCCGGCCGCTATCTCGGGCGCGCTTCCAAGCTTCGATGGCGCGGGTCAATCGGTCCATCGCCTCGGCTCTCGTAACTGCGGGTCTCGCTTCGGGCTCGGGTGAGTTTTCGGCCTCGACCGGCTCAGGACCCGTCGGGGCGACAATCGGCATGGGAGGTGAGGGAGACTCCGTCGGCGCGGGAGGTTCGTCCGCTGGGGGCGGGCTCGGCCGTTCGGCCTCCCGCGGCCCGACGTCCGCCGCCTCGATGACCGTGGCGAGGTACCGCTGCGCCTCGAGGAGGCTTTCCTCCTTGGCCGCGAGTTCATGACGCTTTGCCGCAAGCCGGTCCGTCTCGTCTTTGAAGACCGACCCGAGGTGGGCGAGGGACCCGTGCAGCTCCGCGGACTCTTCTTGCTGCGCGTGCATCTGCTCGGTGATCGTCCGAAGTTCCTGCTCGCGCGTCTCAAACGCAACCAGCCAGTCCTGTTGGAGCTTGACCAGCTCTTCCTCGCGATTCACGATCGCCAGAAACTTCGCCTCGGCCTCCCGCATCCTTCCGATCATCTCGTGATCGAGGCGTTCCACGTTGCTTTCGGCCTCCCTGAGAGCTTTCACGCGTGCCGCCAGGTCGTTCGCTGCATCCTGGGATCGTGTCTGTTCGGCCAAGAGATTCTCCCGGTCTGCTCGGATCGTGGCGAGGTCTTGGTCCACGGACGCGCGAGCGGCCCGGACCTCCTCTCCCTCCCCCTCGATGGCTCGACGTTCACCCTCCAGCCGCGCGGCTCGCTTCTCCAGATCTTGCCGCTCCGAGTCGAGCTGCGCCTTGAGGGCATCGAGTTCCTTGGCACGGGCGTCGAGAGCGGCTTTCATCCCCTGCATCTTCGAGGCGGACGCGCGGACGGCGTCGACCAAGAACGGTGGCGCTTGTTCGGTTGACATGGTCTATCCCCTTCGTCGGAACGTGACGGCATCGCGTCGCCTCATCCAGATATAAACGATTGGACCAAGAAATCGGCCGTGACAATAAAGGATCGAGCCCCCGGGACCCTTCGGGCCTGTCTTTAGCGCCGATGGAGGCCCACTGAAGCAGCCTCATTCCTCCGTCTGCTCGAATGAGCCGACACCTTGGGCTAACTTCGCGAGCGGCCTGTCGAAATCGTCGTTGCCTGGGCTCTACTCCTTCGGATCTGCCGGGGGCTCGGGCTCCAGGGCCTGGGTCAGATCTTTTGGCTTCAGCCGAACGCGGATCGTTTCCGGGCGGGGCTTGATGAGGTTCCAGCCGGACTTCATGAGAACTCCACCGACGAGCGCCATGATCCCGTATCCGCCGAGGGTGAGCATGACGACGGCAATCGGCAGGAGGGAAACGCTGACTCCCCCGCCGCCCGTGTTGTTGCCGCCGTTGCCGCCCCCGCTGCTCTGGACGGTGAGCGACGCGGAGGTGGAACCGCGGTCCCCGGCATTGTCCGTGGCGTCCAACGACGGATTGAACTGCCCTGTCTGGGTGGGGGTGCACTGGAAGTTGTACGGCAACGTGCTGATCTGCATGGGCTGCGTCTGCGGCTGACACCCGTTCGGCATGGTTCCGTTAATCCAGACGGAGAAGGGCGTCGAACCGCCCGAAATGGTAATCGTGCCTTGCATCTGCGTGTCGACGTTCACCGGATTCGGAGAAAAGGTGAGGCCGACGGAGAGGACCGCCTCGGCACGAACGGGGACGTCCCCGAGCTGCTTCTGGAGGAACCCGTTTGGGTTCGTGGCCAGCATGAAGGCGCTGTAAAACGTGAAGGCCAAGAGGGCAATTCCGAGCGCAAACACGACGATCCCGAGCCACCAGCCCAACTTTTCGCGGTCCATGGCTATCGGCCGTACGGGCTGGGGCATTTCAAGCTGGTCCTCGTTTTATTCGAGATGATAACGTCCCGCGCATTTTGTCGGCCGCAGACCGGACGGTTTTGTCGGCGACCTCTTGGCCGCGGGAATGGCAGGTGAGGCGGGGTGCTCGCAAGGAATCTCAGGCCGCGAGCGCTCCGGATCGCGAACTACCCCCGTTCGAATTCCCTTCGGGCCCGTTTGACCAACTTCGATCCTGGTCGCGAACCTTCATGCCACTCGACCCCGTACTCGGCGCGTCGATGGCCCGCAACCTGTATTTCCTCGGTACGGCGGGTTCGGGGAAGTCCACGATGGTCTACGCGTTCCAGCTTTGGATGAACTCCCAAGGGCTCGACTGCATCACGGTGAACCTCGATCCGGGAGCGGAGGCTCTGCAGTATTCGCCCGACCTCGACGTTCGCGACTACGTGAACTTGGAGGAGATCATGGCGGAACAAGGTCTCGGCCCGAACGGCGCGCAAGTCGCCGCGGCGGACATGGCCGCGATGAACGCGAAGGAACTCGCGGACGTCCTCGAGACGTTTGAAACGAACTACGTCCTGATCGACACGCCCGGCCAGATCGAACTCTTCACGTTCCGCGCCTCGGGTCCGGTCCTGATCGACGCGTTCGGACGCGCGGATTCCGCGCTCGTCTATCTCAACGATCCGGCCCTCGTGCGGACCGCGAGCGGCTTCATCTCGTCCGTGCTCCTGAACGCGACGGTCCAGTTCCGCCACGGGTTGCCCTTCATCAACGTCCTGAGCAAGGCGGATCTCCTCCCGGAACCCGAACTCGAGAAGATCGTGAAATGGTCGCTGGATCCGTTCGCCCTGTATGAGGCCCTCTTCGAGGATGCCGCAACACCGAAGACCCTCCTCGACGTCGAGTTTCTGAAGAGCATGGAGACGATCGGCGTGTACCGCCGCGTCCATCCGGTGTCGTCCGAACTGACGTTCGGCTTCGAGGAGATCTACAGTCAGGTCCAGCTGACCTTCGAGGGCGGCGAGGACTTGTCGAAGGACTGAGCTCAGTTCTATCGGCAAGAAATCGTGGCGAGATCACAGGAGCCCGTCGAACTCCTTGAGGACCTCGGGATACTTCGCGCGAATTGCCTCCAGAACGGCGGACGTGGAAAGCCGATCCACCCCGAGTTCGGAGACCGCACGTAGGACCTTGTTGACCGTTTCGTCGTCAACCCGGATGAGGCGCTCTTTGATCAGGTAATGCCGCGCGAGCTCCTCCTCCATTCGCGCGCGCCACTTCGCATCGTAGGCTCGAAGCGCCTCCTCGGTCGCCTCTCCCTCGATCGCGTCTGCGGCGACTTCCCCCGCGTACCGCCCGGACAAACAGCCGTTGAGGATCCCGCCGCCCGTGAGGGGGTCGATCAATCGGGCCGCATCGCCCGCCAACAAGACCCCCGGGGCGACCGTGCGCTCGAGCGGCAACGAGACGCTGACCGCCCCCGCGACCTCCTCGACGATCTCGCCTCGAGCGAGGCCCGGGGTTCGCGCAATCAGCCGGTCCAGATACTTCTTGGCATCCGCGCGCTCCCGAATCTTCGAGAGGTTCACGCCGATCCCGACGTTGGCCACATCCGTGTCCTTCCAAAACACCCATGCGTAGCCGCCGGGCGCGCAGCTCCCGAGGTAGAAGTCGTTCAGCCGCGGATCGCCATCGACGCCGACGAGGGTGTATTGGAGGCACGCGTCGATATCCCTCGTCCGCAGATGGGTCTCGAGGCCCGCCCATCGTCCCACCTGGCTTTCGAACCCATCGGCCCCGATGACCACCTTCGCGCGAACGTCGAAGGTGTCGCCCATGTGCTCGCACCGGGCCCCGACGACGCGTCCATCCTCCCGGAGGAGCGCGACCGCGCTCGTCTTGATCATGATCTCGGACCCGGCCTTTGCGGCCTCGCGCGCGAGGAACCGGTCGAACAGATCCCGCTCCAAGATGTATCCGCACTCGTTGCCGGCACGGGTCTCATCAAGGACCAGCGTGGTCCCGTCGGGCGCGATGATGCGCGCCCCGTCGACCTCGTGACAGATGAATTCGCGGCTCGCCGTCAGCCCGATCTCCTCGAGCCACCGTTTCGCGACGCCTTCCCCGCATCGAACCGGCGTGCCGATTTCGGACCGCTTTTCGATCATGAGGACGCCAGCTCCCCCGCGAGCCGCGTACTTCGCGGCGGTGCTCCCGGTTGGACCGGCGCCGACCACAAGCACATCCACCGAGCGGTCCATTCGCGAGGTCGGATTCCGTCGGGCTTCATGAGGATTTGGGACTCATTCGTTCGAACGCCGAGTTCTGGACCGTGGGGTGGCTGTTTCCTGCGAGACCTCGATTCCAACAGGACACGTTCGCCTCGGGTCGAACAGCGTACGTATTTGTTTGCGTCAGTACTTACATGGCCTATGGAGCTGGAAACCCGGAAGGTCCAGAAGCTCGGATACTCGAGTCTCGGGGTCTCCCTCCCGAAAGACTGGGCGGCGTCGAACGGCATTCGGCCCGGGGCCCTCGTGAGCCTCGCAATCGAGGACGACGGGAGCCTTCGGGTGCGGGTCGGCCCGCTCGAGGAGTACCCGGTCGCGGCCGAGGCCACGATCGATGCGGACGAATGGAGCGGACCGGAGGCGCTGACGCGGATGATCACCGGCAATTACATCGTCGGTTGCAACACGATTCGCCTCCGGAGTCGAGATGAGCTCTCCCCGAGCCAGTTGCAGGAAATCCATGAGGCTGTCCGGGGCCTCACGGGGCTCACGATCGTGAATCAGGGTCCCAAGTTCGTAACGATCGAGAACTTCGTCGAGCCGACGCGCTTCCCCATCGACGGCCTCCTCCGACGGCTGCACTATCTGACGTCGCGCATGGAGAAGCTGGCGCTCGGCGTGATCTCCGGGGACGCGAAAGGAAACATCGAGGAAGTCGCGCGGATGGAGCTCGAGGTCGATCGTCTGTATTGGCTCGTCGTACGACAGCTCCTCCTCGCGGCCCAGAACCGCACGATCTCCGGACGGATCGGGGTGACCGAGCCGCGGCACCTCCTTGGAGATCGGGTCGTCACCGTCGGCTTGGAGAACGTGGGCGACCTCTGGGAAGAGCTCGCCGCCGGGGTCGCTCCCTTCCTGAAGCCGAACCGACGGATCCCGAGGGATTTCGCGAAGACAATCGGCAACCTGAAGGGGAAACTCGAGGAGGTGATCGAGCTCACGATGACCGCGTTCTTCGCGAACGACTTGGCGAAGGCGAATGAGGCGCTCGACCGCCAGGCCGCGTTGACCCGGGATATTCGTGCGGCCGGGGGCCCCGGTTCGAGGCCGCGCCGTGGACAGGCCGGTCCATCGCGATCGAACGGGTTGTTCCAGATCGTCCTTCGACCGCTCGAGCACGTTGCGAAGTACTACGGCAGCATCGCGCAGATCACGATCAATCGGGCGCTCGAACGCCCGGTGCGCCCACGAGTTCCCGGGGTCGAGCCACCTGCGGCGGTGGAGCCAACGGACCGCCCTTGAGGCCGATCGCAGGTCAGGCGGGCGCGGTCCGGGCCGCGTAGTCGCTCCGGAGCTCCTTCATCGTCCGCGTCTTTCCCGGTCCCGCTTGCGGGAGTTCGGACACGAGGACCACGTCCTCGACGTGAGCTAGGAGGGGATTGAGGTTCTCTTTGATAGATCGTTGAAATTCACGGCGGAGCTGCGCGCGCAGCGCATCGGAGCCGAGGAGTCGCGGATCGCGGGGCACGGCATACACGACCAACCGGTGTTGTCCGGACCGGTCGACGTCCACCGCGATCGGTTTCGAGTCGTACACGAGCTCGTTCTTGAGAACGCTCCGGATCTCCTCGGAGCTCGTCTTGACGCCATTGATGTTGATCATGTCGTCGATTCGTCCCAGGTGACGGTAGTAGCCGCCGCCGAGGCGCTCGATCTGGTCTCCGTGCCGCCGGAGCACGTCTCCGTGCACGCCTTTCGGGACGTTGTCGTAATACTCTTCGTCGTTGTCGTAGTTGAGGAGCTCGGTTGAGAGACCGATGGAGGGAGGGACCAGGAAGACCTCTCCGCGGGCGGCTGGCCGACCCCCATCGAGGATCTCCAGATCGAGGCCGAGCGCCGGAGTCGTGAACATCGACGGAGCGCATGGTTGCACAACGGTCCCGGTGATGTATCCGCCGCCAATCTCCGTACCCCCGCAGTATTCAACGATCGGCCGGTACCCCGCGAGGAACATGAGATACAGCATCTCGTCCGGAGTGGACGGCTCCGCGGTGGAGCTGAACACCCGAATCCGATGCCAATCGAGCCCTTCCATCGTTCCGTCCGTCTTCCAGCTCCGGACCAGTTTCGGCACGACCCCGAGCATCGTGACGCGGGCACCCGCGACGAACTCGCCGAATGCGCGGGTCGTGGTCGCCCCGACGTAGAGGGCCATCGTCGCCTGGTTCACGAGGCTCGCATACGTGAGCCAGGGCCCCATCATCCATCCGAAGCTCGTCGGCCACGCGAGCACGTCCGACGGTCGCACGTCTTGGTGGAGATAGGCATCGGCAGCGCTCTTGATCGGCGTCGTCTGCGTCCACGGGATCGCCTTCGGATCTTTCGTGGTACCCGACGAGAACAGAATGTTGGTGTAATCGGAGGGCCGACCTGGGACCGCGTCGTAGGTGTCACGGTCGCTCAAGAAGTCCGTCCATCCAAGGTCGTTGCGGGCCGTACGTGTCTTTTCTCCCGTGCGGGGGATGACAATCGTCTGGGGGCCGTCGGCTTCGATCACCT
>Ga0209236_1000666_pt1 | contig 20150 bp, 19 predicted proteins | sample GraSoi013_1_40cm_FD_185819 | JGI IMG/M metagenome (GOLD analysis project Ga0209236, IMG submission 185819) | Grasslands soil microbial communities from the Angelo Coastal Reserve, California, USA - Sample 09_27_2013_1_40cm (SPAdes) (version 2) | ecosystem: Environmental > Terrestrial > Soil >... | reverse complement strand
CCGGTGATGTAAAAAAGTGTCAAGCCCAGCCATCAGCGTTACCCATTGAATCGTCCAAGTTCGCCAATATCTTTGGACAAGGTTCTCCATGAGGTGACCAGTAAAGAAAGGGCAATCGGTTTGCCAGGGAGGGGTCTGAATGAATTGAATGGCAGTCATTCCTCCCACTTCATGGAGTTGCGGCGGCTGTCCATGGCGAGATTCGCCAGCCGGTCGGCTTCCTTGTTGTCCTCCCGTCGGACATGTTCGATCGAGAACTGGGGGATGAGTTCGATCCAACGTAAGGCGCTGTTGTGAAGAAGCCGGATGCCTTCATTCTTCACTTGGTATTCGCCTTTGATTTGCTTCACGACTAACTCGGAATCGGCGAAAACCCGAAGCTCTTGACATCGCATGAAAACCGCGAAGCGTAGAGCCTCAAGAAGGGCCGAATATTCCGCATAGTTGTTCGTTCCGGTGCCTAGATATTCAGCGATCCGCACAACGCCGGGAAAGTACACGCCGATACCCACCTCGCCCGGATTGCCGCGCGAGCCTCCGTCGATATACGCGGACAACTTCATTTATGCGACTTCGAAGGGGTGATCAAGATTTTCCGGGTTATAGAGGATGCGCTGGCAGGCATCGCACGCGATGATCTGATCGTTACGGCGGATTTCCTGAAAGACTTGGGGCCGGATCCGGACCTGGCAAATTTCACAGACCTCATTGCGCGCTGCGGCCACAGCGATTCCGCCGCGGGCCTTGCGGACGCGCTCGTATCGAGGCAGCAAGTCGGACGATATCGAGATTTCAAGCCCTTTGCGTTCCTTCAAATAGGACTCCAAGGCGCTCAGATCGCGCTGGTTTTGTTCGATGAGCTGCGTTCGTTCTTGATCGACCTTCTGCTGATCTTCCTTCAATCGCGCCTCAGCAGCTTTGATATCGACCTGCGACGATTCGGCGTCCATCATCAAGTTCAGAACTTCATCCTCGATCCTCCGGATGGCATTCTGCGCATGCTCGATTTCATGCTGAAGCGCGCGGTATTCGTCATTGGTCTTCACTGCCATCATCTGATCGCGGTATTTCGAAATCTTGGTCTCGATGGAGCTGATCTCGCTTTCGAGCTTTTTGCGGGTGCTCTGATTGCTCTTGGCCTTTTCCTTTGCGGACTCCAGCGCGGCCTGGGCCGAGCGTAATTTTTCATCGAGAGCCTTGGAAATTCCGGGGAACTTATCAATTCTGGTGCGGAGTTCTTGAATCGCGAGGTCAATCGTTTGGAGTCTGATAAGCTGCTTTAAATCGTGATTCATCGTCTAACAAGTGGGCCCAGTAGGACTTGAACCTACGACTGCCCGGTTATGAGCCGGGAGCTCTAACCGACTGAGCTATGGGCCCCCTAAAAATGACAATTGAATAATGAAGATTGAACATTTCCAAAAAAATGTTCATTGTTCACTGTTCAATTGTCATCTTACCTCAGTCCCGACCCGTCCCATCCAGGAATGCGCGCAGCCGGCGGCTACGACTGGGATGCCGCAATTTCCGCAGAGCCTTGGCTTCGATTTGGCGGATGCGTTCGCGAGTGACGGCAAAGTTCTGACCGACTTCTTCCAAAGTATGTTCGGTTCCGTCCTCGAGGCCGAAACGCATCTTGATGACGCGCTCTTCGCGCGGCGTGAGGGTGTTCAAGACCTGCTCGGTCATTTCTTTCAGGTTGATATTGATCACGGCATCGGCGGGTGAAACGACACCGCGATCTTCGATGAAATCGCCGAGATGGGAATCTTCTTCTTCGCCGATCGGCGTCTCCAAGGAAATCGGCTCCTGCGCAATCTTCAAAACCTTCCGGACTTTGGATACCGGAATGTCCATGCGCTTTGCGATTTCCTCGCTTGTAGGCTCGCGGCCGAGTTCCTGGACGAGAGCACGAGACGTCCGGATCAGTTTGTTGATCGTCTCGATCATGTGCACCGGAATTCGGATGGTGCGTGCCTGATCGGCAATCGCCCGCGTGATGGCCTGGCGGATCCACCATGTGGCATAAGTGGAAAACTTATAGCCGCGCCGGTATTCGAATTTATCCACCGCCTTCATCAACCCGATGTTGCCTTCCTGAATGAGATCCAGGAACTGCAGTCCGCGATTCGTGTATTTCTTGGCGATGGAAACGACCAGGCGGAGGTTGGCTTCGACCAGTTCGCGTTTGGCGACTTCCGCCTGCACTTGCCCCTGCATGATGGTCTGCAACGTGCGCTTCAGTTCGAGGGCACTGGACTTGGTGTCATCTTCCATCGCGGCAATCCGCGATTTGACGTGCCGGATGTCCTTCTGGATTGCCTTGCGATACTCCTTTTTCGTGTGATCCGCTTTGCGTTCAAGGCGGCTGAGCTCCTGCTCCAGCGGCCGCATCTTCTCGACAGTGCCCTTCATCAGACCAACGAGCCGCAATTTTTCGGAGGTCGAAAACTCCAGGGAGCGAACAAGCTCCGAAAGCTTCACTCGGGTTCTGGCCAGATTCCAGTAAGCACGGCGGTACGGTCCTTTCTTGGTTTTGGGGACCGTCTCGAGTTTTGCCCGGAGCTGGCTGACCTTTTTATACGTTTTATTGATCTGCTCGATGATTTCCAGCGTTTCCTGATGTTTCTCTTCGATCTTCTCGTCGGTGAGTTCCTCGTCACTGAACTGCAGGATGTCCTTGATGATGCTGGGATCCGTCATCAGCTGGTCCCCGAGCGCAATGATCTCCCGAACAATGACGGCGGAACGAGAGAGCGACTTCAAAACCGTCATCTGTCCCCGCTCGATGCGTTTTGCGATCTCGACTTCACCGTCGCGTGTGAGCAATGGCACGGTTCCCATCTCGCGCAAATACATGCGCACGGGATCGTTGGTCTTTTCCAGAGCCCCCGGCGTCAGGTCCAGTTCAATATCTTCGGGCTGTTCTTCGAATTTCTTTGCACCGGCCACTTTGTCGAGTCCGGCAAAGCTTTGGTCGTCGGTATCGATCACTTCGATACCGGCGGTCCCAAACGCCGAAAATAGATCGTCCAGATCCTCGGCCGACGCGCTGATTTCGGGAGGAAGTAGATCGCTGACTTCGTCGTAGAGGAGGTATCCTTTCTCCTTTCCGATATCGATGAGCTTCTGGACTTCGTCGTACTTTTCCTCGAGTCCGCCCAACGACTCTTCTACAGCCACGGCGGCGGAGCGCTTTGGATTCACTTCGGCGCCTGCAGGGTGTTGTGGTTTCTTCTGATTGCCTTTGTTCATGCCTTTATTCACTAATAAGCGGCTCTTTCGTCTTTTCAAGCTTTAAACGCCTCCCGCACGGCTTTTTTCAGCGATTATTCTCATGTGCCTTTCCATCGACTGGACCAATTCGGGAGGGGCGCCACCTGATCCGCTGTACTGTTTGAGCACTTCCCGGATCTCCCCTATCTTTTTGACGTGATAGGCATCATTGAGTCGCTTGACAGAAGCCAGTACTTCATCGCCGGAAATACGGCCAAATGGTTCTAGGAGGGCTGCTCGCACTTCCTTGCGAAGTTGTTCATCCTGGATGTCTTCGAGGGCGTTTTCGACGTTTCCGCCGGGGTTATGGACGATATTTCTGAGCACCGGTGCCGACCAGACTTCCGATAAAAACTCACCCTCGAAGCAGGCCCGCAAGTCCTTTGCAATTTCGGGCGCCTGCATCAAAGCGTGTATTAACTGCTTTTCCGCGAGCGTCAGTTTGCGTTCCGGTTCGATCACGCCTCTTTTGGGGACGATCGGACGGATATCCGGCGGCCGTGGTGTCAAGCGCAGCCGCTCCAGAATCGCGCTTTCCGGAACCTTAAATCCTTCAGCCACAGCGCGCGCGACTTCGAGTTGTTCAATACGGTCTTGAATTTTTGCGACGTGTTCGACGACATCGTGGACGGCAGCCGCCTTCATGGCCGGTTCATTCAAATCGTATTGGTGTGCGGCCTCGGCCATAAGGTATTGCCAGAAATAAGGGGCATTTGCCAATAACCGTCTATAAACTTCAGCGCCTTCTTTCCGGACGAAATCATCCGGGTCCAACCCCCCGCTCAGTTTGAGGATTCGAATTCGCAAGGCCTTCGCAAGCAGCAAATCGATTGAGCGGCGCATCGCGTTCTGACCCGCAGCATCCGGATCGTAGTTCATCACGACCTCGGGCACATAGCGAGCCATGATCGCCACCTGCTGCTGGGTCAAACTCGTACCGCAGGATGCCACAACGTTTTCGATTCCTGCCTGGTGCAGACTCAAGCAGTCGAAGTAACCCTCGACAACAACAAGGCGGCCGGCCTTCTGAGCCGCGTCCCGTGCGAAATGCAGCGCGTAAAGTACATTCGACTTCGAGTACAATCGCGACTCGGGCGAGTTGAGATACTTTGGCTGAGCGTCGGCAGCCAGGGCCCGCCCTCCAAATCCGATCGGCCTACCTCTCTCGTTCCAGATCGGAAACATCAGCCGGCGGCGAAATCTGTCGTAAACTTCTCCAGTGTCGTTTTTAACAAACAAGCCACTGTCCAAGGGGTCTTTGAGCCGTAAATAGTTCAACAACCCGGCTGCCGGCGCATACCCGAGGCGAAATCGCTCGACGTATTGCGGCTGGATTTGCCGCTTTTCCAAAACCTGCCTTGCCGGAGCCGCCTCATCCGCTGACAGCTTCTGCTGAAAATACGATGCAGCGCGCTCATAAATTTCAAAAAGTTGCTGCCGCTCTTCGAATTTTTTGTCCTCCAGCCCCGGGACGGCCGGGATGGGAACGCCACATTTCTCGGCGACGATACGCACGGCTTCAGGAAAGGAAACTTTCTCGGCCAGCATGACGAATGCGAAGACGTCGCCTCCTGCACCGCAACCAAAACAGTGAAATATTTGTTTCTCTCGGTGGACTGAAAACGAAGGTGTTTTTTCCGAATGAAACGGGCACAGCCCTTTGAATGCGCTCCCTGCGCCTTTCAGGCTCATATAATCCGAAAGCACTCGGACGATATCGGCAGAACGACGAACGGTTTCGGTAAAGTGGTTCATTAGGCTGACGTGGGAGTCTAAAAAAACGAAATTGAGTAATTTATACGTTTTGACCGAAAAATTTCAAGCCTAAATTAGTCCCGTAACGTCACGATAGTGACGCCACGGCCGCCTTCCGAGTGGGGAGCGGACTCAAAACGGCTGACATGGGGGTGCTTGGTGAGCCAGTCTGCAATCGCCTGGCGCAAAGCACCCGTACCCATTCCATGCACAATCCGGACCGGATTAGCTTGGGCCAGAAAAGCGTCGTCCAGGAACTTGTCCGCGATATCCAGGGCTTCATCCACCTTCAGTCCAATGACGTTGATTTCGGCTTTTTCCAGTTGCTTCGGCGTGATGTTCAGCTGAACGTGTTGGGGAAGCTTCGGCCCCACATTCTCAATGACTTCGAGATCATCCACCGGCCTGCGGAGCTTAATGTTCCCCACAAGGACTTCGGCTTCTCCATCCTTAATCGATGCGATTGTGCCCGTAACCGCCAACGATACCACCCGTACCCTTTGCCCCTCTCCCTCTGGGAGAGGGCGCCGCGCTGGAAGCGCGGCGGGTGAGGGCGCCAATTTCGACGTTGGCTCGATTTTCTCCTTCTCTCTGCTCAGCTCTCTGGCGGCCTCTGCCTTCACGTTCGCCAGCTTCTTCTGATACTTCTTGACCGATTCTCCGGCCGACTCCAACTCCCGCGAAGCTTTCTCCGACATTTCCCGAACGATGCCTTCGAGTTTCTTTTCGACCCTCGCGATTTCCTGCTTATGCTGCTCCGTCAACTGATCGAGTTCTTTTCGCTTCCAGTCCTCAAAGTCTTGACGTTCTTTTTCGAGCCGAAACTTTTCGTGTTCGAGGTCCGTCACGCGCTGCTTCAACTCCTCGAGGTAGTGGGCCGCTTCCAGGTCTGCCGTATCCAGATAGCCGATAGCCGCTTCCAGCACGGGCCGGGGCAACTGAAGCCGCTCTGCAATTTTCAATCCGCTCGACGCCCCAGCCAGACCGTGAATCAGCCGGTAGGTGGGTTCCAAGGTGATCTCATTGAACTCCATTGCCGCATTGGCAACGCCCGGCGTCGTCTCCGCATACACCTTCAACCGGTTGTAATGGGTTGTGGCAATCGCTAAGGCGCCGATTTCGCGGAATTTTTCGAGAACGGCACGCGCAAGAGCAGCGCCCTCGCCCGGTTCGGTGCTGCTTCCGATTTCATCAAGTAACACGAGCGACCGGACCGTTGCGGATTCGATCATCGACTTTATGGCCAGAACGTGCGCTGAAAATGTACTGAGATGATCCGTAATCGACTGCTGATCGCCGATGTCGGCCAGGATGCGGTCGCATACCGGCAAGGTCGCTTCCTCAGCGGGAACAGGAATGCCGGACTGGGCCATCAGAGCGAAGAGACCAACGGTCTTGAGAACCACTGTTTTGCCTCCGGCATTCGGACCGCTAATCACCAGAATTCGCCGATTCGTGTCCATGTCCAGAGAGACAGGCGCCACACACCCCTTTTCACGCCGGAGGTTATCTTCCAACAGCGGGTGACGCGCGTTAATCAGGCTGAGCAGCAAGCCCCGGGAAAAGGCCGGGATCACACAGTTGAAATCGCGGGCGAAACGCGCTTTCGCGAAGACCAGCTCGATGTACGCTGAAAGCGAGCACGCATGCTGCAGTTGCGCCGTGCTGGCTTGAATCAGAACCGTCAGCTCGGCGAGGATTCGGGCGATTTCGACTCTCTCTTCATCCTGAAGCCGGACCAGTTCATTGTTCATCTCGAGAACGGCAAGGGGTTCCATAAACACAGTTGCTCCACTCGAGGAACTGCCGTGAATAATGCCGTCCACGCTACGCTTCTGCTCCGTTCGGATGGGAATCACAAACCGTCCATTTCGAATTGTGATGATTTGTTCCTGTAGTTGCGGCGAATAAGCGGGGCTTCGAACGATCCTTTCCAGCTTTTCAGTCAGACGGGAACGTGCTGCTGAGAGAGCCCTACGGATCCGAGCCAGTTCGGGACTATATTTGTCGTCCACTTCACCGTTTTGAATCGCGCGCCCAAGATGCTTCCCGAGTTCCCGAAGATCAGGAAGCCGCTGCCCGGTTTGCGCAAGCTTCGGGAATTTTTCGCGGTCTTCTTTCCACCGGACACGCAACCCTTCCACTTGCGCTAAAAAGACCTGGATCGCCTCGATCTCAGGGATTTCCAGCATGACGCCTTCGACCGATAATTTCTCGAGTACCTGCCCAAGCAAAGCAATATCCTGGAAAGGCACACGATGTTCTCGCAGATACGATATCGCTTCGGCTGTAATCGCGTGTTCGGATTCGAGCTTCTGCTCATCGGCTATGGGCGCAAGGTCATCCAGCGCAAACTTCCCGGCCTCAGTCGAAATATAGCGGCCAACCAGGTCTTTCAATCGGTAATATTCAAGGGCGTCGAGCGAGAAATCCATGCGAGCTTATAGACGGTTTATCAAGCTGGCGACGACAGCCGCGCCATAACCGTTGTCAATATTGACGACAGTAACGTTTGAAGCGCAGCTGTTCAGCATACCGAGCAGTGCGGCGACCCCGTCAAAGCTGGCACCGTAGCCCACGCTCGTGGGAACTGCAATAACAGCAACAGAGACGAGTCCCCCCACGACACTGGGCAGTGCTCCCTCCATACCTGCAACGACGATGATGACACGCGCCTTCGCGAGACGCTCGCGCCGGTCCAGCAGCCTATGGAGACCAGCGACGCCGACGTCGTATAGTGAATCGACTTCGTTCCCCATGACCTTCAATGTGACAACTGCTTCCTCGGCAACGGCCATGTCGGACGTACCGGCCGAAACAACCATCACAGTGCCTTTGCCCAAAATCTCCTTGGTCTTATGGATCACGATCGCCCTTGCGTTGTCGTAGAACTCGGCTTCGGACGCGATTTGCTTCACGCGTTCAAAGTGAGCCGGAGTTGTACGTGTAACCAGAATGTTGTGTTTGTTTTTGTACATGGCCTCGACAATTTTTCCGACTTGATCGACGGTCTTGCCCATGCCGAATACCACTTCCGGAAAACCCTGTCGAAGCATGCGATGATGATCCACGTTTGCGAATCCTAGATCCTCAAACGGAAGTGTCCGCAGACGGTGCAAAGCGTCGGCGCTGGAGATTATTCCTGCTTTGAATTCTTCCAAGATGGCTCGGATCTGTTCTTCAGTCATGTTTTGATGAACAAATGACAATTGAACATTGAACAATGAACATTTCCGAAAAAATTGCCAATGTTCAATGTTCAATTGTCATTTGTCAATTACAGGAGATGCAGCTCCCTATAACATTCTAACGGACGAAGCGGTCTATTGAGAGGATCACGAAACAGGGCGTGAATGTCTTTGCGGGAAATGCGAGATTGCATGTAGGCAATATAGAGCCGGCGTCCCAGAGCATAGCCAAGCAACTGCGCAAGCATTCGCATCATTTTCTGATTACCGGCTTTGGCTTCGATCGCTGAACGCAATGCCACGAAATGCTGAGCGCCCGGACGCGTTCGGGGATCAATAAGAAGTTCGATCGCGCGCGTGAGCTGCTCGTTCCGGCCAATCTGGCTCAATACCCGCTCCGCAAGCGATTCGATGCCGTCTCGAGACGAGTCCAGAACCTTGGAACAGAAATATCCCAAGCCATGCTCGATGACATTTACAAAAAATTGGTCGCGCGGGGCCCGTTCAACCGGCTTGCCGAGTTCACCGCGGCACGCCTGATGGATGAATCGCGCGAATTCCTCGGCTGCATTGCCGAGTTCGAATTCTCCAGCCCACGCCGAATCGAACTCGAGCAAGGACATCAAGCTTGCGGCGTGTTTGTCCAAGGCTAGAAAGTTCATCATGATTTCCATCAGGGTTTGCGCGAGAACCGTCCAATCGCCACATGAATCTTCCTCGATGCATTTGTGCAGGTATTGGCGGAAAGACTCATATTTCTCGATGGGTGTTGCATTGAACACGCAGTAGCAACCCTCTCGCACACGCACCGCTCGGGCCTGATGGAAACCCGTCTCCTGGAGTTTCCAGTAGAGCGCATCGATATTCTGAACGACGAACAATTCCTTCGATTCAATTCCTTTCCTGCCGAGTATCGCTCGAACGCGCCGGGGCAAATGATTGCTTGCAAGATGCGATTCGCCGAAAATGACGACTAACGTCTGCTCCGGATCGTTTGCGAGAAGACGTGCCACGCGCCGAGCGACACCAAGGTCGCGCCGGCTGATGCTGCGCATGTCATTTCGAGGATGGCAGTCCGCGCCGTAGATCGGAATATGCAGTTCACCGGCCGCCTCGAAAATCGTTTTATACCCCTCCCAATCACAGCCCCATTCCTCGCGGTAATGGATCCGGTCGAGAAACTCTTGTTCCGAAATTTTGCCGGCCATCCAACGGGAGAGCACTTCTTGATTTCGAGCAAATACAGGTTCAACAGCGACGGCAATATTGTTTTTGCGGGTCTTCAGCTCTCGGAGAAATTCCGAGGCATAGGTCTGGCTACGCGTAAGCGCGTGATAATCGCCGATCCAAATTAAGTTTGCCCGCCGCGCTGCTTCTAGAATCTCGGCGGGAGCGACCACCGATTCGAAGGTTTGGAATTCGCGAGTAAATTCGTGGATATATTTCTGGCTGGGCGAAGCACCGATCTCGCCAATATCGTTTTGGATGCGGCGAACGGCCTCTCGTTTGAGGGCCGTAACCTCTTTCAGCCGCTGTCGGGAATACGTCATAGTGAGTTAGACTTATGACACCTCATATAGGGAGCTAACTGTTGATTTTGCGTAAGTTACAAATAACCCTCGACATGATTAAGTTCGAGCACACCATCTTCGCTTTGCCCTTTGCATTTATAGGGGCATTGTTGGCGCGAAAGGGGTTACCAACGGCTTGGCAATTGACCTGGATCGTACTTGCAATGATTGGGGGCCGGAGCGCCGCAATGACTTTCAACCGGATTGCAGACGTCCGTTACGACAGGTCCAATCCACGAACCCGCAAACGGGCTTTACCGCAAGGCACCCTGTCGATGGGGTTCGCCGTCGTTTTTACGATTGCCATGTCCCTTCTGTTTGTTTTTGCGGCGTGGCAACTCAATTCATTGTGCTTTTACCTGTCCTTCCCGACGCTGGCAATCCTGCTTCTATATTCGTACACTAAGAGATTCACATGGTTGAGCCATGTCGTGTTGGGTTTCGCAGTGGGTTGCGCCCCACTCGCTGCATGGTTGGCGATAGATGGCGAGTTTGCATGGCCTCCGGTTTTCCTGAGTGGCGCTGTCACGTTCTGGGTGGCTGGATTTGACTTGATCTATGCGCTGCAAGACGTCGAATTTGATCGGAAGGCGAAACTGTTTTCCCTGCCTTCGAGATACGGTGTCGCTCCGGCGCTGCGTGTATCCAGTGTTTTTCATGGCGCGACGGTCATCCTGTTGATCGCGACGGCCGTGATCACGAATTTGGGTTGGATGGCCTACGCGGGGATCGCCGTTGTGGCGAGCATTTTGTATTGGGAGCATCGGCTTGTGACGCCGGATGACCTGAGCCGAATCAACGTCGCTTTTTTTAATCTGAACGGCTATGTCAGCATTCTCTTACTTCTCACGTTTGCCGGAGATATCTTAATAAGGTGACACAGTTCTACTTAGCGATGGCTCTGATTCTTCCGCCTGAACGCCCGCATTTCTTTCAGCTTCCTGCGATCGATCACTGGAACAGTCTTTATAAGCTGACCGCTTTCGACATTTTCATCCTAATCCCATATCTCACGATCCTGACCGTGCTCGCCGTTTATGGTATTCACCGGTACCATCTGGTGTTTCTTTATTTGAAACACAAGGACAGGACCGCGCACCCGAACGCAAAGCTGGAGGAAAAACCGCGAGTGACGATACAGCTGCCGGTCTATAACGAAATGTACGTTGTGGAACGTCTGGTCGAGGCAGCTTGTCGGGTACGCTACCCGCGTGAACTTTTGGAGATTCAGGTTTTGGACGACTCTACCGATCGCACTGCCGAAATTGCCGCTACCTCGGTGCGCAAATATCGCGAACTCGGGTTCAATATCCATCACGTCCACCGGGCCAACCGTAAAGGTTTCAAAGCGGGTGCTCTGGAAAACGGTTTGAATTTCGCGACAGGCGAACTGATTGCGATTTTCGATGCGGACTTCATTCCCCCACCGAATTTTCTCGAAGACGTTGTGGATTATTTCAGCGATCCGCAGGTTGGAATGGTTCAGGCGCGTTGGGGTCATATCAATCGCGAATATTCTTTGCTCACGCAAGTGGAGTCGGTCATTCTTGACGGCCACTTCATCATCGAACACGGCGGGCGTCATTTCTCGGGACGATTCTTCAATTTCAACGGCACGGCAGGCATTTGGAGGCGGACCGCAATCGAAGGCGCGGGAGGATGGCAACACGATACGTTGACGGAAGACACCGATCTAAGCTATCGCGCTCAAATGGCCGGATGGAAATTTCTTTATCTGCCTCAGATCGTTTGCCCCGCAGAGCTTCCGGTTGAGATGAATTCGTTCAAGAGCCAGCAGGCTCGATGGGCAAAGGGATTGATTCAAACCGCAATCAAATTGCTTCCTCGGATCCTCCGAAGCGATCTGCCGTGGAAAATCAAGATTGAGGCATTTTTCCATCTCACTGCGAACATTTGTTATCCCCTGATGATTGCGCTCTCTTTTTTGCTGCTGCCGGCGATGATCGTGAGGTTCAATCAGGGTTGGTTCCAGATGCTGTCCGTAGATCTTCCTTTATGGTTGGCGTCGACGGCTTCGGTTTCGACCTTTTATTTGATTTCGCAAAAGGAACTCTATCCGGATTGGAGAGTCCGTTTACGATACCTGCCGTTCCTGATGTCAGTCGGCATCGGGCTCTCCGTCAGTAACTCGAAGGCTGTCATGGAAGCGCTTCTCGGCATCAAGAGCAGTTTCAAGCGCACACCGAAATATCGAATCGAGAGCAGGAAGGACCGGTGGGTAACGAAAAAGTATCTGCGGCGAACCGGTGTCATGCCTCTATTCGAACTCAGTCTCGGCGCGTACTTTGGGCTGGTGGTCTTTTACGCATTTGTGAATCAAAATTATCCGACGATTCCATTCCTGATGTTTTTTGTTGTCGGATTTACCTACATGGGGCTCATGTCGATCGTGCACATGACGCTGCATCGATGGTTAAGAAACTTATAGCCCCCGCTTGCTTATTCCTCGCGCTCACAACACTCCTCGCGATTGAGAAGGAACCGTTCGGAGAATATAAGGCCCGGCGGGACAGGCTGGCTGCGCGTATCAAGGGCAACGTGCTTGTCCTTCGCGCAGCTCCGGACCAGGAATTGGTCAAGTACCAACAAGAGCGAAATTTTTATTACCTTACCGGATTCGATCAGCCCGGCGCGATTTTGCTCCTGGATGCCGCCTCAGATCCGCCCCAGGAATTTCTATTCCTGCCGGAACGGAAACCTTCGGCAGAACGTTGGACGGGACCGAAACTTGCCCCGGGCGCCGACGCGGAAAAAGCGACGGGGTTCGCTAAGGTTCTCTCGGCAGACGAGTTTGAGACCACATTAAAACGAGTTTCAGAAGGAGGAAAAGCCGCATACGGTTTAAAAGATGTTGAGAGCGATGTCGCGTTCCTGCGGCAAACCAAATCACCAACAGAAGTCGCCCTGCTCGAAAAAGCTGTTCAGATTACGTTGAAAGCGCATCGCGCTGCAGTCCGCACCATTGCTCCGGGAGCGATGGAGTATGAAGTTCAGGCCGCGCTGGAATTCGAGTTCACACGGAACGGAGCGGAGCGGCCCGGGTATCCTTCCATCGTGGGCTCGGGGCCGTTTTCGACAATCCTTCACTACAACGACAACACACGGCGCATACAGGCGGGCGATGTGGTTGTCGTGGATATAGGGGCCGAATATAGCGGCTACAGTGCAGATGTCACACGGACCTATCCGGCCTCGGGAAAGTTCTCCCCACGCCAGCGCGAGATTTACCAAATCGTCCTCGAAGCCCAAAAAGCCGCTATCGAAAAAGTCAAACCCGGCGCGCGCATCGGCGATCTGCACAACGTAGCCATGTCGCACATTCGGTCAAAGGGCTACGAAAAATATTTTATTCACGGAACCAGTCACCACATCGGACTCGAAGTTCATGATGTCGGGGATACATCTCGTCCCCTCGAACCCAATATGGTGATCACCGTCGAACCGGGCATTTATATCCCTGAAGAACAACTCGGCGTCCGGATTGAAGACGACGTCGTCGTTACAGCGACGGGTCATCGCGTGCTCTCCAACTTTCCGAAGGAAATATCTGAAATCGAAGGCCTGTTTAAGAGATAGCGTCTAGTTCCGGGGACTTACCGTAACGTCGACGTCGAAGGCACCAGCCAACTGGCCATCACTTGCGACGGCGCGCAGGCGGTAATTGCCAGGGGTGCTGAACGTTACTTTCGTTTGCATAGTCACGGGTTTTCCGTAAACGCGCTCGCTCATGATATCGGGATCAAAGCGAACTTTCCCTGAACCACGATGAACGATCCATCGGATTCGGACACCTTGCTGACGGCCAGGAGCGGTGATTGGCTTCGGTCGGTCGTCGTCGGTGGCAGTGACGGTTAACGTGAGGGGATCTCCTAGTTTGACCGTCTGCGCTGGGCTTCCCGTCATCTTGGGGGCCACGTTATCGAAATCAACGTCACCAAATCCGGTGGTCATCAACATCGAATCGCGGGGAGAATTCTTCGAAATGATTCCTTGGTCCACTTCCCACTCCGGCTCGAGCCAGGCTTTGGCCTGATTCGTGTGGCCGCGATTCGTCAGCGTCCAGACGAGCCTTTTATCTTTCGGCCAATCTTTCGGTACGACGACACCAAACACCCACCATCGGGGCGACGGATAAAAATGTGTAGGCTGGCCCTGGTCGATATTGTCCGCATCGAACTTGTTGTCCGGACCAACCGGGATATCAACCTCTTCTTCCGAATTCCTGTTGAAATACCCGAAGTAAAACGTGTACGTCCCATCGGGATTCATTTTCCACCCTTGGAACGTCGGGCTTACATCCTGCCCACGGGCGTATCTGATCTGATATTGGGCATAGAGGCTGGGGACGACGAAAACACAAAGACACAGTGACACGATCCAAATGAGGATTCTCTTTCCGTTTCGCTGTGTCTTTATGTCTTTGTCCTTCATTCCCGGGAGCTAGTCAGGATCCGCTGTGCGGCTTTTCTCTCTTCGACCTCTTTTTTGTAATCCTGTTCGGACATGTAATACCAACTGATCCACGCGGAGCCCATTTCATCAACCGTTCGCTGTCCCCACGTGATTTGCGCGTCAGGATCCGGGTTGAACTTGTTCCCGGCGGTGTTGTCGTGCCACGAGATCGAATGCAGAACAGTCCCTTGCGGGAGCAGGGGCGCCGCGTCATCGCGGTAGACGTAATTGATATGCCAGTTGAAGTAGAACTTAGCGCAGGACAGCATTTCAACTTTGCCGTTGGGATATATCGCTTCCAGGCACTCGGCCTTTCCGCGGTTATGCATGTGAGGTTGGAACGACAGCAGCCGCGCGGATTTCACAAGCGTGAGATAACCATCCGAGCGCACGTTGTCGGTATTCGGGCGAAGGTCGATCTCGGCCACGCTGACCGTTGTGGAAGAGATCACGTGTTTCGGGACATAACCCTTCGGATAGAACTTCAGACCAAGCGCAACATTCGTCGGCGTCTCCGTGCCAACAGAATGGAGGTGAAACTGGAAGTTAATCTTCGTTCCCGCCTTGACTAACCGGCCAGACCCTTCGGGAAAGACGTCACCTTTCTTACCGATGGCATATTCATTGAGAAAGACTCCCATCTCGCCTACCTCGAGCGTCCCATCGGTGTCATCGAGTTTTCCGCTATGAAGCGTCTGGGCTGCCGGCTCAACAAGAGAAGTTCTAATGTGATGGATTACCGGGAATCCTTTGACCGGAATGATCTGAACACCTTTTAGATAACGATCTTCGGTCAACCCCGGATCGACCAGAATATCCGGCCATTGGTCGGGCGCCTTGGCTTTCACAATGACGTCCTTTGGCAATGTGATGACGCGATCCGGTTCTCCGATCTGCCATGTTTCGTTATCGTCGAATTTCCGCGTCGGCGGCATGTCGGCCGGATTCCCTTTTACGGCCCCGGCATCGACCCACTTCACGATCGTTGCGATTTGCTCATCGGTCAAGGAAATGTCATTGCTGAAATATTGCACGCCCACATTCTTGTCCAAGTGCCAGGGCGGCATCTCGCGCATGAGAACCTTTTCTTTGATCGATCGAGCCCACGGCCTTGCATCCTCATATGTCATCAATGACATCGGTGCAAACGTGCCGGGATGGTGGCATATCTGACAGCGCCCCTGAAAGATCGGCGCCACATCCTTCGTGAACGTGACCTGCGTCTGGGCCGATTGCCCGCTCGCGGAAACTGCCGCGAGCAACGTTATAATTACGACGGACAGAGAGATGGTTCTCATACCTACCTCCGAGAGAGGTCTTTAGTTTTGGTCAGTCTTCCTCTGTTCTTATATCGAACGTTCCTTTTATATGCAAATTCTTTCGTTACCTATTGCATGTTTGCTGAGGCACGTGCAGGCCGACGATGCAAGAAGATCCGTGCCTGTATGTTTAGGAACATCTTCGGGAAACCGCAGCATGATGAATGTAGCGATACCAATCCTCGCCGGCGTTATCTATGTCTCTCTATGTTCGCTTTTCAAAGAACCAAGCCGCATAAGCTTTAACGCGATTATGATCGCGGGCGCGGGCGCTGCCTATCTCAGCGGAGGATTTGGAGTATGGGAGTTTGCATTCACCGCCGTTGTGACTTTCTGCGCTTATCGGGGACTTCGCTCATATCATTTCATCGGAGTCGGATGGCTTCTCCACACTGCTTGGGACGTGCTCCATCACCTGTACGGAAATCCAATCATCCCCTTTGTTCCAACGTCGTCGCTTGGATGCGCTATTTGTGACCCGGTGATTGCGGTGTGGTGTTTTGCCGGTGGCCGCTCGCTTATAAGGCGTTCCAAGTAAGGAAGCGCAATGCCGGACTTCAGTACGGCGGCTCGTGTGCGCGAGAGTGGACGCTTCAGCAGTTGTGCTGGTTTTCGTGATCCTGAAGCCGATCGCGTGCTTCCTCCGAGAGTTTCCGAGCTGCTGCAACTTTCCGCTGAATCAATTCGTATTCCGCATGCAACACGGCACCAATGGCACGTGACAAGTCGGCTACCGCTTCAGAATAAGCTGTTACGGCTTTCTGATAGTCCACCATCAGTGCCGCTTTCTCTTCACAGGCCATTCACATAACGATGCCACACTTCTGGCCTTTCTAGCTGTGCTGTTTGTACCTACTGATATATCGGTATTAGTCTTACGACATGTAGGACAAATCATCAGTCATTAATGAATGCTCAATTCTCATTTGTTATAGAAACGTTGACGCGGGGTCCACCCCTCGATGTAAATTGCTCTCGACTACTTCACCGAGGACAAGAACATGGCCAAGAAAAACGATACGTTCAGTCCAAGGTCGATGCGGGAAAAGATTCGGAATTCGGAGCCGGGTCCAATGTACAAAATTCAAAAACCCCCGTTCTACGCGGCGTGGTCGACGCCAATCCTTCATGACACACTAAGTGGTCTGAAGATCAACACAAAGTGTCAGGTCATCGATCGCAATAATCAGGTCATCCCTGGGTTGTATGCCTGCGGAGAATCGGCCGGGGGTTTTGCTTTACACGGCCTGCCGGGAGTTACAGTTTTTGGCCGCGCCGCCGGCCGTGAAGCCGCCAGCGCCAATGCCTCCTAAAGACGTAGAAGCCGGAGAGCACAAGACGAGCATTGCGGTGTGGGATCTCGTCTCTCCTCTGGTGATCGGCCGTACAGCGAAAGTGAAAGTGGGAGCGAAGTGCGCGGCGGGTTGTCAACTGACGGATCATGGAGTGGAGATCCATGACGCCTCCGGAAAAACGATCGCTCGCGCCGTTCTAGCTGGTACGCCCTGGCCTGGCACGAGCGGTCTGTATTGGACCGACGTTGAATTCCCTGCACCCGCAGAAGCCGGCACGCATACGTTTTCCCTCACATCCGAGCACGGCTGTGCTCACTCAGAATTCAGCTTCATCGCCGTCAAACCGCCCGATCACAGCGTGACGATTCAGGTCCACGACAAGACCACAAAGGAAACCATCGCGGACGTGGAAATCCGGCTGGGTGTCTATCGAAGCATCACCGATGCCCGAGGCCTTGCGACAGTGGACGTGCCGAAGGGCAGCTACGCTCTGACGGTATGGAAACTCGGATACGAACTCTTTTCCACCGAGCTCAGTGTCGCCGATACGGCCACGATTGAGGTGGAAATCGCCGTGGAAACCGAGCCCGCGCAGCCCTACTGGATGTAAACCGCATTCGGCCGCTCGTTCAACTCAATGTAAGTTCCCCACGGATCGTAAATGAACGCGAGGGCGCCGCCGGTCTGCGGATTTCTCGTCAACGGACGATCTAACTTGATGCCGGCCGCTTCGAGTTTCTTGCAGAACGCTTCAAGGTTCTGAACGTCGAACCCGATGTGATCGAGAACGCGGCCTCTGGTCGTAACGGCCGGTCCATCGGCTTTGGAGAATGTCAGGTTCACTCCAGGAAGATCTGCAGCCTGATTCTGTCCCCGCGTCCCGGGTTTCGCGCCGAACGTCTTGGCGTACCACGACTGGATTTGAGGTATGACCGGCTCCGGCACATTGAAGTGGACGTGATGATGCTGGATTGGGAACTTCTGGTCCTTATTTTCCAAGATTTCGATGCGTAATTCGTCTGCTGTTACAACAAAGGCCTGATCGGTTCTGCCATTGCCGCCGGGAAGCACCGGCACGCCCGCGGCTCTCCAGGCCTTCACCGACTCCTGCACGTTCTTCACGGTGAATCCGACATGGTTGATAATGGAACCCACAGTGCCGCCCTTGGGCGGTGGCGTCCCCGCTGCCTGGTGCAAAATCACTAGCACGCCCGGGAAACGCACGCTTTCAAAATTGCCGCCTTTGACTTCCGTGCCGCCCATGGCAAGAAAGATCTTCTTGTTGGCAGCGACATCGCGGCTATTGAGATGCCAATGTCCCATGGTCACGCCCGCCTCATTCGGCGGAAACGCCTGTGCCCACGCTGTCCCTGCGGACAAACTCAAAATTACAATCAAACTCAGGATCGCTCTTTTCATCTTTTGCTCCTTCTCGGTTGCCCGATGGGAATTGAAAATCGATTATTGATGACTAATGATTAATTTTCAGATCTTCCAGTCCGGTGTTGCGATGTACGAGCGGTTGATGTCCGCCACAGTACGCGTTCCGCAGTTGCCCATGACCAGCTTCAGTTCGCCCTGCAGAATCTCGAGGACCCGATCGACACCTGGCTGCCCGAAAGCCCCAAGTCCCCATAGGAATGGCCGGCCCACGCCAACGGCTTTGGCTCCAAGTGCCAGAGCCTTGAATATATCTGTTCCGCGGCGGAATCCCCCATCTACGAAGACCGGAACGCGATTGCCGGCTTCACCGACGACTTCGGGTAGCGCCTCCAGTGTGGACCGTAGCGTTTCCGTAGCGCGTCCACCATGGTTCGATACGAGAATACCGTCGAAGCCATGCTCGATCGCCAAACGCGCATCTTCGTGGGTATCAATGCCCTTGATGACGAGTTTTCCGCGCCAGAATTTTCTGAGCTGATCGACGAATTCCCAATCCATAGCGGGATTCGGAGCGCGCACCCCTGTCATGTCGATACCTTTGAACATGGCGCGTTCGCCGACCGGCCCGGGAGGTTGGCCCGGACCGTGGTGGCACGAACTGCATTGGGTAAGATCTTTCGGGCGCGTGCGCAAGTACGTTTCGCTGTTGCGGCCAGTGGTATTGTCTACCGTCAGCAACACCACTGTCGAACCGGCCGCCTCAACACGCCGCAACAATTGTTCGCAGGCTTCCCACTTGCTTGGCGCATAGAGCTGGTACCAGACCGGACGGCCCAAAGCTTTATTCGATCGGCGTCGAGGTCATCGTCGAAAGGCACTGCAGGGTCCCACGGGCGCGAGCTGCGCGTGCCACGGACACCTCTCCGTCCATGTAGACCCCGCGCTCACCGCCTGTGGGACACAAGAAAATCGGGCTGTTATAAACCGTGCCGAACAACTCCACACGCGTATCAACGAGCGTGGCATTGTGCAAACGACGTGGCCGTAGCTGGACGTGTTTGAAGATCTCACGATTCGCGCGCAGCGTCGCGTCGTCGTCGACACCGCTGGCCATGTATGCCCAATGGCCTTGGTGAACCTTTCGGTGCGCCGCTTCCTCGAAATCGAACACATTGAGCGCGTTTGCAGGGTCGGTGATCACCTCAGGGCCCTCGGCCCATGCTCGCGGCAGAAGCACGAATGCGCCCATTCCGCCCGCCGCTGCCACGTACGGGCTTGCAGCCAAGAATCTGAGAAATTCGCGACGTGCCAATAAAGAATGTTGGTTGTCCATGGGCGCTGATTCTACCTCCGATTGTCGGATTTGCGAAAGAATACGCGCGATGGAATAATCCCCGCATGCGATACCTAACACCCTTTTTTCTGATATGCCTGGTCGCGGCGTTTCTGGCGGCTCAGTCACCATCCCAGACGTTGGCTCCGACGGGGACGCTCCGCGCGATCTTTCTCGGCGGCAATCCCGTACAAGGACGAGTAGATCCAAAAACCGGAGAAGCGACCGGCCCGGTACCGGATCTGGTCCGAGAACTGGCGAGACGGCTTGGTGTGCCTTACAAAATCATTTCTGCGCCGGATGCACAGGTCATCTTGGACGCTTTGAAGGACCACACCGCCGACATCGGCTTTCTCGCTTACGACCCCGCTCGTGCGCGTGAGGCGGACTTCGGAGCTGCCTTTGAGGTGATGTTCAATAGCTATCTCGTGCGTTCCGACTCACCAATAAAGAAAAGCGCGGACGTTGACCGGACAGGAGTGAAAGTTGCCGCCGTCAAAGGACAAACACAGGAATTGTTTGTGAGCAGCCATCTGAAAAAAGCTCAGGTGCGCGTG
>Ga0209236_1000665_pt1 | contig 20161 bp, 18 predicted proteins | sample GraSoi013_1_40cm_FD_185819 | JGI IMG/M metagenome (GOLD analysis project Ga0209236, IMG submission 185819) | Grasslands soil microbial communities from the Angelo Coastal Reserve, California, USA - Sample 09_27_2013_1_40cm (SPAdes) (version 2) | ecosystem: Environmental > Terrestrial > Soil >... | reverse complement strand
GGTCTGCAGCCGCGACACGAGGAAGTACGCACGAAGGCCTCCGCGCTGCAACGCGCGTATGCGCCGCCGAAAACGCTGCCAGGGATTCATGAGGATCGGGACTTCCTCAGGCGTGATGGCGCCGCTGCCGGTCGCGGCCTCCTTGCGGAACTGGTCGGCGAGCGCCTGACTCTCGATGTGGAGGCCGAGCAGAAGCAACGCGAGCGCTCCGGCCGTGAACGGTCCGGTCATGACGAGGGTCCGGAGGTGGATCTCCAGAATCCCGATCGCCGTCTTCTCGATGGGGAAGAGAGTCAGCCACGCATCCCACGCGAAGTGCGCGGCGATGGCGACGATGAAGCCGCCGGCGATCGCGATGAGCTTTCTGCGCACGTCCGGCAGCTGGCGTGCGATCCCAAGCCCGGCGCCGACGAATGCCGTGTATGTGGCATGGCCGAAAAACAGGCCGAGCACCTGACGCGCGTACCACTGAAAGCCCGCGGCGTAAGGCCCCACGCCTTCGGGCGCGAAGATGGCGTAGAGGTTGGTCATGTACGAAACCGATTCCATGAAGTTGAAGCCGAGGCCGATAGCCGCTCCATAGACGATGCCGTCGACGACGTCGTCGAACTCGTTGCGCATCACCAGGAAGAGCAGCACGACGGCGGAGCCTTTGGCCAGCTCCTCCAGGATGCCGGCGGAAAACGCGTTCGACACGTCGAGGCCGGGGCCTGGCACGAGGGTGCGGATTGCGATCGTTTGCCAGAGGCTTTCGGCCCAGATGACGAGGCTGGTGGCGACCACCGCGCCCCACGCGGCGGCGAGCAACACGAGTCGCCATGGCTCCGTTTCGTTGCGATCGAGATAACGCAGGACAAATAAACCAAATGCGGTCGTGGGCAGGCAGGCGAGCGCGCATACGACAGCGACATTCGGGCCCGCCGAGCCGGTGAACACGAAGACATCGATCAGGAGCAGCCACGCGAGCGCGGCCAGGCCCAGCAGTACGAACGCGCGGGCGAGATGGCGGCGGCCCTCCGCCCGGTCGCGATAGAGAGCGCGTACCCCGACGAAGGTGACGAGGGCGATCAGGCTGATGGCAAGCAATCCATAGAGCGAGGTGCGGCCGGCGACGGGCTCGAGGTAGATGTAGTTGAGGATCGAGCTCGCGATCAGCGCGAGGATCAGGGTCACCGCGATGACGATCGCGATCGCGAAACGTGGGGGCCGTCGTGGCCGAGGGCGCGCGGAGCGAGTGTCGACGAGGGTGGCCACTACTACCGCTCCACCTGGACCAGGCGGCGGGCGATCACCTCGACCGGCACGCCGCCTTCGTATCGCTCGACGACGAAGAGGTAGTGGCCGGGGAGGATGTGATGGAAACCGGGCGGCACGCGGACGGGGATGATCGTCTGGTTGGCGAGCTCTTGCGGAGTCGCCGGACCGACACCTCCGACAATGTTGCCGAAACTGTCGTACCAGCGTGCGTCGACGACGACGGTGGGAGGCAAGGACGACCAGTCGACCTTGGCCGCGAACAGCGCGGTGCGAGGAAACGAGCTGCCGTCTGGCCCGGTCACGGTGTTCTGGTCGGGGTCGTACTGGTAGACGCCCACGATGGTGGCTTTGAGGCCGGTTTGATGGCCCGGGGGCTCGAAGTAGACGAACTCGACGAGCCCCACTATGAGGATCAAGAGAGATATCGCGGCGTACAGGAGCAACGTCCGATAAAGGGTGCGAACCTGATCGACTGGCGCCGCAACCACCTGCGAGAGTGTATGAGGCGGACGGGATCCCGGATGAGCCGAGCGTTACCTGGATAGAGAATGCAGGAGGTGATCGATATGCCGCAAAGGGCGTGGAGTCCGAAACGCGAGCGTCAGTACGAGCACATCAAGGAAGGCCTGCTCGAGCGCGGATCGGGTGCGGAGAAAGCGGAGGAGATAGCCGCGCGAACGGTCAACAAGGAGCGGGCTCGGCACGGCGAGGCGAAGGAGTCCAGCCGCACATCTGTCGATGACATTTCGTCTGGGCGGCGCGGCGGCTTGCGTTCGCACAGCGGCTCGCGGGGCCCGACATACGCGCAGCTCCGCAATGAGGCCCGTCAGCGCGGCATCAGGGGTCGGTCGAAGATGACCAAGGGCCAGCTTGCTGGAGCCATCGCCCGCAAAGGGGGCTGACCTCTCAGGCCGGCTTTCGGTAGAAGCGGACCCCGTCTCGGAGATCCTCAAACTCAGTTCCTGGAGCTTCACGCAACACTTTCCAAGCCGCGAAACCGTCCCCAACACAACCTCCGAGGTGAATCGCCAGCGGCAAGATCAGGTATCCGCCCCAAGGACCGAAGCAGGCCAGCAACCCTAGGACGGAAATCGCGACTGCGGGAGCGGTGGCCACAGCCAGGTACTGGCGGCGGGTGAATCGATGGCCCGCGGCAGTCGCGTACAGAGCGGGCATGACCCCTCCAATGAGCAGCGCGCCGAAACTGGGTCGCGCTCCGAAGGCGCGCATGACCAGGGCGTGGATGGCCTCGTGTATGACGACCAGAAGGCCAGTCAGCAGAACGATCACCACCACGTCGACCAGACCGATCTGGAACGACCCGCCCGCCCGACCGGCGCGAATGATCGAGGGCAGAGCGAACAGCGGCACGCTCGTCAGCACGACGACGATCGCGACGATGTTCCAGACCGTCGCCTCCGACTTTCCCGGCCGCCAGTCGACGATCGGCGGTGTCGTCACGGTGCGAGGCAGATCGCTGGTGCGGCGGAGAGGAGTTGAACCTCCACGACCTTGCGGTCACTAGCTCCTGAAACTAGCGCGTCTGCCATTCCGCCACCGCCGCGTCGGGGCGAGCGAGAAGTATACCGAGGGCAAATCTCTGCGCCTTCGGGCTCTCCCTTAGGTCGTGATGAACAGCGTGTGCCAGGCAGCCTCGACCAGGTCGGGGTTCAGCTGTACCTGCACGCCTCGCGCGGCCGACACATCAACCAGCCGCTCGAGCAGGTCGCGCGGATGGTTGCCGCGCAAGGGCCTGCCGCCATAGAGATTACGGATCATTTCGAGCGCAGTCCCGTCGGGGGGGATCGTCAGCCGCTCCCGCTCCCTCTCGAAGATTCGGCACCACATCTCCCACGTCGGGTCGGGCATAAGCACCTTGTAGGCCAGCCGGCGAAGGTAGGCCTCGTCCAGCAGCTCGGCCGGCTTGAGGTTGGTTGACAGGGCGAGCTGCGCCCAGAACGGAACCTCCACCTTGCGGCCGCTGGCGGAAAGGTTCATGTAGTCGATCTCCTGCTCCAGCGGCACCAGCAGGCGGTCGAGGATCTGCTTCGGCAACACGCGCTGCCGTCCCAGGTCGTCGACCAGCAGCACACCGCCGTTGGCCTTCACCTGCAGGGGCGCGCCGTATGTTCGGCTCCCCTCTTCCCAGGTAGGGTCGAACATCTCGATCTGGAACTCGCCACCCACCTGGACGAGGGGGCGCGCGACGCGCCGCCAGCGGCGATCCGCCGGCTGGTTGGCCTCCAAGTGATGCACGGCGCCGTCGAAGACCGTCATCACCTCTCCGCCTCCGATGTCGAGCGCCATCGGGACGACGATCGGGCCCCCGAGCAAGCGCGGAATCCGTCGCGCCAGCGTGGTCTTGCCGTTGCCTGGCGCTCCGTAGATGAAGATCGAGGACCGCGAGTTGACAGCCGCGCGTACCGCTTCTGTCACTCCTGGCGCAAGCTCGATGCCGGCGAGCGCCGCCGTCACCTTCGTGAGGTCGAGGGTGCCGGGCTTTGCCGCGTCGGCGAGCACCAGCCTGTACTCGTGAAGCGACACGGGCGCCGGGCCTGAGTAGCGGGTGCCGGCTCGCGAGATCTCCTCGCTCCTAACGCGCCCTTGCCTCGTCAGCGCATACGCCATGCGTTCGGGCAGCGGCCGGCCGAGCCAAGGGCCTTGCTCGGAGGCAAGCCCCAGAGCGTCGAGGAAGTTGGCGCTGATCAGCAGCTTGAGCATCGGTTCGACGGATGCAAAAGGAAGCGCCAGCTGCTCTGCCACCTCAAAGCCCGTCAGTCGCGTTGCCGTCGACGCGAGGCGAAGGATCATGCCCTCGATCAGTGCTCGATTCATCTCCGGCGGCGGCGGGGTACCCAGCTCTTGGCTCGTCGACGGCGTGGCTGTCGGCGGAGGCATCGCCTGCGGCTCGTCGACATGCTCCAGGATCGCCGCGAAGAGCTTTTTTCCGAACCGTGCGCGGTCGGCGTGGTCGGGAGGTTCGCCCTCGCGTCGGCGGCTGATCCAGTTCGGCACTTCCTTGAAGACCACGGTGTTGCCTATCAACAGCTGCACCATGTCAGGCTCCGCGGTCGTGACCCGGACCGCGATGCGCACGAGGTAGCCCTGGCTCTTGAGGGCCGACCAGCTGCGCTCCCACGCGACATCGTTGCGTCCCGACCAGGTCTGGCGCACAGTGCGGTCGCGCGCGAGGGTCACGTCCTTGCGGTTCTGATAGCGGCGACGGACGAGCTCGGTGACGTCCTTGTCGACGTCCTCGGCCACCAGCGCCGCCAGAGGCAGCGCGCGGTCATCGACCGCGGGCCGGTTCTTGATTTCGAAGATGGTGTTGGCGGTCGGCGCCAGCGCGCGGATCACACTCGCGTGGCGCGGGCAGAAGGGAGTGCGCTCGATGAACTGAATGTGTCGGCGGCACCACCAGCTCTTGCATTCGCGCCCCGTGAGATCCCTGTAGGCGCACGCCCAGCCACGACGCTCGCCGCAATCGACGAAGGTGCAGACTCCGGGTGGCTTGGGGCCGTCGGTCCGCCGTGGGATCGCGACCTGCGGCGAGGCGACCTGCGCCGGGACGGCAATCTCGGCCGACATGGCCTCGGCGGCCGGCTGCGCGACGGCAGGCTTGGGCATGTAGTGAAAGGCGCCGGAGAATTCCTCGCAGGTCTGGAAGCGCTGCGAGCGGTCCTTGGCGGTTGCCTTCCAGATGATCTCCATGATCGGCGAGGGGATCGCGGTCGACGCCCGCGGCCGGTCGAACACCTGCGCATGCAGCACGGCCGGCAGCGGTCCCGTGAAGGGCGGCTCGCCATGGAGAAGCTCGTAGAGGATCATGCCCAGCGAGTACACGTCCGAGCACTTGTCCACCGCCTCGCCCTTGACCTGCTCAGGCGCCATGTACGCGGGCGTGCCGACCATGCTGCCGGTGGCGGTCAGGCGATGCTTGTCATCGATCAGCTTCGAGATGCCGAAGTCGAGGATCTTGGTCTTGCCGCGGTTGGAGATGAGGATGTTGTCGGGCTTAAGGTCGCGGTGAACGATGCCGAAGTCGTGGGCGACACCGACCGCTGACAATAGCTGCTGCACCAGGTCGACAGACACGTCGACGCTGAAGCGTCCGTACTCGTCGAGCCACGACCGCATGGAGCGGCCCTCCACCCATTCCATGACGATGAACAGCACCGGACCGTCCTCGTCGAAGTCGTAGACGCGCACGATCCCGGGATGGTTGAGTGCGGCGACCGTGGCCGCCTCGCGGTGGAACCGCTGGCGGAAGCTGACGTCGCTCGAGTACTGCTCCGCCAGCACCTTGATGGCCACCGGGATGTCGAGCCGCGGATGGGTAGACCGGTACACGACGCCCATGGCGCCACGTCCGAGCTCGGCTTCTATCGGGTACCGCCCGAGTTGAGTAGTGCTCACGTTCGGTTGAGGGAAGCCAGTATGCCGGACGGTACCCGGCATCCCTGCCACTTATGCGAACCGCGCGAGGCTTCGGCCGCTAGCTGAAGACGGAGAGTGGCATGTAGAACGAAACGCCGAAGTTGGGCTGGTCCACGATCTGGCTGATCCGCAGATCGCCCGCCAGGCTGCACAGGATGTAGGCGTCTTCGCGGCTCAGCTTGTGGTCCGCCTGGAGCCACACGATGGTGTCTCGGACGGAGTTTCGAGCGTTCTCCATCAGGTCGGGCCCGAGAGCGCAGACCGCGTGGTAGCCGGCGGCGTCGCTCTTCGGCTGAAGGGGCTTGGCGGGCGTGAGGAAGTGATAGGACCAGGGACGCAGACGGCCGCCTTTCACCACCCCAAACCGGAGTGAGAACGACATCGGACATTCGATTCCCGTAACGCAGACCTCGCCGTCTCCCTGCGCTCCATGGCAGTCGCCCGCGGAGAACAGCGCTCCGGGGACGAAAACGGGCAGATAGAGCTTCGTGCCGGCTGTCAGGTGTCGGGTGTCGATGTTGCCCGCGCCCTTGGTCGGAGGCAGGACGTCGTGCGGTCCGGGCTCGTCTGTGGCGACGCCCATCGTCCCGCAGAACGGCGCGAGCGGGATGTGGATGTCATGGCGCAGCTCGGCGGTTGTGCGATCGCCCAGGTCGAAGTAGCGCACGTACGGGTCGGGGAAGTCCGAGGCCAGCAGCCCGAGGCCCGGCAAGATCGCCGACCAACCCCACGACCCTGGCTTGAGGCTCAGGATGTCGACCTCCAGGGCGTCGCCGGGCTCGGCGCCCTTGACGTAAACAGGGCCGCCCAACGGGTAGAGCCGGTCGAAGTTCAGGGCTCCCAGCTTGGAGGCGGGGTCGCCCTTCTTCAGCTGCCCGGCGGTGACCTCTTCAGTGTCGAAATGGACGATGTCGCCGGACTCGATCTCGACCGCCGGCGGCAGCGAGTTGTCCCACTTGAAGTGGAAGACGTCTCGTCCGATCGTGTGTTCCCGCACTCCTGTTTTCGCCATCTATTTCCTCACCGCCGGCGCCGCGCTCTCCTTGATCGGAGCGGCGTTGGCGCGCAGCACTTTCTTGTCGAACTTGCCCACCGACGTCTTCGGCACCTCGTCGATAAAACGGATCTCGTCCGGCAGCCACCACTTGGCGACCTTGTCGCGCAGGAAGTCGATCAACTCTTCCTGGGTCACCTGCCCCTTGAACTCAGGCTTCGGAACCGCGAAGGCGACAGGCCGCTCGTCCCACTTGGGGTGGACGAGGCCGATAACGGCCGCCTCCATGATCTTGGGGTGAGCCATGATCGCGTTCTCGAGCTCTACCGATGAGATCCATTCGCCGCCGGACTTGATCACGTCCTTGGTGCGGTCGACGATCTGGATGTAGCCCTCGGGCGTGACCCTGGCCACGTCGCCGGTGCGGAACCAACCATCCTCGGTGAGCTTGTCTGGGTCGTAGCCGTTGTGATAGCCGCGGGCGATCCACGGCCCCCGGACCTGGATCTCGCCGAACGCGACGCCGTCCCACGGGAGCTCTTCGCCGGTCGCGGCGTCGCAGATGCGCAGCTCGACGCCAGGCACGATCACACCCTGGGTCAGGCGCGCGTCAAGCTCGTCCTCGGGTTTGGTCTGGGCCTTCGGCCGGGCGACGCTGCCAAGGGGCGACGTTTCGGTCATGCCCCAGGCGTGGAGCATGCGCAGGCCGAGCGAATCCATGGACTCCATCACCGCGCGGGGGATGGCGGAACCGCCACATACCACTATGCGGACCTTGGGCAGCCGTCTCCCGCTCTCCTTCAAATACGCCGCGGTGTTGATCCAGATGGTCGGCACCCCGGCGAGGAAGGTCGCGCCCTCCGCCTCCGCGAGGTCGACGATGGACTTGGCGTCGCCCATGAATCGGTCCGGGAAAAGCACCTTGCTCCCCGCCATCCCGCAGGCATATGGCAGGCCCCAGCTGTTGGCGTGGAACATGGGCACGATCGGGAGGACCGTGTCGCGCTCTGTGATGCCGAGGTTGTCGGCCTGGAGCACGCCCATCGTGTGAATGAACTGGGAGCGATGCGAGTAGACCACGCCTTTGGGGTTGCCGGTGGTGCCGGACGTGTAGCACATCGACGCGGCCATGCGTTCCGAGATCTTGGGCCAGGGATAGTCGTCGCTCTCCGCGGCCAGCAGGGTTTCGTAGTCGAGCATCTCGCCCAAGCCATGGTCGGGAGCGGCCGGCGCACCGTCGGTCATGAGCACGATGGTCTTGATGCTCGGGATCTTTCCGGCCAGGGGCTTGAGGAGAGGGACCAGCGTCTGGTCGATGAACAGGACCTTGTCCTCAGCGTCCTTGATGATGAATTCGAGGTGCTGTGGAAATAGTCGCAGGTTGAGGGTATGAAGGACCGCGCCCATGCACGGCACGGCGTAGTAGAGCTCGAGGTGCCGGTAGTTGTTCCAGGCCAGCGTTGCCACGCGGTCGCCGGGTTTGACGCCAAGCCTCTTGAGGGCGCCGGCGAGCCGGTTGACCCGGCGGACCATCTCTCCGTTGGTGGTGCGGTGGAGCGCCTGCTCGCGCTTGGTCACGACCTCCGACTTCGCATTCAGCCGCTCCATTCGCCAGAGCACGTGCTGAATAGAGAGCTCGTAGTCCTGCATCAAGCCTTCCACGGCCCAACCTCCAGCAAGAGTAGTCCTGGGGCAGCGTCTCTAAGAGTTGGATGGTAAGCCTGGCCGGGTTAGGATGCACACCTATGCCTTCATGGGGTCGCGCTGACCTCCACACCCACACGAACGCCAGCGACGGCTGGCCGACGCCGCTCCAGCTGGTTGAGCATGCCGGACGTCGCACCGGCCTGGACGTGATTGCGGTCACGGACCACGACACCATCGAAGGGGCGCTGCGCGCCACCGAGTACGCGGCCCGCCGCGCGAAGCTGCACGTGATCATCGGCGAGGAAATCTCGAGCCGCGACGGGCATATCATCGGCCTCTTCCTCGAGAGGGCTATCAAGCCGGGGCTCTCTGCCGCCGCCACGGTTCATGCCATCCACGAGCAGGAGGGAATCGCCATCGCCCCGCACCCTTTCTGGCGCACGCAGCGCGTTGTCCGCAGCGGCAACCCGGTGCACGGGGTGGGCTGGCTGGCCGCGGAGCTGCCGTTCGACGCAATCGAAATCGAAAACGCAACACCCGGCTTCTACGTCTTCAACCGGCTGGCGCGGCGCCTGAACATGGGGTTGGGCGCGGCCGAGCTGGGATGCTCGGATGCGCACATCGTCGATGCGGTGGGGCGCGCCTTCACCCATTTCCCCGGGAAGACTCCGGCGGCTTTGCGCAAGGCGATCGAGACCGGACAGACGCGCGCGGGCCGGCGCCGGTACAAAGCCGTCGGACTTGTGCGATACGCGGCCTGGGGCCTCAACCACCAGCGCTACATAGCCGCGGTCTGAGCTAGGGCCACCAGCCCCGGCCGCGGCGAACCAGCAGCCAGACGCCGAACAGGATCAGCAGCAGGGGCCACAACACGTCGCCGGGAACCCAGTCGAGAAGGCCGAGGTTCCGAAGCAGGTAGTAGGCGCCGATGACGAGCAGAGCCGCGCCCCAGAACCAGCCACCTCCCCACCAATTCCACGGCCCGACCCAAGGTCCAGGTCCGTACCAGCCCCCGGCATGACCTTGCTCGCGCCAGTAATCGTGCTGTTGGCGGCGCCAGGCTCGCCACTCGTCGCGAGTCGCGTTTGGTCCAGGCTGAGGAGGCGGTGCAGGCGGTGGAGGCGGCGGTGGCTCCGTGGCCATCGCTGGGATCGTACGCCGGAAGAGGCAGTTCTATTTAGGATGGGTTGGCGCCCGCTCCACGCGACGATTGGCAGGCGTTTGGTAGCTGCACGCTTGGGTGACGGCCGGGATGAACCCGGCCTGCTGGGACCCCTGGAATTAGGATGAGATGGCGCCCGCTTAGCTCAATGGATAGAGCGCCTGAGAAACGCGGTGAAAACTGCGTTTTCCCCACGGAGGTCCACGTGACGATTGGCAGGCGTTCGGTAGCTGCACGCTTGGGTGACGGCCGGGATGAACCCGGCCTGCTGGCGACCCTGGAATTAGGATGAGATAGCGCCCGCTTAGCTCAATGGATAGAGCGCCTGAGGAACGTGATGAAAACTGCGTTTTCACCACGGAACTCCACGCGACGATTGGCAGGCGTTTGGTAGCTGCACGCTTGGGTGACGGCCGGGATGAACCCGGCCTGCTGGCACCCCTGGAATTAGGATGAGATAGCGCCCGCTTAGCTCAATGGATAGAGCGCCTGACTTCGGATCAGGAGGTTGCGAGTTCGAGTCTTGCAGCGGGTACTTCTTATCGATACCCACCGCGTAAAATCAACCGGCTGCAGCCGGGCGGCTGGCGGAACTGGTAGACGCGCACGTTTGAGGGGCGTGTGAGGTAACTCATCCGGGTTCGAGTCCCGGGTCGCCCACCACTCTCCAGACCCGAGTAAACCCACGCCTGCCCGCGTTCTTGGCATCACACTTAGCGGGTGCTCGACAGCAGGGAGCTCGACCCGGCAACCGAGTTCCGCCAGCTCTACGACCAGCAGTACGTCTCGGTATACCGCTCCATCCGTGGTGTCGTTCTGGACTCGGCCGCCGCCGAGGACCTCACGCAGGAAACCTTCGTGCGCGCCTACCGGGCGCGCCTACGCTACACGCCGACGGCTCCGCCGGGCGCCTGGCTCCGCCGGATCGGGATCAACCTCGCCATCTCCTACCTTCGCCGCCAGAAGCTGGCCAGGGTCCTGCCGGCCCGTCTGTATGTCGCCCCGGACCGGCGCGAGTACGATCGGGCCGAGGCCCGGGACGTGGTGACCAAGGCGCTGTCGACTTTGAGCCCGAAGCTGAGGGCGGCGATCATCCTCCATTACTACGACGGCTTGACCCGTGAGGAGATCGCGTCCGTGCTCGGGGTGCCGGCCGGAACGGTGGCCTCCCGGATCGCCAAGGCAGTCGCGATCATGCGGAAGTCAATTGGCAGCGATCAAGATTTCGGACCCGAGCGTTCGACTAATGAAGGTGCCCTACGTGGAAGATAAACCCACAGCGGGAGGGTCTAACCCACCCTCAGAAGACGACCTGAGCCGGATGATCCGGGACACGGTCGAGTCGTGGAAGCCCCAGCGTGGACCCGACTGGTCTGGCGTCCTCATCCGGCTCGCCCATTCCGGCCCCCCCGCCTGGCTGCTGTACACAGCCGCCAGCGCGGCGCTGATCGTGATCCTCGTCACCGCGTTCCTGGTCGGGTCCGCGCTCCAGATCGGCGCCTTGGGACCGCAGCCCGTGCCCTCGAACCTGCACTAGGCCGAGAAGAAAGACACCTCCTGGCCGAGTCCGCGCTCGCGCGCGGCAGGGAGGACCACCGAGGCCGCGGCAATGTCCCAGACGGCCAGCCCGTGGGACTCGAACAGCGTGATGCCTGGTTGGTCGGGCGCCCGCCACGTGCCCGCCACCGCCGAAGCGAGCTCGATCGCGCGGTCCCAGTTGAACTTGCCGGCTGCGTGAGCCTGAATGAGGTCGCCGCTCTCCAGCTGAGCGTCGGCCAGCTGGTCGACGACCACAGTCCGGGCTCGCCCCACCAGGTCCGCCGGGATCTCGGCGCGGTTCGGAAAGTTGGAGCCGGCGGCGATGACCAACGCGTGCGGCTCAACCCACCCGGCCTCCAGGACCGGCTCTGTGCTGGTGGTCATCGTGACCACGATGTCCGCGCCTCGAACCGCCGCCTGCGCCGACTCCGCGGCGCGAGTGCGTACCCCGAGCGCTGATTCCCGCTCGCGCGCGAAGGCGTACCGGCGCACAGGGTCGCGACCGAAGACCCGCAGCTCTCGGATCTGGCAAACCCGAGACAGCGCAAGCGTCTGGGTGCCGGCCTGGTATCCAGTGCCGATCATCGCGATCGTCATCGGCCCGCGCGGCCCCAGCACTTTCGCGGCCACTGCGCTGGCGGCGCCGGTGCGATACGCGCCCATCAGGTCGGCTTCGATCAGCGCCTGCAGGCTCCCGTCGAGGGCAAATGTCGTGACGAGGAACCGGACGCGGCCGCCGGCGACCGTATAGGTCTTGAGGCCGGTGCAGCCCCCGCCGGGATATGACGCGAACATCACGTTGAGCAAACCCCCAGGGCCAAACATCCTGCGGCGCGGCTCGTTCTGCGCCACCCCGCGTCCGAGCTCGTCCATCGCGTTCTCGACCGCGCCGATCACGGCATCCATGTCGATCACCTGCCTGACGTCGGCTTCGCGCAGCACCAGGGTCACGGCGGGGAGAATAGCGGCCTATGGCGACAAGCAGCTTGAATGTGGGGCTGATCGGGCTGGGCACGGTCGGCGCCCAGGTCGCGGAGCGAATGCTCATATGGCAGTCGCAGCTCGCTCGGCGCGCGGGCATCGAGCTGTGCCTGCGCCGGGTCCTCGTCCGCGACGTCAAGAAGCCGAGGACGGTCGCGGTCCCTCCCGAGCTGCTCACCGCCGACGCTGACGAGCTGCTCGACGATCCGTCCATTCAGATCCTGGTCGAGGTCGCGGGCGGTGATGAGCCCATGCACGGGTACCTCGAGCGGGCGATCCGCTCGGGCAAGCACGTGGTCACCGCCAACAAGGTGGTGATGGCCAAGCACGGTCCCGAGCTCCTCGACCTGGCCGCCGAAAAGAACGTCGACGTTTACTTCGAGGCGGCGGTGGGCGGCGGAGTTCCACTCATCAGCACGTTCCGGACCGACCTGCAGGCCAACCGTATCGAGCGTGTCTCGGCGGTCATCAACGGAACCACCAACTACGTGCTCGGCCGAATGGCGGCCGCCGGCCTCTCGCTCGAAGCGGCGGTGCGAGAGGCGCAGGCCGCGGGCTACGCCGAAGCCGATCCCACGGATGACATCGGCGGATTCGACGCCACCTACAAGCTCGCGATCCTGGGGTCGATCGCGTACGAAATCAAGATCCGGCCGGACGAAGTGTTCCGCGAGGGCATCGAAAGCATCGAGCCAGTCGACTTTCGCTATGCGCGCGAGCTCGGATACGCAATCAAGCTGATCGCCCATACACAGCGGCATCCGGGCAAGGTCGAGGCGCGCGTGCACCCGGCGATGGTGCCGCTCGACCACCCGCTCGCCCAGGTCGAAGGCGCCAACAATGCCGTTTTCGTGGAAGGCGACCTCGTCGGCCAGGTGCTCCTGGTGGGCCTTGGAGCGGGCGGCCGGCCGACAGCCTCGGCCGTCGTCGGCGACCTCATCGATCTTGCGCGGTCCATTCGCCGCGGCGTGCAGAGCCGGCCGTCGTTCAGCTTCGACGATCGCATCGGAGTGATCCCGATGGGCGAGGTGAGGACGCGCGCGTACTACCGCGTGCGCGTTGACGATCGCACCGGCGTGCTGGCCGCCCTCGGCCAGGTGTTCGCGGAGGAAGGGGTCAGCATCTCCAGCCTCATACAGAAGGACGCGTGGGTGGAGGAGCAGACCGCGGAGCTGGTCGTCACCACTCACCCAGCGCCCGACGCCAGCCTGCAGCGGGCGCGCGACCGCATCGCGCAGCTGACGCCGGTGCACGCGGTGTCGTCCTTCCTACGCGTCTTCTAATAAGTGGGCGTCATCGCTCGCTACCGCGAGTTCTTGCCGGTTGGGCCGTCCACGCCTGAGGTCGACCTTCACGAAGGCTCGACCCCGCTGGTGCCGAGCCGCAACATCGGCCGTGCGCTCGGCCTCAGCCGGCTCTTCTTCAAGTACGAGGGACTGAACCCCACCGGTTCTTTCAAGGACCGCGGAATGGTAGTCGCGGTGGCGAAAGCTCTCGAGGCGGGCAGCCGCGTGCTGATGTGTGCGTCGACCGGCAACACCTCGGCCTCGATGGCCGCGTACGCGGCGCGGATGGGAGTGCGCGCGATCGTCGTCGTCCCATCGGGCGAGATTGCAATGAACAAGCTGTCGCAGGCCCTCATGTACGGCGCCAAGGTCGTCGCCCTGAAGGGAACCTTCGACACCGCTCTCGAGGCCGTGCGCGATCTCACCAGCCGATATCCGGTGGCGCTCATGAACTCGATCAACCCCGATCGAATCCAGGGTCAGAAGACGGCAGCATTCGAGGTCGTCGACGTGCTCGGCGACGCGCCCGACTATTTGCTGCTGCCCGTTGGCAACGCCGGCAACATCACCGCCTACTGGAAAGGTTTTCGCGAGTACCACGCGGCCGGCCGCTCCACTCGACTGCCTCGCATGGTCGGCGCCCAGGCCGACGGCGCGGCCCCGATCGTCGCGGGCCATCCGATCGCCAATCCTCGGACCGTCGCCTCGGCGATACGCATCGGCAACCCGGCGTCCTGGGAAGGCGCGACCAGCGCCCGCGACGAGTCTGGCGGACTGATCGCCGCCGTCACGGACACGGAGATCCTGGCCGCCCAGATCCGCCTTGCCAACACTGAAGGTTTGTTCGCCGAGCCTGCATCTGCCGCCCCGCTGGCGCTTCTTTTCAGACTCGTGATGGAAGGAAAGATCGAAAAGGATTCGACCACCGTGGTCGTGCTCACCGGGTCAGGGCTCAAGGATCCGGATGCGGCGTTGAAGAATGTCGAACCACCGATCGAACTCGATGGTGATGCCCGTACACTCGCTAAGGTCTTGAAGCTGTGATCGAAGCTCACTCTGTTGCGCGGGTGCGTGGTTAGTGCGCGTACGCGTGCCCGGCTCCATCGCCAACATCGGCCCCGGCTTCGACTGCATGGCCATGGCCATCGACCTCTGGCTCGAGGTCGAGGCCGAGCTTGCGGAACATCCGTCGTGGGACTTCGAAGGCGAAGGCGCCGAGTATCTCGCCGCGCATGACAACCCGTTCTCGCGTCTCAGCATGAAAGGACGCGTCCGCAGCGAGATACCGCTCGGGGTCGGGCTCGGCAGCAGTGCCGCGGCGCGCCTGGCTGCCTCCGCGCTCAACAGCCCCTGGGACGTGAAGAGCCATGTCATCGACGCCGGCGCGGACGAGGGACACCTCGACAACGTCGCGGCCTCCGCCGCCGGCGGCATCCGGATCGTCACCGAGCAGTTCGACGAGCGGCTGCCAAACCCCGGCTGGGGGCTTGCCGTGTTTGTGGCCCACGCCCCGGTGCCGACCGAGAAGGCGCGTGCGGTGCTGCCCGACTCGGTGCCGCTGGATTCGGCCGTCTATACCGCCGCACGCACCGCGCTTCTCGTGCGGGCGATCACGGCCAAGCGTCCCACGCTCCTGGACCAAGCGCTTCGCGATCGTCTCCACCAGCCGCACCGCCTGCACCTCTACCCGTGGACGCAGGACGTGATGGACGCCGCGGACAAATCGGGCGCATACGGCTCGGCGATATGCGGAGCAGGGCCCAGCGTGTTTGCGTTCTGCGCCACCTCTCAGGCCGCGCGCATCTCCAAGGCCATGGCGGCCGCGGCGCCCCATCATGGTCGCGCGATGGTCACCCGCGTCACCGATAAGGGGATGTTCAGGACTCTGTGATCGTTCAGAAGTACGGCGGTACCTCACTGGGGACCGCCGCTCGCATCCGGCGCGTCAGCCGGCGTATCGCAAACACGGTCAAGAGGGGAGAGCAGGTCGTCGCCGTCGTGTCCGCGATGGGTCACACGACAGACCGCCTCATCACGCTCGCGAAGAGCGTCAATCCCGAGCCACCGGCACGCGAGCTGGACATGCTGGTCGCCAACGGGGAGACCATCACCGCTCCGCTCGTCGCCATGTGCCTGCAGGGCATGGGCGTGCCGGCGGTCTCGCTGTCGGGCCTGCAGGCGGGCGTGCGCACCAGCGCGCACCACTCGCGCGCACGCATTCACGACATAAAGCCCGATCGCATCCTCGAAGCGCTGCGCGAGGGCAAGGTTCCGGTGGTCGCGGGTTTCCAGGGGGTCACCGAAGACTTCGAGGTGACCACCCTCGGTCGTGGTGGCTCGGACACCACGGCAGTCGCGCTTGCGGCCGCGCTGAAGGCCGACGCGTGCGAGATCTTCACCGACGTCGACGGCATCTTCACGGCCGACCCACGAGTCGTGAAATCGGCCCGCAAGCTGAGCCACATCGGCTATGACGAGATGCTCGAATTGGCGGCAGTCGGCGCGCGAGTGATGCATCCGCGCGCGGTAGAGATCGGCGAGTTGTACGGCGTACCGATCCACGTGCGCTCGAGCTTCCATGACGGCGTCGGTACGATGATCGTCGCCAAGGTGCCGATGGAAGACAGACAGCGCGTGCGTGGCATCGCGCAGGAATCAAACGTCGCCAAGATCACGGTCGTGGGCGTCGCCGACCGCCCTGGCGTTGCCGCCGCGATCTTCGAGCCGCTGGGGAAAGCCGGGATCTCGGTCGACGTCATCGTTCAGAACATCGGTCGCTCCGGCCATACCGACCTCACGTTCTCCGTGGCGGAGACCGACCTGAAGGCGGCTGAGAAGCTGGTCCGGGCCGCCGCCAAGCAAGTCGGGGCTTCGAGGGTCTCGTCGGCGGCCGGGATCGCCAAGCTTTCCATCGTCGGCACGGGCATGCTTGGTACGCCGGGCATAGCGGGCCGGATGTTTCGCGCGCTGGCCGACGCAGGCATCAACATCGAGATGATCAGCACGTCTGAGATCCGCATCACCTGCCTTGTTGCACGCGACCAGGTCGAGAAGGGAGTTCGCACCCTCCACAAGGCGTTCGAGCTGGACCGGGCTTAGTTGCCGGTCAACGTTGCGATAGTCGGCCCCGCGGGGTCCGGCAAGACCACGCTGTTCAATGCCCTGACGGCGGGTCGTGGTGCAGACGGAGTGGGGATGGTGGACGTCCCCGACGAGAGGCTGCAGCAACTGGCCGGCGCGGTGAAGCCTTTGAAGGTCACGCCCGCACAGGTGCGTGTCGAAGACACCCCACCCGGAAGCCGCGCGCAGCGCGTGGCGTTCGCGCGGCAGTCCGATGTGCTGGTCAAGGTCGCCCGCTGCTTTGGCCCGGACCCGCAGCCGGCGGCCGAGCTCGAGGAGTTTGCACTCGACCTGATGCTGGCCGACCTCGCTTCGGTCGAGCGGCGGCTGGAGGCGGTCGCCAAAGAGGTGCGCGCCGGCAAGAAGGACGCCACGGCCGAAAACGAAGTTCTGCAGCTGGCGAAAGAGCACATCGATGCCGGCCGGCCGCTGCGAACGCTTGTGCTCGAGGGCGAACAGCGTGATCTGCTCAAGGGCGTATTTCCGGTCAGCCTCAAACCGGCGGTCTACGTGGCCAACGCGGCGGACGAGCTGCTCCCGCTCGGCGGTGGGCCGGCGGCGAAGGTGAGCGAGCTCGGCGCGGCCGAAGGCGCGCCCGTGATCGTGCTGTCGGCGCGCCTCGAAGCGGAGCTCGGCGAGCTCGAGGCGTATGAGCAGGCGGAGATGCGCGCGGGCTATGGCATCGATGAATCAGGTCTTGGCCGCATCGCGCGCGCCGTGTGGGAGGCGGGCGGCCTGATCACATACTTCACAGCGGGCGAGCCCGAGGTTCGCGCGTGGCCTTGCGAACGCGACGCGCCCGCACCAGTTGCGGCGGGCAAGATCCACACCGACTTCGAAAAGCACTTCATTCGAGCCGAGGTGACCTCAGTGAATGAGCTGGTCGAAGCGGGCTCGATGGAGGCGCTTCGCGCGGCAGGAAAGCTTCGCGTCGAGGGACGCGATTACAGGGTGAAGGACGGCGACGTCGTGTTCTTCAGGGTCGGCCGGTGACGCCGATCAGAAGAGTCCCTTGCCGCCGAAGAACGACGTCCACATGAGGTTGCCCAGGAAGACCAGCACAGCCAGAACTACGAGTAGCAGGACCCAACGCATGGTCCGTTTAACGACCCCCGAGCCTGGCTACTTGCGGCCCAACTGAGGTCTCGTCAGGTCGTTCCGCCTGCGCCATCATTGAGCAGGTGTCTCTTCGCTTCAGCAGTGCGCATGTATGGGTGCGGGTCGACGGACGAGAGGCGATTCTCGGTCTGAGTGACTACCTGCAGGACCAGATGGGCGAGATCACCTCGCTCGACCTGCCGGACCTGGGAGACCTGCTGCATGCCAGGCGCCGCATGGGCCATGTGGAGTCGGAGGAGGCGTCCTCACCGCTCGAAGCGCCGATCACCGGGGAGGTGATCGAGGTGAACGCTGAAGCGCTCGAAAACCCCGACATCGTCAACGGAGAGCCCTATGGCTCAGGCTGGCTGCTGCGCGTGCGCATCGAAGACCCGAGCGAGCTGGATGACCTGATCAGCGAAGAGGAGTACGCGGAGCTGACGACCGAGGTCTGACCTCCTAGTTTCGTGTAAAGCCTTGACAGTGCCCATATTCAGCGGTATAACTGCGCCCGGGACACAACATGTCGTAGCCCACGTCCTCCCCGGTTGAGTCCCACGGCCCAACAACAGGCAGGCGGCAACCCCCTACAGGTCCCACCCCACGATCCCGAACAGGCTCCCCCAGCCGCCTGCCTGTCTTGACCTCCCCAGCATGGGGAGGTCGACCCACCTCCCCGCTCCGCGGGGAGGTCGGCCAGCTCGCGAAGCGAGCTCGCCGGGTGGGGAGTCGCAACCACCCATTGCGCACAGGAGAACTTCTAGACTCCTAAACGATGAGTAAGAAGGGCCGCAAGAAGGGCCGCAGCGGCAAGTACCGCCAGCCGGTGCGCGTGGCCGGCAGTCAGGCGGTCGGTGTGGCGGGCGCACCGACCGCGACCCGCTCCGTCTCGCAGGCGCGGGTCGGTGGTGATCAGGCGACCGTACGCGCGGTGGAACTTTCCCTCGGAGCACGCAACCAGGTCGTCAGGGGCCCTCGCGGCCGCATGGTCATCCAGTCTGGCGACCCGGCCATTCCGCTCGACCGTGTCCCGTACTTCACCAGAGACCTGGTGCGGTTGCTGGTGGTGGGAGTGGCGATGGTGGTGCTCCTGACGGTGGGTTCCTTCGTCGTCCCGCAGCTCGTCAAGTAGGCCTAATCCGGGGGCCGTCGAGCTAAAGTTCCCAACGCATGTCAATCCGCAGCACTGACTCGGTACAGAAGGCGATCAGGCAGACGCTCCGTACTCGCAAGCTGAAAGCCGACGACCACAAGCACCCAGTCAACGTCGTCCACCACGAAGAGGCGACCTTCGGCGAGATGCTCGCCGACAAGATCGCCGCCGGCATCGGTTCGTGGACCTTCCTCGTCGTGCAGACCTTTCTGGTTTTGTGCTGGGTTACCGCCAACCTCATCGGGTTCGTCAATCACTGGGATCCCTTTCCGTTCATCCTCCTGAACCTGCTTTTCAGCGTCCAGGCCGCATACACGGGGCCTGTGCTGCTGCTGGCCGGGAACCGCCAGGCCCAGAAGGACCGGCTGACCCTCGAGCACGCGGCCGAAGAGGCCGAGAAGGCGGACGTCCAGAACGTGGAGATACTCAAGGCGATCGAGCAGAACACCGAGGTCACCATCCAGATCCTTCGCCACGTCGAGTCGCTGGTTTCCGACCACATGGCCGAGGACGCCAAGAGGGTCTCCCAGCAAGGAGCCTGACCGGCTCCCAGTACACTCAACCCGTGCGGATCATCCTCTTCACGGGCAAGGGTGGTGTCGGTAAGACGTCAGTCGCGGCCGCCACGGCGGTGAAGTGCGCGAGAGACGGCTACCGGACCGTGGTCATGAGCACCGACCCCGCGCATTCGCTCGGCGACTCCTTCGACGTCGAGCTCGGTGCGGACCTGACGGCGATCGAGCCCAACCTCTGGGCCCACGAGGTCTCGTCGCTGCACGAGATGCAGCGTCACTGGGAGAAGCTGCACGAGTACGCGGTCGAAGTATTTGCGACGCAGGGCCTCGACGAAGTCATCGCCGATGAGGTCGCGAATCCACCTGGCATGGACGAGATCGCATCGCTGATGTGGATCAAGCACTACGCGCAGCGCGCGGAGCATGACGTCCTCATCGTCGACTGCGCGCCCACCGGCGAGACCCTGCAGCTCCTCACATTTCCTGACGCCGCGAAATGGTGGCTCGACAAGATCTATCCGTGGGAGCGGCGCGCGATGCGGGTGGCCCGGCCCGTCCTGCAGCCGATGATGGGCATACCGCTTCCATCAGACGAGGTCTACGCGTCGCTCAAAGATCTGCTGCTCGACCTCGGAGGCATGCGCAATGTGCTCACCGACCCCGGCACTACCTCGGTCCGCATAGTGCTCAACCTGGAGAAGATGGTGGTCAAGGAGGCGAAGCGCGCCTTCAGCTACTTGAGTCTATTCGGCTACGCCACCGATGCTGTGATCGTCAACCGGATCCTTCCGGACGAGCTGCACGACGAGCTCTTCAAGAAATGGCAGCGAATCCACAAACGTTACGAGGTCGAGGTGGAGCAGTCGTTTGCCGGCATCCCGATTTTCAACGTGCCGCTGTTCGACCGTGAGGTGGTCGGCGTCAAGATGCTGGAGCGCATGGCAAAGGCGACCTATGGAGACCGGGATCCCT